>Ga0114931_10000107_pt1 | contig 88474 bp, 85 predicted proteins | sample 2SBtaG_FD_89579 | JGI IMG/M metagenome (GOLD analysis project Ga0114931, IMG submission 89579) | Deep subsurface microbial communities from Kolumbo volcano to uncover new lineages of life (NeLLi) - 2SBTROV14_V59a metaG | ecosystem: Environmental > Aquatic > Marine > Volcanic | place: Kolumbo...
ACAAAAACGTTTGCGCGTGCAAAGCAGTTTGCACGCGAACAGCTACTTGCCTAACTTATGCGGGTTATGATTAGGGCAGGCTTTATCGCTACATCGCTCCGGGATCGTTTTTGGTCACAAGTCACTAAGTCTTTTGTCTCCGCCAGCCGGCGGATCCAAAAGCCAAAGTGCTCGCGACCCCGGCTCGGCTTTGCTCGCTTCACTCGCAACATGCCTCCGCCCCACAAAAACGTTTGCGCGTGCAAAGCAGTTTGCACGCGAACAGCTACTTGCCTAACTTATGCGGGTTATGATTAGGGCAGGCTTTATCGCTACATCGCTCCGGGATCGTTTTTGTGCCTTCCATCATGAGGGCTCCGCAGGCACTGCCGTCATCTTTTTTATAGGAACACTTCTTACCGGTTGGTTTTGCTTTGATCGCGAATCGACATGTCGGATAATTTGAACATCCGTAGAATATGCCGAAGCGTCCTTTTCGCTCAGCGAGCTCACCCTTACCGCACGAGGGGCAGGCAACACCGGTACCGCCGATTGGGTTACCATTTTCATCTTCGTTCTTTACGTATTTACATTTTGGGTAGTTGCCACACGCGACGAATTTCCCATATTTACCGGTACGCTCAACAAGCTTCCCATTACATTCGGGGCATTCTTCACCGGTTTCTTTTGGTCCTTCCATTGCTTCACCATCGATCGTTCGCGCGCCTTCACAGTCGGGGAATTTCGCACAGCTCAAGAACTTTCCTGAACGACCAAGTTTGATCACCATCGCACCGCCACAGGTTGGGCATTTCATCTTTGGGTCGGCATCTCCGAGGGTGGTTAGCTTCTCAATATCTGCTTTTGAGGCAACGTCTTTTGAAAATTGTCGGTAAAAATCAGTCAGCGTTTTTTTATACTCGGCTTTTCCTTCCGCAATAAGGTCAAGTTTGTCTTCCATGTCGGCAGTGAATGAATCGCTGATATAGTCGGTGAAGTTGTCTTCAATGAAGGTGCTCACCACATCGCCGGTATCGGTTGGATGAAGCGCGCGTCCTTCTTTCTCAACATATCCACGATCAATGAGCGTCTTGATCGTCGGTGCGTAGGTGCTCGGTCGTCCAATGCCCCGTTTCTCAAGCTCTTTGACGAGCCCCGCTTCACTATAGTGACCGGGTGGTTGGGTTTCTTTTTGTTCCGCGTTTATGTCTTGAAGATCGAGATCTTCACCCTGGGCGCACTCGGGGAGAATAGTGTCCTCTTCATGTGCACTGGTATCAGCGGCAAGCCATCCGGGGAAAAGTACCCGCATACCGTTTGCGCTAAAGTCGGGAATGTCTTCTGATTCTATGTTTGCCGTGATCCTTGTCTTGAGTGTTTGCGCATCGCTCATCTGTGAAGCGATAGCCCTCTGCCAAATGAGTCGGTAAAGTTTCTTTTGTTCGGCGTTCGTTCCGGCATCACTCACGGTAACGTTTGATGGGCGGATCGCTTCATGTGCTTCCTGTGCCGATTTGCTTTTTGTTTTGAATACGCGCGGGCTTACATATTCTTTGCCGTAACGTTTACTGACTTCTTTTATAATTGCCGCTTGTGCTTCTTTGCTCAGGATTGTGCTGTCTGTTCGCATATAGGTAATGAGACCGGCTTCGTAAAGACGTTGAGCAAACATCATTGTGCGTGCCGGTGAGAAACCGAGGCGCGTGCTTGCTGTCTGCTGGAGGGTTGAAGTAATGAAAGGAGGACGTGGTGAGCGCTTTGCTTTCGTTTCTTTGACGTTGGCAACAGTCCACGCGCCGGCGCGTCCGGCCGCAAGGATCCGCTCGGTTTCCTTTTTGTCACGTGGTTCTTTCACGCAGGTGAATTCGATCAGCTCTTTTTTGGGAGTAGTAAGGTTTGCACGTAATGTCCAATATTCTTCCGGAACGAACGCGCGTATCTCGCGTTCTCGTTCCATTATTATCCGTAGGGCGGGGGATTGCACACGACCGGCCGAGAGCCCATATCTGACCTTCTTCCAAATAAGCGCGGAGAGATCATAGCCAAACAGTCGATCAAGCACGCGACGTGCCTCTTGAGCCTTCAAGAGTTTCTTGTCGATCGTTCGTGGGTGTATAAGTGCGTCGTGAACAGCGCTCTTGGTGATCTCATGGAAGACGATCCGTTTCGGTTTCTTAAGCCCACATGCTTCTTTGATATGCCAAGCGATCGCTTCACCTTCACGGTCGGGGTCGGTGGCAAGGATCGTTTCGCTCGCTTTCTTCGATAATTTTTTTAGCTCGTCAACAACTTTTTCTTTGCCGGGAGACACGACATAATGCGGGACGAATCCCGCTTTTATATCAATCGCCGTCTTGGCACTTTTGGGAAGGTCTCTGATATGACCGACGCTTGCTTTGACGGTAAAATCTTTCCCAAGATATTTTTTTATTGTTTTTGTTTTTGCCGGTGACTCAACAATGACTAACTTCATGTTGCATATTAGTAGCAAAGATAAAAGTTTTTTGCAAATAACATTTGCATAGGAGGGGTAGTTTGGTGTCATTCACAAAAGGATATTTTCTCTGTAGGGAGGCTGTTACGCGGCGTTATCAACTGTGCATGCGGCATATTTTTTCTCCGTGGCGTTTGATCACTCCTTTGATCTCCATCGAAGAAATTGAAATACTTATTTTTGAGGTAGGGAGTTTGAGCATGCGAGCGATCTCGTCGATCGAGCGCGGTTCGTCGATCGCCGCAAAGATATTTTCTTCGAGAGGAGGGAGTGACACCCCCGCGTCCTCACTCTCCGGTATGGTGAGTCCAAATTCATGGAGAATGTCGGCACCGGAGGAGACCGGCAGCGCGCCGTTTCGGATCAAGTCGTTTGTGCCATGTGAACCGTTTGAGAATATCGAACCGGGAACTGCATACACGTCGCGGTTGTATTCGAGCGCAAGGCGGGCGGTAATAAGTGTTCCTGACCGCTCTCCCGCTTCAATAATGAGTGTTGCCGGTGAGAGTGCCGCCATGATCCGGTTACGCTGAGGAAAGCTCCACACGGTGGCTCGGAAGTTCGGTTCAAACTCTGAGAGAAGCGCGCCCCCGTTGCGAACGATCCGTTCGGCAAGTCCTCGGTTACTTGCCGGGTAGAGCACCTGTGTGGCAAGTCCTGATCCGGGGACGGCGATCGTTGGAAGTTTGGCGGCGAGTGCCGCGTGGTGTGCGATGGAGACGATACCGAGCGCAAGGCCGGAGACAATGCCGATCCCACTTCCCGCAAGTTCCCCAATGATCTTCTCGCATGCCGCCTTTCCGTACGCTGAGTATTTTCGCGATCCTACGACGGTGAGCAGAGGTGTTCCTTCGGGTGGGAGTGTTCCGCGAACAAAGAGTTGTTTTGGCGGGTCTGCCATTTCACCGAGTAGTGCCGGGAATGCTGATGGAGGCAATTCTTTTTGGTTTTCATTCATTTGTTTATTTTATCATTTATTGGTAAAATCACTCACATGTTAAGCATTAAGTTTATACGAGAAAACCAGGAACTTGTGCGGGATGGTGCCCGCAAGAAACACATTGATTTTGATCTGGGCGAGCTTTTGCGCGTTGATGATACACGGCGGGAGCTTCTTGTTGAAGTTGAGGAGATGCGGGCGAAGCAGAATGAGGTGACAGGAAAGATCAGTATGACGACCGATGAGTCAGCTCGTGGCGCGCTCATTCGCAGTATGAAAGCGCTCAAGGAGGATCTTCAGAAAAAAGAAGAGCAACTCAAGGATGTTATGGGCCGTTGGCAGGTGCTTATGTTACAAGTGCCAAACATTCCCGACATGTCTGTTCCGGAAGGTAAGACTGACGAGGACAATCAAGAGATCAAGCTCGTAGGGGAGTTGCCGAAATTTTCATTCAAGCCGAAAAATCATATTGAACTCATGACTGCTCATGATATGATCGATCTTGAACGCGGGACGAAGGTTGCCGGATTTCGCGGGTACTTCTTAAAAAATGATGGTGCGCGACTTTCATTCGCGCTGTGGCAATATGCACTCGATCTTTTGGTGCAACGAGGGTTTGAACCTATGATCGTTCCCTCAATGGTGCGGCGAGAGCAATTGCTTGGCACCGGGTATATTCCACAAGGAGAAGATGATCTCTATAAAACACAAGACAACGATTATCTGTCCGGTACTGCCGAAGTTGCGACAATGGGATACTACATGGGAGATGTGCTTAAGCAGACAGACTTACCGAAAAAGTTTGTTTCTTTCTCGCCTTGTTTCAGGCGTGAAGCGGGGAGTCATGGCAAGGATACGAAAGGGCTCTACCGTGTTCACGAGTTCTTTAAGCTCGAGCAGGTGATCCTCTGTGAAGCGAGTCACGTTGAGAGCGTGAAGCACCACGAAGAGCTGACCGCCAATGCTGAAGAGCTTGTTTCGTCGCTTGGATTGCCGTATCGGTTGGTGGTCAATTGTGGTGGTGATCTCGGACTTGGTCAGGTGAAGAAATATGATATTGAAGTATGGGTTCCTTCGGACGAAAAATATCGTGAATCGCACTCTTCTTCTTATTTTCATGATTTTCAAGCACGACGTCTCAACATCAAATATCGTGCTGAAGATGGAAAGTTGCGCTTTGTTCATTCACTCAATGATACTGCGGTCGCGACACCGCGTATCCTTATCTCACTCGTTGAAAATTACCAAAAAGAAGATGGCACGATTGCCGTTCCGGAAGTACTTCAGAAATATATGGGGAAAGACACGATCGCGTAATTTCTTGAGCGGTCAATTAACCGGAAACTGTCGTGCGGTCACGAAAGGTAATCATCAAAAGAAGAAAGGAACGCGCGAGGAAGTTCGCACTGGTTGTCGGCGCGCTCGCGTTTTCTTTGGGGCTCTTGTCGTGGGTGGCGCACTTTCCCACAGTGCGTCTTGCTGATATCACGATACAGGGGAATAGCGCGGTGAGTGCTGAAGAACTTTCCGCGGTGGTGGCAGAACAGGTCAATGGCGCGTACCTTTTTCTTTTTCCGAAAGATAATGTTTTCCTTTATCCAAGTCGAGCGATCCGAGAAACGATCCTTGACCGGTTCAAGCGCGTTTCCTCCGTGGATGTTCGTCTCAGTGGGTTCATGAAGCCCGGGCTTGTCGTAACGGTAAACGAGCGGTCACCGTTTGCACTTTGGTGCGGAGTAACCCAACCGATGCCGGACAAGAACGAGTCACATTCGTGCACTTTTACTGATAGTACGGGATTTATATTTGGATTTGCTCCAAGGATATCGCCGGGTGTCTATTTTGAGCTCTATGGTCCGCTCTCTACCGCTACCGGAACCAAGGAAATTGATAATTCACCAATCGGGAAGAACTTTCTTACTCCTGATCGTTTTACGAGAGTCTTGCACTTCAAAGATATGTTGGATGATATTGATATCAAAGCCAGATCACTGGTTGTGAATGAAAATGGTTTTGCCGAGTTTTCTCTCAGCGACGCGGGGGTCATTACATTTGATCCGCACGATGATCTCCTGAAAGTTTTTTCGAATCTGAAAGCGGCGATTGCCAAGAAAACGACCGAAGAGGGCGCGATCGCGTGGGATAAGCTTGAATATATTGATCTGCGTTTTTCGGACAAAGTGATCTTCAAGTTTCGGCAATAGTTCACTATTACCGAACTTCTTATCGGCTGTGAAAAACCATGAATACAGCAGGGTGTGTTTCATGTATAATGGAGGTATCATTATTGTATGACTTTCGTCACTTTATTCGGGCAATATATTGTTTGGCATTACAGTAGAGCGTATGCGGATGTTTTTGGTGTGTGGAGAAATTTTCTCTGGTTTTTTTACCACTTATTTTCCTTGCCGACCTTGACGACGACGCTCTTTGACCGGTGGCGTCGGCTTGGTGAGGAGAAACAATCGTCCGGGTTTAGTCCCGGAGAGTATTTTTCTGTTTTATTGGTGAACATTATTATGCGCTTCGTTGGCTTCTTGATGAAGTCGGTGCTTATCGTTGTTGGTCTTCTCGCGATTGGAATTACATTTGTGCTCGGGTTGGCGCTCTTGTGTCTTTGGACAGTTGCTCCTCTTTTGGCACCGGTGCTTTTGGGTATTGGGATTTTCTTTATTTTTTCATGAATAGACAAGGAATTACATTGCGAACGAGTCGTCTTTATCCGCTTCTTGCTCTTGAGAAGTTTCTTTCACACCGAACGCGGCATCGGATCTATGGGGTCGTTGGTGTACTTATCATTCTGATCGCGGCGGCGAATGCGATCATTGCTTCTTTGCTCTGGAAGGCACCGCTGAAACACGATATTATTGCTCTTCTCAAAGTTGTGGAGACAAAGAGCCTCGGCGTTGCTCTTGTTCTTGTGTCACTCTGGCTTTCCGTCTATCTTTTTGAGGCGTTTTTCCGATCGCGCTACTTTAAAGAGAAAGAGCTGGACTTCTCGCGGAAAAATATCAAAAGCGAGGCGGATGTTCTCAGCTTTGAGGTGCTGCGTATACTTGCTCGCGGACAAGGCAAGGATATTACCGCCGCATTTTTGCAATCTCGTCCGGGACGTCGGATCATGCTTCGATGCGGTATTGGGACTGACGCGGTGCGTGCTTTTCTGAAGGGGCGGACACAGATCATTCCCTACCTACCACCACTTGATACGGGGTCCATGTTTACCCTGATCGAGTTTGTTTCGTTTCTCTATCAGACGGATGAGGAGTTGTCAGGCTTCTTGTTCCGTGCCAGCATAAAAGAAAAAGATCTTATCGGTGCGACAGAGTGGGTCATTGAGGAGAATGAAATATTGAAGCAACAGGAGCGTTGGTGGTCGCGGAAGCATTTGGAGAAGATTCCCGGCATCGGTTCGGAGTGGGCGTATGGTTATGCTTTCATGTTGGAGCGTTACGGTACCGAGATCACCGGCTTTACACGCGGTTCATATGATTTTACCTCGCTGAAGAATCAAGAACTGGCAGACCAATTGAAGGTGATCCTTGCGCGGGCAAAGGAGTCGAACGCAATGCTCATAGGCGAGGAGGGTGTTGGCAAGCTTGACGTGGTGCGTTCGCTTGCACAACAAGTTTCGACCGGGCACGTTGACCCGGCGCTTCGCGGAAAGAAGATCATACTCTTTGATACGGTGCGGTTCACGTCGTCATTGCGATCAAAAAGTGATTTTGAGCAAGGGTTGTTACATATATTCACTGAATCGATCAAAGCAGGGAATATTATTCTTGCTTTTGATGACTTTGCCGGATTTATTTTGAGCGCACGTCAACTTGGTGTGCAAGTGCTTTCGCTCATTGACTCGTATCTTAATTCCGCGTATGTGCAAGTTGTCGCGCTGTGTGACAATGAACAATATCATCAATTCCTTGAGACTGATCCGATCGTATCCCAGCGCTTTGAAAAGATCATCATGTCCGAACCGGCGCACGAAGAGACCGTTCGCGTAGTACGTCGCGTGGTCGCTGAGCTCGAGCGGGTCAATAATATCTTTTTCACGTATCCGGCGGTCGAGGAGGTGGTCACGAGTGCCGAGAATTATATTGTCAATGGGGTCATGCCCGACAAGGCTATCGACATCGCGGTTGAGGTCGTACCGTTGTTGGTTTCTCGACAGAAATACTTTGTTACCAAAGACGATATTCTCGCTTTTGTGCGTGATAAGACCAACATTCCGGTTGGAGAGATACGAGAGGATGAGCGTGATACATTGATGCGTCTTGAAGATATTCTTCACCAGCGTGTCGTGGGGCAGGACGAGGCTGTGAAAGCGGTTGCAAGCTCGATGCGCCGCGCTCGTGCCGGTGTGCGCAACGTGAAGCGTCCGATCGGCTCGTTCCTTTTCCTTGGCTCGACCGGTGTTGGGAAAACCGAAACCGCTAAAGCTCTTGCTGAAGTATTTTTTGGAAATGAAGATGCGATGTCGCGTATTGATATGTCGGAATACCAAGGAGATGACGCGCTCGAGCGTTTGACCGGTTCGTTTAAGGATGGGCAGGTTGGTACATTGGTGAAATTACTGAAAGAGAAGCCGTATGGAGTACTTTTGCTCGACGAGATCGAAAAAGCGGACCGTGATGTGCTTGATCTCTTTTTGCAGGTGCTCGATGAAGGGTTCTTCTCTGATATGAAAGGGAAGCGGGTGAACGCGCGGAACGTTATTGTTATTGCAACATCAAATGCAGGCAGTGATCTTATTTGGGAAGCATCAAAAAACAATACCATAACTCCCGATTTTAAGCGTATTTTGGTCGATGCGATCATTCAAAAAGGTATGTTTCGTCCTGAGTTTTTGAACCGTTTTGACGCGGTGATCGTGTTTCGTCCGCTTAATCGTGCTGAGTTGCGTACGATCGCCGAGCTCATGCTTCGTAAACTCAAGACACGACTGAAAGACCAAGGAACGAATTTGGTCATCAATGATCCATTGATCAACTATGTCGCATCTCGAGGATATGATCCCGCATTCGGTGCTCGTCCGATGAATCGAGCCATTCAAGAATATATCGAGCAAGCCATTGCGGAAAAGATGATCAGTGGTGCTCTTCGTAAAGGACAAACCGTTGAGTTTGCGGAAGGTGATTTTGGAGAGTAGGATATTCGCAATGAACTCGACCGGATTTTGGGGAAAATTAAAAAAACCTTTCTTTGTGTTGGCGCCGATGGCTGATGTGACCGATGTTGCTTTTCGGCAGATCATTGCGCGCTACAGTCGGCATGGTGAAGGAGGGGGGCCTGATGTTTTTTATACAGAGTTTGTTTCATGCGAAGGGCTCTTATCACCCGGGCGCGACGTGTTGATGAATGATCTGCGCTATGGTGAAGAGGAGCGACCGATCGTTGCACAGATATTTGGTTCACAGCCGGAACATTTTTATGCATGCGCTCAGTTGATCGTCGAGCTTGGTTTTGATGGGATCGATATCAACATGGGGTGTCCTGATCGCACGATCGAAAAACAAGGTGCGGGCGCAGCTCTGATTCGTGATCCTCTCCGTGCGCGAGCGATCATTCGGGAGACGAAGCGCGGCGCGGGCGCGGTGCCGGTATCGGTGAAGACGCGGATCGGCTACCAGAAGAATGAAATCGAAAGCTGGATACCATCACTCCTCGAAGAGCATCCCGCTGCGCTTATTGTGCATGGGAGAACACGCAAAGAGATGTCGAAGGTGCCGGCGCGGTGGGGTGATCTTGCTCGCGTGGTTGAACTGGCTCGCGGGAGTGGAACGCTTATTGTTGGCAATGGGGATGTTACTTGTTTGCACGACGGGATACGCAAAGCACAGATGATCGGTGTTGACGGTGTTATGGTTGGACGGGGTGTTTTTGGTAACCCTTGGTTCTTTGCCGATTTGGCTCACGCAAAGCGTGATCGTCAAATTGAGCACCCTGCGTCAATGAGTGTGTGTTCTTGTAAAATTGGTGCCGGGGTACACGCGCCAACTATTGAAGAAAAACTTCGCGTTATGGTTGAACACACCAAACTATTTGAAGAGATGTTTGCCGGTAGGAAAAATTTTTCGGTTATGAAAAAACACTATAAAGCGTACGTGTCAGGTTTTAAGGGGGCAAAAGAGCTCCGCTGCGCGCTAATGGAAGCTCGCAATGCTGGAGAAGTTGATACCCTTGTAAAAAATTTTATGTATGGTATAAAATAATCGGAGAGAAGTGGAGTACTGCACAGAACGATCAAAACATCGGCGGATACGCGCCAAAATGCCAACGAGCTTTTACAAGGAGAGAAACGATGATCACTGATCCCGCGCAAGAGTTTGAGGAGGTGTGCCGGCGGTGTGCCATTCGTCCGATTCGTGACGACGAGGTTGTAAAAAAGAAGGAATGTACGTTCAGTGGGTGTTTTGACCGTCTTTTGTTCCGACTCTCGTGGGTCGAGCAGATCTCGGTAATCGTGGCATTTATTGCCGCCGCCGGTATTATTTCGGGATTGATCATGAGCTCTTCTAACCAATCGGTATGGGGTTTTGTGGTGATGTTTGTCGTGGCGGTGGTGGTTTATTTAACCTTCGTCGTCAAGGTTAGTGATTGGGGTCGCGTACCGATCGACCCGATGAGTGCGAATCTTCCGCTTGAGGTTAAGGCGAAGGTCCTCACCGTGCAAGACGCGTACAAGAGGAAGGGGGAGGTCTTGCACATCTTCCTCGAAGAGGTCGGCGATGAGATTTTCGTTGGAGGATCGGTTCATCGCGGAAAGCAATATTACATAACGAAATTCCGACGCGCGGAGGATTTGTGATCCTGTTTGCAAGCAGGGGCATGCGAAAGTATGCCCCTGTTTTTTCTTTGGTGAACCTCAAACATGTGGAAAACAATTTGCACACAACGAGACGTGTATTATACTATCGGCATGAGCAGCTTCATGCAATCGGACGTCTTTTTTTTTATTACAACGATCGCGGTGGTGGTTGTATCGGTTTTATTTGCAACGGTGCTTATCTATGTCATTTTGATCTTGAAGGACATTCGAAGTGTTTCTGAAGTGGTGAGCAAGGAGAGCAGAAATTTTGCGGATGATGTTGAGTTTGTACGTAAGGAGATAAAGAGTGGTGTAGGGAAACTTTTTCGTATGCTTCGGTCGCTCGTAAAGTCGAAGACGCGCGAACCGAAACGAAAGACAACTTCACGTACGAAGCGAAAAACGAAGGAGAAAAGCGAGGAGTAAAAAATAAATAGTGGAGTATTATCAATAATAGATTAAGAGAATATATGGCAAGAAAAAAAGCGAAATCACACGATGGGTTGAAGTTCCTTGCAACAGCGGCGGCAGTCGCTGCGGGCGGGTACTTTCTTTATGGCAAGAATGCCGCAAAGAATCGTAAAAAAGTAAAAGGTTGGATGCTGAAGGTAAAAGGCGAAGTTCTTGAAGAGATCGAAAAACTTGAAGAGATCGATAAGGATCACTATCACAAGATTATCGATAGTGTGATTAAGCGATACAAGGGGGCAAAGAATGCCGATGAAAAAGAGATTGATGCGTTGGTAAAAGAGCTAAAAGGGCATTGGGCTTCGATTAGTCGTAGTTTCAAAAAAGGATCGAAAACCGGGGCAAAAAAACTCACAAAAAAACAAGTGAAGAAACCGGTTTCGAAAAAAGCAAAGAAGTAAATGATGTTATTAGTTTAATATTGTAATTTCATTTCAACCCACAAGAATATGGAGAGTATGGAAACAGGAGAAGAGCGAGTGAAGTGCACCAGTTGCGGTGTTGAGACATCGGAATGCTATTGCACGTCATGCATCGCTGCGGGTGCCGGGAGCTCCGAAGAAGAGCTTTTTGGTGATTAATTTCATCATTGTTTTCATTGATAGAAAAAGTGTGGTATCTCATCTGTAAATGGGATGCCACACTTTTTCGTTGAACGGCATTCTGTTATAATGCTCTTGTATGAATGACCAAGTATTGTATTTGAAATATCGTCCGCGGAAATGGAGCGAGGTGATCGGGCAAGAGCATGTTACCAACGTCATTGAGGGTGCCATTAAGGCGAATAAGCTCGCGCATGCCTATCTTTTTGCTGGTAGCCGGGGGACGGGGAAGACATCCGTCGCTCGTATTCTTGCGCGTGAGATCGGTTGCTCCGATGCGGACACCTACGAGATCGACGCGGCATCGCGCCGGGGAATTGATGATATCCGTGAATTGCGTGAATCTGTGCGTACTCTGCCGTTCGAATCAAAGTTTAAAGTTTACATCATCGACGAGGCGCATATGCTCACCAAAGAAGCATTCAACGCGCTTTTAAAAACACTTGAAGAACCGCCATCGCATGTTGTGTTCATCCTCGCGACCACGGAACAAAATAAACTTCCGGAGACGGTTATCTCGCGTTGTCAGACATTTACCTTTAAGCGTCCGACCCAAGAAATGCTCCGCGAGCTTGTATTGCGTATCGCAAAGGCGGAGGGTTTCTCGCCTGATCCATCTTCTGCTGATCTTATTGCGCTTCTTGGCGATGGTTCGTTCCGTGATACGCAAGGTATCTTGCAGAAGGTTCTCAGTGCCTCAAGTGACCTGTCTGCGTCGCAAGGGGCGTCGCGACAGGCAGGTAAAAAGATCACTCTTGCGGAAGTTGAACAAGTGACGGGCGCGCCACGCAATACGCTCATTAATGACTTTCTCACCGCGATCAGCATTGGCGATACAAATAAGGCTCTCACCGCGATCAACGCGGCTGCTGAGGGGAATGTTGATATGCGGGTGTTTTTGAAACTTATTTTGCATAAAGTGCGCATCGTTCTTCTTTTGCGTTTTGCCAAAGATCTCGAGTCGCGTATTCAAGAAGAGCTTACCGCTGAGGAATTCGAATTTCTCAAAAAGCTTGCGGGGAAGGATGGTGCCAAGATCGCGTCTCCTGTTCTTAATGAGCTTTTGTTTGCGTATGATCAAATGCGCTACGCCTATCTTCCGCAGCTCTCGCTCGAGCTTGCGACGATCACGATCACCGGCGGGGAAGAGAAGAGATAACTGATTTCGATGAAGGTGTTTCCCAGAGAAAGTGGTGATGTCCACATTTTTTATTGTATGTCTTATTGGGGTGTATTACACTTATAGTGAAGTAATGGCTTATCACAAAGAAGTTGAAAATTACATCAAGTCTTGCATAACACAAGGGTTGAAGAAGCCTGAGACTACTCGGGCACTTTTGGAAGCTGGTTGGGCGCAAGCTGATATTGACGATACGTTTCGGGTATTTGAGGCACCTGTCGCAATGCGAGAATCGCACGAGGTCTCTTCCCAAGCAGTGCACGAGCAATTGACCGCGCCGTATTCATCTCGGATCATCACTGAACATGACTATCCCGTTACTCTGCTTTGGGTATTTAAGTATCCGATCATTATTATCGTAGCATCGTTCATAGCGATCTTCTTCGGTTATTATTTTTCGTACGTATTGATTGCGCTTCCGTTCATTCCTTTTTATGCGTTGTATAAGCGTAAGAAGACTACTTTCACGATTGGCTCACATTCATTATCAGCGAGTGGCGTCTCTCAAAATAGAAAAGATATCAATGTTTCATATTCAGCTCTTGAATCGGTTGCCTTCCGTCAAGATTATTTTGATATTTTGTTCGGGATTGGTCGTGTTGAGATCATTCTTGCAAGAAATAAAACGACGGAAGATGGTTCGCATGCAAAAAAACCAAAACGATCTTTTTTAAGCGGACCTACTACTGATGTCCTTGATGGAAGTCGTTGTGTTCTTCCCGGAGTGACAAAGGAAAATGGCGAGATACTTGAGTCGATCATTCAAGATCGAATGCGAGAGACCGCGTCAGTCGAGCAAACGATAGCACACACGAGTGAGACACCCATGAGCCGTGAGCATTCAATGCAAATTCTTCAGCGGTATGTCGATGTAGCTCTCCGGAGAAAGAACACCCCTGATTTTTTGCGCGCGACACTTTTGGCGCGTGGATGGTTGTCTCAAGAGATCGAAGATGCCTTCGTACGTGCGGGGTTAGGCGAGTCTTCCACGCAGAGCAGTCAGGAAAAGCGTCAGAAATGGTTTGCTGTCGCATCTATCCTCTTGTTTGTGCTTGGTGTTGGAGTTTTCTTTCTCGATGTATTTCTTATGCTCGGAACTTTTTTTCTTGGTTTTGTGTTTGGTATCATTGGCGCTCGTTCAAAAAAGAAAAAAGCGCTTGCAATTACCGGTGCTGTGTTGAACGCGATTGTGCTGGCGGGTATTATATTTATGGCTGGTAGTGCGATATACATATATACAACCGGTACTTATTTATTTACCGGTGACCATGTTTCGCAACAAGACTGGGTGGATATTGGCTTACCGGTAGAAGAGTATAAATGGAAAAATAACTAACAGAGAAGAGAATAACAATCATTTCAAAATCATGGCGATTATTAAAGACCATACTGCCGAAGCAGAGATCTTTCTTGACGAGAACAAGATTCTGCATATTGTATATTTGAATACTCCTCAACGGAATGCTAACCTGGGGATTATTGGAAAAGTTTTGGTGGAAATAAGAAAGCTCGTGCGTGAATCAGGAAAAGAGACGATCAACGTGTTTGTCGATACTCGTCTTAATAAACGGCAATATCGGTTTTTCTCTGCGAGGGAGCGCGCGACGGCAAAGGATATTATTCAAATGAAAGAACTTGCCAATTGGGCGATCGTTGGCGATACACCATTCATGAAAGTCGCGGCAAACTTTATTTCTGTCGCCGCCGGGAAAAAACTACACTGGTTCACCGATAAAAAGAAAGCATACGAGTGGTTGCTCTCGAAGCAGTGATTTCATACTGCACATATTGAAAATGTATGGTACTATCTAAGCCATTGCGGGATCGTCTAACGGTAGGACACCAGGTTTTGGTCCTGGGTATCTAGGTTCGAGTCCTAGTCCCGCAGCACGAACGAAGTGAGGGATGCGAGGTCTAACAGGTCATATTTCAAGAAAAACAGTTCGAGTCCTTGTAAGCCACTCTCTCTGGACAAAAGAACATATGAAGATAATTACCTTAAACACTTGGGGAGGAAGAGCCGGAAAGGAGCTACTCCTTTCTTTCTTTGAAAAGTACAGAGACGATGCAGATATTTTTTGTTTGCAGGAAATATGGTCTGCCCCGCATATATAAATTATGAACGAAACACTCACAATAAATATTGCCGGTTTGTACATCAATATTTTTATAAATGAGGATTTTAAAGGAATAAAAACTTTTCTAAGAAATTTTGAATATACTGAGCAAGAAAAGAGTGATAAAGATGTTAAGATTCATTTTCTGCGAGGAGATGTTAGGAAAGTAGAGTTATCAGAAATATTAGATAGTTTATATGTAACAGGTAATAATATTGACGATCTAACTGATCCATTTAATCTAATTGGAATCACTCAAGCAATTTTTAGGTTTGCGGCGGTTCACTTAGCAATAAGGGGTATTTTTCTGATACATGGTTCCGCATCAGTATTAAATAACAGAATTATTTGTTTCGGTGACGACGGAGACAGTACGGCAAAAACACTTAGCTCTCTAGAAATTGCTGTATGTTCTAAAAAGTATATTGCTGATGAGTTTTGCTTTTTTGATTCCAAAACAGGCAAGATATTTGGTTATCCCTTGATACCAATTCATATTAGGCAGATAGTTAAAAAACATCTATCATCTTTACATAATATTTCTATTCCTAAAGATAAATATAAAGAAACAGATGCTGGTTATTTTTTTACGCAAGATAAGTTATTTAAAACAATGTCTGGAGATCTCACTAATATGGTGTATGTACACTTTTCTGACGATGGTCAAATTTTAGAAAGATTGTCAGCGCAAGAAGAATACAGGTCTTTTAAATTTTGTATTACTTCGCATATTGCAAAATTAATCTGTCCTAATCTAGATCGTATGCAATTTGCATCTACCACTGATACTAGCGAACAAAAGATTATTAACGAAGAAGTAATCGACGATATTTTGTATAAAATAACCAACGGTGAAGGGATAGATCCACAAATTTTTAATCAGTTTGCAAGCCATAGATTAATAGTTTCTAGTCCGTGTCAAATTGCCACGGTGCTTAGGGAGAAAATTTTTGAAGAGCATTTCTGATAATATTTTCATCTATATTCTCTATAATTTTAAATTTTCCAATTCTCTCCAAAACCACTAAACTTATTTGCCCATTTGTGCTAATTTTATCTCTTTTTAGATAATTGATAATTTGGTCGCTATTAACTAGATGAGGAAATTTATTAGGCAATCCTGCTGCTACCAAGAGAGAATTCTGCAACTCCAAATCTTTTTCACTTAAAATACCTAGGGATTTACTGATCTCTCCACTAATCTGCATTCCAAGCGCAACCGCTTCTCCATGTCGGAAATCAAAATCAGATAATCCTTCAAGTGCATTAGCAAATGTATGCCCATAACTCAAACCTTTATGTATTCCAAGCTTATCGTGCGGATCTTTTTCAAATAGGTTACTTTTGATTTTTAGAGATTCATGAATTAAATAATCCCAACCGTAGGATTTCCAGTAGGGCATTGAAGAAGAAAGGATTCTAGAAATGTGTTTAGTAAATGATCGCGAAGATATAACTGCGTGTTTAATAATTTCACTTAATCCAAGACCTATTTCTTTTTCTGGCAATGAAAGCAGAAAGTTTGTATCGCAGACAGTAATTTTGGGGGAGTAGAAACTTCCCATGATATTTTTGAGAAGTTTATAACTAATGGCTACCTTGTTAATGATTGTATCCCCTTGTGCCATAAGAGTGGTTGGTATAAAAACCATATCTATACCTCGCATATATACAGAAGCAAGAAATCCTGCAGTATCTCCCACAATACCGCCACCAATAGCTACAAAACATCCTTTTCTATTTAAATTAGCTTTTGCGCATTTCTCAAGACATAGATTGAGAAATTCAACACTTTTACTTGCTTCTGTTGGTTTAACTAAAATAATATCTATTGGTTTTAGTTTATTGGTTAAATTCAACAAAATATTTTTGTGTAGATTTGCAATATTTTCATCACAAAAAATAATAAATCCAGAATAATTATTCGATACAACCGTATCAGTAATCCATGGAATTAAATTTTCTCCGATAAAGATATCCTGGTCTCTATCCGGGAGTAAAACACTTATATGTTTAGTTGTTTTTGGATTTTTTGAAGACATAGTGAGTAAATTCTTCTATATAAGCGTCTACTCTTTTGAACACAAATTTTATTTCTTCGGTATCCTTTAATTCCTGCCACTTTTCAATTGTAAGAAAGTTGTCCTCAATAACTTTAAAATCAAAATCTGGAAATAAATATTTAGCTTGTTTTAACACTTCCAGATGACTTTCTTGAGGTGTCCCAGTAAAGTATTGAACGGCTAATTTCGTTATTATTAAAGACGCTCGTATTTCTTTTTTCAATAATTCTTTAATATTCTCATCATCTGCCTTTGTGACTAGAGTCCTCCTATTTCGTAGTAAAAACATCCCGATATTGCTAAGACTGTATTTCTTTAAAGTATCATTATTTGGTGAATAAATATTCTCTATGCTTATAAACGGTAATGAGTATATAAGTCGGTCCGGATATTTTTTAAGATCAATCAATGCTTGAATAGTTTTTCCTTCAAGTAGAACATGAGGATCTATCGGGGCAAATAATTCCTCGCGACTAATCACGTTTATTCCGTGATGTATACCGGAGTCATTTTCCGCTCTTGCTACGACATTTGCTATTTTCAGTTTTATATTTAAATCTAAAGTGTCGACAACGATTAACAAATCAATGTCGCTCCACCCGTCTTTATAAGTGCCATCTGGCAAGCTACCGGCAAGAATAATGGCCACTAGTTGATCATCAAGTGCTTGCGTAAAATATTTAACTAAATTTAATTTAATTTTGTTTGTATCTAAACCATTCATAATTATCTGTAAAGTGTAGCTTTATTTTTACATATATATTGATAAAGAAACGAATAAACCTATAGAGGAAAAATGATGTTTTTAATTTCCAAGATAAATGTAAAATTTTTGTGTAATCTATCTTTCTAAAAAGTGCGCTGTTGCATTCAGTAATTCTCTCCTTAGAGAAGTGTTTTAACATTTGCTGAGACCCAAACATTATGCGGACAAATCTTTTGTAATAGTCGAGAATGCTAGATACGGAATTAAAGTAGATAACAGAATTCTTTACTTCTTTCGTATGTGGCCAGTATATATATTGAAGGAACTGATCCTCATTAATTATAGGAGGAAGGTGTACAAAATTATCTCTTCTCAACATCATGCTTGCGCCTCTCATTATTTCACTTGGCTGATCATATGGTTGTATATCAAACTTGACTCCTAATACCCAATGCCAAAAATGTTTCCAGAAATTGTGGCTCTTAAGCGGTAATCTTTTCCAAGCAGAAAATACGCATCTGAGATTTTTGTCTTCAACAAAAGCTTTTATTAGGTTTATTAAACATTTTTTTCGAGAATTACATCATCATCAATTATGCAGAAAAATTCTCCAGACGAGGAACTGAAGATTTTGTTTAAAACGCTCGCTTTTCCTTTTGCCTGATCGTTAGCAATCAGACTAATCCTTGTGTTTTTGTTGTTAGTATTACTTATAAAGCCCTTTATAATTTCCTCACTATTGTCAGTGCAATGATCTACGCACACTATCACTTCTGTTTGAATAAAGGGTGAAATATCATTTAACCGGTTTATTATAATAGAAAGATTGGCGTGCTATTAACAGATTTCTGCTGTCAAATGAAATTTTTTTGATTGCATCCTCAACAGGGATCCATTCCGCCGAGGAAAATCCTTCATCAAGGTTTGGGCGAATCTCTGCTTTTTTGTTAAGCCGAAAAGTATACAAATGAACATTTTTATGATGAGTAATTCCACTATCATCAAGATTGAATGTATAACTGTCGACTCCTAAAAAGGAAATCATCTCAGGAGTTTCATTCAAGGAAAGCTCTTCTTTTACTTCTCTGATCGCTGCATCTTCTGGTTTTTCACTTTTTTTAATATGCCCCTTAGGGATAAGATAACAACCGTCACCCTTCCTCAACAAAGCAACAAATAATTCATGTGTTTGATCATCCTCAAAAAAAACAAATCCGCCGGCAGATTTATGTTTTATGACGTTTGGGAAATATTCAATTTGGTCGTCTTCGTTAAATTGCATAATACTAATTATAAAATAATTAACTATCTTTTTCTATTTAAAAAAATGACGGCCCCATCAACATGACGGAGCCGTCTAGTTCATAAGAGATACTTGCCAATGACTTGATCGACCGACCGATACAAATCTTCCAATGTACCGGAATTATCAATCACTTCACCCGCGATATCTTTAAGAGCTGGTATGCCTGATTGTTCTTTTACCTCGTCTCGTGGAAGGAGGATTCTTTGAGCGCTGTTGATATCTGGAAGATTTTCTCTCTGCATCTGGCGACCGATTCGGATTCCTAGTGGTATGTCGATGAAAATTATACAGAAATGCGATCCGAGTTTTTGCTTAAGATATGGTCCAAGACCGCCACCATATAAACTTTCAATTGAAACAGCCTTGGTCTTGAGATGTTCCATTTCCAAGAAAAGTTCTTCAATGAAAGCATCCCATAGAGCATACGGATCACGTTCTTCCTCTTGTTTCAAGAACATGTAAAGCTCCTTGTTGGGAGATCGCTTATCGCGAACTCACTCGAAAATTATATGCTATCTCTTGCTTCCGTATCTCCTATGGGGTACATTTGCAATCATGATTTAGGTAACGACCTTCTTTCTAGGTTGATATTTATATGAAACCATTTCTTATACTTCAATTGCGCCCTGAGGATGCCGCATCAGATAATGAGTTCGAGGCATTCTTGGAATATGGTAACTTGAAAGAGAGCGAGGTGCATCGTGTGCGCATGGAAAAAGGAGGAGTTCCGCAGATAGACCTGAATGATTATTCAGGTGTTATCGTAGGGGGAGGACCATTCAATATAAGCGACAATGAAGAGCACAAAAGTGATGCGCAGAAACGCACAGAAGAGGGCTTATTGCGCTTACTTGATGATGTCATAGAACAAGATTTTCCGTATCTTGGTGCTTGCTATGGAATTGGTATTTTGGTTCATCATCAAAAGGGATACGTATCAAAAGAGCAGTATGGCGAAGACGTGGGAGGGGTGGATATCTTTCTTACTGAAGATGGAGTGAAAGATCCGCTACTTATAGGATTACCTAAAGAGTTTCGGGCGTTTGTGGGGCATAAAGAAGCATGTCAAACGCTTCCAGAGGGTGGAGTCTTGCTTGCCAGCTCCAAGACTTGCCCGGTACAAATGATACGATTGAAGACAAACGTGTATGCTACACAATTTCATCCGGAGCTCGATAGTGAAGGTATAAATGTGCGGATTAATGTATATAAGAACGCTGGCTATTTTCCACCAGAGGACGCTGAGCGTCTATGCGCGAAGATGCTTAAAGAAGAGATTACTGTTCCAATGGAGATAACAAAGCGCTTTGTTAAAAAATATAAACAATCGCTGTAATAATGACTTACAGGATAAAACCTGGAGTAATATAGGCACTCGCTCTGAGCCAAAATGCGGCGCAATGGTGTCCCACCTGGTAGGAAGAGGTGTGTGTGAACTAATGGGGTTAGGCACGGTTTAATCAGCTTGATTCCAGTTAAGCAGTAATCTAAACTTATTGGAATCGTTTGCGAGCTGTGTCATATCCAAGAACCTTATGCGATAGTAAGTATCTGGCAGGATGCCTTTTTTGGGATAAAAATTGATCAAATGTTTAACCTTGACAACCTCTTGATCTTTCATTTTTGTCATAGTGTCCCATGTCTTCATGTACTTCAGCACTGTGAAAAACCGCTATATAGCGCACAGATTACTCGTTGGGTTGACTTCTTAAATCATTGATGATAAAGTGTAGACTATAAATTTTAGAAATAATCAAGTAGACAACATGGCAGTTATCTCATTTAAACCAAAACAGGTCACCAAAGGGCTTTTACTTTCTGTTCCTGAGCGCGCACGCAATGTGCTCGTTCAACGTTTTTGTTTAGGGGATGAGCCAGAGCGGGTAACCCTTGAAGCGATTGGAAAGAACTATGGTATTACACGAGAGCGTGTTCGTCAGATCGAGAATTTTGCTCTGAAGTCAGTCAAAAAGTCTGAATCGTTCGCGCGTAACGAAGCGGTGTTTCAAGAGCTTGCGGATCTGATCGTTTCGCTCGGCGGGGTTGTTTCAGAAGATGATCTTTTAAATCATATTTCATCTGATAAAAGTGTACAAAACCATGTTAATCTCTTGCTTATTCTCGGAGATGCGTTTAAGGATCAAAAAGAGAATAGTGAATTTCGTCGGCACTGGATTGTTGATCATGCAGTTGCGCAGAAGGTTCATGAGTCACTCGCAAAACTTCACCAGAATCTTTCTGAAGAAGACCTCGTCTCTGAAAGTGAGATCATTGACGCGTTGTTGCGACATCTGAAAGGTATACCGGAACATTATAAAGATGAAGAGATCATCAAGCGATGGCTCACTCTCTCGAAGGTTATTGGTCAAAATCCGCTCGGCGAATGGGGGATTGCGACATCTCCGCATATCAATGCTCGTGGTATGCGCGATTATGCGTTTCTTGTTATTCGTCGTCACGGCTCCCCGATGCACTTTACCGAGGTTGCGAATGCTATTACCAAAGTATTTGGAAAACCCGCGCATGTCGCAACGTGCCATAATGAGTTGATCAAAGATGACCGCTTTGTATTGGTTGGGCGAGGGTTGTATGCGCTTTCCGAATGGGGATATGAGAGCGGTGTTGTGCGTGACGTGATTAAAAAGATTCTCGATAAATATGGTCCGATGACGAAGAATGAGATCATTGAAAAAGTGCTCAAAGAACGCTACGTGAAAGAAAACACGGTCACTGTCAATCTTCAAGATGCTCGTTATTTCAATAAAGACAAGGACGGTAGATATCTCGTCATCTAAAATCTGACCTATTCGATGAGATGAGTGGTAGATCGCCATTTCTTCGATCCTCTTCGTGATACAGCTTGTTTTTGGTATAATATTGAATGGTTATTATGCTGAATCCATTTATAGATTTGTACACAAAAGTTCTGGGGATGCTCTCCCTTATTTTTGATAATGCCGAGTATTGGTTGCCAATCGTAACCGGTTTTTTGTTTTGGGAGTTATGGATGCGGTACATCCGCTTGCGTTATATTACCAACATTAAATGGGTTATGCTCGAAGTAAAGCTTCCGCGGCAGATCGACAAAACCCCACTTGCCATGGAGCTTGTACTTAACTCGCTGTATCAGACCTCGGAAGGTAAATGGCATGAGAAATATCTTGTTGGACGCTTAAAGATGTGGTTCTCGCTTGAACTTGTGTCGTTTGAGGGTGCGGTGCATTTTTTTATACGAACTCCGGTGCAGTTCAAAAATGTCATTGAGGCGCAAATATATGCTCAATACTCAAACGCCGAGGTGCATGAAGTTCCGGACTATTCACGCTACGTTAACTATACTGGCGAAGATGGAGCGTGGTCTATGTGGGGGACTGAAATGACGCTTGCCAAAGAGGACGCGTATCCGATAAAAACCTATGTTGATTACGGGCTCGATAAACCTGGGGTAAAAGAAGAGTATAAGACTGATCCAATGACTGCGATGCTGGAGTTTCTCGGGGCAATCAATAAAGGAGAACAAGTATGGATACAAATACTTGTTCAGCCGTCTGGTAAACGGAAGAAAAAGCCCGGTACGTGGTTTGGTAAGCGTGACTGGGTTGCTGAAGGCACAGAGCTTGTTGCGAAGATCATCAATGAAGCGCGCGAACGGAGTGGTGCGAAGGAAGGTGGGTATGTCACTCTTACTAAGATCGAAGAAAAAAAGATCGAGGCGATTCAGCGGTCACTCACCAAGTATGGGTTCGATTGCGGGATCCGTGCGATCTACTGGGCAGAGAAAGAGAGGTTTGATCCTTCAAACATTTCAGGACTCGTCGGATCATTTCGGCAATACAATTCGAATAATCTCAATAGTTTTAAGCCGAAGAATATGACCAGTTTTGATTACCCATGGCAAGATTACAAGAATATACGTTTGCAGGGCTTGAAGTCGACAATGTTCAATGCGTACAAGCATCGTTCATATTTCTACATTCCTTATCGGAGGAAGCCATTTGTTTTAAATACCGAAGAGCTCGCAACGGTGTATCACTTCCCAGGAGGGGTTGCCGAGACACCAACCTTTGGAAGGATTGATTCACGTAAGGCGGGGCCGCCTCCTAACCTTCCGATCTAGGGGAGAATAGAGCTGGAATAATGATCGACCTGCCATCACAACTAAAAAAGTTACTATCACGCGTGAAGAAGGCATTCACAGCTGTATTTATGTATCTGAAACATCGGAGTCGGATACGTGAAGGGCTTTTGCTTTTTGTTCTTGGCATGAGTATCTTTGGCTACATACTATTCGTACCGCCGGCTGGCTTCCCGGTTGGGCGTGTGGTTCGTGTTGAAGAGGGGATGACCCTTGTTCAAGTGTCGAATCTCTTGCAAAAAGAGAATGTTATACATTCTAGGATATTATTTGAATTTTCAGTTGTTTTGATTGCGGGAGATAAAAATATCATTGCGGGTGATTATTATTTCAGTAATCCACTCTCGGTCTTTGGTGTTGCCAAGCGTTTAAGCTCCGGCGAATACGGGCTTACCCCAAAGAAGATTTTAATCCCTGAAGGAGCAACTATCGCCGATATGGCAAAGCTCTACAGCGCGCGTTTTCCAAAAATAACAGAAGAGGAGTTTCTTGACGCGGCGACTGGGAAAGAAGGATATCTTTTTCCTGACACCTATCTCTTTTTACCGAACGTACAAGCAGACCAGGTTGTCAAAGAGATGGAAAAAAATTTCAAAACTAAAATCGCAAGTATTCAGGATGTGATTGATGGGTCAGAGAGGTCACTCAGCGACATTGTTATCATGGCATCGATTATTGAGAAAGAGGCGCGGAAATATAAAACAAAAGAGATCATCTCCGGTATTCTTTGGAGGCGAATCGATATTGGTATGCCACTTCAGGTTGACGCGGCATTTCTCTATATCAATGGCAAGAGCACATATGATCTAACACTTACCGATCTGGCAACTGATTCGCCGTACAATACGTACAAGTATAAAGGGCTTCCTGTGGGGCCGATCTCGAACCCGGGACTCGATTCGATCAAGGCGGCCGCGCAACCCAAGGAAACATCCTATCTCTATTACCTCTCTGATCGTAGCGGTGTGATGCACTATAGTGATGACTTCGAGCAGCACAAAGCGAACAAGCGTCTCTATTTGAACTGATCACTATGTTGAACATTGATACATCGATTGCGCGTGTTTCCAGAACGCATTTTGTCGGAATTGGCGGGTCAGGCATGTCGGCTCTGGCGATGCTTTTTCTCTCGCGTGGCATTCTTGTCTCCGGTTCTGATGCAGGTGAGTCGGAGATGATTGCGACACTTCGAGCACAGGGTAGTACGATTTCGATTGGGCATGCAGGAGAAAATATCCCGGATAATATTGATCTTCTTGTGTATTCATCTGCTGTTCCTGAGGACAATGTTGAGCGTACTATGGCACGTAAGCGGAAGGTACTAGAGGTTTCGTACGCGGAGGCCCTTGGTATGGTGATGCGTGATTATCGTCGGGCGATCGCAGTTTCGGGCACGAACGGGAAGACGACGACCACGTCTTTGCTCGGTATCATTCTCACGGAGGCACGGCTTGATCCGACGGTTATTGTTGGTGGTGTGGTTCCGTCATTTGGCGGTAACTTCAGGTCAGGAGGGGGTGAAACGTTCGTCGTGGAAGGATGCGAGTATCGACGCAACATGCTCTCGCTTTCTCCCAATATGATCGTGTTGACAAATATTGAAGAAGATCATCTTGATTATTATAAGGATCTCGGCGATATCATTGATGCGTTCATTGAATATGTCACGCGTCTTTCAAAAAACGACGTGCTTATTGCCAATGCCGATGACATGAATGTTACCACCGTGGCGCAAAAAAGTGTTGCTACGCGCGTCTCGTATGGCATCAAAGACGCTACCGCTGATCTTCTCGCGAAAAATGTTCATGCGGATGAACACGGGCAAACGTTCTCTCTTTATTGGCGAGGGCGTGATCTCGGTATTTTTACGACATCGCTTCCCGGAACTTTCAATATCTACAACATTTTGGCGGCTTCGGTGATGGCACTGCATCTTGGGGTAGAGGTAGATGTGCTTCGTCGTGCGGTCAGTATGTTTACCGGTGCGGCTCGACGCTTTGAACGGCATGTTCGTGCTGATGGGAAGATTATCATCTCTGATTACGCACACCATCCAACGGCACTTGCGGGAGCAATCTCTGCGACAAAGAGTGCCTATCCGGGCAAACGCTTACTCGTTGTTTTTCAACCACATCAAAAAGATCGCACTATAAAACTTTTCAATAAATTTGTTGACGCGCTGGCGGGCGATACGGAAACGGTCCTTGTTGAGATCTATGAGGTTGCGGGACGCAATGAAGCGCAGAAAGAGATCAGCTCGCGTGATCTTATTGAAGCGGTCAAAAAACAGAAGCCGGATCAAAATATCTTCTTCGCGGCAAGCGTCTCTGCCGCTACTGACATGGTCGCCGAAAAACTCGTCGACTTCGATGTCGTGCTCATTATGGGTGCGGGCGATGTGTATAAGATAGCGAAAACGCTGACATGAAAAAGATTGCGAGGGATCGGCCCTTGCCAATGAGGACCAATGAGTTTTCAGATCGTTGGTTCTTTTTTTGTGTGGGTATCCATGATATAAACACACCATGAAAGGTGGTGTGGAAAAAAAGAAAAAAGTCTTTGTCGGGATGTCGGGCGGAGTTTATTCATCTGTGTCTGCGGGACTACTTGCAAAGCAAGGATACGATGTTACGGGTGTGTTTATCAAAGTTTGGGAACCGAACATTTCCACGGCACGCACGAGTGTGTGTACATGGCGAGAGGATCGGCGTGATGCGATGCGCGTAGCGGCGCATCTTGGTATTCCGTTCGTGACGATCGACCTCGGGGAAGCATATAAACGTAATGTTGTTGATTATATGATACGAGAATACCGGGAGGGGCGAACGCCGAATCCTGATGTCATGTGCAACAAAATGATCAAGTTTGGTGCGTTTTTCGAGTGGGCGATTAGTCACGGGGCAGACATCGTGGCAACCGGGCACTATGCTCGAGTGCATGATGATCATGGTGTATTTCGGCTTTATGCCGGTATTGATGCAAATAAGGATCAATCGTATTTTCTCTGGACGCTTGCGCAGGAACAATTATCAAAGACACTCTTTCCTGTCGGCGAGTTGGAAAAGAGCGATGTACGCAAGGTGGCGCGAACAATGAAACTTCCGAATGCGGAGAAGAAAGACAGCCAAGGGCTCTGCTTTATCGGCAAGCTTGATATGCGTGAGTTCTTGCGTGATTTTATTCCTGAGAGGGAGGGGAAGATTGTTGACGAGGCAGGGGAGGTGATCGGCACGCATTACGGTGCGCATTTATATACAATTGGTCAGCGACATGGATTTGTCGTCACTAAAAAAAGTGCATCTGACACACCGTATTATGTGGTTGGGAAAGATATTGATAGCAACCGCGTTACGGTGTCGCATGATAAGACGAATATAGCCAATGATCGTGTCATGACGACAATTTCTTTATGTGACACACATTGGATCACCAAGAGCGCGCCGGAAGCAGGTGAAAAGCTCTCCGCGCGAGTGCGTTACCGCCAGCCGTTAAGGGAGTGTGTTATTTCGTACGAGAGTGGCGCGACAGTGGTTACTTTCAATGAACCACAACTCGCCGCATTGGGGCAATCGGTGGTCATTTATCGCGGTGACGAGTGCCTCGGTGGTGGAGTTATCGGGTAATGCACTTGTTTTGTTTGAAAGTTTGTTGCAAATGTGCGAACATGAGTAGTAATGTCACACAAACGTTGGGTCAAAAAAGCATCAGGAAAGAAGGAACCATTCTCTGAAAATAAATTGCGGAGTTCGCTTGCGCGCGCTGGAGCTTCTCGTCAGGCGATCGATCGCGTTATTGCCCGTATCAAAAAAGAAGACCGCGAAGTGTATTCGACCGGGCGTATTTTTAATCATGCTTACACGGTACTCAAACGTGATAAAAAGATCGTTGCAATGCGCTACAGTCTGCGGCGAGCAGTTATGGAGCTTGGTCCATCCGGTTTCCCGTTCGAAAAATTTGTCGGCGAGATATTTCGTGCGCAAGGGTATGATGTAAAAGTTGGGGTCATTATTCAGGGCGCGTGTGTTGAGCACGAAGTTGATATTTTTGCGAAAAAAAATCATCGTCATATTATTGTTGAATGTAAATTTCATAACGAGAATGGTATCCGGAGTGATGTAAAGGTTGCGCTTTACGTTCGCGCGCGGTTCGAGGATCTCAAAAAGAAATGTAATACCACGGTAACCCATGAGGACATCCATGAAGGGTGGCTTGTCACCAATACCAAGCTCACATCACAAGCGATCGAGTACGGGAACTGTGTCGGGATGAAAGTGATAGGGTGGAATTATCCAAAAGGAGGCAGTCTTGAGGATCTTATTATCGCTTCCAAGGTGCACCCTTTGACGTGTCTTTCCACCTTGAGCAAAAAACGCAAGGCAGCGCTTTTTGAGAACGGTGTTGTTCTCTGTCGTGATATTGAGAAACACGTTGATGTTTTGCATGCACTCGGTATGGGTGAAAAAGAGATTGCGAGTGTTGTTGAAGAGGCGCGACTGGTGCGTGATGGGGGGTTTGAGATCGACCTCTGATATAATAACTACTATCTATGGACCTTTCACTCTTGGCATCAATACATATTTTTCAAGGGTTGATACTTGCCGCGGTTCTTGGAATGGTGCTCGGTGCTGAACGGGTGATCGTTGGAAAGATGGCGGGGATGAGGACGTATGCGCTTGTCTCAATGGGTGCCGCGCTATTTGTGACGGTATCTCTTGTTATGACTGAACAATATCTTGGTTTGGTAAATTTTGATCCGCTTCGCGTTGCTTCGCAGATCGTGGTAGGGATCGGTTTTATCGGCGCGGGGTTGATCATTTTCAAAGATTCTCATTTAAGCGGATTGACCACAGCGGCGGGGCTCTGGGTTGCTGCGGGGATCGGCATGGCATGCGGTTTCGGGCTCTATTCGATTGCGATCTTCGCAACAGTATTGACGTTGCTTATGTTTAGCGCGGTATGGTATATAGAGCACCGCATTATCTCTTTGTTTAAAAAGGATGAAGCTATGTTATTTGAAAGATCCAATAGGGATATCCACAACAACTCTTGACGAAGATATTGCGTGGTCGTACGATACAGGCAGGCAGTGCCTCTTGTTGAGAAGGTAAAAGAAAGGAGGAATCGGCCATGTGTCAATTCTCAAAGCTACCGGAAGGGTATTGTTTGGATCTTCGGGCTTACAACGAAGCCCAGATACGCGCGATGCATAGCGCGTTCACTAAGTACTTGGCGGCGGAGAAGTGGCATGGGCTCAATCCTCCCGGACTTGAGATCTCTGACAGGGAGGCAGAGCAGTTTTACTTTCAGGGGGTCGAGGGTGAACCCGCCCCCGTTGAGTGCTTCGCGGATGAGTGCCGCGTCGACTTTCTTGTGAAGATCGACCCCGATTAACAAGTGTCGATATGTTTAGTAAAACTTGGCGGGCGTTGCGAGAGATCGCAACGCCTGTTTTTTGTAAACGGAAGCCATGGACAAAATGGATATTTTGTGATATTGTATTGTGTAGATTGTTAACGTGGTTTATCTTACCATCTTGCTCAGGAGGAGGAGAATCATGCGTACTTTGCTTGGATGGGTTATTTCTCTGCTGTTGTGTTTCTTCGTCGCCTCGGTTGCGCTGGCAACGCCGGGCCCACGACGTCACGTCGTGAGAATCCATCGTCCGTCATTTAGCGCGTATCTTGCGCGTTACGGACGAGCATGGCAGTCGCGACACCCAAGTCGGCATCATCGTGTGACCACCCCGGTGACGCGAACCGTTGTGTGCGATATCAATCGTCGGTATGGCCTCTTTATCAAGAGGTACGCACGTGCGTACGGGGTCGACTGGCGTCGGGTAACCGCGATCGTCGCGGTTGAGTCCGGCGGTAATCCTCGCGCTCGTTCCAATACAGGAGCAATGGGGCTCATGCAACTCATGCCGGAAACCGCCAAGGATATGGCGGTTGCTGATCCATGGGATCCGCGTCAGAATATCCGCGGCGGTGTTGGCTACCTCCGTTTCCTCAAGGAGAAGAAAGGGTATCACGGAAACGCGCGGTTGGTTGCTTATAATGAAGGACCGACCGGCGCGCGTAGTTACCTCCGTCGACATCGTCCGGAAGACCACTCGTACGTTCGTCGGGTATTGCGAACCTACAAGATCGCGAAAGAGGTCTTCCCGAACGAGGACGAGTAAGAGCAAGGCGCGCTTGATCCATACCGGGTCGGGCGCGCTTTTTTTCTTCCTCAATTTGGTTATAATACTCGTAGGCATCTCTTTACTGCCGACACAGGGTACGCTAAGGTGCTCAGGGAAAAGTTGAGAAAGATACTATCAGAAAAAATATGACAACAAACGAGATCAGAGCAAAATTTTTGGCATTTTTTGAAAAACGGGGACATGCGATCATTCCGTCAGCGCCACTGGTGCCCGAGAACGATCCCTCGGTTCTTTTTAATACTGCCGGCATGCAACCGCTCGTACCATATCTTCTCGGGCAACCACATCCACATGGAAAGCGCTTGGTAGATGCTCAGAAGTGCGTACGAACAGTAGATATTGATGAAATTGGGGACAATACCCATGTGACGTTTTTTGAGATGCTCGGTAATTGGTCGCTTGGTGATTACCTTAAAGAGGACGCGATCACCTGGAGTTATAATTTCCTTACCTCACCGGACGAAGGGCTTGGGCTCGATCCGAAACGCTTGTATGTAACCGTATTTGAAGGTGACAAAACAGCACCGCGCGATGAGGAGGCATTCGAGACTTGGAAACGGTTTCTTCCGGAAAATAGGATCTATTTCATGGGTGCTGATACGAACTGGTGGAGTCCCGGTGAAAACGGTCCGTGCGGTCCCGATAGCGAAATGTTCTATGACGTGAGCGAAGAAGGGCTCGGCGATATGAGCAAAGAGGAATTTATCGCGGCGGATAAAAGGCAGGATGTCGTTGAGGTGTGGAATGATGTCTTTATGGAATACGAAAAGAAGGATGGGGTAGTGGTTGGTAAACTTGCCCAAAAAAATGTTGACACCGGCGCGGGGCTTGAGCGGACGGCGATGGTGGTGCAGGGGAAGAAAAATATTTTCGATACTGACATTTTTTCTCAGCTGAACACGACAATGCTCGCCGAGGTAAACAACGTCGATCTTTCTCCGGAATTGATCAAAAAAGCACGGCGGGTTGTTGCTGATCATGTTCGCACCGCCGCTTTCCTTATTTCCGATGGTGTCGTGCCGAGTAACACTGACCAAGGATATATTCTGCGTCGACTTTTGCGTCGCGCGATACGTTATGCTGATCAGCTCGGATTACCCGGTGGATTTCTTGCGGTATTGGCAAGCATGGTAGTGGAGCAGTACAAAGATGTCTATCCGAATATTAAAGAAGGAGAAGAGAAGATCGTTTCCGAAATTACAAAAGAGGAAACAAAGTTTCGCCGAACTCTCGCGCGTGGTATGAAAGAGTTTAGTAAATTAAAAAATTCCGACATAATTTCGGGGCATGATGCGTTCATTTTGTTTTCAACGTATGGTTTCCCTCTTGAGTTGACACTGGAGCTTGCCGGCGAACATAACATATCTGTTGATGAAGATGGCTTCCGTGAGGAAATGAAGAAGCATCAAGCGCTTTCACGTGCCGGTGCCGGGCAAAAGTTTAAGGGTGGCCTTGCCGACCATTCAGAAAAAACAACCATGCTCCATACGTGTACGCATCTTATGCTTGCTGGTTTGCGGAAGTATCTAGGGAATGATGTTCATCAGGCAGGATCAAATATTACCGAAGAGCGGACGCGGTTCGATTTCACCTACCCGCAGAAGGTCGAGCGTGATGTGCTCGATAAAGTTGAGGCGTACGTAAACGAGGCGATCGAGAAAAAATGCGATGTCGTGATCGAGAAAATGCAAAAAGAAGATGCTCGTGCGGCAGGTGTTGAGGGAAGTTTCTGGGAAAAATATCCTGATCTGGTCAACGTGTACACAGTACGATGTGGCGATACTATCTATTCACAGGAACTCTGTGGTGGTCCGCATGTGGAGAATACGGCAACAATCGCCGGAACATTTACGATCACCAAAGAAAAGGCAAGCTCAGCGGGTGTCCGTCGCATTAAAGCTACCCTCACATAGCACAGAGCAGAAGTATCTCTCCGACGGCGCAATTAACACTTTCTTCATGAAGGATGTTTTTTGTGTGATATAATTATTACTAATAATGAGTTTATATTAGTATGGCTATTTTTGGTAATTCAAAAAAAGGAAAGATCGTTGGTGTTATCGATATCGGTAGCGCGAGTGTCGGTGGCGCGGTGGTTTCGATAAATGGCGATGGTAATCCGAAACTGCTCTATAGCACGCGTCATGACCTTGTCTTTCAGTCCAATCTTAATTTTGGACGGTTTTTGTCTTCGATGCTCGATGCGCTTGAGCAAACTCTTCATGATATTGAACATGCGTCACAAGAGACCCCGCGCGATTTCTTTTGTTCGTTCGCGTCTCCGTGGTATGCGTCTCGGACAAAAACTCTGCAGATCTCTTACGAATCACCGGTCACTATATCGGACAAGGTGCTAGGAAAGTTGATTCGTGATGAGGTTGGTGTATTTGAGACGGACATGAAAGAGAGTAGCGCGATAGCAAATGATCCACCCGAGGTTATTGACATGGATACGATCCAGGTTCGTCTCAATGGGTATGAAACTGCCAATCCTCGAGGCAAGCGAGCGAAAGAGATAGAGCTCGCCCTGTACGCAAGTATCAGCTCCCAGCGCGTGCTTGAATCGATCAAGAGCAGGATATTTAAGGCGTTCCATACGCGTCGAGTTGTTTTTGGAACCTATACGCTTGTCGCTTTCAGTGCGATCCGGGATATTTTTAGCGATAAGAAGAATTTTCTCTTTCTCGATATTACCGGTGAGGTGTCTGACTTCTCTATTATTAGAGATAATGTCATCGCGGAAGTGGTATCGTTTCCTATGGGGAAGAATTCGCTTATCAGAAGGATCGCGAGTGGTTTAAATGTTGGGCCGGCGGAAGCGCTATCATTGATCCGCATGCGCGAAGAGCAGCACCAGACAAAAGTGGCAGCAAAAAAACTTGATGGCATTATTGATACCGCAAAACAAGAATGGCTTAAGTATTTTACTGGTGCGTTGAATGATTTTGCGGAAAAGTACGCCGTTCCGGCGACGATATTCTTAACCATTGATCAGGATGTTTCCTCGATATATATCGAGGCGATACAGACTGAGGATTTGGGTCAGTTTGTCCTCACCGAGAATGCTTTTAATGTAAGTATGCTTAATGGAAAGGTGCTCGAAAAGTTTTTGACGATTGGCGACGGTGTAGTGCACGACCCATTCTTATTCCTGGAGACGATCTTTGTCGATAAGGTCAGCGAGAAGTTTAAATAAATACAATAAACAGATGAGCGATTGGTGCTGTGGATTAGGTACTGTCGCTAATGTTTGATAAAATAAGCACACATAAAAACCATGCCTAAAAAAGTGATCAGAGATATTGTAAAAACGCGTGTTGTTGATGACCGTGCGCATCATCAGCAAGCTCGATCTCCGCGGAAAGATAAAGACATCGAGATCAAGTTGACACCCAAACGCAAGCGACCAACTCGGCTTTCGAATACGCGCCGGGGTCTTCAAGGGTCACAGCGGTGGGGGATGTGGAGTCTTGCGGGAATTATTATTGTTATCTTGGTGTTTGTTGGATTCTTTGTTTTCTCCCATACGGTTGTTGAGGTGTCGCCGGTGCAGGCCCAGGTAACGGTGAGCGGCGATTTCCAGGCGCAGAGTACGGACACGGTGATCGAAGGTGGTCTTCCGTTCAGCGTTCTCACCGTTGAGAAAGAGGCGAGTGTTACTATCCCCGCCACGCAAGAAAAACAAGTTCAACGTCGAGCGCAAGGAACGATCGTTGTTTACAACGCATACAGCTCACGTCCCCAGCGCCTGATAAAGAACACCCGATTTGAAACTTCGGAGGGAAAAATTTATCGTATCAATAGTTCGATCGAGGTTCCCGGCATGACAAAAAGTGATGGGAAAGATATCCCGGGGAGTGTTGAAACAATGGTCTACGCAGATGAACCGGGAGCAGAGTATAATATTGGTCTTGTCGATTTTACTATTCCCGGCTTTAAGGGAGATCCACGCTATAGTGCTTTCTATGCTCGCTCAAAGACTCCTATGACGGGAGGGGTGAACGGTACGGTGAAGATTGCCCCGGATGATGCTATTATGAGTGCAAAAGAACGTGTACAAAACACCTTGAAGGCTGATCTGACTGATAAGATTCATGCGGATCTTCCGGATAACGTAGTACTGTATGACAGAGGCATTATTTTCAGCTATTCTGATGGGGATGCTATGGAGGTTGAAACAGAGGGCGATGTATTGACCATTGCCCAAAAAGGAGTTGCTCATGCGATGATATTCAACAAAAAGGATCTTGGTTCCTATATCGCAAAGCGTTATATTCCAAACTATAATGATGAGCCGGTTATGGCGCACGGAATTGAAGGTCTAACATTCTCTTTTAGTGGTAAAGATGGTGCGCCATCTGACCTTGAAGGAATAAAGACAGTCAACGTTCATTTGGAAGGCGACCTGTCGTTTGAATGGAGTATTGACGACAAGGCGTTGTTAGCTGATTTGGTAGGATCTCCAAAGGCTGATTTTTCAAAATTGATCGAAACATATCCGAGCGTACAGCGAGCTCGCGCAACTGTTCGTCCATTCTGGCGAGATACTTTCCCAAGTAATGAGAACGATATCATCATTAAAAAGGTTTACGATAACGATCTCTAGTGTACTGCATGGTGAAACCTTTGACGAAATGGGTGACATTTGATATGCTTGTTCGAAGCGCATTGTGCGATGTTCGTTCGTATGAACGGCATGAGGATGCGCGTTGGTTCAATTGAACTTTAAATATACGATGGCAGAAGAACACGAGGATATTACAGGCACAGTTATCGAGGCACTCCCGAACACAATGTTCAAGGTTGAGCTCGATACTGGATCAACGCAGATTGCCTATCTTTCCGGTAAGATGCGGATTCACCGTATCAAGGTTTTAGTGGGAGATCGGGTTTCTGTGCGTATCGATCCGTATGGGGGGAAAGGAAGGGTTGTCAAAAGATTATAGTTAGTATATAATCCCTTTGTTTTTATATGTGCGTGGCGGCACTTTTATTTTGTTTATGAAAATACGCGCTTCAGTAAAAAAAATGTGTGTGAAATGCAGAATGGTTCGACGAAAAGGGCGTGTTTTTGTGATTTGCAGTAACCCAAAGCATAAGCAGCGGCAAGGATAAAACAGATTATTATTATGCGTATAGCAGGAATTACCATACCGAATGAGAAAAATATCGAGATCGGCCTCACCGCTATCTACGGTATTGGGCGTTCACGAGCGCGCCGGATCGCTGGTGAGCTTGGAATTGGTCTGTCCGAAAAGATCAAAGATCTTTCTCCCGATCAAGAAAATGAGATCCGAAAGAAGATCGAGGAGTTCAAGATCGAAGGTGACTTGAAACGCGAAGTATCGGTGAACATTAAGCGCCTTCGGGATATTCATTCGTATCGCGGGGTGCGGCATAATAAAAGATTACCGGTACGAGGACAGAGGACACGGGCAAACTCACGGACAGTTCGTGGTAACGTTCGCAGGACCATGGGGTCGGGACGTAGAACGGTTGAAAAGAAATAACGATTTACTATGGGAAAAAAGCGCATTGTAAAAAAATCAGGTAGCAGTATTGATCAAGGGAAAGTTTCTCGCTCGCTTTCACGCACGGTGCGTAAGAATGTCGGGAAGGGGACATTGTATGTTCATTCAACCTATAACAATACACGACTTTTGCTTGCTGATAAGAATGGTGGTGCACTGGCATGGTCATCAAGTGGAGCGCTTGGTTTTAAGGGCGCGAAGAAAGGAACACCATTTGCCGCGGCGAAAGTGGGAGAATTGCTTGCTGAAAAAGCTGCAATCATGGGGGTTAAGGAGATCCGTGTCATTGTAAAGGGGGTCGGTCCGGGGAGAGAGTCAGCTATTCGTGCGTTTACCTCCCGAGGTGTTGACCTTGTTTCGATCCAGGACAAGACACCGGTACCGCATAATGGTCCGCGAGCCAAAAAAGCTCGACGAGTGTAATAAGTTTAAACAGATCTATGGTTATTGATAAGAAATGTAAAAGATGTAGACGAGCGGGAGAAAAGCTTTTCCTGAAAGGAGAGCGGTGCTTTACACCGAAGTGTGCGTTTGAGCGCAAACCGTATCCTCCGGGAAAGGGTGGTACGAGGCGACGCGCCCGTCGATCGGGAACCGGCTATGGTTTGCAGTTGCGAGAGAAGCAGAAGGTGAAGAATATATATCGCGTTGATGAGCGGCAATTTTCATCGTATGTCAAAGAGGCTACCGCCAGTCGCAATACTAAACCGACCGAGAAGCTCTACCAAAATCTTGAAATGCGCCTCGATAATGTTGTCTTCAGAATGGGTCTTGCTTTTTCACGATCAATTGCACGCCAGATGGTGACCCATGGGCATGTTACCGTTAACGGTCGCCGAGTTAATATCCCTTCACGCAGAATGAAATCAGGTGATGTGGTCGGGATTCGTCCGGCAAGTAAAGACAACGGGTTATTTAATGAAGTTGCTTCAAATATGACAAAACAGCAGTCGATCCCGTGGCTTCAGGTCGATATAAAAAAGTTGCAAGGGACGGTGAGCGGTTATCCTAAGAACGATAAGGATAAAGGGGATGACATGTTTGATCTAACCTCGGTAATAGAGTTTTACAGTAGGTGATCCATATGAGCTTGGTGGGTGGAGCAGAGGCTTCAGTTACCTTGCTTTTTTTTGGAAAATAGGTTATAGTCTTATATCAGTAAATTATTCACACACATAGCACTATGTCTCTACATAATATTATTCTGCCGTCGAAGCCACGCATTCTAAAAGAGGATGAAACATCCGGCGTTTTTGAGATTGATGGACTCTACCCCGGGTATGGCCATACTCTGGGAAATTCGTTGCGTCGCATCATTCTTTCTTCATTGCCCGGCGCGGCAATCACTTTAGTCAAGATTCAGGGAGTTCCTCATGAGTTCTCAACTATGGAGGGGGTAAAAGAGGATGTCGTGACGATCCTTGTTAACCTCAAAAAGGTGCGATTTGAGATGGCAACTGATGATCCTCAAACCGTGACGCTCTCGGTCAAGGGGGTAAAATCCGTTACCGCAGGAGATTTGAAGGTCCCTGGTCAAGTGAAGGTACTCAATAAAGACCTTCATATTGCAGATATTACCTCAAGTAATACCGTACTTGAAATTGAAATGGTTGTTGAGAAAGGGCTTGGTTATGTACCGAAAGAAGTTCATCAGAAGGAGAAAGTCGAGATCGGCATGATCGCGCTTGATGCGATTTTTACTCCGGTAAAGCGGGTCAACTATGAAGTTGAAAAAATGCGTGTCGGTGATCGAACGGATTATAATCGCTTGAAGGTCACTATCGAAACGGATGGAAGCATTACACCAAAAGAAGCATTGGAGCGATCGATCGCGATCATGATCAGTCAATTGCAGGCAATTGTTGGTTTTAAAGAAGAGGAAGTGATCGAAGAAGAGATCGTGGAGCCGAAAAGCACAACTGAGATTGGTACGGAAAGCGATGTTGATACCGACTCGCTCAAAACCCGTGTTGACGATTTGGACCTTTCAACCCGTACACTGAACGCGCTTGCAACAGCAAATATTAGAACGGTTGGCGGTATTGCACGAAAGAAAGAAGACGACCTGCTTGCCATTGAAGGATTGGGCGCGAAAGGCGTTCAGGAAATCAAGCGCGCGTTGTCGAATTTCGGTATCATTTTGAAAGAAGCATAGAACCATGAGACACCACGATTCCAACAGAAAATTTTCAAGGACGAAAGATCAGCGAGCGGCGCTTATGCGGAGCCTTGCCGTTGCTTTGATCGAAAGGGATCGTATCAAAACGACCGAGGCAAAAGCAAAAGAGTTGCGTCCGTTCATTGAGCGCTTGATAACAATGGGGCGCCAAGGTACTATTGCGTCGCGGCGTTTGATCGTTTCGCGGTTGGGCGGTAATGAAAAGCTTGCAAAGAAGCTGGTAGATGAGATCGCTATTCGTTACAAAGAGCGTAATGGCGGATATACGCGGATTATGAAGTTGCCGACCCGCGTTTCTGATGGTAGTAAAATGGCACTGATCGAATTTGTTTAATGATATTATGGATACGAAAGAATACACAATTGATGCGGCAGACAGATCTCTTGGGCGAGTTGCCAGCGAGGCGGCGGTAGCGCTCATGGGTAAGAATAGAGCGACATACGAGCGCAATATTGCTCCTTCAGTGAAGGTGAATATTGTGAACGCATCGAAGGCGAAGATAAGCCAGAAAAAGCGAAAAGATAAGATCTATACGAATTACACCGGTCATCCGGGCGGTCTGCGAAAGATCCCAATGGAGAAGGTGATTGAGAAAAAGGGTTATGCGGAAGTGTTCCGTAAGGCGGTGTATGGTATGATACGTGCGAACAAACTACGGAAAGGTATTATGAAAAATTTGACGGTAACTGAGTAATTTTTATGGAAGAGACAGTAGAACAAAAAGTAGCCGAAAAAACAACGGCATCAGCAAAAAAGAAAGCATATATCGAAGCAGTCGGTAGGCGTAAGTCGTCCGTTGCCCGTGTACGTATCTTCGAGGTTTCTCGTGGTGGTACGATAACGATCAATGATCGAACACTCGAGTCATACTTTCCGACAAACGAGCTTAAAACAGTTGTTCGTTCACCGTTCAACGAGACAAAGATCGCGACAAAGTTCAATGTCAGTGCGTTGATCACTGGTGGTGGTGTGCACTCTCAGGCGGAAGCATTACGTCATGGCATATCACGCGCACTGGTTCTCTATGATGCTGAACTTCGATCAAAACTTAAAAAACTTGGTTTCCTTAAACGCGACCCTCGCGTCAAAGAGCGTCGGAAGTTTGGACTCAAGAAGGCACGAAAGGCACCGCAGTGGTCAAAACGATAGTATTCTGCAACTCTTTAGGCGGATACAGACAAGGGTGGCATGCGCCGAACGTAAAGTTTTGGTTTGTTGAATTGAATAATAAGTAACAAGCATGGATTCTCATAAAAAGAAAAAAACAAGCACACACCAAAAAATTGACAAGTCCGATAATGAAATGTATAGTGACGATGTGGTATTTGAAGAAGATGGCAGTTCAGTTGCAAAAATGAAAAAGCTCAAAAAGAAACTCGACGCTTGTACGACCGAGCGACAAGAGTATCTTAACGGGTGGCAACGAGCAAAAGCTGATCTTGTTAATTTTCGCAAAGACCAGGCAACTCTTCTCAAGGGGCTTTCCGATCAAGCGCAAGGTGAGCTCATTACCGAACTTCTTCCCGCACTCGATAGTTTTACTATGGCGTTTGGAAACGAGGAAGCATGGAACAGCGTTGATCAGAACTGGCGAGTTGGTGTTGAGTATATTCACTCACAATTAGTTGATATTCTCAAACGCAATGGTCTGGTTGAGCTCGATCCGATTGGAGAGTCGTTCGATCCGAAATACCATGATTCATACGAGATGGTCGAGACCAAGAATAAAAAAGAGGATGGTACGATCGTTGAAGTAGTACAGAAAGGATATCTTCATAAAGGAAAGGTTATCAGAGCGGCGCGTGTGAAGGTTGCGCATTATAAACCAAAATAATCGGAATGAATCCGGAGTCCGTCTCAGAATATGGTCGATCTATTTTGAGATGGGTTCCGGTGTAGTACAATAATTTTTTATTATTTAACATTTAAACGATAAACTGTTAAAACCTATGGGAAAAATATTGGGAATAGATCTTGGCACGACCAACTCGGCAATGGCGATCGTTGAAGGGGGTGAGCCAAAAATAATTGAAAATGAAGAAGGCGCGAGCACGACACCTTCGGTAGTTGCGCTCTCGAAGTCAGGCGATCGCTTGGTCGGGCTTTTAGCAAAGCGGCAAGCGGTAACAAACCCGGAGAATACATTGTTCGGGATCAAGCGTTTGATCGGGCACAAATTTGAAGATAAAGGCGTTCAGCGCGATAAGAAAGTAGTTCCATTTGCAATTGAGAAGGCTGATGATGGTAGCGTGAAGGTTAAGATGTCTGACAAACTCTATCGTCCCGAGGAGATATCCGCGATGGTACTCGGCAAACTCAAGCATGATGCTGAAACGAAACTTGGCGAGAAGATCACTGAGGCAGTTATTACCGTACCGGCGTATTTTAACGACTCACAACGCAAAGCGACCAAGGATGCGGGTAAGATCGCCGGGTTTGATGTAAAGAGGATCATTAACGAACCGACAGCGGCGGCGCTTGCGTACGGATTTAACAAGAAGAAAGACGAACAAATAGTAGTTTATGACTTTGGTGGTGGAACATTCGATGTTTCTGTTCTTGAGGTCGGCGACGATGTTATTGAAGTAAAATCGACAGATGGTGATGTTCATATGGGTGGTGAGGATATCGACCAGAAGATCATCGGTTGGATCATTGCTGAGTTTAAAAAAGACTCAGGGATCGATATTTCGACTGATGTTTTGGCCCTCCAGCGCTTGAAGGAAGCTGCAGAGAAAGCAAAACATGAGCTTTCGACGACGAACGAGACGGAGGTCAATATTCCCTTTATTACCTCAGATGCCTCTGGACCAAAGCACCTTTTACTCAAGCTCTCACGGGCAAAGCTCGAAGAACTCGCACGTGAATATATTGATCGATCGATCGATATCACTAAGAAGGCAATCGAAGCATCGTCATTTAAGATTGAAGATATTGACGAAGTGATCCTCGTTGGTGGGCAAACTCGTATGCCGGCGATCGTTGAGGCGGTCAAGAAGTTTTTTGGAAAAGAACCAAATCGTACTATTAATCCTGATGAGGTTGTTGCGACAGGAGCGGCAATTCAAGCCGGCATTTTGCAAGGTGATGTGAAGGACGTGCTGTTGCTTGATGTTATTCCGCTGTCGCTCGGGATCGAAACACTCGGCGGTGTGGCAACCAAGTTGATTGAGCGCAATACAACCATCCCGGCATCAAAATCGCAGGTCTTCTCGACAGCGGCTGATAACCAGACGTCAGTTGAGATCCATGTTGTTCAAGGAGAACGTCCAATGGCGGCTGACAATAAGACGCTTGGTCGCTTCATTCTTGATGGTATTCCTCCCGCAATGCGTGGGGCTCCGCAAATCGAGGTTAATTTTGATATCGATGCGAATGGTATCTTGAATGTCAAAGCAAAGGACAAGACGACCGGTAAAGAGCAGTCGATCAAGATCGAGGCAAGCAGTGGGCTCTCGGATGAGGAAGTTGAAAAGATGAAACAGGATGCGGAAGCGCACACCGAAGAGGATAATAAAAAGAAAGAACTTATTGATGTTCGTAACACGGGGGAACAGCTCATGTATACGGCAGAGAAGGCACTCAAAGATGCCGGCGATAAAGTTCCTGCAGATATTGTGAGTGCGGTAAATGAAAAGATTGCTGATGTTAAAAAGGCGAACGAAGGGAGTGATCTTGATGCAATGAAGAAAGCGACAGAAGCGCTTTCAACCGAAATGCAAAAGATCGGTGAAGCAATGTCGAAAGCAGCGCCACAAGAGGGGGCGAAAGATGCCGGTGCAACAGGTAAGACAAAAACCGCGGATAATCAAAATGTTCGTGACGCGGAATACGAGGAAGAAAAAGAGAGTGATAAAGAGGATGATAAAGATAACAAGAAATAAGATAGATCAGTATTAAGAGAGATCCAAGAAACCCACACGTCGCACCACTTTATTTTTGGCCTTCGTGATATAATGTGCATATGGCAAAGGACTACTACAACATCTTAGGAGTAACAAAAGAAGCCTCGAAGGACGACATTAAAAAGGCGTTCCGGAAGCTGGCGCATAAATATCATCCTGACAAAAAGGGTGGTGATGAACAAAAGTTCAAAGAAGTGAACGAGGCGTATCAGATACTCTCCGACGAGAAAAAGCGGATGGAATATGATTCATATGGCCAGGTGTTTGGCAATGGTGCCGGAGCAGGTGGAGCGGGCGGTTTTGACTTCTCTGGTTTCCAAGGCGGTGCCGGGTTTGAAGATCTTGATCTCGGGGACATCTTCAGCGAATTTTTTGGTGGGGGTGCACGTCGCGGACGAGCACGTCGCGGGCGTGATATCTCGATCGACCTTGAATTGCCGTTTGAGGAATCGGTCTTTGGGACAAACCGAAAGGTATTACTTACGAAAGCGACCACGTGCTCAACGTGCGGTGGGAACGGCGCGAAAAAGGGGACTACCTTGCAATCATGCTCCACCTGCAACGGCAAGGGAAGTGTTCATGAAACGAAGCGTTCGATCCTTGGTACGTTCTCGAGTACGGTTGAATGCCACGAATGCGCCGGTACCGGAGAGGTGCCGAAAGAGAAATGCGAAGATTGCAAAGGGCTTGGTATTGTAAAAAAGGAAGAAGAGATCGAGATCAAAGTTCCTGCCGGGATCAAGGACGGTGAAATGATCCGACTTTCCGGTGCGGGAGAAGCGGTCACGCGTGGCGTTGCCGGTGATCTCTATGTGAAGATCCACGTTGAAACACATCCGGTATTCACGCGTGAAGGGAACAATCTGGCAATGACACTGCATATCAAGCTTTCAGACGCTCTTCTTGGTGGTGCGTACACGATCACCACTCTTGATGGCAATCTTAAATTAACCATTCCAAAAGGTGTTTCATTCAATGAGATCTTACGAGTGCGGGGGAAAGGAGTCCCCGTTGACACCAAGCGTCGTGGCGATCTTTTGGTCAAGCTCGACATTAAATTACCATCGAAGCTTTCAAGAAAAAGTGTAAAGCTTGTTGAGGAATTGAAGAAGGAGGGGATATAAAACAACGAAAATGCATATTTACTACCTTATACCGAGAATACTACAGACACTCATTTGGATCCCGACACGGGTAGGACTTCACTTCTTTGCTCGGATGAGGATCAAGGGCAAAGAGAACATTGCCGGTCTCCGCGGTGGTGTGGTGTTTGTAAGTAATCATGCGAGCGAAGCAGACCCGATCATCCTTCCGGCAACGCTCTCACCAATCTCTCGACTGTTTCCAATCTTTTACGTGGCCCGAAGTAAGAAGCACTATGGACATACTGGCGCATTTAAATCCCGCATCTATGGCGGGTCTTTTTTTAATTTTTGGGGTGCCTATCCCGCGCGAGAAGGGACACGCGACTATGAAAAGTCCCTTGCATACCATCTCAAGATCCTTAAAAAGGGAAAGAGCGTGCAAATCTTCCCTGAAGGGAAAAAGGCACCGGATGGTGCTATTCAAGACGATGTTCACGGAGGCGCGGCGTATCTCGCATGGCGCGCGGGGGTGCCGGTCGTACCGGTTGCGATCAAAGGGACGTTTCAAACAACTCTTTCCAAATTCTTTCTTTTTGGTAAAAAGTATGCGATCAGTTATGGAGTGCCGATCTATCCGGCAGAACTTTTTGGGGATAAGGAAAAGCCAACCGTAGCCGACTTCAAAGACGCCGCTTGTCGCGTAATGGGCGAGGTTGAAAAGTTGTACAAAGAGTTGTAGTATTGGGTAGCTATGGCAGATAAAAAAACAACGACTGAATCATCTATGGAAACAATTATCTCTCTCTCAAAACGGAGAGGTTTTATTTATCCCTCATCCGAGATCTATGGTGGCTTTGCGGGTATTTATGATCTTGGTCCGATGGGCGTCGAGCTCGCAAATAATATCAAGGCGCAGTGGTGGGGTGTCATGGTGCGACGGCGCAAGGACATCGTCGGGCTTGATTCTTCGATCTTTATGAGTCCAAAGATATGGGAGGCATCCGGTCATGTTGCCGGTTTTTCTGATCCGCTCATTGAGTGCAAGGAGTGTCACACGCGAAGTCGGGCAGACAAGCTTCTTGAGGATATTGGCGTTTCGGCCGATGAAAAAATGACAGAAGAGGAGATCAATAAACTTCTCGATGAAAATAAAGGGAAGATCGTGTGCCCTTCATGTGGTAAGGCTAATATCACCTCGGCAAAAAAGTTCAACTTACTCGTGAAGTCAAATCTTGGCGATTTCTCAAGCGGGGAGAAAGATCCGGCATATCTTCGTGGCGAGACATGCCAAGGGATCTATGTCAATTACAAAAATGTACTCGACACAATGCATCTCAAACTCCCGTTCGGTGTCGCGCAGATCGGTAAGGCATTTCGCAACGAGATCGCGCCACGGCAATTTGTCTTCCGCTGTCGTGAATTTGAGCAAATGGAAATGCAATATTTTCTTCGCCCGGAAGAGGAGATAAGCGAGTATGAAAAGTTGAAAGATTATCGATGGAAGTCACTTCTTGAACTTGGCTTAAAGGAGGAAAATTTGCGCTGGAAAAAACATGAGAACTTGGTGTTCTATGCCAAAGCGGCGTATGACATTGAATACAAGTTCCCATGGGGGTATGACGAGCTTGAGGGAGTACACGCCCGTGGCGATTATGATCTCACGCAACACTCCACTCACTCCGGTGAGAAGCTCGAATATTTCGACCAGGAAAGAGGGGAGCGTTTCATTCCGCATATTATCGAATCGTCCGGTGGTGTTGGGCGCTTGGTGCTTGCTATGCTCATTGATGCCTATGATGAAGAAGAGGTGAAAGGCGAAATGCGCGTGGTTTTGCGCCTACCAAAAAAGATCGCGCCGGTGAAAGTTGCCATTCTCCCACTTTCCAAAAAAAGTGAGCTCGCCGTGCCGGCAGAAAAAATATTTGATGAACTCAAAGATCACTTTGCTTGCGTGTATGACGAAACGCAATCTATCGGCAAGCGCTACCGCCGCCAAGATGAGATCGGCACGCCGTATTGCGTAACCTTTGACTTTGATTCACTCGAAGACAATACTGTCACCGTCCGCGATCGTGACACCATGAACCAAGACCGCGTGAAGATTGCCGAACTTCAAGCATATCTCGAAGAAAAACTGAGCTAGATCTTGTTTACGTAACATGCTACGTAACAAGTATGACATGATGTGTTCATGTACATTACTCACAAAAAGCGAGGTCGGATCTCGCTTTTTGTGACCGTTTTTTACTATTATGTGGCATAGTGTTTCGCATGTGCCACACAACAGATATTTTCCTGTGTAAACTTTCTTCATGTGGGCAAGTTTGGTAGGGTTGGGCTATGAAACGCCATATAACTATATTTTTTCTGGGAGTCGCACTCCTTTTTTCTTTTGCATCTTCAGTCGAAGCTCGAACGGTTGGTATGGTGGCGAATATATATTCCAATTCTGTGACGGTCTTCGATACTGATACCGATACGGTACTTGGAGTAGTGACCTTGCCGGCCGGTAGTATCGGCATTAATGATGTTTTTGTCGACTCAAGTGGAAAGCTCGGTGTTGTGTCTGATTCGGACAATGAATTGTATTTCATTGATCTCTCTGCAACTCCACCTCGGCTTGATGATGGTATAAATCCGGTCACGATCGCAAACTCAGGAAGGAACATTAGTGAGATATCAAACGGTGAATTGCTCGTAACAGGGGAGGGGTATCAGCCATTCTCAATAGTTGATACTTATGATCGGCAGTGGGTTGATACTCTGAGTAATAATTATGGAATAGACGTCTCAACCGCTTGCGATAATACTAACGTGTCTCTTTTGGGGATTTCAAGATATGATTTGTATAATTTGTATGATTCAACCCTACGTCAAATTATGATACATGGCAGTACCGGAGATACGGGAGAGACACTGCCTCTTTCCGGCGAATATAACAGTATCGCATGATCTCCGAATCGTCGTGGTGGTGTTGCTGTTTCGGACCGTAATATTCAAGCATTCAAGGTTGATCCATTGATAGCTGGTCGTCGGATCGGGACCCCTACCGGTGCGTCTACTTTTTCGGGTATTTTTAATCATGCGGGAGATCGATTCTATGTACATGAAAATTTTGGTAGTAATGGCGAGGTTCAAGTGTATCGATACGACAGTTTTTCCGGGTCATTGCCGAGTACCTATCCAATGAAGTACATCCATATACCTTATATACAACCATGGAAACATCATCTGCGACTTATTGCGGTTAACCCATCAGGGGAGAAACTTTACGTATCGAATGACGGGACCATTGATGTTTTTGATACGTTAACCGATACACAACTCGGTTCGATCGTAAATCCGGCAGGATCAGTTTCAGGGGCAATAGCGATAGCTTCGCTTGAAGACCCTGACTGGGTCCCGACAGGTGTACAACCCGCGCTCTCTTTTGCGCCCGGAGCGAAGTATGTTGACGATCCGATTACCGGCGGTCGTGGGATCGATCAAAATAAAGGGTTGGCGGGGAAAGAACGCTTCAATTTTCGCGTGCTCTATACTGGTCCGAATGACACCACTCCACAACTATGGACAGTCGTTGATGACGCGGCAGCCGGCAAACAAATTTCAGCTTCCATGACCGACTACAACAGGACGATCAGTTTCTATCCAAATCTTGATCTTTCTGATGTTGATCCGGTTTATCGCAACGGCAAATATGAGGATGGTGAAATGTTCTTTCATCGCGATACTTTTGGTAAGGGGGCATACGAGTATCATTTTGAAGCAATTGTTGGCAATAAAACAATACGAACACCGAAAGATGACGCGCTCGCTTTCACTGCCGGGTATTCCAGTGTAGCGTTTCTGCCGGGAGTGAAGGCAAGTCGGTTGTATAAGCACGGGCTCATTCTTGAGAATCAACTCTGGGAGCCAAACAGAAACGCCGACACACAGAAGCTTTCAGTTGATGAAAACGGGAAGAGTGTTGATAAGGATATTTATACAAAAACAGACGCAAATGCCGGTTTACTTGACGAGGCGAATATTATTCCCGACCCAACGGGTGCTTTGCAAGAAAACTTTTACAAAAGCTTTATCACCTTTATGGACGGGCTGAAATCTGACAAAACGATCAAAGACTGGCGAGCACTCCCATACGACTGGCGTCTCGCGTTCAGTGATGTGCTCTCCGGCGGGAAAGCGGAGGACGGAAAGATCTACTACGATGATTCGCGTGCCACGACTACCCCGTACATTTACCAAGAGCTTCGTAATTTGGCTGATCGATCGGATTCCGGCAAAGTTACTATCGTAGCACATTCAATGGGCGGACTGCTTGCCAAGAAACTCATCGCCGATATCGAGGACGATCCCAATCATCCCTATCGTGATCTCTTGGGGAAGATCGAAACAGTGATCTTGGTTGCGTCACCGGAGCTTGGTACACCGCAAGCGCTTGCGGCGGTGCTTCATGGAGAGGGGGAAGATCTCCCCCATAAGCTCGGTTTTTTCACCAGTAAGATCACTGCACGGACGCTCGCTCAAAGTATGCATCCCGCTTTTGATCTCTTTCCACTCGATGCCTATCTGTCACGGGTAAAGGATCAAGGGAAAAATTATACAACGCCTCTTTCTCTTGATCCGTCGATCGCCTATGTTACCGATGACATCTTTAATGGGCAAACAATTCTTGGGTATTATCAAAACCTTTTCGGCGGAACTGATCTCACCACGGCGTCCATGCTGGAGAGTTTCTATCTTGGGCATGATGGACACGGGAACGCTCCCGATGACGATCTTATTCATCCGAAAGTTCTCTCGGCAGATTTCTTAAACGAAGCAAACGCACTCCACAACCGGATTGACACTTGGGCGCCTGACCCGAGTGAGAATATTCGTGTCGTTGAGGTTGCCGGATGGGGGATCAAGGATACCGTAAAAGGGATACGCTATGTCGGAGAAGCGGTCGGATCGAGCGGTTCGACGTCGGCGATCATTCCGATAGGGGAATCGGACGGCCTGTGTACCGGACATGAAAGCGGGTGTAAGCTTGATATTCGTCCCGTATTAACGACTGATGGCGATGGAACAGTGGTTCTGCCGAGCGCGATCGCAATGGGTGACGAGACGTATTTTGTGGATTTGTATACATACGCAGAAGATCACTTTATAAGTCATAGCCATGCTTCAATTCTTGAAGTGCAATCACTCAGGGATCTCATCGGTAATATTATCGAAGAAAAAGAGCAACCTGCGCAAGGTCTTTCTTACCTCTATCAACAAGAAAGTGATCTTCCGAAAAATGATCAAGATCCATATCTTCGCCTCTCGATACATTCTCCGGTTGATGTTTCGATCACCGATGCCGTCGGCAATCACGTGGGTATCTCACCAAACTCGACACCGGATGCTCCTTTCTATGATGAGCAGGTTCCCAACAGCTACTATCTCCCGTTCGGCGAAGGGGTCTACCTTGGCGTGCCCGTTGCGACTTCGTCTCCGTACGCACTCGAGCTCCATGGTACCGGCGATGGATTCTTCATGCTCAATGTCTCGGAAGAAGTGGGCGATATAGTGAACACAGCGCAAACATTTGTCCATGTTCCGGTCACTGCCACCACCCGTGCAACCGTTGCTCTTTCGTCGGCAAACAGTATTGGCGAGCTGGCGCTTGACCAAGATGGTGATGGCGCACCGGACGTCGTCGTTCTTTCAAACGAGTCTCAAGCCGATGTAACTTTCGGTACCCTTATTACAGCGCTCAATGAGCTTGATATAAAAAAGAGCAAAGAATTGGTAAAAAAGGCAAAAGTGGCGCACAAACTTTTTATAAAAAAGAACTACGAAGCATCGCGTGAAAACCTGCTTTCACTCAAAAAGAAGATGAACAAAGGACACGAAACACCCGGTACCTTGAGGATCACCGCGATGGCAGATGTCCTTCTCGGGCGAATACCGTCGGAGCACGATGATGAAAACAACGAACAAAAAAAAGAAAAAAAAGAGAAAAAAGGGCGTGATGATGATCATGGCCATGAAGAGGGAAGAGGTGAACGGTAGTTTTGTATGGTAAAATAAAGACCATGCAACATAGGAAAAAAATAATGATAGTGATGACAATCATCATGTTCGCCTTTCTTCTTATGTCTGTATATGGCGTATTCCAAGATTTTAATGGGTGTGGAACTGAGATTCATTGTTTTAAGCGACTATTAACAGGATCTTCTTATCAGACAATTTCTGTACTTCTCATTGCTCTCTTCCTCTCTCTCCTCCCGCTCTACTTCCTCAAGGAGGGGGTGTATAAAACATGGAGAAATTTCGCGATGGTGTATTTGCCAGTCGCCATACTTTTGATAGTCTCATCACCTGTTTACGAATCAGGCGGCATAATGGGCGGGTTACTCATCCCGACCGATCGAGAGACTGTTTCCATGACCCTTTCCGGCTTTTTCCTCCTCATCTCCCTCGGTATCATTATCTACAAATCGATCAGATTGTGGGGGAGGTAAAGAAATTATGGTCTCTTTGCATCATTGATTAATTCATATGAAAGAACTCGTCATTGCTCTCGCATTCGTGCTGTTCTTCGGTGCCAAATACGCACTTATCCAGAATGGTATCGATATGGACGGTGCGAAAAAGGTATTTCAAGAAAACGTGACAGTAAACAAACTGGTCACTTTCGAAGAGTCTCCTGAACAAAAAAACCTTGTCAATAATTCGCCGAATAAAAAAGAAGAGCAGTCCTACGTAATAGAGAAATATACTGCTCCGAACAATTGGGGAACGGTGTCGAGCGAGCTCGGATTTTCTCTCCGATACCCAAGCGACCAAGCGGGAGCTGTGTGGGGAGACGACGAATACTTCCAGGTCGGAGTTGTTATTGTGCCCCTTTCTTCAGCAATGGGTGAGGCTGTCGCGGAGGGTGTTAGTAGAGACCTGCATAATCTCAATATTTTTTCCGGCATTATGGTCACGGTTATACAAGATGATCCGTCTGTTGATCTCCAAGACCAAATAAGATCATATTTGGGAAAAGAGGGCGATCGAGATAGGCGTGGAAAATTACTATCGGAAGAATGGCTCCCCATCACATTTGCAGGGAAGCAGGGATATTTTTTGGAACGACTGATCGAAGGAGCGCCGGAGCAGGGGAGTCCGCATTTTCTCCGAAAAGAGATATTCGTGAGAAGCGGTCCATTCTTGCATCGTTTTAGTTATTTGGATGCGGCGAAGGATACTGTCTTTCCAAGGAGCGGTCTAGCGGGGAAAGAGTTTCTTGAGAATGCAGGGAAGCTTTCGGAAGAAATACTCGGCACATTTGCGTTTGATGGGTCTGACACAACGAGCATCGTTGTACCAAAAGCTCCACCTCCGCCACTTACGGATGGAGAGAAACGGCACAGAGATGCGCTTCTCACCGAGCTTCGAAAGTTGCCGTACTTTGATGAGAGTGTGCTCTATGATTCGCCCAGCAATCCTTGCCAAACAGGAACTCTGTCTGAGAGCACGGATAATATGGCAAATACCTTAACGCTTTCTCCCGGTATTTTTTTTGTCGGCGATGAGGAGTATGTGGATCTGCACGGTTACGATGAAGAGGGCAGACATACGGGCGCTATGCCAATACTCCCGGGTTATCCACGTCCGATAATAGAAAGTCGTGCTCGGGGTATCGATTCGGTAGATCTTTTTTCCAAAGGCAACGGTTTGATCTTGAGCGAGAATATTGACGGAAGGATTGAGCTGGTCGGAAAGAAATACGGATTTACCGGGCTTCGCTTGAGTGGCGATGGAAACAGTTGCGACATTGCGTACATCTCTGTTCCTACCACACCGTATTCTGTAGCAACCATTTCCCTTACATCCGCAGGAGGTATCGGACCCATTTCGTATGACATTGATGGTGATGGAATAAAAGATTTCGAGATAAGTCTTTTACACCCGCTTCTTCAAGAAAAGAACAAGCAGATTCAAGCAGTCATTGCTGACATGATGAAGACATGGCCAGAGATTGAGTAAGAGAAAGCTCGTGAACATACCATGGTATGTTCATTGGGGCAGACGGAATACCACAATTAATTGTGGTATTCATTGCGCGGGGGAAGAAGTAGAATACTACAATGTTGGAGATTGAATCAACATTGAGGAATCGCTCGGGGGAAACGTGCAAGATCGTGTATCGCGAAGCAGATCCGCTTGAGCAATTAGACGGGAAGATATTGCAGGCGGTACACGCACTGTGCTTCTCTGGCGACAAGCTTGTTTTGATATACAAGGGTGAAAATGGCTACTGGAGTTTTCCGGGTTGCGGGATCGAACCCGGAGAAACATACGAACAGGCGGTTGTCCGCGAGGCGGCGGAAGAAACGAACATGAAAGTACTTCATCAAAAATTTATTGGCTACCAAGATATTTACGAGCCCACTCGGACCGTCCGACAGACACGATCGGTGTGCAAGGTTGAGCCGATGGGCGAATTTGTGCGTGATCCGGACGGCGATGTGACCAAGATCAAGCTCATCGATCCGAATGACTTGAAAGAATATCTTGACTGGGGCGAGATTGGCGATCACTTGCTTGAACGCGCATTGGCTTTTATCGCTACAAGGTAACTTTTAGAACGAAAGCGGTTTTTCTGGGATAGCGATTGCTTCATTTGCTGAGGAATTCGCTTGAAACAAGGAACGCTTCAAAGAATGGTGTTTTTGTGTCATACTGTTTTCTATGGACAATAATTCGATTTATGTTTCCGGTTTGTCGAAAAAATTTTCGTTTCCGGTAAAAGATCCATCAGTAGGGTGGATAAAGAATCTTTTTTCGCCACAGACCAAAGATGTTCGAGCGGTTGATGATATTTCATTCACGGTGAAGAGCGGTGAGCGCGTGGCTTTTATCGGACCGAATGGAGCAGGAAAATCAACGACGATCAAGATGCTTACGGGAATACTCTATCCAACAGAGGGAAAGATCAGTGTACTTGGTCTCGACCCGTCGAAAGATCGTAAAAAGCTTGCGTACCGGATTGGAACCGTCTTTGGGCAACGTTCGCAGCTTCTGCCCAATCTTCCACTCACCGACTCGCTTGAGTTTTTTGGAGTGATGTACGATCTTTCCGCGCCTCGAATAAAAAAGCGTATCGCTCAATTAACGGAGCTCTTTGATCTTGGTGCGTTCATCGATCAGCCGGTCAGAAAGCTCTCTCTTGGTCAGCGTATGCGAGCCGAGATCGCTACTTCTCTCATACATGAACCGCAGATATTTTTTTTGGACGAACCAACCATTGGGCTCGATGTTGTTGCGAAAAAGTCTCTTCGTGACCTGCTCCTCAAGATCAATAATGAAGAAGGAACGACTATCTTTTTAACATCGCATGATGTGGGCGACATTGAGTCGTTGTGTGATCGTACGGTCATTATTAACCACGGCACCCTGGTAAAGGATCTCCCGACGCGTGAATTGGCACGAGAGTTCGTGCGAGAAAAAAAAGTAGACATCATTCCTAAAACAAAATTTGAGTTGTTCCCGGAATTGCCGAAGGGTATTTCCTATGTCTTGCAGAGTAAGAATAAAATAACTGTTACCGTTGATATCGGGACAATCGGAGTGCAGTCATCGTTGCAAAAATTACTCGGGCTTTTTAAGATTGATGATGTCAATGTCTACGATACCAATTTGGAAACGATCATTAGGAATATTTATGAAAGCAATCCGACTCGGCAATAAAATAATAACAATACTCGTCAAAGACCGCGCCTATTATCCCGGTCGTTTGATGATGGATACCTTCGCGATCATTGCACGATGTGGCATACTTTTAACTTTGTATTGGTATGTTTTTCGTCTTGATGGCGGTACGGTGAACGGTGTTACCTTTCCCATTGTTGCGTGGAGTATGTTCTTCTACTTCACATTTTCCGTATTTCGCTTGCGTGATATTTCGCGAATGATCATGCAGGATGTTCAGTCAGGGAATGTTGAAGTGCTTTTCAGTAAGCCGGTGTCGTATCTTTCGTATCGGATGTGGTGGCAGGTCGGTTCGGGACTCTACTCGTTCGTGGTCATATCGACGGTCGGGACGATCGTTCTTGCACTTATCGTCGGATTTCCCGCTACGATGTTGCGCGCTCTTTTTATCCCAACGTTTCTGCTCGTTGTCCTCTTGAGTATATTTCTCTCACTCTTTTTGTATACGATCGTTGGATTACTCTCGTTTTGGATTGAAGATAACAAACCGGTGTTCTGGGTGGTTGATAAAGCGATCATGATTCTTGGCGGTTCGTACTTGCCGGTTGCCTTGTTCCCGAGTCTGATGTATGGCATCGCTCTTTGGAGTCCGTTTGGCGCGTCGCAATTTATGACCCACACCGTCTATAGCACGTGGGCAGGCGAGTGGTTACTCAAAACAGGGATACAATTTTTCTGGGTCGTGGTCACCGCGCTCATTACTTTATTGCTATTTTTAAAAGCACGAAAGCATGTCTCGGTAAACGGAGGATAGTTATATGATGAAGGAATTACGTTTTGCGTTCTACGCGATAAAGAAAAATATCCAAAGCAGTGCCGAGCTTCGCACGAGCTTTTTGACGAACATTATTGGAATGATGATCAACAACACCTCGTTTATCATCCTCTGGGTCTTTTTTGTGAAGTCTGTCGGTGTCATCAATGGGTGGAGAGCCGCCGATGTCATTGGTTTGCTCGGTTTTACAACTCTTTCTTACGGGATCGTCTTTTCGCCGGCTTTTGGGCTTATTAAGCTTCCTGATTATGTTGCCAATGGTTCCTTTGATCGGTTTATGTTATCGCCAAAAAGTGTGCTCATGCGTGTCGCCACTTCTTCGTTTAGTGTTTCGGCGATAGGTGATAGCATTTTTGGGATGATTGCTCTTGCTATCTATGGTTTCTTGATACAGGCAACGGTACTGCAAGTACTTTTGATGTGTTTATTGGCTATAATCGCGGCGTTCGTTCATCTTGCTGCGTTAATAGCGATCTATTCAGCAAGCTTTCTTTTTAGCGCAAATGCCGACTCTGTGACCCGTGGGTTTTTTGAACTTTTTCTCACACCGTCGCTTTTCCCTGGAGGAGCATTTCAAGGAGTGATGCGATTCTTCTTCACGTTCTTTATTCCGGCGCTCGCGGTCGGAGCATTGCCGGTCGAGATCGTTCGTGACCTCTCTCTTGGGAAGCTTTTGATTGTTAGCGCGGTAGCGACCTTATGGTTTTTGCTTTCGCTCAAGATATTCTATTGGGGAGTCAAAAAATATAAAAGTTCCAACTTTATGACCTTTGGAAGCTAAAGTGTCTTGCTCGGGTATTTCCACGGTCGTATTTTTTAAGAACGTACGCTTGCAAATAAATAGAACACACCATATTATAAAAAAAATAAAACCATGCGACTTGATCAATTGTTGGTTCAAAGAAAGTACGCGCAGTCGCGCGAGCGGGCAAAGGCGCTTATTAAAGCCGGGCGTGTGCTTGTCGATGGCGTTGTTGTACACAAGCCTTCCGTCGGTTGCTCCTCCGATGCATCGATTGAGGTGGTTGGGGGAGATATACCATGGGTTTCTCGCGCCGGTTTGAAGCTTGAGAAAGCGCTTGATATATGGCCGATTGATGTTGCCAGGAAGGCATGTCTTGACATCGGTGCTTCGACCGGTGGCTTTACCGATGTTCTTCTGTCGCAAGGTGCGAAACTGGTCTATGCGCTTGATGTTGGGCACGATCAGCTTGCAGAGCGTTTGCGTACTGACCCACGCGTGACTGTAATGGAAGGAAAGAATATTCGCAATGCCGAGAGCGTGTGGTTTGCCGACCCGATTGATATTATTGTCGTCGATGTTTCATTCATCTCTCTCAAGCATGTGATGCCAAAGATTGCTGAACTGTTGCGTAACGGGGGACAGGCGGTCGTGCTCATCAAGCCACAGTTCGAAGTTGGTAAAGGACGTACTCACAAAGGTATCGTTCGCGACCATATTCTTCATGAAGATGTTGTCGAATCAATTGGGGCGTTGGCAGTGCGCGAAGGGTTAATTCCTGTTTCAGTTATCGAATCACCGATCAGAGGTGGCGAGGGGAATAAAGAATTCTTGCTTTTTCTACAGAAACCGGAAAAGCTCTGACCATGCTTCCATATGTATCACTACCCAGAGACGGCTACTACTTGTAATCCTCTCTTTAAATTTATATATAAAGTAGCATAAGTAGTATGAATAACAAGAAAAGAAAAATTGTATTCTACCCAAATTTGAAGGACAATAATCATTGTTTCCAGGCATGCTTGAAGATGGTTTTGAAGTATTATTATCCAAAAAAAATTTTAGCTATAAAAAACTGGATGTACTCTCGAAGCATGTGAAGGGAAAATGGACGTGGCAGGGAGCAGGGTTGCTTGCATTGGCGAAAAGGGGGTTTGAGGTTATTAATATAGAAAATCTTGATTATAAAAAATTTGCGGAATTGGGGGATACATATCTCACATCGATCTGGTCTCAAGAAGTTTTTGAGGTCCAAAACAGGTTTTCAAATCTGAAGCAGGAACAGAGAGTTGCGCGCCACTTATCTTCCAACATAAATATCAAGCTTTTTTGTAGAGTGGCGACTGTGAACGATGTCGAAAAATATTTTGCACAAGGATTTCTCGTTCTTGTGTCAGTCAATCCATGTGTTCTTGACCGTAAGAATTGCTACTATAGTCATATCGTGCTTATAACGGATATATCGAGAGGGAGGGTAGTATTTCATGATCCAGGGTTGCCACCATATGAAAATCGCTCCGTTTCTCGAAAAGTATTCGAAAGGGCAATGAATCCACCATGGAAAGAGGACACCAATATTATCGCGATTAAGAAGTGATTGCATGTAGTGCTGCTCTATTTACAAGACGGATAGGAATAAACAGTAAAAGTGCTGATGTGACGTACCTTGTGTGAAGTAAATAAAAATCCAATGCCATATTGCGCGGGGATTTGGCACGATGATGGTACATTTGGGGCTGGAAAACCACTTTTTGTTTAAAATGTCATGGACTTGACAGATTGCATTAGGTGCTGTATCTTAAAAAAAGAAGCCTTCGGAGTGGTTCCGAGGGCAAAAACCCCAGTACAGGAGACAGAGCGATGAAAATCAAGGGCATGTCGTGGATTATTGGGTAATACGAATTCGGCGTCGACGGTGAGGGCGACTGTAGGCTAGGTGGAAGCTCTTGTGACGGTGACTGCGACTGCTGGTCGGAGTTACCACATGGTCTCCCTCTCCTCCGAAACACCCCTTTCTTGCATTGTGTGAGGAAGGGGTGTTATGTAAATTGATTGTACAAAGTTAAGCAGATTTCTCGGAAAATGTATCGCGTGGTATAGTAATGTGTAATTATGGATTTTCCAAAAACAAAAAAAGATAACGTAGCAGATTCCATACACGGCATCTCTGTTGCTGATCCATATCGATGGCTTGAGGATGGCGATAGTAAGGAGGTCAAGGAGTGGGTTGAAGAGCAAGGGCGATACACCGATTCTTTTTTGCGCAACAAGACGCAGGCGCTTTTTTCCGATGAGCTTGCCACAAGTTATAAAACGACTACGGTTTTTACCCCCACGGTGATCAACGGCCGTTATTTTTACACGGAAATACAGCCTGGCGAAGAATCACGCGTGCTTTATGTAAAAAGGGGGATCGACGGCAATCCGCTCATACTTCTTGATCCGAACGAAAAAGACGAAACCGGCAAGGCACCATCACTTGATTATTGGTCGCCAAGCGCGACGGGAAAATATATGCTCTGTGGCTTGTCGTATGGCGGGGATGAAATGTCGACGATGTATATTATTGACGCTGATACGGGTGAGCGTTTACAAGAATCAATTCCAAACTGCCGTTATTCGCGGCCTCAGTGGCTTCCTGATGATTCCGGTTTTTTCTATAAAAAAAATCCCGCCCCAGGGGAGGTACCGAAAGGGGAGAATCAATTGCACGTTAAAGTATACTTCCATAGCATTGGCACTGATCCCGATCAGGATGAGCTCATTTTTGGAGACGGACGTCCAAAAGACGATATGATCAATCTTAACATATCTCCCGACGGTCGTTACCTCGCGATATATGTTTCAAATAATTGGGTACGAAATGATATTTATCTTTACGATAACCAAGAAAAAATAACGCGAGCGCTCATAATCGGGATCGATGCGCAGTTTTCTTTTGAGTTTTTACATGACAAGGTATTGCTTGTGACAAACCACAAAGCGAACAATTATCGAGTCTTGTCTGCTTCGTATGAAGATATGCACAAGAACATTGATGAGTGGAAATTGTTTATTCCCGAAAAAGATTACCCACTTAAAGGCACTTTCGCCACGTTTGATAAAGTAATTTTAGTGTATCAGAAAGATGTGTCGTCCTTGGTGATTGCGGTAGATCACGATGGAAACGAACAAGGGACGATTCCTCTGCCGCCATATTCGACAGTATTAAAAATTTCTTCTCGAGTTACTGAAAGAGAGTTTTTCTATCCGGTCACCTCGTTCCTCTTTCCAAGAGTTGTGTACCGATATTGTCCGGATGATGATACGTATGTTCACTATAAAGCGACAGAAAGTCGAATTAATCCTGCTGATTATGTCGTTTCGCAAGAGTGGTGTGCGTCAAAAGACGGCATTAAGGTGCCCATGTTCATTGTACGTAAAAAAGACATCGTGCAAGACGGAGTAAACCCGACGATCATGTATGGATATGGCGGATTTGGGAGTAGTCAGACGCCGTTCTTCTTGAGGGATTTGGTGCCATGGCTTGAACGAGGTGGCATTTATGTGGTCACAAACATCAGGGGTGGTGCAGAATTTGGCACGGCATGGCATCAAGCGGCTATCAAGGAGAACAAACAAAAAAGCTATGATGATTTCATCGCCTGCGCTGAACACTTGGTCGCGCAAAAGTATACAAATCCCGAGCATCTTGGCATCACTGGTAGAAGTAATGGTGGGCTTTTGGTTGCGGCAGTTGCCGTACAACGACCAGATCTTTTTGGCGCAGTGCAATCAGCGGTTCCGCTGATCGATATGGTTCGATTTTCGAAAAAGGGGATGGCGATGCGATGGGTACATGAATTTGGCGATCCAAATATAAAAGCAGATCTCGAAAAAATTTTATCGTGGAGCCCATACCATAATGTGCATGAAGGAGTTGAATATCCACCAACTCTTTTCACTACTGCTGAGAACGATACCCGTGTTGATCCGTATCATGCCCGCAAAATGGCGGCGTTACTCCAGTCGGTGAACAAGAAAAACAAAATACTGCTCTATACGGAAAAAGATGCAGGTCACATGTCGACTATGCCGATCTCAAAAATGGTCGAAGCGCAGTCGCTTGTCCTTACCTTCTTCGCGCACGAGCTGGGGCTGACAATATAGATCAGATGATATGCCACATTAGGGTTTTACAGTATCTCGTTCGAGATTTCCGCGAAATCTCTTTTTAAGTCATCGGGGGTAATATCCTCGCTTTTTTTAAAATAGGCGAGTACACGATAGGTAAGAAAAATAATTTTTGAATGAATGGCAGGGATACTCGATATTTCTTTAAGTATTTTTCTGCTCATATTTTCTCCCTCATTAAGGTTGTTATCCTCAATATGTTGAATAACCTTGCCAATCTTATCCAGAAATGCATGATTTAATTTTCCATCGCTCAAAACGTCTCGAGCGGCAGTAATCCCGAGATGTTTCTCTCCAAGACGCACGCATCGCTCCCATGCTTCATTGTCGCGCTTGTCTTTAAGAGCCGCGATAATCTCTTCAAGATCAGCGACTCCTTTTTCTCGAATTTCTTTTTTGTTAGGTAACTCCATATTCATACACTATTTCACTGTTGCATCTGCCTGTCAACGTCTACAATCGCGCCCAATATATCCACTACTACATCGCGCTGGGGTGTGGTGGGTACGTTTGGGGTGTTGTATCAAGATTTAGCCTTGATATTTTGTATTCTTGTTTTTTGTGAAGACGCAAAAGATCCATTCCGTTGATCTCTGTAAAAAGAATGAGGAGTGTTTACACGAGAAGCCGGCAGACTCTATTTCCTTCACAAGGTCTTTTTTGTCATAGCTGTAGAATCCTTTCCTTCGCTTTGTCTTTTTTCGCGCGATGACACCAAGAACACCATCATCAACAAGCAGGCGATACAGGTTGTTTAATACGCGCTTTCTACCATTCTTTTTTAGGTGAGTAAAAACAGACGAAGCCGTCCATACTGCATCAAGAGCCTCCTCTCCGGAGATATCTAAAAAGTCTCCAACCAGAAAAGCTCCCTTATGATGCGCTCGCGCGTACTTGATCATATTCTTTGATTCATCGATTCCTATCGCACGAAATGATTTTTTACAGAAATAATCGACATCTTGACCGATTCCACACCCGAGGTCGAGTATGACCCCACGAGCGCGAATAAACCCAAGAAAGGTATCAAGTATATCAGGATGAACCATCCCGGCCCCTTTCGCGTATTCAAGTGTATGATTTTCGTAATATTCTTTAAAATCCATACTTCATAAAAATTGAGAGGAAGTATTCCCTCCTTCCTCTCAATAATAGTAGCACCTTCTTTAATAGTAGCAATGTGGGTCCTCATCAAGGTAATCTCCGGATTGTGCATATGCACGAGCCCTGCACCCGCCACAACTACTTTTTATCGAACTACACCATATATTTTCAAAAACAAAATGGGTCTAAAGCAAAGGGGGCTGTGACCCCTTTTTCTTGTACAATTTGTTTTTCAACCAGTAAAATCTTGCTACTATATAAAAATAATCATTCGAACATTTCAAGAAAGTGACAGGCAGGCAGTGGAAGAAATTTTTGCTTTGTACTGGACTGATCCGGAGTTTCTAACAGAACTTTCAAACGCATTGCGTTCATATGTTAAAAAACCTTATGAAAATAATGGATTTTTTGTAGCAGAAGAAAAGGGTGAAGTTTTAGGGATTGCCGGCTTTAAAGAACTGGCAAGCTATCTGAAACCATATGCACAAACTGATAGTCCCGTTGAACTTTACGTTATCGCCGTAAAGTATAAAAGAAAAGGTATCGGAGAAAAATTAAAATTAGAACTGATCGAAAGTGTACAAGGATTAGGGTTTAGCGAAATACTTTTATTTAGTCCCAATTCTCATAGTGAATCATGGGATTTCCACAACAAACATGGCTTTGAACGTGCCGGTGAGGTTACCCCGTCGGATGACGAAATCGGACAAGTATGGCAAAAAATTTTATAGGCAACTTGAGAGTGTCAAAAAAGTGTCTAACCTCTTTGTTTTTGTGCACAATGCACGTCTTCAGCACTATTTGAAAAATGGGGTTCTTTCAAGGGTGTCCATTTCGACAACCTCCACAAAGTAGTTAATATTCCAATACTGATACTAACTTAAAAATCTCACTCATCAATAGTCTACTCCTTGCCGCCACTCTTACCGCCGCGTTAAACATTCAACAATTCTATTATTCTCTCCTTCTCCTCAATTGACCATAAAAATGTAGCTAACCTTGGCCCTGTATTTCTACTGATTAACAAATTATAAATTATCTTGAAAAAATCTCTCTGTTTTTTCGCGTTCTCTTTCATGTCAAGTTTTTCATCCTTAACTATTCCATAAACTAATTTATTTAACTCATTGATATTTCTATTAGGATTTTCCTTAAGCTCATCTTTCAATTTGCGAACTGATACTAAGTCGTTCTCCGATAGCTCTTGGATATAACTTGTATTCTTTTCTACATTCAAACGAATTACCTCGTCTTTATTATATGTTTCAAGCCATGCTTTAGCTCTCTCCAATCTCTCGTCAAGAGTATATTCACTATAATCATACTCAAGAGCTTTTAAAATTTCTAAAAGTTTTGCTTTATTCCATTGCACGATTTGCCCTAAACCAACCGCCTGCCTAAAAGGGATATCCTTTTTTGTTTTTATGGAATCAAAGTTAACTCCACTCAAAGAAATTGAAGAAGCACTGCTCTTATCTACATCTTCATTTTCTTGTTGAATTTTTTCTATTTCTTTATCAAATTCAACATATTGTCTATAAACTTCACTATCAAATGCCAAAGAAAAACTCTTTTGTGGATCTGTTCTAAAATAAAGCCACTTTAAAATTTCAGGTGTATAAATTTCTAATAATTTGCTTGGGGAGATGCTATTGCCTTTTGATCCTGACATCTTGCCGCCTAAACCCCTAATCCCAACAAATTCATAACCTTGATATATTGGTGACTTAACATCAAAAATTTCTCTTGCAATTACACGTGAAGTGTCATAACTGCCACCCGGAGTAGAATGATCTTTCCCTCCAGGTTCAAAAACAACATCTTCAGATTTCCAGCGCATTGCCCAATCAACCTTCCATGCTAGCTTAACAATATGATCTTCCTTGATATCCACGGTTTCAGTTTTGTCAGTATCAAAACATTTATAAGTTATCTTACTACCCCCATCATAGTCAATAATCCTAGTATTATCTTTTCCGTTAAATCGAGAATATACACTTACTGGATAATAATTCTCGGTATATTCATTATCTTTTATCTCTTTATTCATTTTTCCCTTCTCTGTCATAAACGAAAGCAGGATTTTTGCAATTTCTTTTCTTTTTTGCAATGCTTCAACTATATATTTGTCATATTTACCAGATAAATATTCGTCTGTCTGATATCTATACTCTATATCAATATCCATATCTTCCATAGCTTTTTCAAATTCTTTTTCTTGAAATTTTGCATATGATTCTTCTTTCCCGTCTGGGGATGGAACCATAGATAGAGGTAATCCTACGTACTGCTCAAAAGATGAATCTATTCCTTGTGGAACTTTTCTAAACCTATCAAAGTCATCCCAGGAAAATATCATCCTAGCTTTTTTCCCTCTATTGACCAATTCTTTATACACTGCATAAGAAGTGATAACATCTCTAAAATTTCCGAAGTGAACTGTCCCAGATGGACTTATGCCAGATGCACATGTATAAACTTCTTTGTCTGGAAATTTTTCTAATATCTTATCAACATACTCTTGCGACCAGTGCTTCTTTTGTTTTAATATTTTATTTTTATCAATTTTTTCTTTTTTCATCCCAAACCCTTCCATATTTTTTTTAATTAAAATTTCATAAATATCTCGTTGCGGTAATGTGGGCTGCGGGCGCACGATGCCGTTAATGCTAAGATACGATGCCCCTCTGCCATAACCTCCATATTGATTGACCCCTCTTTCTACGCCGCTAGCATGTAAATTTGTATTTTGAATTATAATACCATAATTTTTTTGGAAAAATAGGTCATTTTTTATCTTGTCTTCAAAATATGTGCTTTTACCAAAAATAGTTAAATACATTGCATTTTTCCTATACGTATCATTTTCAAAATATAAACTTAACTCATTTTCATTTTCATATTTTTGAATAAAAAACACTGGAGCAAAGGATTCTGTATAATTTCCTCCATGTTCCAATGGTTTTTTGATAATCACCGGAAATACTATTTTCTTTTTTATATCTATTACAGCCCCTATATCACCATCAATCCATTGATAATTTTTTATTAAAATATTTTGAATTTGCTTCAAATTATCCAATTTAGTAATTGGACCAACGAGCGTGTTTGAATCTCTGTAGTTTCCAATTCCCACCTTAGATAAAGCTTTTTTAAGTTCTGTTAGAAAAATATCGTATATCTTTCTGTAAACCAAAATAGAGTTTGGTGCAGCACAATCTTGACCCTGATTATATAGCTGCAACTTTAATACGCTATGGATGGCTTGTTTAATGTCTGCACTCTCTGTAATAATGACAGGATTATGACCAGACCCATTTGCGATGAAAAGGGTCTGCGAAGAAAATAATTTTCTCATCCTGTCTGCATTTTTTGTTTTACCTGTAAAAATCACTGCGCTAGCTGTCGGTATTTTTTGATTAGTTTTTTCATCAATTCTTGTAGATGTTGCTTGAGATAAAAATTCATTTCTTTCGGATTCAATTATCTTTATATTGTTAAATCTATCTTCTAATTCAATCGCCATCATCATTTGCCTAAAAAATCCATTCATATCTTTAGGCATCCTAACGCACACTTCCAACGACATAAATGACGGAATCACAGCAAAACAAAAAAAAGCATATAGCGGCTGGTTGCTAGGCAAAAACACAACCGTTTTATTTACTTTAACCCCTTGGAAATATTCTGAATTCTCATCTAAATTTTCTAATAAATCTAAGGTTCTTTCAATTTCGTCCTGTGCGACAAGATACGTTTCGTAATTAGTTAAAATACTGATTATTGTATCTTTGCTCCATCGTATATGCTGAGCAATATCATGACTTCTTTTTAAAATGTCATCTAAATTCATTTCTTCTCTCAGCATAAATTATTTTTATTTCTTTTAGTATTCTAATCAATTACTCCAATCTTCATCGAGGTTACCTCCCACACAACAAAAAACGACGCCTCTTTTCAATTTGAAAAGCAATCATCGTTTTTTTGTTTGGAATACGAAGTTAAAGATAAAGCTAAGGGCAAATCTAAATGTTCGGTTTTAGTAATGATCTTTCTCGTTCTTCCATCACTTACACTATCACTTACCTTACTACCAATTTTTGTTGGCATTTTAATTGCTCTCTTATCTACATATTTTCTATATCTATCCCCCATAAAGTTTTTAGTATATCTCAGCTCAGTAAACTTGCAATGCGCATGGATTACCAAAGATACGATGTCCTAAAACTGAATACAAACTTACTACTACGTGTCAAATCATTTAACCATGACGCCATAACTACAGTTGCGAGAATAAAGCGGGGCCCAGCATCACTTTATTCTCGTATGGCGAAAAATTTTATAGGCAACTAATACACCGCCAAAACAAAGGGGGCTGACTCCTTTCCCAAAAACGAGCACACCACAATCCACTGCCACACCGCCCGGGGATGTGGTATGATGGGAACCATAAGGTAATAATGTTCTTAATATCAGCTCTAAAATCGAAACTAGGGGCTGCTGTTCATTCGAATGTATATGTTTGCACAAAAACAACATACGAATTCCCAAAAAGATATTTCCAAAAACAGTTTAGATATTTTTTATACAATTATACGAAAACTTTTTGGTCCTATTGTTCGCTTAATTTGGATTCGTCAAGTTGAAGGGATTGAAAATATACCTAAACAAGGACCAATTATTATTGCGTTCAACCATTCCAGTTACTTTGATTTTATTTCCTTTATTGCAGTATCTCCCAGGAATATTCATTATCTTGCCGCCGAAAAATTTTTTGAAAGTCCTTTCTGGAGATCTATCATGGCTATCACTGGGCAAATACATGTTGATAGAAAATCTAAAGATAAAAGAAATGTTATGAACGCTGTTTTGAACCACCTACAAAATGGTATGGCGTTAGGAATATTCCCTGAAGGCACGAGGTCCCCAGATGGTCAAATGCTTCCTGCTTTTCGTGGGGTAGCAATGTATGCAGTGAGAGCAAATATTCCAGTTATTCCCATTGGGATTGTTGGAGCGTATGAAGTTCTCAGTAGATTTAATAAATTCCCGCGTTTTGGTAAAAAAATAAGGATAAAAATTGGTAAACCAATTTCTTTTGAAAAATACACAAAAACAAAATTAAACAAAAAGGATTACGATATTCTAACCAAAGGAATCATGAATAAAATTGCAGATCTTTGTGGTAGTGTATATCCGTATCATAAAGACACCTTAAATTCTCGAAGGCAAAAAAAACATCCTGTTGTTTTTGATATAGACGACACTCTAATCAAGGACCAAAGTCAAAAAATTTTTATTAAGTTCTTAAGAGAAAAAAAATATATAACAAAAAAACTTTATTATAAAATATTAATTTGGTTTTTCTTATATAAGATTGGTTTTGTAAAAGACCCCAAAAAAATAATGGTGTCTGTGTACAAAATATTACTTAAAGGTAAAAATGTTAGCGAGGTTGATGTTTTAATTGAAGATTGTTTTAATAAAAAAATTTTACCGGTTTTTTCTAATAAAATTGTAAAAATACTTCATGATCATAAAAAACATGGACGGCATATAATTTTAATCTCAAATGCTGTTGAACCGATTGTGCGCAGAATAGCTGAACACTTAAATGTGCATGATTATATTGCTACAAAACTAGAAATTGTAAATAACGTATACACAGGAAAGATTCTTGGTACAATAATATATGGACCAACGAGAGCATTTGCAGTAAGAAATTTTATAGCCAAAAACAATCTTGCTTATAAAAAAATATGGGTCTATACAGACCACATTTCGGATGTTGCCCTTTTAAGAATCGCACGTCATGGGACGGTTGTAAATCCTGGTAAAAAGTTGAGAAAAATAGCAAAAAAAGAAGGTTGGGCTATTATGAAATGTTAGATTTGTAATATAAAAATTAAAAATGAAATGGACCTTTTTGCAACATTAAATATTATAACTTTTTTTGCTAGCATTGGTTTCGGGCTTTTTGTTTATTCAAAAAATGTTACAAAACCATTAAATAAAGCATGGTTTCTTTTTTCTATTGCAATCGCCATATGGGCGTTTTCGCTGTATATTGTTGTTACGATAAGATCTGAGATTTTTGCTTTTATCTTTCAGAGTGTTCTTGATATCAGTGCTGTTTTTATGGGGGCGCTTTACTTTAATTTTATCTCTATTTTTTTAGAATTAAAAAATAAAAAAGAAAGAGTGCTTATAGTTTTACTTGCAGTATTTCTTTCTTTCTTTACTCTCACATCTTATTTTAAAACAGGGGTATCTCTTGATTTTGGTTTTTATTGGGTTCAGCCAGGAAAGTTTTATTTTGTACTTCCATTGTTTTTTGCTTTCTATGTTTTTTCATCAGTATACTTCTTAATTAAAGCATATATTACAGCAAGTAATCAAAACAAAAAGAAGCAAATTCAATACCATATTATTGCAGCAATAATAGGGTTTGGAGGTGGATCGACAAACTTTTTGCCACAGCTAGTAGGTTTTTTTCTACCAATTGGGAATTATTTCCTTCTGCTCTATATATTCTTTTTAAGCTTTTCTATTCTCCAGCACCAATTATTCAATACTAAGACAATCGCTGCAGAATTGTTAAATGGGGCAGTGTGGCTTATATTGCTGTTAAATTTTTTGGTATCAACAGATAGTTTTTCAGGGAAATTATTAAATTTACTTTTTTTTGTTTTTGCTGTGGTATTCGGTGTTATTTTGGTACGTAGTGTGAATAAAGATGTGAAAATTCGAGAGCATATTGAAAAGCTCGCCAAACAGCTTTCAAACGCAAACCTAAGGTTGGAGGATTTGGAAAAGCAAAAGACGGAATTTGTGTCTATCGCATCGCATCAATTGCGGACGCCACTGACGGCGATCAAAGGGTACGCGTCTATGCTCACCGAAGGTTCGTTTGGTACATTATCAAACGAAGCAAAGCAAGCGGTTGAAAAAATATTCCGTTCCAGTCAGCGACTAGTGGTCATCATTCAAGATTTCCTTATGGTCTCGCGGATCGAGCAGGGGAGAGTGCAGTACGAGTTTGAGCCCATTGAGCTTAAGAAAGCAGTGAAGGAGGTCATCGCTGATATCAAACCGACGGCGAAAGAAAAAGGGCTGGGTGTCGGACTTCAACTTGATAGCGACGGCGATTTCACGGTCAAAGCAGATCGCGAGAAGCTCAAACAGGCCATCTATAATATCGTCGCCAATGCCATTCGCTACACCGACAAAGGTTTGGTGAGAATATCGCTTTCCAAAGACATCTTTGGAAAGAAAGTTCGTATCGCAATTTCCGACACAGGGAAAGGGATTGCGAGTGATTCGCTTGAAAAAATATTTGAAAAATTCAGTGGTGCTGATGATAAAAATCGTCTTAGTTCCGGCATTGGGCTCTTTGTCGCGCGTGAGATCATTACCGCTCACCGCGGCCGGGTCTGGGCTGAATCTGCCGGCCCCGGCTATGGCTCCACGTTCTTTGTGGAGTTGCCTGCGGGGAAGTAGGGGGGGTCGGCCAGCAGGGGAGAGATGGGAAGGTGGTACAATTACCTTTCGACTACAGGCTATTATTGTGTATTCCACAATCGTTTATAGTATGTTAATATACTCACGATGAGTAGGTGAAGTGAACAGCGCGTCGATAGTATTGAGTTCAAGGAATTTCCAAAATTGTATAAAAAGAACATTATTTATTTCATTAACTAAACTATTGTGACATCACGCTTGTCTCAAAAAAGAATCCGTATATCAGAGCTTTCCAAACACACTGGTTTAAGCGTAATGATAGAAGGATGGGTTCATGTGCGACGTGATCAGGGAAAGATGATCTTTTTTGAGTTGAGGGATGCATCTGGAATTGTGCAGTCAATCATACTCCCCAAGTGTCCTGCGTTAGAAAAGGCAAAAAATATCAAAGAGGAATATGTGGTTCGTGTGAGCGGTGTCGTTCGCAAACGTCCGGAGCAAAATAAAAAAGTCGGTGTTTTAAACGGTGATATTGAGTTAGAAATTGCATCAATCGATGTTTTGAATACAAGTGCTGTTCCACCCTTTCCAATTCATGAAGATACACGGATAGTGGATGAGTTTGTACGTCTCGAACACCGCTATCTTGACATGCGCAATACACGGCTCAAGAAAAATATCATAAACCGCTTTAAGGCGCAACATTTCGTGAGGAATAATCTTGCAGAGCAGGGGTTCATTGAAGTTGAGACACCACTCTTGTCGGCTCCAACTCCAGAAGGTGCTCGCTCATTCGTTGTTCCCAGCCGTATATACAAAGGAAGTTTTTATGCTCTTCCTCAATCACCACAACAGTACAAGCAACTTCTTATGGTGGGTGGTTTGGAAAAATATTTTCAATTTGCACGATGCATGCGCGATGAAGATACACGCGGAGATCGTCAGCCGGAATTTACCCAACTTGATATGGAACTGTCTTTTGTTTCGCAAGAGGATGTAATGTTTTTAAACGAAGGTCTTCTTATCGCGCTCGTGCGAGAACTTTATCCAAATAAAAAGATCCAACAGGTACCATTCCCACGGATGACATACAAAGAAGTCATGAAGCAGTATGGAAGTGATAGACCAGATATTCGCAAAGACAAAAATGACCCGGACATGCTTGCATTCTTGTGGGTTGTTGATTTTCCTATGTTTGAAAAGACAGGTGATGAAAACTATGATAATACCGGCGAATGGACGTTTACCCATAACCCTTTCTCAAGACCGCAAGAGCAATATATGGATGAATTTATGCGCGGTGAAAACATCGGCAATATTCTCTCAACGCAGTACGACATCACACTTAATGGTTTCGAGATCGGCGGTGGAAGTATCAGAAATCATGAATCTTTGGCACAGCGAAAGACTTTTGAGATCATGGGATATAGCCTAGATTGGATAGAAGCAAGTTTCGGACATATACTCAAAGCACTTGATTTCGGAGCGCCTCCACACGGCGGTATTGCTTGGGGATTTGATAGGCTGATGATGTTGCTCGAAAACGAGCTGAATATTCGTGAAGTAATTCCGTTCGCAAAAACCGGCGATGGCAAAGATCTTATGATGCACGCGCCCGCCGATATATCTCCAAAATCAAAGAAAGAACTGGGACTTATATGAAAACCGTTTTAATAACAGGAGCGAGTAGTGGCATTGGGCTCTTTGTCGCGCGTGAGATCATCACCGCGCACCGCGGTCGGGTCTGGGCTGAATCCGCCGGCCCCGGTTATGGCTCCACGTTCTTTGTTGAGTTGCCTGCGGGGAAGTAGAGAGGGTTGATATATTGTTAAATATTATATATACTGCGATTTAGATTAAAGAGCTGAAGTTTCTTTTCTCCAAATTCTCAATGAAAGGAGGTGATAAACAATGGTTTTGTTGCGTCAGTTTGTGACGGACACTCCGGTTGTCCGCGGTGCTAGCCCGACGACGGAGTATTCGTCAAACGAGTCGAGCGAGTAATCGCTCAATGTAGCCACCTTCGTTCATTTGGACGAAGGTGGCTCTTAAAAAGGAGAAGGTGACATAATGCGTATCTTAATCCTTTCAAGAAGTGAAAATATTCACGCAGATGCTGTTGCAGATTATTGTAAACAATACGCAATAATTGAACGTATCAATTACGATTTTGATACATCAGCACAAGGGAAAATGCCAGTAGTGTCGTTCGGCAAAAACGTTCCAAGTGAACCATGCGCTGTTTTTGTTCATCATCCACGAGTTAGTTGTCAGAATGAGTGGTTCGAAGACGAAATTGAACGGAAGCTCTTTGTTGTGTCGTGGAGTAGTACCAAAGAGTGGATGGAGGCAAAGTTTTCGAGTGCATTGTGGGTCAATTACCCCTCAGCAAACCAGAGAAGTAGAAATATTTTGAGGCAGGTGCAAATCGCTAATAGTATCGGACTGGAAACACCAGAGACGATTTTCACCAACGATGTAAGTCGGTTACGAATTTTTGCTGACAAGAGCACTGTCGTTATTAAGCAGGGAAACCTTGGGGTGCATATTGATGGAAAGCGTATCTTAACATCTATCGTGGACATAGATTCCATTAGCGCAGGCATGCTTCAAGGGTGTCCATGCCTATTCCAGAAATATGTTCCCAAGCAATTTGAGCTGCGTATTCACGTAATTGGTGAAACAGTATTGACTTGCAAGATTGACTCACAGGCAAGTAGTAAGACACGTATTGATTGGAGAAATTACGATATCGAGAACACGCCACACGCAGCATATTCGCTTAATGATGCGATTAGTAAACAATGTGTTCTGTTAACAAAAAGGATGGGGCTTGAATTTGGTGTTATAGATATGGTCGTTACACCACAAGGTCAGCACGTATTCCTTGAGTGTAATGCGCAAGGTCACTGGATCTGGATAGAGGAATTAACTGGACTTCCTATCACTAGAACTTTGTGCGAACATATCCTCAACAGCTCGGCATAGTGCCGGGCTGTTTTTTATAGTCATAAATATTTTTTGCAGGTCCTCTTCTGCTGAAAAGTCGTGATCGGCATTTGGGATAAGAGAATAATCAGAATTTTGCAAGTATGCATGGTACTGCTCAGCAATCTTGTACCCTGCTTTTCCGGCACCAAAAATGTGCACGCGATTCGATCTTATATTCTGAGCTGATTTTTCAATAGACGGTGCATTTTTTACCGATTGTATAAAATTCTGAGATATTGAAAGATGATGCGTTCCATCACTGTACAGATACGATTCTCCGTTTCGCTTCAAACTTGGCAGAATGATGTCTGCTATTTTAAAAGATGGTTCTAAGAGTACGAGGGGGCACTTTACTGTTGTTTGTATACAGGTATATGCTCCAAGACTATGAGCAATTATCAAACAAGGGTCGTATTTATTGATCTCCTGCTGTACCCTTGCTACTTCTGTAGTAAATTTGCGATTACCAAAAGAAGTGCCCGGGTATAATTCCATACCATGGATAACGTATCCTTGCTGCTGAACGAAGTCTGACACTCTTTGAAAAAGTTGATCATCGAGTTTTTCAAAGAGACCGGTCAAATAAAGAACTCTACATTCCATTGGTTAGATAGTATCAATTCATAACACATAGCACAATTGGCAAAAATGCCATGGCTATGGCTCCACGTTCTTTGTGGAGTTGCCCGCGGTGGGGTGAGCCGAGCTATCCTTGTTAAAGCTATTAGTTAACCTTTGTCACCCCATAAGGTTAACTGTACAGTACATTGTTTTGAAACGGGAATTGTGATAGAATACCTTTGAGAGATTCATAGTGGATTTCTCAAACTGGTACCTTTAAACCTCAAAGAAAGGAGGTGAGAGCATGAAGAGCCGTGCAAATACTCCCAAGAAGTTCTCTTGGAAGATTACGGTTGCGTCGAAGAAACAGATTCCCGGCGCGGTCGTCTTTCAGGAGCAGTGTAGCTCGGGCCCCGGTGGCGGTGGCCAGTGCAACGGTCAATGTGGTGGCAAGTGATCACTCGCCACAATGCTCGTAAGGGCGTAGCAGTTGTTTCCAGCTGCTACGCCCTATTTTTTGCTGATTTTAAAATATCCTCTGGTTTCGTTTTCATGATTTCTTTCCAAGAGAGCTCTTGATTCATTTTTCTAAATTTTTTCACCAACCAATAACCGACAGAATATCCTGTCCAACGCTCATATTTATTATTACCGAAAAGTATCGCTTGGTGTATTTTATCATCTTTGGAATTTAGCTTGGTGTATATCTCTTTTAGTATCTTAAAGGCCTTCTGTTCCGAAAAAGCTATAGCCCACGGAGCCGATTTTGTTTTAAGAACATCCTCCCTAAAATTTTCTGCCAATCCCTCATTTACTATGTGGTCCAACAGGGACCACTGGGCATAGCGGTCAAAGTGATAATAGTAAGAAACAGTATGATTTATTTCGTGCACCACACTATCTACAATTGATTCTTTAGTAAAGATACCTGGTGTGACAAAAAGATGTAAAACGCAACTATAAGTCGCAAAGCCAAACGAGCCACTAAATGTTGATTCCTTTTCTGATGGAAACCACGGAAATAAAAAAATAAAGTTTTTTGTCGGGAGTGGCAAAATTTTATTACATTTATTGATTGTGGTTTGTATGGTCTTGCTTATACTTTGTTTTTCTTTCTCCGAAAGATTTCTATACTGACTATGATTATAATGTCCTATGTGACGCAGTAAATCTTTCCTTAGTATGTTCTCGTTAGAGTAGCCGGCGTATTTTATGGTGCCGTCATTACGCATTGCTTCCATTATCAAATCAACAAGTCTTTGCTTGTCTTTCACGAAAGCTTGTTCGGGGAAATAGAAATTAATTTCAATTAAACTAGAACTCATACATTTATATTATATTATCAAAATAAAAATGGGACGGAAAGCGTGACTTTCCGTCCCATGTGTTACGCAAACGGATGCGGAAACTTAGTAAGCTCCCGATATGAAAGCTTCCTGTTTCCGAGCTCTTTTCCAACTTCGTAAATTCTCTCCATGCCCGCCGGTTCATGCCTAAACCCAAAGGTCATCGGCACCATGCCAGGGACAATGGAGCGAATGATGTGTAGCCCGCCGTTCCCGCCGTACTCTTTGGAAAGATAAAGCGGAACCGTAAAGAGACGGTATCCCTTTCTTGAGAAACGGTCAAGGAGTTCATGCCACGATCGCACTGACCCGTTACCAACTTCTCTGAACGCAGTAGTGTAGCGGCCGTGAGCCAGAAAGTCGGCTTGGTGGTGGTGCCGCGTGCGAGATCATCATTGCCCACCGCGGCCGGGGGAGTGAGTCGTTACTTTTTCCCGTCCAAACCGAACCGTACGTCCCACATTTCGGGGAGTGAATGTTTTTTGATCCAATCAAGATACAATTCGTCCGCACCTTGATCTATGTAATCTTTTTGTGTGTATCCTAGTTTTTTTGCAATTGCGTGTATATCATTGATCTCGCCTTCAATTTCAAGCCATGAACCGAAAGGATATATATCGATGGTTAGCTTCGTATCATTGATTTCGTACAGTATGCGCACCTTTTCATATGAGTTTTCTTCCTTAAAGTCGCCACGCAAATTGATCATTTTTACCGCGTCTTCAAAAGAATTTCCTTTGTATACAATTTCCTCTATTTCTTTTTTCACGCCTTCTTCAACGGCGATTTTATATTTGTGTGTTGCTTCCAATGATTGATGTTCTAAGTTGTCTTCAATCCGCAAGCGAATTTTTTTGGATTCACCTTTGGCCCCGTAAATAATGTCTCGTATGTATTCCGTATGTACATACCCGGCAATTGATCGAATTTTTTTAAGGAGATTTGATATATTATCAATTTTTATTTTTACTTCTTTTTCAGTGCTTATGGTGTCTCTTTGAGCAACATATATAGTCATTTCTCCACTTTGTAGAATGGGAAGGGGTTTAAGTTCGGTTCCATCCAACGTTCGAAAAACTTCTACCACGAGCATGGTGGGGAAGTTTGGATGAGTTTTTATGATACTGCTTTCTTTATGATCTTCAGGTATCGTTGTGACGTGACGATAACATGTTTTCCCCTGTATATTTTCCGGAATAAACTTATGGCGCAGATCTTTAACAAGCAATGGTTTATTTATACCACCGGCTATAGTGGTGCTTTTTGTCTTTGAATACATGGGCATGGTGGTGGTGTAGAGTGCCTCAATACCTTTTTGTTTATAGTAACGCGCGACAAGGCCATCCATTAAGGATATTGCGTTGGTCGGTGCTCCTGGTAAGGTGTAGAAGCGCGTTAACTCAACAGCCTTATTTGGATCAATGCCGTTTGCCAGAAGCGCGTCACGTTTATATTGTTTTGCGATAGTGGACGGTTCTGTTGTTTCAATTGCCCAAGGGATCTCGTCATCTGAGAAATAGAAACCAAAAACTTCACCTTTTGGTCGACCGCGGTGTATATAATGTAACTCATTTGAGAATAGTGATACTATATTCTCGTCATGTACTATTCTAAATTCGACATTAAAGGATCGATGTTTATTTTTTGCCACTAATGCGTCATCTTTCCAACATAAATTCAGGCGATCGTTAATGTTTAGATCCTGGTGCGTACCGGTAAGTCCGCGGAAAAGGTGCTTGGTATCATAGTTTATGTCTTTCAGTCTTTTTTTTACGATCAGGTACTGCTCATTGACAACCATTTGGATGATTTCATCCGTGATATCTTTCGGGTCAAAAGTGGTTAGTCTAAACAGCGCTTGATGTTCCAGATCTTGAGGATCATAGCAGTCATTTTTCGGCAGGAAGGCAATAACTTTTTCTCTTAAATTCTGAATTAAAGAATGAGAACTCCACATTTGTTCCAGATCATAGTGGATGATATTAAGGGGAAGTCTTTTTTGCTGTTCTTTGAGCGATGGCATGATATTATTGATATAGTATATGATTGACTATGGCACGTCAAAATAAAAAGGAGGAATATAAGGATAAATTAAACACACTGGCAACAGAGGTGACCCGGAAGATTTCGCAGAATGATAAGGTAACAATTCAATTTTGTGGACCTATTTCCACTGGGGGGTTTGGAAATGTGGAAGAAAATATGGCAATGCTTTCTTCCGTTATACAATATGCTCAAGAAAAGAGCATTCCCGTTTTTGATCAAACCGCATATGAGCGTACTTTAGATAAGATATTGGGTTTGCAGGTAGGCTATGATTATGAGTTACTCGAGTATTTTTACAAACCGATCTTGTCTTCTGGTAAGATTGGTGCGTTAATATTTTTACCAATGTGGCAAACAAGCACGGGGAGTAGGTGGGAGTATGAGTTTGGTAAATCTTTAAATATTCCAATTTTTTATCTTGAAAATAATTTGTCTAAAGAAATAGATATGATATATGCAAATGTAAACGGCAAACGAAATGATGTATAAGCGGTTCTAAGGCATCGATCTCTTTGTCGCGCGTGAGATCATCACCGCGCACCGCGGTCGGGTCTGGGCTGAATCCGCCGGCCATGGTTATGGCTCCACGTTCTTTGTGGAGTTGCCCGCGGGGAAGTGAATTGAGCTATTGGCGACAGGGGTGTTACTTTTGAAAGTACCTCTGCGCCGTGTGCTGCAGGTCAACAAGATATGACGCAAGGTCTTTTTGTCGGTGGAGTTGTCCCTCAGCAAGAACATAGGTATCGGTTGGTCTGAACTTTTCGAGGAAATACCGATCGTGAGACACTAAAATGGTCGTCCCGTGGTAGTGAGTGACCATCTCTTCAAGGGCGTCAAGAGCCTCTATGTCTAAATGATTAGTTGGCTCGTCGAGCAAAAGAACATTTACGGACAGTGCGGAAAAGAGCGCGAAAAGCAATCGAGAACGTCCACCCGGTGATAGTTCTCCGATCTTCCTATCTATTTCCACTGGGGTGAAGCCGAACTTTTTGGCAAGGGCGAAAATCTCTGTTTTAGAGAGATGTCCGCGCTCACTCAGAAACGTTCTGATACTGGTCTCGCGAGGTATATCATCATGCTCTTGCATGAGGTTGCCTATGCTGAGAGCGGTTCCGGTTTGTATTTTCCCTTCAAGTACTGGTAATTTTCCACATATTGCCTTGAGAAGAGTTGATTTTCCGGAGCCGTTCAACCCAAGAATTGCTATTCGACTGCTATAGAGAATATCAAGTGAGATTGGTCCTACGCGGAAATTACTATCGGGATACCCTATCATCACATTTTTAAGAATAATATCCTGAGAACCTTTCGGTTTGTCCGATTTGAGAAGAATACGGAACATTTCTCGACTGATCGGTTTTTCGATCTTGCTGATCTGGTTGATTCGTGCTTCGATAGCCTTGGCAGTTTTTGCCGATCTTGCAGCCTGATCGCGTTTAAAACCTCTCGCGTATTTATCATTATCAGTACCTTGGAATTTTGCTCCCTGTTGCGCAGCCATTTTCTTTGCTTTTACGCTCCGTTCAAGTCGAGCAATTTCTTCTTCCTGGTCTTTGTATTCCACGAGCAGTCGATTGCGTTCCTTATGGGAGCGTTCAAGATAATCTGAATAGCTACCCTTTTGTATGGCGAGACTTCTCGTCTGCGGGTTGATCTCAAAGATCTTGCTCACGATTCGGTCAAGAAAACGCCTGTCGTGAGAGACGACAAGACAGGTAGCAGTGCTTTTTACAAGAAATTCTTCAAGCCACATGAGCGCGGGCATATCGAGATTATTCGTCGGCTCATCGAGAAGGAGAACGTCAGGATTACGGAGGATCGCGCCCACCATAAATATTTTACTTTTTTGTCCGGATGAAAGTGTGTTCACTCCGCGATCCATTTCAATCGATGACATGCCGAATCCTCTGATGATTGTTCCCAGTCGGGCAGAAAATGAGCGTTCATTGCGACGCCGGTTTTCGGGCATAGTATTATATTTTAATTGAGACGCACGCTCAGCCGATCCACCTACTCGGTGGAAGTATTCTATTATTGATTCATCGGTTGCCAAACTGGTGTCTTGAGGCACGTATCTGACGATAACTCCTTTTCTTCTCGTGATCTCTCCACCGTCAGGTTTGATCTCTCCCGCTATGATCTTAAGAAGAGTTGACTTTCCGGTTCCATTGAGACCGACCAAGCCAACCTTCACTCCTTTTTCAAGGGAGAAGTTCACGTCCTCAAGCACAGTTGTGGATCCAAAGACCTTATGAATATTTTTTGCTTTGATTTCCATAGTAAGATGGTAACAAATTCAAGATAGAAAGAAAATCTCCTTAGGTTGACATAGATGGAAGAACCATATTGATAGATTAAAGATCAGCACAAAAGATCCGGAGTTTTACGATTTATGTTCAGTGAAGCAGTAAATATAGTGCCAAACTTTTAAGGGGGTTTGACGGGGTTTTTGCCAATTGCTATAGTTCATATATGACTCCTCCTTCAAAAAGAAAGACCGTACTGGTGCTGTATTCCGGCGGGCGGGATTCTTAAGCGACGGCTGTTAAGATGGCGCGTGCCGGTTATCGGGTGAAGCTTTTCTCCTGCCAGTGGGGCACTCAGGAGTTGATTGGTTCCAGTGGCGATTCATCACCGAATATACGACACCAAGAACTCATTCGGGCGTTCCCCGAACTGGTTGATCCCGAGCGAGTAGTTTCATCTAATCTTTATATTATTCGGAAGATCGCTCTTGAGCAAACAAATGAAACGCATGTTGTATACGCGCTTGCTCTGGCGCTTGCGGTTCATACGTATGCGATCTTGTATTGTCTTGAAAATAATATCAGCGATATCGCGTGCGGATATTCAGGGTATCAAGCTAGTCGAGATGCTTATATTGAACAGCGTGATGATTTTCGCGCGTTGACAGAAAAATTTCTCGGTGAATATGGGATCACGTATCACACGCCAGTTATAAAAATGTCTGAATTGGAAGTGAAGGATGTACTTGAACAACAGAGCATCAGCTCCAACTCGCTTGAGAATAAATGTATTTTTGGCGGAATTCCTTTTAATATTCAGCAATCATTGCCCTATTGGAACCGAGTGCTTCCGATGTGCACGGAGTACATCGAGTCTATGCGGTCATCGAAATCGTAACCAGTATATTTATATAAAAAAATGAAAATTGTTGCGCGTATAAAAAAAGCTCTCTACTTTGCCGCCGAAGCTCACGATGGCCAGTATCGCAAGGGGACGCGCGTTCCTTATATCACGCATCCGATGCTCGTTGCGTACGCGGTAAGGAAATTCAGTGATGATGAGGATATTTATGTTGCGGCACTTCTCCATGATGTGATCGAGGATTGTGCCAATGTTTGCAAGGAGAATCTTCGGGATCAATTTGGCGATCGGATCGCAAAGATCGTTGATGAAGTGAGTTATCCGTGTGAAAAAAAATATTCTTCGTGGAAAGAAAAAAAAGAAACGTATTTAAAAAAACTCAAAACCGCTTCTTCCGACGCGCTCCTTGTCGCCGGTGCCGATAAGATGGTCAACATGCAGGCCTATTTTGATGTTTGTAAAAAAGATGGCGGGCGTGACATTGTTGCCAAACATTTCAATGCAACGATGGATGAGTATTTTTGGTATTATGGCGCAGTTGGTGACATTCTTGAAGCCATACTTTCCGGTGAGAATATGCTTGTGCGAGAGTATCGAGAGCTTCTCGATTATTACAAAGAAGCCTGTGAGCAGTAAGTGCTCACAGGCTTTTAAATCCCAGCGTATTTCCGAGCGTGGTATGCGGCATGCAGTGGCTCGTTCATTGTGTGGAATTCATGCGTCGTGATCTGAATCTCGAAGGGGGTGGCATTTCGATATGCCACGTACTGCAGGAGGCGTAGCATTTTTCCCGCAAGATTCGGATCGTCGGGGCGCGTCTTGGGTTTCTTGATGTAGTCATGTTCGAGGTACCCATGGAATGTGTCTTCAACCGCGCGCAAGACGATGTATGCTTCGGCGACCGACTCAACAAGAACGCGAATACCGTACACGTCATTGAGCCTGAAGACATTGTGCGTTCGGTAAAAACGCATTTTTATCTTCAACGCTTCCAGCTCTTTGCGTCGTGATAAAACCTCTGCGGTAGGCACGACGCGTTGCGCGATACTTTGTACTTCGTTCGTTAGTTGGTTCAAAGAACAGCCAATATGCTCCTGATAGAGTTTATGAGGATTCCTGTGCACAGTGCACCTCCTTTCCGGGTTATTGGGCGTATTAATCTATCCCTGTTATAGCACTGATCATGATATTCGCCAATCATTGGTGTGAGAACAGTGGGGTCCTGCGTTGTGCATAGTAAAAGCGGTGGCAGTTTGGTAAAATAAAAAGAATATCAGGAGCGTTTTTTCATGCACATAAACTTTTTTGAAACGGTAACACCGGCAAGCATAGTCACTCTCTCAGTGGGGGTGCTCAGCTTTGTTGTGGGTGCCTTGGTATATTTGCGTGATACGAAACGGAGAAATACGCGAATATTTTTCTTGCTTGCTATCACGGTTGCAATATGGTCGGTGATCTCCGGGCTGCTTCAGTCGGGGTCGTATGATCATATCGGGAGCTTCCTGGTTCGCGGTCTTTATATTGCTGGTATAAGCATGCCGTTTGTTCTGCTGTTTTTTACTCGTGCTCTTTCTGCGGGGGAGATACGTTTCAATAATATCCAATTACCGCTTCTTATCGCTCCATTTATTTCCGTTATTATTTTGATAGTTTTTTCCGATCTTATTGTTTGGTATGACGTAACCGCACCTCGTGGGTGGGAGTATGAGATTGCCTTTGGTCCGCTGTTCCCTCTCTTTGCCGTTTATGCTCTGGTGCTTCTTGGTATGAATTTTGTTGTGTTGTGGAAAAAATATCGTGAAGGTGCCGGTGTTTTTAAGATCGAGCTACGCTATATCATGCTGACTCTCTCTATTGCAATGATCTCAATAGCTCTCATTAATCTTGCGCTTCAATTTTTAGGGTATTATAGCACCGCTTGGCTTGGTCACCTTGTCGCGCTTTTTGCCATCAGTGTTATTGGCTATCTCATGATCAAATATAATTTCTGGAATATGAAGCTGGCGACGACAGAACTGTTTGCTTCGCTTGTATCGATCACCTTATTTATTGAAATTCTTTTTTCTCGATCAGTTGTCGACTTTGTGACAAAGGGGACCATTCTCGTCCTCGTGATATCCTCGAGTGTTTTTTTGGTAAAAAGTGTCAAAAACGAAACTGAAAGCAAGCGAAGAGTGGAAAAGCTGGTCGAAGAGTTGGGGTGGACGAACGCGCGCCTGCAAGAGCTTGATAAAAAGAAGTCCGACTTTGTTGAGGTTGCGGCGCATCACTTGCGAGACCCGCTTACTGTTATCCGCGGGTATGCTTCAATGATATTGGAGGGTTCATTCGGAGTTCTTTCGGCTGAGTCGCGCAGTGCCGTGGCAAAAATTTTTGAATCAACTAAACGCCTGTTTGTGATCATTGAAGAGTTCATGAATATCTCGAAGATCGAGAGCGGTGAGATCGAGTACCAATTTGAAAAAGCCGACATCAGCAAGATCGTCACTGATGTATTCGATGAAATGAAACTTTCAGCAGCAACATCCGACCTTGAATTTACTCTTGAGGTCGATGAGGGGAAGACATATAAAGCCACGGTCGATAAAGGAAAGATTCGGCAAGTTGTTTCAAACCTCATCGACAACGCTCTGAAATATTCACTGAAGGGTGGGGTAAAAGTTCGGGTCTATAAAGACAGAAAAAAGAAGATCGTGGTCACGATATCCGATACCGGTATCGGCATGGCACCAGTTACTCTCAAAAAAATATTCAAGAAATTCAGCCGCGCTGATAATGCCAGCAAGTTCCATACCGGTGGTTCGGGGCTGGGTCTTTATGTGGCAAAAGAGATCATCCGTAATCATGGCGGGCGGATCTGGGCTGAATCGCTTGGGCTTGGGAAGGGTTCGACCTTTTTTGTTGAGATCGATCCAACGGTCGTGCCTCGGGTACAATTAGTGAAAAAGGGTGCTGATAATAGCGCTCAGCATGGCCCTGATTCCAACGCTCCTGTTTCAGTAACGACGTAAGTGATACGATAAGCACATATGTCGCAACAATTTCAAAAACGTGTTGAGGATTTCGTGTGTGAGAATTGTGGGGTGAAAGTGGTAGGGAATGGATATACCAATCATTGTCCGCGGTGTCTCTTTAGCAAGCATGTTGACATCAATCCCGGCGATCGTGTGGCGAGATGTGGGGGTATGATGGAACCGATGCGAGTGGAATCGAGGTCCGGTGAGTTTATAATCATTCATCGCTGTCAAAAATGCGGATATGAAAAGCCGAATCGCGCGGATAAAGACGATGACCTTGACGCATATTTTGATCATCTTAGGGCAAGGAAATAGCCTACCCAAAGGCGGATTTCTTTGGTATGATAGCCAGATATGGGAATAGAAGGAACACCAGATAAAACAAATACGGCGCATGAGAAATTGCAGGTTCGGAATAAGATGCAGACAGACCTGGTATCGCGACGTCCGTCCGGGGATTCACTGCAAGAAGATATGATGCGTTTTGTAACCGAGGGGTATGCGGCAAAGTTTGGGGAGATTGTTAAACAACACCCCGAGATCCTTGATCAATATCTTTTGGACCCTAACCGGACACTTGCGGACATCGAAGAGAAATTATTTCATTGATCTTTAGAATTATTTAATATGGAACGAATTTTTATAGAGGATTTGAGCGCGCGCACGGGAGAAGAGGTGATCATTGCCGGGTGGGTTGATGTGCGCCGCGACCACGGGAAACTTATTTTCATCGACCTACGTGATGCAACCGGCACGGTACAAGTTGTGGTTTTGCCAAATCATACAGAAGCGCATGATATTGCGACGAAAGTACGAGGCGAGTGGGTTGTCTCAATACGAGGCAAGGTTAACAAACGTCCCGAAAAAATGGTGAATCCAGATCTTCCTGCCGGCGATATTGAGATTGAGGCGACAGAAATAACCATTTTGAGTGAGGCACAGGAGTTGCCATTTGAGAAGAGCGGTGAACTCAATCTTGATACATACCTCGATAATCTGCCACTCGTTTTGCGTTCCGACCGCACGCGAGCGATCTTTCGTGTTCAAGCGGAAATATTGCGTGCGTTCCGTGAGTTTTTAACGGAAGAACGATTTACCGAGATTCGAATTCCTAAGATCGTTGGTGGGGACGCGGAAGGGGGAGCGGCGGTATTCGGAGTTGATTATTTCGATCATAAAGCGTATTTGGCGACAAGCCCGCAACTCTACAAACAGATCATGGTCGGCGTGTTCGAGCGGGTGTTTGCGGCAACGAGCGTTTTTCGTGCTGAGAAACACAGTACGACGAGACATATCAACGAGTATACCTCACTTGATCTTGAGTTTGGGTTCATTAAGGATCACAGAGATGTCATGGCGATTGAAACGCGTCTTTTGAAGCACGTCATGAATCGCTTGTCTCAGCGATGCACGCGTGAATTCGCGCTTCTTGATGCGACGATTCCGAAGGTTCTCGATGAAATACCCGCGCTGAAGCTTCGCGAAGCGCAACAGGTTATCAAGGAGGAGTTCGGTGAGGATTGCACAAATGAGCCTGATCTTGAACCGCAACACGAACGGTGGCTTTGCGAATACGCTCTGAAAAAATTCGGCTCCGAATTCATCTTCATTACGCATTATCCGGTCAAGAAGCGACCATTCTATACATACGAGGATGAGGATGACAAAGGGTATACCAAAAGTTTTGACCTCTTGTTCCGTGGACTTGAGGTAACAACAGGCGGACAACGTATCAATGATTACGATATGCTCGTTAAAAATATCAAAGCATGGGGACTTAAATCGGAGAACTTTTCCTATTATCTTCAAGCATTCAAATATGGTATGCCACCCGAAGGAGGCTTGGGCATGGGGCTTGAGCGACTTACCGAGAAACTACTCGGTCTTACAAATGTAAAAGAAGCAACACTCTTCCCGCGCGAAATGAATCGCATTGATACACTTCTGTCGGAATAGGGAAGGTGTTTGACAAGCTGATCGATCGTGCGTGTTAGGACATTGAAAAAACCCCGACCGAAACGGTTGGGGTTTTTTGTTATGTAAAAAAAGCGAGGTGATAACCGTTATAGCTACCACCTCGCGAAACTCGTCTCCTAAAACGTTGCCTGGATGGTCTGCATCCAGACCTCCGTGTTGCGCACTGCCCAACATAAGAAGGTGGGCATGTGCTCACTGGCACACCATGCGACAACTGCAAGACCTGCCGCCAGTTGGACCACTTTCTGTTGCATGACTATGACTCCTCCTTTCCCTTTTGGGGGTTTTGTAATGTGCGCTGAGTGAAGTAATACACTGTTTATGCTGAATTGTCAAGCGTAGAAGATGTGGCGGTTCAGGCGTATTGTGCATAATTATGGTATAATTGGACTCTATGGCGGAAGGATACGTTGTAAAAACAGAAGTTTTTGAGGGCCCGCTCGGTCTTTTGCTGTCCTTGATCGAAAAACGAAAACTACTCATTAACGATATTTCGCTTGCCAAAGTTGCTGACGATTATATGGCGTATGTTGAAAACTTAACTCGATACCCGGTCGGGGATGTTGCGAATTTCATATTGGTTGCGTCAACACTTGTGCTGATAAAATCAAAATCACTATTGCCAACATTGAAATTAACAGAAGAAGAAACGGGGAGTATTGAAGATCTGCAGCAAAGACTACGTGAGTATCAGCAAATATGTAAACTGACACGATACGTTCGGGAGCGGTTCGGACAGCAGATCATTTTTACGCGTGAGCAATCAAAGGTCGTTGATCCGGTCTTTTCTCCAGACACATCGGTGACGACCCTTGGTATCGCACAAGCGATTCGTGCTATTATCAGTGGGCTTCCTAAGCAGAAAAAAATACCGGACGCGACCGTTAAAAAGATCATCAGTCTTGAAGATGTCGTCGAAAACCTTTCGGAGCGTATTCGGTCGGTAATTTCGGTGAGTTTTCGCGAATTCTCCGGGTTTGGAAAGGCAGAAAAAGGGAACATTGTGGTCAGTTTTTTGGCAATGCTCGAGCTCGTACGACAGGGTGCGATTCTGGTATCTCAAGAAAGCAATTTTGATGATATTCACATGGAATCGATCCGAGTTGAGACCCCTTATTATCAATAAAGTGGTAGAATACGCAGATCATGGAACCAAACACCCAAACAGCCGATTTTGTTGCCCTTCTCGAGGCTATTTTGTTTTTTAAGGCTGAACCGATGTCGATCAAGAAATTGGGCAAACTTCTTGAGGTGAACGAAGCAGCGGTTGAGATGGGACTCACGAAGCTCAAAGAGCGGTTGGTTGGCAGAGGGGTGATGCTTCTTGAAAAAGATGGTGAAGTGACGCTTGGGACTGTCCCCGAGGCCGGTTCTCTGATCGAAAAAATGCGCCGGGAAGAACTTGCCAAGGATATCGGCAAGGCGGGGCTTGAGACACTGTCGATCATATTGTATCGGGGTCCGATATCGCGTGGAAGAATTGATTATATCCGTGGGGTCAATTCGGCATTCATCGTTCGTAACCTTTTAGTCCGCGGCCTTGTCGAACGGGTTCCTAATCCTGGACGAGCTCGCGGATTTCTCTATCGTCCGACTTTCGACCTGCTTTCATTTTTAGGTGTTGCAAAAGTAGAGGATCTTCCGGAGTATAAAACCGCGAACGAAGAGCTTAATAATTTTGAGAAAGAAACGAACACTGAAAGTGAGGATGGTGAATCAGCGAATCCTCACGAAACAACTAAGAAAGATAGCGATAACGTTGACCAACAAATATAAGACAGATACTATGCACCAAGAAGATATAACCATGTTTATAATAATGTTTCTGGCGGCGTTTGTCGTCGTAACACTGTTTCCGCTTAAGGGTGCGTGGCAAAATTTGGCTGCGGTGCATGATGCCCCGACTGAGAGTGTGACACAACAGGAACATGTTGCTGACCCGGTTGATCCTTTTGCCGGTATTAAGCTTGAAGCACGTGCTGTGTATGTTTTTGACATGAGCAATGGAACATCTCTTTTTGCGCGCAACGAGAATGAGCGCCTACCGCTTGCTTCGGTCACCAAGGTAATGACCGCGATTGTCGCAAACGATCTTATCCCAAGCTCGACAACAGTCACCATTCACGGGGATGACATTGCGCTCGAAGGTGATTCAGGGCTTTATGTTGGAGAGCGGTGGAGGCTCTCTGATCTTATCAACTTTACTCTGACAACCTCCTCCAATGATGGGGCGAGCGCTATCGCCGCCACGGCAGGTTCACTTGGGCAGGTTGACTATGGCGTGTCATCAGAAGACGCAAAGAGCGCGTTTGTTGCGGCAATGAACGCAAAAGCGAAATCGGTTCCGATCAGTGACACCGTTTATTTTAATGAGACAGGGCTTGATGTCGATGACCAGACAAGTGGTGCGTACGGAACAGCGAAGGACATGGCAAAGCTTTTTGCCTATGCGGTACGCAATTATCCACAAATATTCACTTCGACCCGGCATAAAGACGACTCAATGAGTTCGCTGAGTGGAATAGCGCACGTTGCATCAAATACGAATGGTATTACCGGAGAGATTCCCGGCTTACTCGCATCAAAGACCGGCTATACTGATCTTGCCGGAGGAAATCTTGTGATAGTTTTTGACGCGGGGATCATGCATCCGATCGCCATTGCGGTATTGGGATCGACCAAGGAAGGTCGCTTTCACGACATGAAAGCGCTTGTCGATGCGAGCGTCCGAAAGGTTAGTGTTGAATAATTACTGTTCATTTTTTAAGTATAATTACCATTGATATGATCCTGAATGTCGTTAAAGTTTTTTTCCCGGCGACTCTGGCGTTCTTTATTGGCATCGCACTAACGCCGATGCTTACGCACTATCTCTATAAGTACAAATTATGGAAGAAGAAATCCGGCAAGGCGGGTTCGTTGGGTGGGGGAGGTACTCCGATCTTCAACAAGTTGCACAAAGATCGTGACACCGGGACACCACGCATGGGCGGTGTCGTAATATGGGCGAGTGCTTTTCTTACGATCGTTCTGATCTGGATCGTATCGAAGGTTTTTCCAACCGACATAACGCAAAAAATGGATATGCTTAGCCGCGGACAAACATGGCTACCGTTATTTACTTTGATCAGTGCTTCGCTCGTTGGCCTTGCGGACGACTTTTTGGTTGTATGGGGGAGGGGTGGATATATTGCCGGTGGGATACCGCTTCGTATCCGTATCGCGATCGTGCTCTTGCTTGGGCTATTAGGGGGTTCGTGGTTCTTCTTTAAGCTCGGCGTTACCGGCTTTCATCTTCCGTTTGCAGGCACGGTTTTGCTCGGTCCGCTTTTTATTCCATTCTTCATGCTTGTCATGCTCGCGCTTTTTTCAGGAGGTGTGATCGATGGGATAGATGGACTTTCCGGGGGGATCATGGCGGTGATATTTGGTGCATACGCAGGGATCGCCTTTTTCCAACACCAGATCGACCTTGCTGCGTTCTGTGCAGTTGTTGCGGGCGGTACTCTTGCATTTCTTTGGTTTAATATTCCTCCGGCTCGTTTCTACATGTCGGAAACGGGGATACTTGGTCTGACAACATCGCTGACTGTGGTCGCCTTTCTGGCAAACGGTGTTGCCGTCCTTCCGATCATCGCCTTACCACTTTTCGCCGCATCGCTCTCCGATATCATACAGATCTCATCAAAAAAATTACGGAATGGCAAAAAAGTATTTTTGGTTGCGCCACTCCACCACCATTTTGAAGCACTTGGATGGCCACCCTATAAGGTAACAATGCGATTTTGGATCATTTCGGTCATTTGCGCCATTATCGGCATGGTAATTTTCTTCATTGGTTAATAAGAATGTAATTTTGCGATAGAGAATGAATCGACGAAGATCAGACAGGTTTTTCTTTTTTGCCACCGCCCTCTTGGTTGTTGTCGGGCTTCTTGTCTTTGCATCAGCTTCATTGGGACTTCTTTCGCGGAGTGGCGCGACATTTACCTCTGTTGCGTTCAGTCAGCTTTTTCTTGGTTTATTCTTGGGGGGCGTTGCACTTTTAGTTACCTCGAATATTTCATATCGATTCTGGCGGCGGTATTCATTTCCTCTCTTTCTTCTCTCAGTGCTCGCTTCGATTGCCGTATTTATTCCCGGTTTGGGTTTGCCACATGGTGGTGCTACCCGCTGGCTTTCGATCGGTTCATTTTCATTTCAACCGGCAGAATTCTTGAAATTCGGTTCCGTGGTCTATATTTCCGCGTTGCTCTCCTCGTTGCGTCGGGAGATGCATTCTATTCCCAGTATGATTCCGCTTTTGATCGCTATCGGTATTGTGGCGCTTGTTCTCATCGCGCAACCGGACACCGGAACACTGATCGTAATATTGGCCGTTTCGTTTCTTCTTTTTTTTGTTGGAGGAGGGAGGTGGCTCCACATATTCTATCTGACCTTGATCGCAGCGGTGCTTTTCTCGGCGCTCATATATTTCAAGCCTTATCTCAAAGATCGGATCATGACCTTTCTCGACCCCGCACGTGATCCAAGTGGATCAAGCTGGCAGGTGCAACAATCACTGAACGCAATCGGATCAGGAGATATCTTTGGGCGTGGTTTTGGTCAGAGTATTCAAAAATTTCAATATCTTCCCGAGCCGATCGGGGATTCGATCTTTGCTGTGGCAGCTGAAGAATTCGGTTTCGTTGGTAGTGTTGGCATTTTGTTGTTATTTGCATTTTTTTGTGCGCGCGGGATGCAGATCGCGGCGCGTTCTCCGGATTATTTCAGTGGACTTTTGGTATTGGGGCTTGTTATACTAATAACATTCCAGTCATTGATCAATATTGCTTCAATGCTCGGAGTTTTCCCACTGACAGGATTGCCACTTCTTTTTATGAGTCATGGCGGGACAGCATTATTTTTTTCCTTACTCGAGGTTGGCATCATACTCAATGTATCAAAATCAATGAAACGAAAGCATGCGTAAACGTAAACATACACGTAAAAAATACATGAAAGTTTTGTTCACCGGCGGGGGGACGGGTGGGCATTTTTACCCGATCATCGCTATTGCTCAGAAACTTCATGTTGCTCTTGAAAAAGAAGGTTTGTCTGATGACGTAAAGTTTTTTTATATGTCAGATACGCCATATGACGAGGCGAAATTGGCACAAAATAGGATTGAATTCTTGAAGGTTAATACCGGGAAGATGCGTCGCTATTTTTCGTTGAAGAATATTACTGATGCGATCAAGACGCCTATCGCTGCTTTTCTCATGATCTTTAAGCTCTTTGTACTCTATCCGGATGTGGTCGTTGGAAAAGGGGGATATGCCAGTTTCCCGGCACTTTTTGCCGCGCGCATCTTGCGCATACCGGTCATCATCCATGAATCGGATAGCACTCCCGGAAAGGTGAACAAGTGGGCAGGGCATTTTGCGCAAAAGATAGCAGTATCATATCCGTATACAGTTCAATATTTCCCCAAAAAAAAGACCGCGGTCACCGGGAACCCTATCCGCAATGAGATCATGACCCCCATGCGTGACGGCGCGTACGAATTGCTCGGGCTTGAACCTGGCGTACCGACCATAGTGGTTCTTGGTGGGTCGCAGGGTGCTCAAATTATCAATGACGCCGTTACTGGCGCATTGCCGGACCTCCTCGATGAATTTCAGGTTGTTCATCAGGTTGGTATACAAAACATCAGAGATATTGAAAAGGTGCTCCCTGTTATGCTCAGTGGCAATAAACACGCGGAACGGTACAAGCCACTTGGTTTTCTTTCCGCGGAACAGATTCGGGCGGCGAGTGGTATTGCGAACATTATTATCTCCCGTGCCGGTTCGACGATCTTTGAGATCGCGCTCTGGGGAGTCCCGAGCATTATTATTCCGATAACCGACTCAAATGGTGATCATCAGCTTAAAAATGCCTATTCATACGCTCGTGCCGGGTGCGCGGAGGTCATTGAAGAAAAGAATCTCACGCCGTTTCTTCTTACGACTGAGATCAAGCGTCTTATAGATGACCCAGCGCGAATACAACAAATGAAGGACGCGATGGCACAATTTGCCGACCCTGGGGCGGCTGAAAAGATAGCACGACAGATCGTGAATGTCTTGGTTGAGCATAATGTGAAAAAACCAAAGACGGCGAGCGAAAGTGTGTCAAAACCACCAGTCGTGCCACCCACAGCGAATGTTTCTTGATAGAGCTCACCGGGTAGCTTATAATGACCATGGAGTGACGATAGTCCTCCTCTCGTATTATGTCTGCCAATAAGAAAGAAATTATTACTCGTTTTGCGCCCTCTCCAACGGGTGTATTGCATGTTGGGGGTGCCAGAACGGCGCTTTTTAGTTATCTTTATGCCCGGCAACATGGAGGGAAGTTTATCCTGAGAATTGAAGATACCGATAAGGAGCGGAGTAAAAAAGAGTATGAAGATAATATTATTGAAGGGCTTACATGGCTTGGGCTCGTTCACGATGAGCTCTATCGCCAATCAGATCGAATCGAGGATCACAAAAAAGCATTGCAAACGTTGATCGAGCAAGGAAACGCGTATGAAGCGGAAGAAGGAAAGAGCGGTGGCGGAAAAGTTATACGCTTTAAAAATCCCGGAACAAAGGTGGCCTTTCATGATCTGATCCGAGGAGATATTACATTCGATACGACCGAGCTCGGGGATTTTGTGATTGCAAAAAATATTGATACGCCGATCTTTCATCTTGCGGTGGTTGTTGACGATTCTACGTCGGGGGTAACGCATATCATTCGGGGTGAGGATCATATTTCGAATACACCTCGTCAAATATTGCTCAGAAAGGCCCTCGGAGCTCCGGAACCGACCTATGCTCACATACCGATCATTCTTGCTCCTGATAAAACAAAACTTTCAAAACGACACGGGGCAACCTCATTGACCGAGTATCGCGACAGGGGATATCTTCCCGAAGCAATGAACAATTTTATTGCACTTATAGGTTGGCACTCGGAAGGGGATAATGAACTGTTCTCAATGGATGAACTTGTAAGTATATTCTCGCTTGAGCGGGTGCAAAAGAGTGGAGCTATCTTTAATACGGAGAAACTTGATTGGTTGAACCGCGAATACATAAAAAAACTTCCGCCGGCTGAGGTCGAGAAAAAGATCGAGGAACGCGTACCAGAAGCATATCGAGAAGCACATCAAGAAAACTTTCTGTCGGTGCTTCAAAAGATCACACCGCTTATCGTTGAGCGAATGAATACATTTTCTGATGTTACGTCCATGTTCGAAGGAGGGGAGTTTGACTATGCTTTTGCGCAACCGACGTATCCTCCGGAGAAACTTTTTTGGAAAGGAGCACCCACCGCGCTTGTTACGAAACAAAGAATTGACAATGTTGTAGATCTGTTGCAAAAAATTGCTCCGCAAGAGCTCACTGCCGATGTTGTTAAAAGTGCTATTTGGGAATACGCTTCCGCGGAAGGCAGGGGAGAGGTGCTCTGGCCGATGCGGTTTGCGCTTTCCGGAAAAGATAGGTCTCCCGATCCGTTCACTCTCGTGAGCATTCTTGGGAAAGAAGAATCTTTAAAGCGTCTCGAATACGCATCTGGGATATTGGGCAAGCTTGACAATGCATAACATTTCTCTATTCATTCAAAAAGTGTTTTCACGTCAGAACATCATTGCAGGAGTGTTGCTATTTGCCGCCACCGGCTATCTTGTCGTTGGTTTTTCTTCGTTTGCTCGTGCCGCGTTGGTGG
>Ga0114931_10000108_pt1 | contig 88278 bp, 91 predicted proteins | sample 2SBtaG_FD_89579 | JGI IMG/M metagenome (GOLD analysis project Ga0114931, IMG submission 89579) | Deep subsurface microbial communities from Kolumbo volcano to uncover new lineages of life (NeLLi) - 2SBTROV14_V59a metaG | ecosystem: Environmental > Aquatic > Marine > Volcanic | place: Kolumbo...
ACTGGATTGGCTTCAATAAGTTTTTCAGCAACACGGGCGATATTATCCACGGTGTCTGCAAAACAACTGGCAATAACTGGAATTTCCAAAGATTCTTTCATCTCGGACAAAAGGCCAACTCCCGCATCTACCCCAGGATTTGAAAGGCCAACTGCATTGATGATACCTTGACCCCACGGGTAGACAGTGGGATTGTGATGACCCGTTCGTTCGACATGACCAATAGACTTTCCCGTAACTGCGCCAACACCATTTTCCTTGCAGAATCTCATCGATGCAGCACTGACACCCATGATGCCTGAGGCGAGAATGGTGGGATTTTTGAGCTTGATTCCGGCAAGATGTACGGAAAGATCAATCATATACGATATTGTACTTTCAAATCAATCAATTATCAATTTTCATTAACTTTGTTTTTTCATCCACTCCTTCACTCTCTCCACACGCCACGTATTTACCACATCAGATTGCTCCAGCCAGCCGCGCCGTGCGACATTGAGGCCATTTTCCATCCAATCCATATGATTGACTGCATGTGCATCCGTATTGATGAAAAATTTCACGCCTTGTGCTTTGCCCTCTCTCACTAAAGAATCTGGGAGATCTAGTCGTAATGGACTCGCATTAATTTCCATGGCTTGATCATGATTGATCACATGATCAAAAATCTGATCCCAATCCATCTGCACCCCTTCTCGTTTTCCTAACAGTCGTGCGGTTGGATGACCAAAAATCTTTACTTTTGGATTAGATAATGCCTTGAGTGCTCGCTGTGTCATCTCAACCATATTCATTTTGAAAGACGAGTGAATTGCAACAATCAAATAATCGACATACTTGATCGCTTTTTCGGGCAATGCAATCTCTCCCTGAGGTAATATGTCTACCTCCAACCCGATGAAATAATTGATCTTTGATGACTTCATTACTTTGTCAATATATTCTTTTCTGACTTTCATGATTTCGACAATTTCATCTTCCGATAATCCCTTTTGCTTCGGATTGTGCTCAGAAAATCCAATGTATGAATAGTTGAGTTGCAATGCTTTTTCGGCCATCTCTTCGAAAGAATTGAATCCCCTATCGTGCGCGGGTTTGAGATCATAATTTGAATGTATGTGAAAATCCCCTTTGATATCTGAGAGTTTGACGAGCTGAGGAATCGATTGTTTTGCAGCACGCTCAATCTCATATGTTCCCTCTCGAAGCTCTGGAGGAATATATTGAAGGTCCAAAAATGTATAAAGTGATTTTTCGTTTTTGAATGTAACTTTGTCATCTTGAGGCGCAACCGAAAGATCCAGTTTCTTTCTCAATTCTTCTCCTCCTTCAGATTGATGAACCTTCTTTATCCCATACTCATTCAGGGAAAATCCTTTTTTCAACGCATACTCACGCAGTTTGATATTGTGTGCTTTGCTCCCCGTAAAATGCTGAAGCATTGATCCATAGTTTGCCGCGTCCTGTATACGCAGATCGATTCGGATATTTCCCGTGGTAAGAATTGACGCCTTTGCAATTCCTGCTGCCTCGATCGAGCGCGTTCCTGGATATTTGAGAAAACGGTCAACAATAGTTTTCATATCTTTTTCTTCAGCAACAATGGCAATGTCAATATCCCCGATCGTCGACACGCGCCGCCGTATTGATCCCAAGATATCGATTCGCTTAACAATTGGTCCAAGCTCTTGCATATAGGAAATGATCCCTGATGCAATTTTTTGTGCGTAGGACAAAGGCATCCGTTCTTCTCGCCGATCTTGCCTTTGGAATACATTAAGTCCCTCGATAATATCATCTTGTGATTTTTTTCCAAAGCCCTCAAGATCTTCAATCTCACCAGCACGCGCGAGATTGCCAAGATCTTCAATCACTGTTTCCGTTGAAGTTAATCCAAACTGCGCAACCAGTCGAAATGCTTTTTTGGGTCCAATTCCAGGCACCTTTGTGAGCAGAAATACCGTCTTGGGGATACCTTTCAATACTTCATTGAAATGTGAAGACTCACCCGTTTCAAAATACTCCGCAAGCCCCGATCCGATGCCGGCCCCAATGCCAGGTACCTTCTGAAGCTTGCCCTCTTGCCAGATATCACGAAGTTCACGAGAAAGATGTTCGACTGCATCTGCCGCTTTTTGATAGGCGATAATTTTGAATTGATTGTTCCGACCAGCCTCAGTCCCCTCTTGCAACTGATATGCTATTGCGACATTGCGCAACAGTTCTGAGATGGATTGATTTGAGAATTGATCCTTGGTCATATGGTATTGTATCAATTTAACGCATTAATTATTGTAAAAAAGAAAAAAAAATACTATAATACAAACCAATGAGTGCTGAAAATCCTTACTTATCATTTTCACAAGTCTTACCAGGCACACTACTTCGCCTTGATGATGAAAATCCTATAGGCAAAACGCCAACTCAACTCGGAGCTGTGTTGGAGCTTACGGCAGAATTCGGTTTCTCCTTCCCAAACAATCATGCGTCTCGGATGGGACTCAATACCCAACAATGGCTTCAGGTGTATACTGATCCAGATCAAATGGACTTTCAGCTTTTTATGGGGCGCCGCCACAGTGATTCTGATCTCCTTCAAGATGCATCATCCACACTTCTGCTTGTCGACGGTCAAAATGGAAGAAAGCTGCAACTTGCGACAACGGTACTTGACTCAAAGGGTATACCCAGAGTTGTTGCTACAGAATATGGAAACAATGGATTACTGACTAGAGCAAATATTTCTTGCTCCAATACTGAACTTCCCATTCCTTTGTCTGCACAAGGAAAAGAGCGATATACTTTTCAAACAGTACAACTTCCTGGAAACCCAGCAGAGAGTCTGCGCTCGGCAGGATTAATTACCAATGGCATGATTGAGAGGACAGAATTACACCCTCATGTTGTAAGATTCCAATATACTCAGGATTCTGGTCCGCGAGTGATCCCCTATGAACTCATGGACATCACAACCCCCGTAGAAGAAGCTGGATTTGGAGCGTATGAAACCCCAGACGGTCAAGCGGTCTTTCATCAAAACAATCAATGGTCTGCACACCTTCCTTTGAGGCTGACATAACCCGAAGCTTCTCTGATCCCCCCCATCACCTGATCTACATTCTCACGAGTAAATGTATAGACCACCGGTTCATTCTCACCCGTGCGATCGGTGAAGCGCATGACAATTTGCTCACTATCTGGAAAGAGTGTAAATCCGGCAGCAAGCATAAGCGTAATGCGATCAGCATCATATTCACTATTTGGCCCATACAATCCCCACATTTCACGAAGTGTACGGTGAAAATCAGCAGGACTTTTCGGATCACGTGGATCTTTCCGGACTTTAGGTGATGCATAGCAATAAAAGTGATCGCCATAAGCTTTGGTAGTTTTAAGAGGTTCACATAAATCCATCTCTTCAGGTTCGATCCACGGATTAAACTCAGTTGAAAGAATGATATTTCTGCTATCATCTTTCTCGAATCCAAGGAAATTCATAAGTGCATTGATTTCACTATGACCATGTCGATCAAAAACACCTGGCGAATAAGCGTTCGGATACAATCTGCCCCTGCGCATATCGAGATTGTCAACAAAAAGAAGTGCAGCACTTTCAGGCGTGTATCTTTTGAAAACACACTAATTTCTCGTCAAAAGGTTGCTTGTCAAGATGATACATCTCTGTATAGATTGCCTCATGATGAAGCATCATAGCATGTTTGATTCGTTTAAATCGTTTCTTATCTCGCACTAATTTTGGAAATATCAATCGAGCAAATCTGCCACCGAGCAGATGGTGCCACGAACGACTGAGAACATTGGGAACATCATGCAAAACTGCAGCAATCTGACCATTCACTCGAGTCGCATCATCACCATATCCTCCCATCAAGAGCGCTTTATCGACTCCTTCTGCGACGTGCCGAATGTGATTTCCATACGTGTGGTCAGTAAACAGTCCAATATTCATCTTTTCACCCACATGCCCGTGAAGAAGCGAATACATCACAGCTTGATACAGTAGCGTAAGTGTTTCTTCTGCTTGAGAATAAATATCTCCTGGAGACAATGTATAGAGATCAAGTGAAGAAGAGGGAATGTTCAACTTTCCATCGGGTGAAACAATAGCATCAGTGATGCTCGAAGGCAACTGTGCTGCTTGAAGATATGCACGCAATGGTCCTTCAGGAACTCCATTATGTTGTACCCATAGAAACATGTCAGACCCCAATAGCCCGCTTGCATCTTGTGCCGATTCTACAATACTCATGTAGTACAATAATAAGTATTCAGATAATCTCTGATTTTAAACTTTTGATGATATAGTGTACCATTTTAATATAAAATATGCTATTATATTTTAAATAATGCTCACTTTTTAACTTTTTAGAGATACAAATAATAAAAATGAATACGTTCATCCTCGGCATTGCCGGTGGTACCGGCTCCGGAAAAACCACGATCGCCCAAAAAATTCTGCATCATTTCAACTCACACTTCAGATATATCCCCCACGATCGCTACTACAAAGATCAATCAGCAAAAAGTATGGAAGAGCGGATTAAAACAAACTACGATCATCCTGACGCTCTGGAAACAGACCTCTTTGTCATGCAACTCAAAGAGCTTTTGGCCGGCAAAACCATCGAAGTGCCCGAATATGACTTCACCAACCACACCCGGAAAAAAAATGTTACCACAACGGTATCCCCCTCTCCATTTATCATCATTGAGGGTATCCTCATATTTCATGAGCCAGCACTGCGAGATTTGATTGATCTGAAAATATACGTTGATGTACCTGCTGATATTCGAATATTAAGAAGAACAAAGCGCGATATCGAAGAACGCGGACGGACACTTGACTCATGCTATACTCAGTATGTGTCCACTGCGCGACCAATGCATGAGCAGTTTGTAGAACCAACCAAAGAATTTGCAGATATTATCGTGCCACGGGGCGGAAAAAATGAAAAAGCAGTATCAACACTCATCCATACGATTGATAGACGGTTAAAATAATATTCGAATCAAAATTATTTTATTATATAAATTAGTGAGCGCAGATAGTTGATTTTTGAGCGATTCGGGAACCATGAACAAAGTGAATGGAAGGGGCCCCGCTAAGCTCAGAAGACAGCTATCAAGCGATCGATTGTTATATGCAATATCTAAATCTCAAACAACAAATTCTCGACAAGATTAAAAAAAATGGGGGCTGGGCAAATTGTCATGGTCATTTTGACCGCGCCTACTCTATCACTCCTGAGTTGTATGCGCTTGCAAATAAACAGCGAAGCGAAAAATGGAAACTGAATAAGGAACTTCGTATCAACTCGACCGTTGATCAAATTTATGGACGAATGAGTGCCGCGATCGAAACACTCCTTGCACAAGGAGTGACCGCAACCGGCACCTTTATCGATGTCGATCCTGATGTACAAGACAAATCAATGAAAGCTGCAGAAAAGGTACGAGAGCAGTACAAAGCAGACATAACGATCAAATATATTAATCAATCAAGTTATGGACTGTTTGATAAAGAGGCGCGAAAATGGTTTGATGAAGGGGCAAAATTTGTAGACATTATCGGAGGTCTTCCCAAAGCCGATCAAGGGCGTGAAGCTGAACATCTTGACATACTCCTTGGAACTGCGCGATCTCTTGGAAAAATGGTTCATATCCATGTGGATGAACTCAACCTCCCTGGAGAAGAAGAGACAAAACTGCTGGCAGAAAAAACACTAGAACATGGATTGGTCGGGAAAGTCGTCGGAATCCATGGTATTTCTATCAACTGTCACCCAAAGAAATACCGTGAAGACCTATATAAACTACTCGAAAAAGCTGGAATCATGTTTATCTCCTGTCCCATGTCTTGGATCAATGCCAGGCGGAGTGAAATGCGAGCGCCAATTCACAATCCAGTTCTTCCTCTTGACGAGATGGATGCGTATGATATTCCAATCTCAATTGGCATCGATAATATCGCTGATCTTTTCATGCCATACAATGATGCCAATATGTGGAATGACCTCCGGCTCCTTATGGAAACCAATCGTTTTTATGATATCGATAAACTGGTCAAAATCGCAACGGTAAATGGAAGAAAGACACTGGGCATAACATAAGATATAATAACAACATGGCAGAGATTGTCATGCCTATCAATACAGAGAGCACTTCCTCACCTGTTCAGGTGACACCAGAACAGAGCACCCTTTCAACTCTCATTTCTCTGCTTTCCAGAATTACCCGAAAAACCTCTTTTGATCGCAATGATAAGGTAACGATTACCGAAGGCGCTATTGGCTTGGATGGCATTCAGATCAAAGATCCTGATACGCAAATGACGATCCGTGTTTGGACTGACCGAAATGGTTATCGTATTATGCAGGATAATTGTGTTTTTGTGATTGATCGGGAGGGAAATTTTAGACACACAGAACTGTTAGATCCTGAAGATCACATTTTGACCGACACACAACAATCTTGTCGAGAGATCACTGGGCTATCTGGAAGAAAAGAAAAAGAAAGATGCTTCTCAAACGGAGTTCGTGGGTATTGGGATGTTGAAACCGGCAATTTTGTTGGCGCAGTGTTTGACCCTTTATGTATCACTGATCCAAATCAAATTCATGAAATCAGTGCACAACAAGGATGGGAAGGGGAAGAGTATCGCGTGACCCATGCAGGAACCCCGGAGATTGTCACTTTTTGGGACGTGCCATCAGGAGTACTGTTAAGTACTATCACGTATGACAAGTCATCTTTTAAGCTTTTCGGAAACTTCACAACGCCTTGTTGGACTGGTGCATAAAATGCATGAAAATATCCACGCACTTGAAAACCTCGAGTCAGCACTCAGAGAATATCATAGATTCTAAATCTGCATATTACCGCTTCACTCGTCCCGCCTTCAGTTTCTCCACCAACTCTTTTGCCACTCCGACTGATGGTACCATCTTGACGCTGTTTTCTCCGTGCGTTGTGCCAGTCTAATCTGAAGTATATAGAGCTCTATAAAGCCGGGGCTGGCATTTTGATTGAAATCCGAACTTGCCATGAAGGTCGCCAACTTTTCTTCAAAAATCGTATTTGGCATCGATAATATCGCTGATCTGTTCATGCCATACAATAATGCCAATAGGTGGAATGACCTCCGGCTCCTCATGGAAACCAATCGCTTTTATGATATTGACAAGCTGGTCAAAATCGCAACGGTGAATGGAAGGAAGACACTGGGCCCTGTTGAGTAACAGGTTGTATTAATTTGTGTATGGCTTGATCAAATAAGTTTTGTTTATTTTGCCACCATAACATTGCATGTGTCACATCTTGTCCGATCTTTTTTAAGTGCAAGTTGCCTGTGGATCCGGTATGAGATGATGCCTTGATCACTTCTACACTATCAAACTGTGGGATTTTATCAAGCGAAACTGCCACTTGTTTATATGCTTCACGAAATGGTATTCCCCTTTTGACTAGTTGATATGCCGCATGAGTTGCATAGATGTCTTTGGAAAATCCATTTTTCAAATTATCTTCTTTTGGCCGTATACCAGATACTAATAAATTTGAGATTCTTACCGAACTTTTGACAATAGAAAAACTTACCAGTAAAGATTCTTTCGTTTCAGCAAAATCAGCATTATAGCCTGATGGCAAACCAGCTAAAATTGCGTTATTTGCGTGTGCATATTGTAATATACGATGAGTTCTCGCACGAAGTATCTCCATAATATCAAGATTATTCTTCTGTGGCATGATACTCGAACCGGTACAAAGCTCAGGCGGCACATCAAAATAGTCGAATTCGGATGTGGTAAACATGAGCATATCACTTGCAAACCGTGACAACGTCAACATAATCTGAGATAACGCATTAAGTGTAACTCCTTGAGATTTAACACGGGAAACTTGAGCATAAAGCGAATTATTCTGGATCTTACGAAATCCAAGCAATTTGGCTGTATATTCTCGATCAATCGCAAGGGAAACGCCATAGGCCGCCCCAGAGCCAAGAGGAGACTGGTCAACATCATCAAAAGCACTTTTTAATATACTCAGATCATCTATTAAACTCTCAGCAAAACTTCCCGCCCACATACCAACCGATGAAGGCATTGCTTTTTGCATGTGAGTATAACCCGGCATCGGCAAAAACTCATACTTCATTGCCAATTTCTGAAAAGATGCAACAATCTCTCCTACTTGTTGAGCAAGCATTAAAAGGGAATCTTTTGAAAATAATTTTATATCGAGATTTATCTGATCGTTTCTACTGCGAGCCGTGTGAATTTTTTTTCCGATATCGCCCAATTTTTTTGTCAGGATATTTTCTACTTTTGTATGTACGTCCTCATCTCCAAGCTCAACGGTAAACTTTTTTTTATCAATCAATGCTAATATTCCAACAAGTACGCAGTGAGTTTTGCGAAATTCCTCTTTTGTAAGAATCCCAATTTTTTGAAGCATTTTGCCATGTGCTAAAGTGCCCAGTATGTCATACCTTGCCAATTCATTATCGAGAACAACATTGTTCCCAGAGCAATATTTTTCAACTGCGTGATCCAATTCGTAATTTTTTTCCCAAAGTTTTTTCATTTTATGAAATAAGTAACCGATAATATCTCCCCGTTTTTTTATTTAAGGCAAAAAAAATCCCGCCTATTAATGGGCGGGTGAGTAATTTGTGTATATGCTAATTATATTTTAGCCATATCACTCCCCCTTTTTGCTCGTCGTCGAATCGAACGACAAAATGGGGAAAGTAATAGGAACATATTCTGCATGATATATCAAACTTTTATTATTTGCAAGTCTAAGATCTTGTTTGAAGAGTATAGAAAAAATTATTTTTGAGGAATTTTTGCTGTCACCGAGGAATGGGGGGGCTTATTTAGCAATAGCTAAATAAGCGATGAATAACAATGATTAGAGGAAAAATAACCAAAAAGAATCATTTTTTAGATCTTTTCAAACAAGCTCTAAGCCTTATCCCAAAATTCTTTTTTCATAAGTACCGCCTCAGGTTCATACGCAACATATCCTATCTTTTCATAGAAAGGTACTACTCTTAGGTTATTCAAGTCTACCCAAAGATTTATTCTCGTACAACCCATCTTTATCAATGCTTTTTCTGCGTATTCAACTAATTTTTTTCCTACTCCTTTGTGTTGCCATTTTGAATCAACGGTCAAATGATAAATGAATCCTCTGCGTCCATGAAATACGCCAAATATACAGCCTATGATTTCTTTCTCTTTTGTGGCAACAAAACATGACTGAGGATTCATTTTTAGCATCATCTTTGCTTCTTTTATTTCGCGTTCTTTTTCGGCGAGATTTACATTATTTTTTTTCAAAATACCCCAAATGTTTTCGACATCGGTAATTTTCATTGCTCTAAATTTCATATTGGCTCAATTAAATTCATTGCTCCCTATCTAACGTGAATTACGAAATTCGTTTTCGTCATTCTGGTAAGCCTGAAACTATGTTTTGAGCGCATCCAGAATCTCAAACAGATAGATGATTTCATCCATAACTGTGCACATATATATTTGTGACTCTGGGCAAGTCAGAGTGACGTCAAGCTTATTTTAACAATCTAAATAATTTCGTAATTCGGGTTATTTATTATATTTTCCCCATTACATCATTTAGATTTCTTCACACCCATCGCCTTCAGTTTCTCCACCAACTCTTTCGCCACTCCGACTGATGTTACCATCTTGACACTGTTTTTTACCGCTTTCTGACGAATCACCTGTCCATCGGTGAGCTCTTTATCAGTTCGTTCTTCCCGATCAGGATCAGTAGGAATATTGATGATCAAGTCAAATCGGTTTGATTCAAGCATATCTTTGAGGTTTGGCTTCTTTCCAGGCTCAGAGATTTTATTCACCAAGATTGCTTCGATGTCCTCACGTTTCAAAAACTTATGGGTTTTATATGTTGCATACAGCTTGTATCCCATGTCTGATAATATATGCATCGTCTTTTTCAGTTTCATCTTATTCTCCCGTGTTCCAATCGACAAAAGTGCTGTTTTCTCCGCGCGTTGTGCCAGTCTCATCTGAAGCGTATAGAGCTCTATAAAGCCGGGGCTGGCATTTTGATTGAAGTCCGAACTTGCCATGAAAGTCGCCAACTTTTCTTCAAAAATCGTGTTTGGTGTCTCAACGGCAACCGTTTCAGCAAATCCTTTGTACAGTTTCACGGTCGTTTTTCCGGTCACTTTTTCATTTTGATCATTGATGTATGCATCAAGATGCGACTGGTATGGATCGTACCAAAAGCCAGCATACACATTATATGCCCACTTGATATCAATTATTTCTTTGAATTCATTTTCCATGCGGGTTGAAACATATTTTTCAATATTGCGATGTGCATCAACAAGTATCTCTGCGGCAGGAGCTTCATAGATGCCGCGAACTTTGAGTCCGACCACCCGATCTTCGATGTGATGCGCGATGCCGACACCATGTTTTGCACCGATATGATTGAGGTGAATGATGAGATCTGCAAGCTTCATCTGCTTTCCATTGACCGAAACAGGTATTCCTTTTACAAACTCAATTTCAACAAACTCTGGCTTGTTTGATGCATTCTCTGGAAGGGTGGATACTTGAAGAATATCTTTTAGTGGTGGGATCAATGCTGGATTTTCAATCTCTCCTCCTTCACCGGTCACCCCCCACATATTATCATCCCATGAGTAGGGAATTTCTTTTGTTTGTTTTACAGGAATACTATGTTCTTTTGCATATTCAAGTTCTTCATCACGACCCATCCCCCACTCGCGAACTGGCGCGATGATTTTAATATCTGGATTCAAGGCAAGACAGACGCCTTCGATGCGGACCTGATCATTACCTTTTCCGGTGCATCCATGTGCGATCGTATCAGCACCCTCTTGAGCGGCGATTTTGACCGACCATTTTGCAAGAAGCGGACGTCCGATTGGGGTTGAAAGATGATATCGTCCTTGATATTTTGCATTTGCTTTAATCCCTTTTGCAATATATTCTTCGGCAAACTCATCCTTGGCATCGATAACCAGCGCTTTGATTGCACCAAGTTTGAGCGCCTTTTTCCGAATCGCATCAAGATCATCTGCTTGTTGTCCGATATCGATCGTCAGAGCGATGACTTCAGCATTATACTCCTGTTGGATCCATTTGAGCATAACTGAAGTATCAAGTCCACCGGAATACAGTAATACCACTTTTTTTACCTCTCCTTTTCGCCCTTCGTAACTGGAGACCTTGACATAATCTTGTTTCTGTTTCATAGAAAAATATGCAAATAATAATGAGAAAAATGGGTATTTTTTACTATTTTACCCCATAATCAGTCAAAATATACACCTTTTGTGGAAAAAAAGCAAGAATATATTTTTTTTCTTGCACTCTGATACCAGTTACCTAGTACCTCCCTGTCTTTGATATAATGGTTGGAAATGAGGATAGTTGCCCGAGTGGCGGAATGGCAGACGCGCAGGTCTCAAAAACCTGTGAGATTTATCTCGTGTGAGTTCGACTCTCACCTCGGGCACTGTGTGAGTTCCCCTGTACCAGAACAAGTTCGATACAGGGGTCCTGAACCGTGCGGAGCTCTGGTTCAGGATGACTCTCACCTCGGGCACATCTTTTTGATTAATAATCATTTGATTCAAGATTCAAGATGCATGAATCGTACTAAAATCGGCTATGATATACATACTAATTCCCCTTATCATCCTCATTTTTTTCTATTTTTTCTCTTCAAAAGTATCTCCCATCCCCTATTTTCCAACCAATACAGCAGATCTGGATAAAATCATCAAAGCTTTGAATATGAAAAAAGATGGCGTCGTTCTTGATCTGGGTGCGGGAGATGGGACGGTGATCTTTGCAGCAGCAACAAAAGCACATCAAGCTAATCTAAATACTCAGTTTTATGCTATTGATGTCAATCCAATTCTCATTGCATACATGTGGATTCGTCGACTCTTTCACCCAAATAAAGCAAACATCACACTGATTTTGGGCGATATGTTTAATATCGACTATGCCACAATGCTTAAAAAGCATTCTCATCGAGTATTTTACATCTACATTTCCCCTTGGTTTACCGAGGCAACAGCTCATATGATCGCAGAACAGAAGCTTGCTGCCACCATCGTTTCCTACTTTTACCCCATAGAAAATAAGAAAGAGGACAAGAAAATCAAAGGAATACATGATATTTTCATCTACAATTCATAAAGAGCGCGTATTTCGTATAATGGTTGAACATGCTTGATATCATCATTCAATTTGATCAGGAAGCAACTGAGTGGCTTGCTGCACTCCTCCCCCACAACGTAATTTCTGACTTCATTTTTTCATTTTTATCTCTAAAAGGACTCACCCTGATCTTTTGGCTCATCTTATTTGTCCTTTTTTGGCGCAATGAACGAAAAAACAAGTCGCAGCATCATTTTTTGCCTATTTTTATCCTCAGTTTCGCCCTCACTTCGTTTTTCGTGAACATTGTGTTTAAAAATATCTTCAAACGAATTCGCCCCTGGGTTGCAAATGGGATACCCAATCATTTGTGCCCATCAGATTTTAGTTTTCCATCAGGTCACGCTTCGTTGGCATTTGCTGGCGCAGTGGTCTTTAGCTATTTTGATAAGAAACGAAGGTGGCTGTACTATGGGATTGCTATACTCATCTCATATTCACGTATATATCTGGGCTGTCACTACGGAATTGATGTCATATTTGGGGCATTATTTGGCTTTTTTCTTTCTAAAGCCATTATTTTCCTTTTAACCGGTAAAAAAGTACTATAGATTGTTCACTTTATATGAACAAAGTCATACGAACGTCGCATTTATTGACACAAATGCGAATATGGAGTAACCTAGAAGTATGGAACAAGCTCCTCCTCCATCTCAACATGACATGCCACCACAACCACAAGCTGATCCACAACCCACTCAAGTCCCACCTCACAAAAACAGAATGGTCATGTATATAGCCTTGCTCGTGGGACTGCTTTTTGTTATTGGAACCATTGTTAGTGGGATTTGGGCCTACACACAAGGAAAAAAGGATATTCAACGTATGGTGAAATCTCAATCGCAACAACTGCATGACTTACAGAAAACATACGATGATATTCGAATGATGCTCGAAAAAACACCCAACACACCCACCGAAACTAACACAGACCTACTTTATCCATCAACCCCATCAAAAGCTCCCAATAAGTATGATGCCGTTCTTGGTGTTGAAGAAGATCTGGGAATCGACCAAAATCGAAAACTGTCTGAAGAATACAAAACGGCATCAAAACAACTCGAAGGACTTAAAAAGAATAATCGAAAAATTGAAGCTCTTGCAGAATCCAATCCAATTGTATCAATTTTTATCCCGCAGAATGCTGATCTGATCGCCGATACCGATGCATTCGCTGATACCTCCATCGCCCTATTGGCCTATCTACAAAAAGTAAATACGTTTGAAATTAACTCAACAATGGCCGGGTATCAAATTGGCTTAGCCATTCAGGAAGCTATTGTCCGTTCAGCCGATGAAACGTCGGTTGCAAACCTTGGAAAGAAAATTCAAGAAATTGACATACTCTATGATGAATTCAAATCGATTGATATTTCCGATATTCCAGAGGATTTACAGACCGATCATGCCGCTGCACTTGCCTCATTTGATGAAGATGTTGCAATCTTCAACCAAATATTATTGGCATTTCAAAATAATAATGGTGCCCTCCTTGAAAAAACATTACAGTCACTCATTCTCCAAGGACAAGGTGCTTCAAATAAATCTAAGGTCGAGTTCAAAACATTCTGGCACGAAAATAAGATTATCAATGCGGTCAATGATCTTTCCGATCAATGGGCTGAGTATGGAAATCTTGTTGGAGTTTCGGAATAACCACCCGCACTGCTTCTTCGGTAATATCATTGGGTGACATATGGCTTTTGGAAAAGATCTGATCTTCAATTTTTTGCAGATATGCGGACATCGTCTCAAACGCTTCATGATAGTATTTCTGCCTCTTGCTAAAGCGAGTTCTTCCGTCTTCGAGACGTCCAGCAAGTGAGGTCACCCCTTGTGGTTTTACCCGCATATCAGCATATGATGCAATCTTTTTGCCGAAATCATTGGTCTCAAAATTTGCTTTTGCATTTAAAAAGCCAATTGCATCGACCAATTCAAGAATTCGCTCCGATTCATGAATCCTGAATCGTGAATCCTGAATTAATACTTGCCGTGCAATCCTCATCGTCGCCACATGCTCATCTGTGCCGTATCTGTCGATATACTCTTTCTGTACCCCTATCCAGTAATCCAAACCTTCTGGTTTCAGAAATTCGGGAAATGCATCTAGCTTGAATTTAATGATATTGCCCATGTCATGCAATAAACAGGCAAGAGTAATATTATTAATGTCAATCGTCTGACCACTCATTGCTGTACCAATCAGGTTCGCTACTCCTGCTACACGCAGTTGGTGCATTTGCAGATTCGGCATGATTTTATACTGTGTGTAAATATCACGAATGATCATAGTGTCTGTCTCTGATTCATAAATCCTGAATCATGAATCCTTATAACTGTTATGTAACGAGGTATGTTACAATAAAACCATGTACATTGTATACCTGTCTGCAACCGAAGACAATAAAACAAACAAACCCATTCTCTCAGTCATTAAAAAACATCAACACACGGCAATAAACCGTGCATTTTCCGATCAGACTAAAAATAAATCAAATCATATTGCCCATACAACAAAAGAGATTAAAAAGGCAGATGGCATCATTTTTGAATGTTCAGAAACCAATTTCGATCTGGGACGACTTCTGACCCTTGCGTTGCTCCAACACAAGTCAGTACTTCTCCTCCAAAAGAAAGGTCAAGAAAAAGATTTGAATCTCGGGGAAAGTCGTTTGGTAACAAAAAAAACATATATTCCAGAAAGTGAAAAAAATATTGAAAAACATCTGGAGAATTTTGCAAAAATTATTGAGAAGCATCGTCTCAGCTATCGCTTTAATCTCATGTTGAGTCATGATATCAACGCATATCTCATTGATCAATCAAAGCAAAAAAGCATCAGTAAAGCTGACTACATCCGCACACTTATCCTACAGGATATGAAGTAATGAGATTGGAAGCTTGATGCATGATTCAGGAATCAGGAATCATGTTCTACATATTAGATCTTCATTAGTCTCTTCATACACTTGCTCACAGTGAAAATATTTTGTATATTGTTATGTAATTACACATACAATGTATCATATGAAATCCCCATCTCTCAGAACAGACAAGAAACAGATAAAATTTCATGATTCGTATTTTTTGATTCAATACTTTGATTTTGTGAGAAATGGACAAAAACACTTTTCTCGGCCTGACCCATTACCAGATCTCTATATCGACCTTTTTTCAATATTAAACTCATGTGCAAAGCACAATAAAACACTGTCACAGCAATCAACATACCTATTTATGAAGGAGGCGTACGATACATGCACCCTTGTTCTCCATTCAACTGATCCATTTGAAAAACAGACAACCATTCTGTTTCGGCATGAATTTTCAAAAGATGAATGGACAGTAATTGAAGATTTGCTCCTGAATGCTGGGCTTGCGGTCTTCAAACGAAACGAAAAACGCTTTGTCCGCTATGAATTCCAATCACCGCACGCCCAATGCGAATTACGCACCAAAAATTCCCACTGCTCTTTTACAATTCAAGCACGAGACGAACAGACAATATATGAATGTCTGAAGAAGCTGGGAAAATCAATTGACGATGAATATGTGACGATTTAGATCTACTCAACAAATAGATTATTTTAAGATTATGTCTGATCAATTTATTTCCATGAAACAAATGCGTGAAAATTTCCCTGATTCCAGACATTCACAAAATGAAAGTCGTTTTTTAGCACTCGGAAAGACACATAACAACAAATTATTAACAGTTGTTTTTACCATTAGAAGTAATAAAATCAGAGTTATTTCTGCACGAAGACAAAACAAAAAAGAAAGAAGCCTTTATGAAAAATAAAACTCTAAAAACTATTCCTGTTTTCAAATCTGAGGATGATGAGCGTGATTTCTGGGATTCGGCCGACATGACAGAATATTTTGATACCGACAATCCAATTGAGCTGGATCTATCTAAACTCAAGCCAACTACCGAGTCTATTTCGCTCCGAATTTCAAGTTCGATGCTTATGAGGATCAAACGGATTGCAAACTCACGTGACGCATCCCCGATCAGTCACTCATGAAGATATTTCTGGCAAAACAGATTCAGGAGAAATTGAACGCGCAAAGAGCTACAAAATAAGAAAAGTCTGTCACATCTCTTGCCCGGTATCCACCGTATAAAATCGTACGCGATCACCGCGGAACATGAGGTCAATCTCACCGGTCGGTCCATTTCGGTGTTTGGCAATGCTCAACTTTACCGCGCGTTGATTGGAGTCAAGTAAATCATCCGCTTCATCTTCGGCGTAGATAAACATAACAACGTCTGCATCCTGTTCTATCGCCCCAGATTCACGAAGATCCGCAAGCTGTGGTTTCTTGATTCCCCGTTGCTCAACCGATCGATTGAGCTGAGACAAAGATAGTACTGGTATTTGAAGTTCTCGCGCCAAGTTTTTGAGCCCTTGGGAGATACTTGAGACTTCCTGAACACGTGATTCATACTCACGATTGCCGTGTGCAAGCTGAAGATAATCGACGACGATAAGATCAAGTCCCTTTTCTGCCTTGAGTTTTCGGGCTTTGGTACGCATTTCTATGATCGACATACCTGGCGTGTCATCAATATAGATTTGAGCCTCAGAAAGGTCTCCCATTGCCTGAACGATCCGTTTGGTGTCACTGTCAGACAGTTTGCCCGTTTTGAGACGCCAGGCATCTACATCAGCCTGTCCGACCAAAAGACGATCCACGAGCTCTTCCTTGCTCATTTCGAGTGAAAAAAATCCAACCGGTCGCTTTTCATTCATCGCCACGTGAAGGGCGATATTGAGGGCAAATGAGGTTTTTCCCACACCAGGACGGGCCGCTAGAATGATCAAGTTTGAGTCATGCATACCGGAAAGCTTTGAATCAAGTCCTGAAAATCCTGTGGGGATACCTCGATTTGACTCCCCGGTCTTCATAAACTCCTCCAGTTTTTCGAAACTCTCGGTCAAAATATCCTTTAAAGGGATAAAGTCACGATGCTGATGCTCTTGTGCAAGGGAAAAGATCTCAGACTCAATACTATCAATGAGTTCCCGGATGTCTCCTTCTTCGCCAAATGCCTTTTCTACTGATCGTGATGCGACATCTATGAGTTTTCTTTTTGTATACAAGGCTTTCACAATATTGCCATACTGCTCGACATAGGCAGACGTTGGCACTGAGTTGAGTAAATCAGATAAATATGATGCGCCACCCGCATATTTGAGCGTTCCATCAGTTGAAAGCTGATTTTTGAGGGTCACAATGTCAATGGGTGACTGGTCTTCAAACAACCGAAGCATGCTCGTATAAATCAGTCTATGCGCATTGGAGTAGAAGAATTTTGGCTTGAGATACTCTGCTACCAGTGCAATTGCCCCAGAGTCGATCATTATTGCGCCCAGCACTGATTTTTCTGCCTGATCATCATGCGGAGGGGTTTTATACTGGTCAGAAGAGTGTTCGTCCATTGGATCAATATCCTACCTTATTACTAATAAGAAGTAAAGCCCCCGTTCGACTGCTTTTAAGCGTTTTGCAATACCACAACGCGCATGTTCTCCGAATCAAGGTCTTCTCGCTTCAACGTCAATTTTTCAATTGGCTCCACACCTGTTGCATCAACTTCTTTTAAAAAGGCTCCCAGTGGCTGCAGACCCGCAAACACCTCACTATTGAGATCTGAGCGACCATAATGCATCGGGATCACGATAGCAGGCTCTATTTCTTTTAATATCTTTACCGCTTCAACAGGATCGATCGTATACAAACCGCCAACAGGAATCATCATCACATCGATTGAGCCGATCTGATCAACAATCTCATCGGGAATCACATGTCCAAGATCACCACAATGTAACAACGTGTAATTGTCAGCCTCAAACTTGTATATTACATTGCTACCACGCTCTTCCCCATTCTTTTTATCATGAAATGTTTGGTAGCCAGTGATACGAACTTGTTTTTTTTCAAACTCACCCGGCCAGGTGAGCACCAATGGGTCACCTTTTATATCTGTCATACAATTATGATCCTTGTGATCATGTGATATGGTGACAATATCAGCCTCAGTACGAGGAAATTTGAGCCCTGTATAGGCAGAATCATACGGATCTGTCACCATTTTCACCGTTTTTGAGCGAATATAAAAAGCAGAATGTCCGAGGTATTTAATATCCATACGTAGCTCTTAGCTTACCATATCAAAGGAGAATTGACAATAATACCAAAAAGAGGGCGGCCCATATTCTGGGCCGCCCGATCAATATACACCAGTTGTTCTTATTTCTTGCTCTTTGCCGTCACCGGTATTTTCTTTTTTTGAGCAGATTCGGCAAGATGTGCCGTGATTTTAACTACTCCATCATCTACATCAGCTTTAAGAGTCTTTGGATCGATTGCACGCGGCAACGTGGTCGTATAATCAAATGAGATTACCCGATCTTGTCGATACACAACCTTTTTCTTCTTTTTTTCCTCTTCAGACTCTTCGTGGCTTGCGGTGATACGAAGAACACCATCTTCGAACTCAATGTCGACGTTTTTTGCTGGAATGCCAGGCACTGCTGCTTTGACCACAACCTGATCTTCTTCTTCATATACGTCAAGTCCCTCAGTCATCGTCATCTGAGGCCATTCATCTTCCCAATCCGCGAGCATCGGTCGAAACATCATTCGTGCAAGTGGTGAGTGTAATTTAAGGTTAACCATGTTCTTCACCTCCTTTCATATATTCATATAGTTGATAACTATTAGCAGTCTACCATATACTCTGCTAACTTGTCAAGAAGCTATTTGCACACATTTTCCAATACCTTCGTTTTTTGCCGTTCCGGCAATCTATTTATCATACTTTCCACCATGGTACCAACAGTTTGCTCATACACATAGTCGGTCACAAACTCTTTTCCCTGGTTGAGCGCCTCATCTTTCATTCGTGTCGCCTCACCGAGTACATCTGAAGTTGTTTTATTGAGCTCAGATGTGGCAGTTTTATATGCATCATTTGTTCGGACTTCCTTGTCGAGGGCATCTCGAATGTTTTTACCTGAAAACAGGTTTGCAATGCCCGATTCTCCTGAGTTTGTCCGATCTTGATTTTGACGTTTTGCCAGGTTATTGAGTACAATCACCCCAAAAAGGATGATTGCCGTAAGAAATATGACTTTTAGATATACGAGAACTGATGGCTGTGGTTGATCTTTGCGCTTCTTCTCTTGGGGAGTGTCCATACACTGTCAGTATATCGTACTGAGAACGAAGTATAAAGTGAGCCGACGGTGGGAATCGAACCCACGACCTTCTTCTTACCAAGAAGATGCTCTACCACTGAGCCACGTCGGCAAACACAACACAACCTTCCAGATGTAACGTTGGGACTACTCCCACTGAACCCCACTCAGGCAATCAAAAACTCAATTTTAGCACATATTTACTTTTTAATTCATAAATTATACATCATGCATCCAACATTCTATTTGTCACATGATACCCCACAATAGCCGCACTCACGATCACATTGAGTGATTTATTGATCCCCCACATCGGAATCTCAACAATCTGATCTGCTTCTGAAAGAACTTGCTTTGACACGCCAAATGTCTCATTTCCCACAATAAGCGCAACTGGCATCGTATAGTCTGCTTTTGTATAAGGAATTGAGTTTTTGGACTGCTCTATTGCTATTATTTTGGTATTTAATCTGGGATTTATGATTTTAGATTCATGATTCATGAATCGTGAATCTTGGATCTTTATGCCCCTCAGCTCTCGTATCGCCTCAACAGCTGAATCCCGATATTCCCATGGCACAATCTTGTGTGTCCCCACACTCGCCTTTTGTATCTTGTGATTCGGGGGTGTTTCCGTCTCACCACACAAATAGACTTTTGATACCGCAAGTGCATCGGCAAGTCGGAATATACCCCCAATATTGAAGGTGTCATAGACATTTTCTATGATGAAATAGATAGGATTGCGATCAAGCTGCACAGAATGTTCCCGCGCATCTTCTAGTGAAATATCACGAAGCTCCTTTGAATTAAGTCTTGTCATAATAGGCATATTATACAAACTATCCACTCCGAGCTACAAGCTAATGCCTAAACTATCCTATAGTTGACAAATGAACAATCCTATAATATAATACCCCCATTAATTATTTGTCCGGTTTGTATAAAGGCTCCTCTGATGTAATGTCGGAGTTGACAAACCAATTTAAACACTATGAAAAAAATACTGATTGCCACAATGTTTGCTTTAGTAACCATCCTCAACGCATCTGCCGTCATGGCTGGTTCAGGACAATATGGGCAGTATGGACAATATGGCGGTGGCAGTCCCAGTTATTCAATCATTGTTGATAAGATGGTCATGACCGGAAATCAGACCAAGGGTGGTCAGGAAGTATACGTAGACAACCTTTCCCCTTCTGATCCTCGATTTGCACCAAATGCTCAGGTCACATTTCAGGTCAAAGTAAAAAATACTTCAGACGTAACGCTTTATAATATACAAGCAAAGGATATCTTGCCCGAATGGGTTGATGCCGTCGAAGGACCAGGCGAATATGATGAGAACACGCGTACCATCTCATGGACCTATCCAGAGCTCAAGAGTGGTGAAGGGAAACTTGAAAAGATTATCGTGCAAATTAAGCCACAAGATCAGCTTCCTGCTGATCAGGGACTTATGTGTATGAACAATAAAGCCACAGTAAATACAGACAATGCGCATGACGAAGACACTGCACAGTTTTGTGTTGAAAAACAGGTGGTAATGACCACAAAAGGTGGTCAGCCTGTAAACTCAACGCCTGAAGCTGGTGCTCCCCTTCTTGCCTTTGGGGCACTCAATATGCTCGGACTTGGTACGGGGATCTACCTGAAAAAGAGAGCGTAAGATACGCGTATATGACTCGTGAATCCTGAATCATGTCTCATACATCTTCTTATAAAAGAGTATATATAATTACACCGGTCAAATCTGTTGACATCTCCATACTTTCTCTGTAATATAATTGATATATGATCACCGATGCTGATATCAAAAAACTCAAAACAGTCTTTGCGACAAAGGATGACATGAATGAAATGAAAGGAGGAATATCAGGAATAAAGCATAACCTCAATAGATTTGCGACAAAAGATGATCTCAAGAGATTTGCGACAAAAGACGACCTCAATAGATTTGCGACAAAAGATGATCTCAAGAGATTTGCGACAAAAGATGACCTCAATAGATTTGCGACAAAAGATGATCTCCATGAGATGAAAGAAGAAATTATTACTGAGGTTATTGATGAAATAGTCGGCAGCATCAAACCAGAAATCCTCAAAATCTACGAGCTTCTTGGTCATAGTACTGAAAGAGAGGATGAACTCCAAACCGAGCAGAAAGGTCAGCGCGTCGCAATTGGCGACCATGAAGAGCGGATCAGACTACTTGAGCAAGCTCAACACGCATAAATACACGTCTCACCGCAAGGATCAAACTCCTAGCTCCTACCCCCTGCAAACTCATTTCAACACCAGTCATTCTGGTTTGCTTGCCCGCCACGTCAGATATGGTCCGCCTATGGAGGTCTTGGATGACCTAAAATATAAGATTTTGAAATGAGCTCTAAACGTTGAAGAGCTCAGCAAAAATCTTTATTGATTCAACCTGAAATGCAGAAAATAATTTGTGTATAATAGGTTTATGCAAAAGACAATGCTCAATTACCGGGTCATTATTTCGCAGGAGTCCTATGCAGATGGCTCACTTGTCTATGTGGCAAACTGCCCGACATTGGACGTCCATGATTATGGTGATACCGTAGAGGAAGTCATGATTAGCATAAAAGATGGTATCGAGCTTGCAATCGAATCTCTTGAAGAAGAACATATGGCAATACCATCAGACAATATTGAGAATCAGATCATCGCTACCACACAGATTGAGTTTCCTCGTAAATTGCATATTGCAACATGACCAAGCTTCCCCGAGATATCAAAGGTCGTGAAATGCTTAAGATTTTAAAGAAGCTCGGATTTGAGAAAATAGGAAGTAAAGGAAGTCATATTCGCTTAAAGCATGCAGATGGACGGACAACTCAAGTTGCGATACATCCAAAGCCTATCCCTCAAGGCACTCTTCGCGCGATACTACGTCAGATTAAAATATCAACTGAAGAATTCGTCAAGCTTCGTTAAAATCGCATACACAACTTATCTTATGCATTGACAAATCCTCCGTAATATGATACTATAGGATACTTTTGGCACTTTGAAAATTTCTATGGCGTTTGAAGAGTATAGAAAGAATTATTTTTGAGGAATTTTTTCTATTACCGAAGCATGAAGAGCGATTTTAGCAATTGCTAAATGAGCGATGAATAACGATGGTAAGAGGAAAAATAACCAAAAAGAAACTTTTTAGATCTTTTCAAACAGGCTCTAAGGCGTTTGGAGACCGAGATGATCCTCGATGCGAGTGGTCCTCGTTTTGAGATGAGTCACATCATCATCGAAAAGTTGGATTGCGGCATCAAGCTTGCTATCAATACCATATAATTCTTTTCTCAAAGGTTTCAGTTTTGTATCAATAATTCTATCGATATTTTGGACACTCCTTGTGAGAAGAATCATGGCTGATTCCAAAGATGAAATTCGATCATCCAGATCTTGCGCGACAGGACTTAGCTTTTGTTCGAGCTTCTCTTCAAGTTTTTGTTCGAGTTTCTCCTCGAGCTTAAGTTCCAGGGTCGTTTCGATCAGATTTCCAATTTTTGAGAGATCATCATGAGTCAGTGACATAGGGATACCGTACCAAAAAATATATTTAAAATCAAGGTGAAAAGGATAAAAAGAGGGATATAATTACATATCAATTATACCTCGCTTTTTGCTCTTTTTCCCCATCTAAGCTTTGGGATAAAAAGAGTGAAAAAGCACTTTTACAATCAGGGTTAAGATATGAATATCATTCCAAAACCTGGAATGCAGAAGAGAACGTAGGCTTATTGTCATTCCCGCGCCTGCCCGCCGAATTGGAGGGAAGGCGGGAACCTCGTCAATACTACATTCTCTCATGCATTCCAGATCGAGTCCTTCACGGGATTCTTTGGAATGCAGAAGGGCTGCCTGGGCCCTATTAAACCTTGCAGTGCTTTTTCAAAACCAAGACAATGGCGTCGAGGTTAGAAAAAGCACTATACCTGGGTCTTTTCGAACCAGGGGTCAAGGACAGGCAAAACCGTCACCCCGACGGCATCGGGGGAGGAAGTCAGCTTGCAGATCGGGCAAAGCCTGAATCTGCAGAATGCCCGATCGCGGGCAGCTTCCGAAATGATTCGCATAGTCATGAAAGGAGAAATTCCATGGCAAACAGTTCGAAGTTCCTTCGTGTAGTAAAACTCATGTTGCTCGCAGCAGCCGCGCTCTTCGCGCTGGCCGGCTGCACACCCAGTGCACAGCCAGTCGCCGCCGACATCACAATCGGCACAGTCCAAACGCACCTAGAGGGCGACGTCGAAATCGCACCCTCGGGTGTAGTCACTCTCAGCCTTGACGGAATGGCGCCCATCACGTTGACCCTTCCTATCGAGGCCGCAGCACCCGTCTCCCCGCTTGCGGCACCCGCGCCGCCTGCAGCGGCCGCCCCGGCAGCGTGTGATGACATCGACTTTTCAAGTTACGTGGGGCGCCCCTACGACGCGGTGGCGTTACTCGATGCCCAAGTGGGTAAAATCCCGCAAAGCTCGAGCAACTACACCTTCAACGCCGCAGAGGATACGATTTACTGGACGGGAGCCTACGTAGGCGGTTTGCCCGAAGGGATCTCTGCAAAGTTGGTAGATGGAAAAACCGGCCTGTTCTGCGTGCGTGCTGGGACTGTGGCTACCGTCAACTTCGTGGGAGCGATGCTTCCAGTCAGCCAGTTTGATCCGAATGTGGAAGTTCTGGTTGACGAAGGTCTGGCCACCGGCTGCATGCCCACAGAGCTATGGATCAAGGCTTATCAGGCACACAAGAACGATACCTCCGCGTTCGTACTCTGGGCAGACGCCCAAACGAACGTAGAAGGCGCACCGTTTTTGGCAGCCCGGATGCGCCCCAACCCTCTCGGACCAGCTGAATACACTGGCTACAAGCCGGTGACGCTGGTCTTTTGGACCCGCGCTGGCTCCATTGGAGGCGTCGAAGCCACCGATTATGTTGTCCTCTCTCAAGGGGATGGCATGGCCGTCTATCTCATCGCGACGGATCGGGCCGTGCTGACCCACGCCCACACCGGCGTGCAGTTGTGCAGCGACCTGAATCCGGTACGCGACCTCGGCTGGTAACAGCCTAGCCCTCCCGCTTCGGCGGGATGAGCCACCCTCCGACAGCGATGTTGGAGAAAGGCTTCCCAGCCGGGAAAAGAGCTGGGAAAAACATATCTTACCCTGAGGGGCGAGGTGGAAAAATATTGATAGTTTTTGTCCGGCACCAAGCTGCCGACCACAAAAACATCAATTCGCTGCACAATGCAGCACATCCACCTCGCCTTCTTTCCTATATAGTCCTGAGATTCCTGCCTTTGCAGGAATGACAATAATTCAGAAATAGAGAGGAAAGAAGAAGAATGTCATCCTGAACGGATGTGAAGGATCCAGTAAAAAACATGGATTCTTCTCCGCTAACTGGCGGATCAGAATGACAAAAATCATTTATCAATTTAAATAACAATATGCAAAATACAATCACCGCAACAATCATCATGATCGGCATCGTGACCGTCGCATATATCGCATCTATGAGTGCAAACACATGGATCCGCATGCAAGGCGTATCTGCTTGTATGTCTGGAGGAAGCACCAAAACAACAATCACTCAAGGCGATCAAGTGCAAACCTATACTCAACCAGATGGTGCATGGTACGCGACCTGTATGCGTGATATGGGGTATTTAGAATAACACCCTATGTCATTCCCGCGAAGGCGGGAATCCAGAATTAAAACATGGATCCCGGATCAAGTCCGGGATGACAATGAAATATAACAATGAAAAAATATACAACAGCACACAATCGGCCACTGGTAACAGTCATCATTCCCGTTTTCAACGGCGCCTCATTCCTTGTTGAAGCAATAGAATCAGTACAAAAAAGTACGTTTCGTGATTTTGAGATCATTCTTGTCGATGATGGTTCGACTGACAATAGCAAAATGGTCTGCCACATGCTTGATGAAAAATACAAAAACTTACGATTTTATGATTTTAAAGAAAATCAAGGGTTGGGACATGTCTTGAATTATGCACTCAAAAAGGCGCATGGCAAATATATATGTCGACTCAATCAAGACGATCGCATGCTCCCCCATCGGATGGGCATACAAGTAGCATTCCTTGCAAAAAATCCAGACATTGTGGCTGTCGGGTCTCATATCAATCATTTCTTTGAAAACGGCGAGATGGAAGTCCTCAAATATCTCGAAACCGACCGGGAAATCAAAGAGATTTGGCATATTGTCGGCCCTTTTTCTGATCCATCCGTCATGTATCGTCGAGAGATCGCTCTCAAAGTTGGTGGATATGATCATTCATTTTGGCCGGTTGACGATACTCATCTCTGGTATCGGATGGGTATGGCAGGAAAACTTGCCAATATCCAAAAACCTTTGGTTGAGGTTCGCTGGCATGAAAAGGCAGGATCCGTGTATTTTTTCAGAGAAATGGCATGGCAGATTTATCGTGTTCGACGCTGGGCACACAAAAATATTAAAAAAGAACAATATGGCATCAGATCTTCTGGATCATGCAGCTTGCGGCAGGGATGATCTTGACACCAAAAATGAACTGGAAAGCATATCGATATATCAAAAAAGGAATCACCTGGTATGAAAACCGGAAGAAACAAGTTAATAGATTTACACTGAAATTCCCAGCACTGATCGGGAATCCGTTTAAATAACGAGATCCCCGCCTGCGCGAGGATGACATAAAAGCAATAAAACAATACAACAATTTATAAACCTATGAATATCTCAGTCATTTTACCTATTTACAACGAGGAAAAGATCATATCGGCAACAATTGCTGAAATTTTGAAAAAGTTACCGAAATATGCCGAATGCTTTGAAATCATCGCGGTTGATGATGGTTCTTCTGATAAAACGCCAAATATATTGGAGTCGCTTGCAAAAAAATACAAAAACATTCATATTGTGACGCATAAGCCAAATCAAGGATACGGAGCAGCATTACAAAATGGTATTCAAAGCGCAAAATATTCTTGGGTATTTTTTATGGATGCAGACCTGCAGTTTGATATAAATGACATTGTACAATTGATTCCTCATTCCGAAGCGTTTGACTTGATTGTCGGATACCGCAAAGATCGTGCAGATGTTCCAAGACGTATTTTTATGTCACATATCTACAACACAATTGTCCGTATGATGTTTCCATTACCAGTACGGGACGTTGATTGTGCATTTAAGCTCATGAGAAAATCAACAGTTCTTGATCTAGGAAAGCTTTCAAATAGCTTTTTTGTGTCATCTGAGCTTATGATCAAAGCTGCGCTACAAGGTGCTCGAATCACCGAATTGCCAGTCAAGCATTTACCACGTACCCTTGGCCACTCAAAAGTAACCCCGAATCAAATTTTCAAAACAGTGAGAGATCTCTTGTATATTTATTTTAAAACCCTTGCTCCACGTGTCCTTTCAACAAAACCATCATTTATCCCTGCGTTGATAACTGAACGTGTAAAATGAAAGTAGGATATTACATATCTGCAATGAAACAAGGCGCTATGAGCATTTACAAAAAAATAATTGCACACATACAAAAACGACCTTTTTTTTTCGTCCTTATTGGTATTCTTGCCGTAATCTCAGTTGTCTCAATCAAACCTGGATTCTATCTTATGGGATGGGACAATTACTCTTCATTTTTTAATCAACCAACAAATATTTGGAGATGGTTTTTCCATAGCTGGAGAGAATTCCGCGGGCTCGGTGTACCCTCAGACTCTGAGATTACTGAACTTCCCAGACAGCTTTTCTTTCTCATTTTGTCACCATTCGTGCAGGAACAACTGCTTGAGCAGATGTACTTTCTTCTTTCTTTTTCGGCTGGCGGAATACTGACATATATCCTTTTTACAAAAATCATTCAGAAATACAAACATCTTCGCAAATATCAAGATATTGGCGGTTTTGTTGCGGCATTATTTTATGTATTCAATCTCAATACTCTAGCTGTATTTTACTTCCCCATCACTCCATATATTACGAGATTTTATGCGATTCCTTTGCTGTTTCTTGCCTTTCATATTGCCGTGACATCTCAGCATATTTCAACAAAAAAACTGATTACCCTTATCTTGGCAGTAGTTGCCTCAGCACCAAGTTTTGTCATAGGAACTGTTTTTATCACTATGTCAATGGCACTTGGCGTATATGGTATATTTCAAAAAAAACTACTGAAAAGTCTCATGATCCTTTTCATATTCGGAGTGCTCAATTCATACTGGCTTCTTCCCTTTGGCAACTACACATTACAAAAGTCAAAAATATTACCACTTGCTCCGACCTTTATTAGTGCCAACGAAACACAGCTCAATAAACCAGCATCTTTTTACTCAGCGCAAAAACAGATAGTACTCATGCCCAACTTTTTTGAAACGACAGTTACAAATATTGGACTTGATGCAAAAGGATATCTGCATCCACTTGCAAATATTTCCCATTCAAGCCCTATATATTTATTACTGTTTCTTTTCCCCATTTGCTATATTTTGGGTTCAATTATTCTTCTTGTTCGTTTTAAAACATATCAGAGAATTTTATGGATACCGTCGATTCTCTTTCTTTTTCTGTTTCTTTCCTTAAAAGAATATTCACCGTTCGGGTTTGTGTATGAATTTTTTTCTCAATATATCCCTTTTTTCAAAGTTATTTTCCGATTTGGAGATACGAAATTCCACCCATTTATAGCTTTTGCAGGTTCACTTGCGAGTGGATTTGCCTTTGTGTACGGATGTAGTCTTATCGATCGACATATCAAAAAAGGTACTCGAGCTGGAATTTGGACAAGCGTCATCGTCTTATTTATCCTGATTGCGGTTCCGTATCGATGGTATTTTTCAGGCGATCTTGTTGGCTTTTTTATGTATAACAAACTTCCAAAAGAGTATCAGGAAATTGCTACGATCATAAATAATGATCCGTTACCAGCACGAGTACTTCACCTTCCCTATGATGATGAGGTTTATTGGCGCTCGTACTCATGGGGATATGTTGGATCTTCATTTTTCCATTATCTTTTGGATAAACCATTTTTCGAAAAAACCTTTGAGCCAGCAAGTATGGAAAACGCATACGCTATGGAGAAAATACAATCTCTTCTTCACAACTCACAATCACTCCAAGGAGATGATTTAGAAAAAAGAGCACTTGAATTTTATGAGCTTATGAAGAAGCTGGGAATAAAATATATCATTCTTGATGGGACTGTATCAACTGCACAGCCAACACGAGGTATGATGCTCTGGGGATCATTCAACTATCCTGAAGCCCGTACATTACTTCAAGCTTTGGAAAAAGATATGTATGTAAAAAATGTCTATCAAGGAGGTGTTAAAATCTCAGAATACATGAACCTGTATGAAAAAAGGTTCCCGGTCCGAAGTGATGTAGAAACTCAAATTCAGAATGCTTCTCCTGAACCAATTACACTGTTTGAACTACAAAATACTTCACCAAAAGTGCAGTTTCTTGACAAAGCACTTCCCATTGATCGCAAACTCAAACAAGAACTCCTTGTCAGCTCGAATATCGATGCTAAACACACCATATCTCAGTTTGAAGATGCGACATATTATCCATTTCTCAGAACAAATATTACCATCTCTCAAAACAAATCAAATTTCGATATTGATATACCCAATATTGCAAATGGGGAATATAATATCCAAACGACCGACAACTTTGATCAGAGAACTTATCTTCTTGAAATGGTGGGACAAATCAAAGACAATGCCGTCATAATAACCCCCTATTTGCATTATTTTCCTTCAATAAATAATACTGTCTTTCGGTCAAAACTCAAACCATTGATTGTTCCTATAGATTCTGTAGCAAAATCACTCAAGAACATCACTAGCAAGAATCAATTTCTTTCAGGCTGGAGTCAAGTACCACAAAAAGACCTCACCGATCTTCGTATCAAAATAAACGATACGATTTTACCTGTTCCTGAATTAAGTACAAACGAATCATCACTTGGATTTACCATTATTGACTCGCCAGAAATATCTATCGATATTCTCAATCGAAATCAAGATATAAAAATTGATACAAATTCAATAAGGCTCACTGAAAATCCAAACTGCTTCTCGGACGCACTAGAAGGATATGAGAATACCGTTTCTTCAAACAACGCTCATCTGATTATTTCAAGCAAAAATGGAAGCACGTGTTTTTGGAAGGATCTTCAGTCAGTATATGAAGATTCGACTGCACATGTAGAAATCGAGGTTGCTCTGCACGGAGTTCAAGAAAATCTCGATGCGGCATTTTTACCCCATATACCCAATTCATCAAAACCAAAAGTAACAAACTACATTAACAGTCTTGATAAACCAAACACACTTCAAATCTGTATAAAAGAACATTCAGTTGATGATTGCTATAACACTCATCAGTTGATAAACCTATCACCTTCAACAACGGTGTATCGTATTCCAACTACTCAAAATATCCAAGGAATTCCTGATATGCTGGTTTTTTTCGCTCTAAAAAATACACAATATCAGAAACAATCAGTAACAGTTGAATCGTTTACTGTTCATTCATACTCAACCGTTGCTGAGGAGGATTATCAAATTGAAGTACCTTCAAAACTCAACGGACAGATCACTATCGACAACTCTGTTGAGATCAGCATGCCATTCACTTTGTCTAATCAAAGCTATTCATACAACAAGCACATCGACATGCTTTCTCTGTCAAATAATCCCTGTCAAAATACTCGAAAATCCTATCGAACCTTTCGATCTCTGAATGGCTCGATAATAAGCTTTGTACAAAACTGTCAAAATCAATTATTTTCAGAGGTTCCTTTCTCAAGCAATGGTTTTTATTTATGGACAATCAAATATAATCTTGCATCCGGCAAATACCCTGAATTCGTACTGAATGATGGCTTGTATTCATACAAAAATGAAGTTGCTTCGATGAATCAAGGGTATCCATATATCTCCTCATTTAAAAAATTCCAACAACCCGAAAATATATTTAATTCATATCCTGAAATTAATTTCAAACATTTACCAATGGTAAATGCCTTTACATATATTTATCCTCATCCTGATTATCGGGACAATAAAATGAAGCAGTATACTTTTCAACAATTTTCAGAAAATGAAGGAATAATAAAGATTGATGACTTTTCAATAGTTGAACTCCCAAACTACTGGACAAGCTTGAAATTATCACCTGTCAAGAAGCCAGAAATATTCCAGGTACCGAAATCAATTTCATATGAATCTATCCTTCCTGCACTAAAAAAAATCACTATTGTTGAGTCAAATTCGTCTGGGAAATTGTTATTAAAATTTAATGAGGGATATGATCGGCAATGGAGAATACATTCTTCTCTCATTAAAGCTTTCTTGGGTTTTGATGTATCAACGAACCACGCTCGATGTGATGGATATGCAAACTGTTTTCAACTCCCTGAAAAATATGCTCAAACCGGCACCGTGCTTTATCTCTTGTATTGGCCTGAAACGCTCAACTTTATAGGATGGGCGCTGAGCTTTCTGACAATGATAGGACTTTTTGCCAGAAGAAAACCTGAACGGTGAAAAAAAGTTCTCACCCTTCTCACCCTTCTCACCCTCGGGAAGTACCTTCTCACCCTCGGGAAGTACGAAGACCTTCGTGACAGTCTGAAATAGGATACTCACCATTTATAGGTATGTTTGACATGCTCGAGAGTTTGTTGGTAATCTGCATTTTGAATGACAAAATCTCTAAACGCACGTGGGTCATTTGGAAATAGCTCGATTATTTTTTCGGGACATGATTTCCAGACAAAATCAGAACGCTCTATGGTTTATTTGATATAATCAAGATATGAATGTTATTGCATTAAAAAAATGGATTGAAATCGCAGACGATGATTATAAGGACGCTCATGTACTTCTTGAATCAAAACGATATTCTGGTTCACTATTGCATTTCCAGCAGGCTGTCGAAAAAGGACTTAAGGCACATTGTTTTATTAAGAGTGGAGATATTCCGCCTAAAAGTCATGACTTGATCCAACTCCTCGAGCACACTGATCTTTCAAAAGACAAGGTCGATATAGAAATGCTGAAACAACTATCACTGTCCTACGTCCGTTTACGCTATCCAGATCTAGATCGTGAGTACTATTCAGATAAAGAAAGAGTAATTAAGCTTATACATTTTGCTCGGGATCTATACCTATGGATCAAAAAACAATTAAAAAAGAATTAGACTGGTTTGTATCACGAACCACCAAGAATCTGCCTGTTCGGAAGATCATTCTATTTGGTTCTTTTGCCAAAAAAACAGCACTTACCAGTAGCGATATAGATTTACTCGTCCTCGGAGATTTTAAACAAAATAATATCAGTGATCCGACTGGAGCCTTGTATGATTTCTATTCGGATTTACAGTCAAAACATCCAATGCATGTGATAGGTATGAATATAGAAGATTTTCTGACACGTAACGACTCACTTACTCTCGCAAGTATACAGAAAACGGGTAAAGTAGTATACACATCTCGTGAAGACCAAAAATAACTCTCACCCTCGGGAAGTACGAAGAGAAGTACAAATTTGTATGTTTGCATTATATCCACTTGTCAATACTCACCCTCTTTTCTGTATAATAAACCCATGTCCACTCTATCCCACCTCCAAATACGCAATCCAAAAGACGATGAAAAAATACAAAGAGTCTGTTTGAAAACTACAGATTGTCATTCTGGCAAGTGAACATTTGAGCGCGTCCAGAATCGAAAACAGATGCTGGACAGGCCAGCATGACGACCACGTGAAGAGAACAACTGAGCTCAAACAGGCTCTAGGAGATGCTTATTTTCTGCAACGCAGTTTGTATGACTTTATCTGATACCTCAGCACCTGGCATGAAAATGACCTCTTCATTCCGGTCAATATCTTTGAAATAACTCAATTGAACTCGAAAAAGCTTTTCACTAAACTCATTACCAAACATTGACTCCGCTTTTTTTACTATTTCAGGGAGAGAATGAACGTTTAATATGAAATACAGATCGACGTAATCCTTCCATTTGCTTCTCCGGCCAAGCGTATAGGCCTTGAGCGCTGCAAGTGTGAGTAGATCTGGTGTCGAAATAGTTTCATGTATCCATTCTGGATGTTCAACGGTAAAGGGATACTGAAGGAAGGTCAGTTTCACTCCGCTTGATATGAACGTTAACTCTTGGGACTCATCTACCAAAACCGTATCTATTCCAAAGATTTTTCGAAATATACCTCGAATATAATCTTGATCAACTGGTTTATGACTAAACAAATCAAAGTCAATGGATTGCCGATGGCCTATTTGGAGGGCAATTGCTGTACCTCCTGCGAGATAAAAATTACCAGCAAATTGTTTGAGTGTTGGAAAGACTTTCTTTTGATTCTGATCAAGAATATTAAGATGCATGGTGAAAGTATCTCTTAAAATAATCCTGAATAGGCTTCCGAAGGTTCGATCGTTTTGAGGATGTTATTTGTCTAAAAATATCTTTTGTCTTATGAATCCCATTTTGACGAATGAATTCTTGTATTTCCGTCCATTCTCCAAAATTAAGCATATATTCAAGAACAGATTTTTGAGATAGCTTTTTCGGATCTTTCACATACCATGGAGCTCTATTCATATGCATTATTATAACATTTTTTCGCCTATACAAAATGCTATAATAAACCCATGTCCACTCTTTCCCACCTCCAAATACGTAATCCAAAAGATGATGAGACCGCCCCAGAAGCTGCAACACAGATCTTTTCTTCCCTCCTTTCCAAAAAACACAGTGTATTTGTCCGCCTTTTCAAAGAAGTAGACTGTTTTTCGTTTGAACTATTCCTTACCGGACAATCAATTTACTATTACGTGACTACACCAACCTCTCGAGAGTCATTGGTTCACAGCCTCATCTCTGCATCATACCCCCAATCATTTATTCAACGGACCAGTGACCCGATGGAGATTGTTTTACAAAATCCCTACAAAGCAGTCGCTGATCTGAGACTCCAATATCCATATCGGCTTCCGATTAAAACATATACCGAGTTTACCGATGTGGATCCGATCTCATCACTGATTGGCCTTCTTTCAAAACAAAAACCATGGTATCGACTTGCCATTCAAATCCTTGTCACTCCCCCATCCTTTCACTGGCAAGGAGATACGTTAAACTCGCGGGAAAAAGAAAAAATTGACCCGATGACCGGTGAGTCAAAAATAGAAAAATCGAGCGACAACAGCTCGTATATTGCCAAAAAAGTACTGTTTCAAGGCGGACGAACGGCGATTCGAATTCTTGCCTCCTCAAAAGAAAAAGCACACAGCCCAAAAACACTACTTCAAAATGTCGGGGGCACCTTTGGAGCATTTTCACTGGGGGAAGGAAATAGGTTTGATTTGCGCATCAAGCACTTTGGCATCAATGATTTCATAGGCCGTATGAAACGACGCTCCTTTACCTGGCTGGAACATCGCACACAAATACTCAATGCACAAGAACTAGCAACTCTCTGGCATCCTCCGGGGGCACATCTTGATGGTATCAAAAATATTGCCTGGGGAAAAACACTCGCAGGTGAACCGCCGGAAAATCTGCCAACTACTGACAATGTGAGTGAAAAGGAAAAAAAGGATGTCAATTTCTTTGGAAAAGCTGAGTATAAAAATAAAGACTCTATCTTTGGTATTAAAACCGTAGATCGACGAAAACATGTCTATATTATCGGGAAAACCGGTGCGGGAAAATCCACACTCATCGCCAATATGGCAATTGACGACATCAGGCGTGGCCGTGGGGTAGGAATCATCGATCCACATGGTGATCTGTCTGAGGCGATTCTGGAATATATCCCCAAGCGCCGCATGAATGATGTAGTGTACCTGGAGCCATTTGATACCAAACGACCGTTTTCGCTCAATGTTCTTGAGATTAAAGATCAGACACACCGCGATCTAGTGGCATCAGGAATCGTTGGTATTTTTTACAAAATTTATGGCGATTCATGGGGGCCACGACTTGAGTATATTTTGAGAAATACGATTCTGACCCTTTTGGAAATCCCCAACTCAACGCTCGCCGATGCCCTTCCCCTCCTTTCTGATCCAAAATTTCGTAAGAAAAACATGCATCATGTCAAAGATCAGGTGCTTGCAAATTTCTGGACGCGTGAGTTTGACAAAATGACCGATCGACTTCGCGTTGAGGCGATCTCTCCCATTCAAAACAAGGTGGGACAGTTTGTCTCTTCAAAAATGATACGAAATATCATCGGTCACCCAAAATCATCGATCAATCTTGAAGAGATTATGAACTCAGGGAAAATCCTCATTATGAATCTCTCGCAAGGGAAACTCGGCGAGGATAATGCAGCGCTCCTTGGCGCAATGATCATCACCCAGATTCAGCTTGCTGCAATGAACCGTTCTTTTCAAAAAGAGCATGAGCGCCGTGATTTTTTCCTTTATGTCGATGAATTTTAAAACTTTGCCACTTCATCTTTCATCAAAATTCTCTCTGAAGCGCGAAAATATAGACTTGCACTCACGCTTGCCAACCAGTACATCGAACAGATTGAAGAAGAGGTGATGACTGCTATTTTTGGCAATGTCGGAAGCCTCATATCCTTTGTTGTCGGCGCACGAGATGCAGAGTTTTTGAGCAAAGAATATTCAGAGATGTATTCTCAAAATGACCTCGTCACCCTCGGGAAGTACGAAACAGTCATAAAAATGTCAATTGATGAGATGACCTCGCTCCCTTTTCCCGCAAAGACATTGCCACCGCCTTCGCTAAAAAATGCCAACCGGGAGAAGATCATCCGCCTCTCAAAAGAACGATATGGACGGAAGAAATAATCTTGAAGATATGCTGAATTTTATAATACAATAAGCTCATGGAACATGCTATTAGATCCTCAAAGTACACTCGGAGCTTTACGCTCATTGAACTTATTGTTGTCATAGCAATCATTGGGATTCTTGCTGCAATGAGTATTGGATCATACTCAAATATTCAAAAAAGTGCGCGCAATGCAAAACGCAAGGCGGATTTAAAAGCATTAAAAACAGCACTTGAGGAATATAATGGAGCAAATGATGCATACCCAAACTCTGGTTCGCGGTGGATGAGTTCAGAACCGGGTGATCACTACAACTACAATGGTGGAAACTACATACCTGGCCTCGCGCCCGATTATATCGATTCCTTACCGAGAGATCCAAAGGGAGGACAGTCTCCGATACAACCAAAGTGTGGCACTACCCAAGCAGCATACCTTTATAAATCAAACGGGGATGATTATAAGTTACTATCGTATTGCGCACCCGAAAGAGATCCTTTCGACAGCAAAGATCCGTTTTATGATGCGAGCAGACCCTCATGGGCATGGCAGGTACACTCAAGCTCAACTTCTCGCAATTGGTGATTCATTCCTTCTCTTTCTGAAACCGATCTTTTATTTTATTAAACAACATGGTGACCAACGGAATCCCTACTGAACCTAAAAATACCGCTGCTTTTGAATCAACTACTTCCGAGATTTTCCCTTCAATTTTCTGAGGAATTGAACAAACGGTATCATAGAGCTTCCACAGCATCGCAATGGCAAAAACAAAAAATACGATCCCGAGTGAAAGCATCACGATGGCAAAGAGATAAAAAATATTCTGTAAATCCATAGTCTGTTGTGTGAATACATTAACGGCTTTGATTCATGATTTATGAATCTATATTCCTGAATCATTTCTTCGCTGATTTCTTTTTTGCCGGTGCTTTTGCTGTCTTCAAGTCTTTCTTTCCTTCTTCAGATACAAACTCCCACCGTGATTTGAGAAAGTCAGTAAGGTCGGCAAGTCGTTCCTTTGTTGCTTCTTTTTCCTCTTTCAATCGACCAACAACATCATTCACGACATCCAAATACTTACCGTTATCAATATCAGGGTATTTTTCTTTGAGTTGGTCAAGGCGTGTATTCATCTCTTTTTGAGCCACATCATACAGCTTCTTTCCTTCCTTTGAAGCTGAGCCAAATATTTCTTTGACAATTTCTTCTTTACTTTTCGTTTTGAGCGCAACATGCAGTTCTTTCCACTTCTTTTTCGCCAGTTCACGATTTTCTTTTCCTGATTTTGGAGTCAGAAAAAATGCAGCTACACCACCAAGCAGTGCACCCAATGCTAATGTGATTCCAAATTTTGATTTTGCCATAATGCATTTTATAAATTTATAATCCAGTATCATTATACCGTATTTCCCCACTCGGTATATTGCGATTTATGATGCAAGATTCATGATTCATGAATCCAAATTCCTAAATCAACTCTCAAGTGCCTCTTATAGTATAATAGATCATGGCAAAGAATAAACTCAAACTCTATTTCACTGGATCGATTGCAGCACCAAAGAGCTCTCATAAAAACTACGAACGAATTGTCGAATTGGTCAAAGGAAAAGGACACTCTATCATTGCCGATCACATTCTCAGTGTGTCAGAAAAAGAAGTCAGCCTCAAGACACGCGAAGAACGACTCAAATTCCATACGCAAATTGAGCGATGGATTCACTCAAGTGACGCACTTATTGCTGAAACGTCATTTCCCAGCATTAGTGTCGGCTATGAAATTTCTCTGGCCCTTCGCGTCGGCAAACCAGTTCTCGTACTCTACAATGGTGGTGAACCACCCAGTCTTCTCGCACATCATCGTGATGAAAAACTTTTATGCGAAAAATACTCCCTTCACACACTCCCTGGTATTTTAGAAGACTTCACTGGATATGTTGACTCAAAATCAGACCTTCGCTTCACCTTCTTTATCACCCCAAAAATTGCATCATTCCTTGACCATATTGCAAAAAAAGAAAAACTCCCCAAATCGGTCTATCTTCGAAAACTCATCGAAGATGATATGGCACAACGAGCCTAAAGTCTATTTGCAATGATCTTGATAATCTTCTTGGTATGTAACAAGTGCATATTGAAACTTCATATTTGAATATTATAATAGAGATGTGTATCCTGATTCGTGGTTTTTTTTACTTGTTCGAAAGCCTCAAATCGTTATTTGTCACGAACCAATATCACCATTTAACTATCTCCTTGACACCTTCAAACATGAAGTATTTAAACGAAGATTCCCCATGTTCTGTGAGAGCATATATTCGCTCCCTTTCCTCAAAAGTGAGTTGTTTGTATTGCTTTCCCATAATGCCACCTATTTTGACTTAAGGTGGGGCACTTCGTTTTAAAACTTGTCGTATATCCAAATTCTGATAATAATCAGTTATCTGACTGTTCCCATTTTGCATCCTGCTTTGGTACAATATCCCTTCATGTTAAATACTATTAAAGGACGATTTTCAAAGGCGATTTCGTCTGTCAAAAATACAGTCAACCCAATTCAAAAAACAGTCGGTCATTTGGCCAAAAAATATCCTTTTGGCGCACTCTTTGTGACACTTGCTGTCTTGGTTTCTTTGATTGTACTCAACAATCTCCTCAACCGTCCTCCTGCAACAGAAGACGATACTCCTCCGACCCCGAAAAAAGTATCTGTGTATCGGATTGGAGAAGCGCCAACGATCCAAGTTCAAGCACAGGTTGAAAAATCTGGTGTTATTACCATCACCGCACTCACCCCTGGTGTGGTACAAAATATCACTGTCCAACCGGGACAAGTAGTCAATAAGGGTCGGACCCTTATTTCGATGTCAAGCAACTATCAAGGAGGTAATGCAGTCGCACTACAGTCACAGGTTGCTGCACGCACCCTTCAAAATGCAAATGAGACCTACGATACTCAAAAAGAAATCATCAGTAAACAAAAGGGGATATCGAATAAATCTGATGAAAACAATGATGAGCTCCGAAGTATCACCGACAATTCATTGCAGGAAACACGAGATTTGATATCTCTAAACGACAGCATTCTCTCAACCCTGAACGATAATCTGACGACCTATGAAGCGGCAAATGATACTGCCAATGCGCTTCTCACCAAACAATCAATCAGCTCATATACTGCAGCAAACAATTCACTAAAATCCGCGCTTCGCGCAAATGAATACAGTAGCTCAGGTGATAAACCCCCAGCTCAAATCTCTGATCTCAATCGTGAAGTTGCCATGAAACAGCTTGAGATACAGGAAAAAGCGGTAGATCTGAATCGTGATATTGCACGCCTTCAATACCAGATCGCACGAGTACAAGCTGCGACAATGTATCCATCCGCACCATTTAATAGCACTGTGCAACGAGTATTTGTAAAAGTCGGCGAGGCAGTAAACCCCGGCACACCACTCGTGCAACTTTCACAAACGATTGAGGAGGATCCGATTGTGGCGATTGCATACGTCCCCCGTGAAATCGCACAGTCTACAACATACGCACAGCCAAGCATTCTTTCTATTGGAACCATTCAATATGATACCTATCCAAGTTATATCACCCAAGATGCAATCAAAGGTCAACTGTACGGTATTTATTTCCCTATCCCTGATAATTACAGCCAGTATGTGACTGAGGATGGCTACATATCAGTACAAATGCCGATCGGATCTTCTGACACGAGTGCTGCGGTACCCTTTATCCCAATTGACAGTGTATATCAGACGGAGGACGCTGCATATGTGTTCATCTCAAAAAACAATGTTGCAACAAGCAAAGAAATCATACTTGGACCAGTACTCGGACGCTACGTTGAAGTTGCATCTGGCCTCACGTCAGGAGATATCATCATACTTGATCGAACCGTCGTCGGTGGAGATGTGGTCGAAGTTCAGTAAGCATATTTAAGACTCAGGATTTAAGATTCATGATTCAAACCGAGTGAAGATAGCATGTTTTCAAACGATTCGGGAACCGTGAGTGAAATGAACGGAAGGGGCCCCGACAAGTGAAGAAAATATGTTATCAAGCGAGCTCAATATAACAAAAAAAATAGAGATCCCGGATCACGTCTCTGGGATGACAATATACTATTATGTCATCATATTTATCACGAATACAATTTGACCCCAGACTCAGAAATTCTTGGCATGGAAAGTATCTCACCAATTTCCGACTGGCACTCCTTCTTATTGTGAGCATATTGGTGATTGGCGTCGTAAATTACATGGAGATCCCTCGACGATTGAACCCTGAGGTGAAAATCCCCATAGTGACCGTTTCCACCGTTCTTCCTGGTGCAACACCGGAAGATATTGAGCAACTAGTCACCATTCCCCTTGAAGAAAAGCTAAAATCTGCAGAAAATATGGATGTCATGACGTCACAATCTCGTGATAATGTCTCCCTGATCGTACTGCAATTTTTCTCGTCTGTTGAGCCCGATCAGGCACAAACCGACGTACAGCAAATCGTAAACACTGTCACCAACCTCCCTGATGACGCACTTGATCCAAATGTAAATGCTGTCGATTTTGAAAACCGACCAATCTGGATTTTTGCCCTGACTTCAAAGGACATTCCCTCACTTATGTCGATATCTGAAAACCTCAAAAATAAACTTGAGGATGTCGCGAAAGTTGATCACGTTCAGGTTACCGGTTTTGAAAACCAAGAAGTACAGGTGATCATCGACCCGATTAAAATTGCTGAATATGGTATCGCACCCTTTCAGCTTTCACAAACACTTTCAAGTGCAGCAAATTCATTTCCTGCAGGATCAGTAAAAACTCATGGCTCCTCATTCTCACTGACTATTGATCCACAAATTAAGACCATCGATGATATTCGCAATCTGCAAATTGCAACACAAGGAGGCGTGGTATCCCTTTCTGATTTTGCACAAATTAGAGAAGCGTCCGCCGCAGATCAAAAAAAATCGTTTATTTCTTCAAATACACTCAAACCCCAACGAGCAGTTCAGTTTTTTGTATACAAAACAAAAGGATCAAATATCGATGAGGCAGAAAAACAAGCACGTGTTGCAACAGAGGCATTTCTCAAACCATACGCAAGTTCCATCAAGCAGACCACTATACGAAACACTGCAGATGAAATACAAAATCAATTTTCTGATCTGATCAGAGAATTTGGCACCACGGTCTTTCTCATATTTATCGTGCTCCTCATATTCATGGGATTACGGCAAGCCGTAATCGCATCATTTACTGTTCCGCTCACTTTTCTATCGGCGATAGCAATCGCCAATACACTTGGTCAGTCGCTCAATTTTCTGACACTTTTTTCCTTCTTGATTGCTTTGGGGCTTCTCATCGATGATACTATTGTTGTTGTTACGGCAATGACCCGATACTATGCCAGTGGCAAGTTTACCCCAAGTGAAACAGGACTCCTGGTCTGGCGTGATTTCATCACTCCACTTTGGTCAACCACAGCAACAACCATATGGTCATTTGTTCCATTGCTGCTTGCAACAGGAATCATCGGCGAATTTATTAAACCAATCCCAATCATCATCACGGCAACCATGCTGTCATCGACCACGATTGCTGTTCTTATCACCATTCCCTTACTGATTGTGTTCCTCAAATTTACTATTCCTCGACGTGTTCAAATACTTTTACGGATTCTCGGCATTCTTCTTGCTGTTGCTGCAGTGTCAATTCTTATTCCCAAAACACCATTTGCGCTTCCGGTCATTCTTGCGCTCGGGATCTTTGCTGTACTCCTATATTTCAATCGTGCATTCTATCTGCGCGCACTCAAGAAACAGTATCGATCGATTCCACATCTTTCAGTATTGAAATCGTATCTATTGAAGATTGTAGACCAGGGTGTGGTCAATATTGAATCTATCAGTTATCGCTATAAAAAGCTTCTGAATTCTATCCTTATTTCAAAGAGAAAGCGACGAATGACCCTGATATTTTTGACGGTCTTTGCTCTTGTTTCATATCTACTCGTCCCTCTTGGATTTGTAAAAAATGAATTTTTCCCCAAGACCGATGAGGATACCATCTATCTTTCAGTGGCACTTCCTGCAGGGACTGGAATCAAGACAACTACGGCTGAAACACAATATATCTTGAATAAAGTGAGAACAATGGATAACATAAACTATGTAACCGGTGAATCTGGGTATGAGATCAATGCAGATGACGATCGTGATGAGAAGGAATCTTCACTTCTTCTTACGATTGGTCTTACCGAGAATCGAGATAAGACATCGATTGAAATAGCAGAAGATTTACGAAATGCATTTAAATCGTATTCAAAGGGAAAACTTGTGGTGGTTGAGCTTTCTGGTGGCCCACCGGCTGGTGCCGATATCCAAATCAAGTATTTGGGAGGTGATTATGGCGTGCTTAATACCTTTGCCGATCAAACAATTTCCTACCTGAAATCAAAACCAGGCGTCACCAATATAGATAAATCAATTACCTCAGCAACAAGCAAGATTGTGTTTGTTCCCGACAATACAAAGATTACAAGCGCTGGTGTTTCTCGAAGTGATATTGGTTTGTGGCTTCGAACATATGCCACCGGCTTTACCCTCGATACGATCAGATTTGACGAAGAAAAAGATATAAACCTCAAACTCAGCACTAAATCTATCTCACCAGAAGAACTGGGAAGCCTGAGCATCTCCACGAAAGGTTCTGACTATCCCCTGCTTTCATTGGGAAGCCTTGAGTTGGGAAGTAATCCGACAAGCATCACCCACGAAGATACGCTTCGAACAATCTCAGTCTCTGCCTCCGTCACAAAAGGATTTTCCATTACAGATATAAATAAAGACCTTGAAACATTTGCAGACTCCCTTCATCTTGAGAATGGCTACTCGTGGAAAACAGGTGGCGTCAATGATGAAAATCAAAAGTCAGTAAACTCAATTATTCAAGCAATGGGACTTTCATTTTTGCTCATTCTTATCACCATGGTGATTGTGTTTGGCTCATATCGACAAGCCACCATTGTGATGCTGTCAATTCCGCTTGCAGTTTCTGGCGTGTTTTATGTATTTGGACTCACCAGAACGCCGCTTTCATTTCCTGCGCTCATTGGGGTACTTGCACTGTTTGGTATCGTAGTAACCAACGCAATTGTCGTTGTGGCAAAAATAAACTCAAATATTGCAGAAGGTATTGAGCTCAAAGAGTCGATTCTTGATGCTGCAGGAAGTAGGCTTGAGCCGGTGCTTCTTACCTCACTTACCACTATTTTTGGATTGCTTCCCATAACGCTTTCTGATCCATTATGGCGTGGATTGGGGGGAGCCATTATCGCCGGTCTCTTCTTTTCAGGGATGATCAAGCTCTTCTTTATTCCGGTTGTGTACTATAGTTGGTTTTCTTCCACCCCTGCTTCAGCTCAAAAAAAATGATTGAACCCAGAAGTATCACTGCCTGAATTACAAAAACATATTTCCCTATGCTCGCATACATCCAGGTTGCAATCAGTGGCGATATGGCTGATGACGCCGAAATAAGTGACTCATCAATTCCCATGATCTCTCCCTGTTGTGTATCGTCCACTGATTTTGAGAGAAGTGATTTGAAGGTCGGCATTGAAATTGATAATCCAAAATTATTCAAATATGCAAGGGGCAAAAACTTCCAGAAATTGGTAACAAATACATAGAGAAATTGTGATATCACCAAAGCGACTTGACCCAAAACAAACGTCTTCAAATCGCCCAATTTTTTTGAGATAACCCCTGCAAGAAATACTTGGTTGAAGATCAAAAAAATACCAACCAACACAAAAAACAGCCCAAGCATTGAAGCATCAAAAGCGAAAGCATCAATCATAAATAATACGAAAATTGATGAAAAGGAACTGAATACAAACAAAAACATTGTTCTTAAGAAGAAGAGGTATTTAATCTGACGATTGGCACTGTATGATTTGAGCTTCGAAAAGAATCGAAATTCATCTCTAAATTTAAACGTGACCTGAGAAATACGTTTTTCTTTTGGAAGTGATTCGGGTAAGTACTGAAACATCACAATGACTGTCGCGATCGAGACGCTCAATGTCAATAATATGGGCGCAAGATATCCAAGCGACGAGGACATAGTAAGTCCACCAAGTGCGGGCCCGACAATAAATCCAAGTCCCACTACTCCACCGATCAGTCCGAATGCCTTTGTTTTTTCTTCTCGTGTCGTAATATCTGATAAATAGGCACTGGCAACAGCAGTATTACCCCCGGTTGCTCCGTCTGCGATGCGCGAAAGTATGATCACCATGAGTGGCACTGAAACTGCACCAATACTGATATCTGGAACAAAATATGAGACAGCAAATATCACCCAACTGAGCGTGGTCCCCGCTTGTGAGATCAAGAGTATGGGACGTCGTCCATATCGGTCACTCAACGATCCCAAGATCGGTGCAGCAAAAAATTGAAATAATGGATACGTTGAAAGTATGATTCCATACATGATCGTTCCTCCGCCATATGCTTTGATCATGAAGGGTAGGATTGGAATCAAAATTGAAAAGTTCAGTGTATTTACAAAACTCAACAACACCAGTGGGATAAATTCGCGTTTCATAGAAGTATTAATTGTATCATGAATTGATCTATCCACCTTGTCAATGTACCCTAAAAACAGTACAATATCTCCTATGGTCAATCCTTTTACAAAAATACGGCAGTCCATCGCACAATTACCAGACAAAAAAAAATATATTGAGGTCATCACGGCTTCATTGTCTATTCCTGTGCTTCTTTCAGTGATTCTCGTCAACTACCTGAATATTCAAGACAAACGATCAAAAGGTGAGACCACTCCAACGCCCATCGTCACACAAGCGCCACAAATCATTACCATTATCAAAGAATCAGTAGACAAAATGACTCCGGTCCCCACCACCAAAACCTCTTTTGAACCAACCATAAATGAATCAAAGAAAGATGAGTGCATAAAAGAAATCGGCCCCATTCATATTAATTCCCCTCAAGAAAAAGAAATAGTGTCCAAAAATCCATTGGAAATAGATATCCAATACGATCAAGGTAATTATTGCTCAGTTGTCTGGAGTTATCGAATTAATAACGGAAACTGGAGTGATTATATTGATGATGACATTGTGATATACAATATGGATTCAGGAGAAAAGACATTGGACCTTCGAGTAAAGAGTGTCGTTTCAAATGACAGTGAGACTATTACTCGCACATTTACCTACCAAAATCCGGGAGGAGCCGAACCAATTCCCTCGCCAAGCCTCACTCTAACTGGCACTGAATAATCTAGTATCATATACTTATGCATTTAAAAGATAAAAATATCAAATCTTTTATTCGATTATTTTTGACTGGATTCTTCATGGGCACAGCCGATCTGATTCCGGGAGTATCCGGCGGAACCGTCGCATTTATTTCTGGAATATATGAGGAGCTCCTCTTTTCGATCAAAAAAATGAGTGGCAGAGTTTTGGGGCTTCTTATCAAGATAAAATTCAAAGAAGCGCTGACTGAAACACCCATTCGATTCTTGGTTCCCCTGTTTCTGGGGATTTTTTTCGCAGTCATATCGCTAGCCAAACTCCTCTCCTTTCTTCTCCAGTCATATCCGACATTTATCTGGTCATTCTTCTTTGGACTCGTTCTAGCATCGACAATACTTGTGGCAAAACGGATAACGAAGTGGAATATATCCGACATAATTATATTTGTTTTGTTTACCTTGGTAGGCTATTTTCTTGTCGGATCGGTACCAGTTGAAACGCCAGAATCGCTCTCATGTTTTTTGGGAGTGGCATGCTTGCCATTGTGGCAATGATTCTTCCCGGAATTTCCGGCTCATTCATCCTTCTGATCATCGGAAAATATTCACAAGTCCTTGATGCAGTGAAGGATCTGAATATTGGGGTACTCCTTGCCGTTATGCTTGGTGCTGTTGTCGGACTCGCATTATTTTCGCGTGTCCTCAGCTGGTTATTTGCACACCATCACAATATATCTATTGCCGCGCTCTCTGGCTTTATGCTGGGATCAGTTCGAAAGCTATGGCCATGGAAAGAGACAGTACTTACCCGGGTAAATAGTCACGGAGAGATCGTACCACTCATTGAGAAGAATATTTTCCCCCAAGTATTTGATCTTTCAGTACTACTCGGCATCGTCTTGATGGCAATTGGGATTGGCGTCATCTTCTATCTTGACCGGCTCAAACTGGTGCATGAAGAGATCGACGATATAAATCAATCATAACTGTTGCACGCCATTATCTGATGGATATTGGGTTATTTCATTCTGATTGAGCTTAAAGTTATCACTATCCTGAACATCTTTTCCTTCTAATTTTTGGGTTTCATTATTGATAGACTCCTGAATCATATTTTGAAGGTCTGTATTGCCGATTGCTGAAACCATACCAGCAATCAACATGCCTCCAATGACCCATCCTAATACCGAGACAACCCACATCCAGGTCATTGATGATGGTTTCGATTCATCATATGCCGCTCGCGCATACTGATAGAGTTTGAATACGTATGCAAGTCCAAACCATCCAATTACCAAGCTTGATACAACTGAGATCAGTACATAAAACATCGTTACTGATGGCTCTTCATTTGGAAGTGCGCCAATGAGCATTTGTACAGCAAATGAGAGCAGCCACAGAATGATGATTCGACCCATGATCGCACCAAAATTTTGACTAACCACACCAACGCTCATTTTGATCGCTTCCATTCCTTTTTTGTTATCTAAAACCACTGCATACGTCGTAAATATCAAAAAGAGTGAGATGATGAGCGCTGGAAGAACGAACACGAAAAGACTGCCAAAAATCAGTATACAAGTGATCGCACTCACTACAATAAGCGGCACAATATATGAAAATCCTTTTTTGAAATATGAAATGACTGAGGCCTCTTCTGTCGAATCCTTCAACAAAAACAGCATTCCTGCTTGGAGTGCTGTACCGACAGCGATCAATGAAATAACCCAGAGTATAAATACTGTTACAGCTGGGCCAATAAACCCAGGAGCTGTCAGTGCTTCAAGAACCGCATCAGGATGAGAAAATGAAGAAATGTTTATCGCCCCAACACCAATAATTAAAACGATGCCAACAATAACTAAAATAAAATATACCGCGGTTGAAAACAATCCAAGAAACAAGAGTTTCAGTGCCTTTTTTGTCAAGAGCTCCCAGGATTCGATGATCAGTTGTTTCACTGAAGGAAGCGTTGCATTCGTAATCGGAGCGGAAACAGGTTTGTTGGACACAGATTGTTGACCCATATGAAAAGAAGTATATCAAAATGCCTTTATCTGTAGAATCAGAAGGCGAATGGTAGAAATTATAACTGCTTTATATCCTGCTGAATATCCTGTAGCTCTTTATCAATATCAGGAATCTCTATTTGGTCAAGCTCTGCCTCTTCTTCATTTGCAGGCGTTACCACAGGACTTACTGCTACAGTAGGCGCAACTTCTTGAATCGGTTGTTCAGCTGTTGTTGAGATGAATTGTTTATAGAAAAAAAGCCCGACTAAACTTAAGAGAACAACAACCAAAACAAATACAAATATATAGAGAAGCTTGTTTGATTTTGTTTCGGTGTACCCGAAATCATCTCCCGATGATGCATTGGCATCTGGTATTGTACTCACACTGGCAACTTCTGATTTCGGAGAAGTCGGTGTCGGTTCAGATATTTCTTCCGCGATGGTAGCTACTGGTTTTGATTCAGTTTGTGGAGTGGTGGTTGAAGGCGAAACAGTTGGAGACGCTGGTGGAGTACTAGCAACTTCAGCCGACGCATCAGGTGATTTTATTGGGGGAGCTGCAGATGTTGGAACTTCTACTGCTGCTGGTGATTGTGCATTTTTGCTCTCTGGTTTGTCAGTTTTTTTTGGATCCATGTGTAGGTAAATGTATTGTTAATTGGTAATTACATTAGTTTTCATCTGCTTCCATCATTTTGTCATTTGGTTACTTCTCCATCACCGTATCTTCTTTTGGAGGATTTGCTTTTCGAAAGGCGGCAAGTGCTTTTGCAGCATCCTGAGTCGCATCTCTCGCATCTTTTACCGCTGTAATTGCGGTTTTCATATCTGTTCGAAACTCATCAACCGTTGCCTGAACAACTGTTCTGAGTTCATCTTCAGCCCCCAGTTCAATCACATAGGTATGGCCACTTTGTGCTGATACTGCATCCTCAGCTGCAGCGACAGCATCTCGTGCAGAAGCAATGGCGGCATCAACATCAGTCGTATCTCCTTCGGGTACATTTGCAATTTTGTCTTCCATTTTGTCAATGATCCCTGAGATTCGTTCGAGGTGTCCGAGGAGACGATCAGTGATTCGATCATTCCTTTCTGAAAGTCGTGTGTCGACTCGCTCTACAATCGACGCTTTCCTTTTGTCTTTTATTGCTTTGAGTTTCGTCCGAAATTCTTCTCTCTTTGCTGCTACTGCAGCTTTTGCCTCTTCACGCTTTGCTTTAATTTCTGCCTTGAGGTCTTCTCTTTTTTGTTTTGCCTCTTCACGCTTTGCTCCTATCTCCGCCTTGCGATCTTCTCTTTTTTGTTTTACCTCTTCCATCTTTGCTTCACGAGTAGCCTTCCGTTCTTCTACTGTAATCTTGGTAGAATCGACTTTATCTACTCCCATCGTCGTTTCGACTGCAGTAGCATCATTCTCGTCTTGTGCAAATGTTGCCGGAGCAACAAAAAAAGATATAAGTAACAGAGCGGTTAGTAGTATGGGCAATTTTTTTTCCATATCTTTACTGTAGTATAAAAAAGGGGGAGTGTCAATCTGATACTTATCGTCTGAGTCTGATCGTGCACGAATTGATATCTGCAAGAATATTAATTATCATATAGCTATAATTGTTGCCGTGTTGATGAAAATACTTTCAAAAATTCAAAAACTACTGAAGGCTCATCCAATTTTTGTTGTCATAATAATTCTCATTCTTGGCCTCTTTCTTCGGACGGCAAATGTTACCGACAACTTTTATTTTGGCCATGATCAAGCACGAGATCTTCTCAGAATTTATGAGATGATTCATACTCCAAAACTCAAAATTGTTGGACCTGAAACAGATATCCCAGGGCTTTTTTGTGGACCACTTTACTATTACTTACTGGGCTTCTTTTACTTCATATCAAATTTCAACCCAAATGCCGGCGTTCTCATGACCATCCTGATCAATCTGTCTGGTATACCGCTTCTCTATTATTTCGGCTCACTCATTCGAGATAAAAAGCTCGGACTGATCGCAGCTACTCTGTGGGCAGTATCATTTGAACAAATCAATTATGCACACTGGCTTTCAAATCCTTCATTTCTCTCCATTACAACCATTATTTTTTTTCTTGGACTCTACTTGTTTTTTATTAAAAAAAGACAGATTGGGCTCCCAATAAGCATCATCGGATATGGTCTTGGCACACAACTTGATTTTTATATCGTATATCTCTTCATCTTTTATCCGATCATGTATTTCTTCTTTCCTCAGAAGCCTGATAGAAAAAGCATCATACAATCAATGGTGATTTTTGTTCTTTTGTTTTCCTCATTTGCAATAGCTGAACTCAAATTTCAATTCCTTGGAATGAAGTCATTTTTTGGTTACTTGGGGGAACAACACCTCGCAATAAACATATTTGATCGCCTTGAGATGTTCCTGATGGGTATGTCAAAAAGCGCTTATTATTCTTTGTTTGTGTTGAACAACTTCTATGCATTACTCGTCTTTGTGATGCTCAGTATTGTTGTTTACTGGAAAGAAAAATGGTCTCAGACTTTCATCTTTCTATACATATGGCTCCTCTCAACGCTTCCGCTTTTTGGGTTTTCCAAAACAAATATTGTGAGCGGCACCTTTGTACATGGCACCATTCAAGGAGTTATGACTCTCATCGTAGCATTTGGAATATACATCTTGATGAAAGAACAAAAACGCTCATTTGGATACATTATTCTTATCGGTATCGTTCTCGGAAACATCTATCTGTTTGCTCAATATAATTTTACTGCAACCACAATTCTTGGTCATCAAAACTGGACATATAAAAATCAAAAGGACGTTGTTAAATATACGTATGAGTCAGCAAATAATGAACAATTTTCAATCTGTGCGATGACAAATCCACTGTTTATAAACAATCACTGGTCAACGGTATATTATCTGAATGGACAAAAAACCTACCATTATATGCCCATATGGACTGGGCCAGATCAAGAAGGTCCCACTTTTTTTGAAGAATCCAGTAATCGACCAAAGATAAGATATTTAATTATCGATCCCAGCCATCAATTTAATGATTTTGCCCACCGGGTGACGGTGTATGAAGAAGATCAAGTATCTGTTCTTGATGAGGTGCAAAAATTTGGTGAAATTATTGTGCAAAAACGTCACATACCCGACGATTCATCTGAGCTTATTGATACACAAGAACTTACTTCTGAAGAGCTTGCTGAGGTACATCATGTGGTCTCATCTGACCCACGATATTCATGTAGATAACTCTTCTTGACCCCCGTTATAGAATCCAGCAACCCCACCCTTTTTTAACCATTTAATCTCAATGGCTTTCTTGCCGATTTGTTTGTAGAGATGATCTACAAACTCACGCTCTTTCCCCTTGATACTTCCCTCTTTATCTGAAAATATTCTCTCTATCCTTTCCAAAAATTTCTTTCTCCCTGCCCCAACCTGGGTCGAATGAACCGAGAACTTGCTCGCTAATTGGCTGGTCGTTTCCGCTCCTTTTGCTGCCTCAAGGGCTTTTTTGGCTTTAAAGGCGGGAGAAAATATTCACTCATCCTTCTTCTGCTATCTTCTGTTATACTGAATCGGTAGTTTTTTTCTCATGTCATTTCTCATCGTATGACCAAAAAAATCAAATCAGCCAATAGCTCATATTATAAACAAAAACTTACTCGTGTCCAAGGTGCAAAAGCCTACACCAAGCTCCGTGCACAGGTCTATGGCGCGGGAATTATCGATCGAGAGTATTGGTACTATACTTTTTTGTCATTCATGGATATTGGCGGACTCTTGATTTCCTTAGTGCTGTTATTCTTTGTCAATCATTGGACACTGGTCACCCTCGTTTCTGTGGCAGTCGGATTTTTTGTCGTAAGAATCGGCGGGCTCTTGCATGATGCCGGCCATCGCGGTATTTTCAAATCCCCGCTCATCAATGATATTTATGGATACATCCTTTCATTTGTCATCGCATTCCCTTACCTTGCCTGGAAAATAAAACACAATGCCCATCACGCACATACCAATGAAGAAGATGAAGATCCCGATCTGGATATTCCGTTTCAATTTTTAGAAGAGGTGCCGAAAAAGCGAGATGGCTTTGCCCGCTGGGTTCATCGATATCAATCAATTCTGTATTATCCACTGGGATCGCTCGTCTCATTTTCTACCCGCATGAATGGATTTCGGACCTTTGGGCGAGAACGGGATGTCAAATTTTATTCACTTGCAGTGGCTCAGGTGATTGCACTCTTTTGTTGGTACATCCTCCCCTTTCTGGTGTTTCCCTTGTATAAGGCGGGGCTCTTTTTTGTGGTGAACAATATCTTTACCGGTTTTTATTTGCTCAATATTTTTGCCCCCAATCACAAAGGAATGCCACAGATTAAAAAAGGACTTGAGTATTCATTTGTTGAACAGCAAATTATTACTTCGAGAAATATCACACGAAATTGGCTGATTGATTATCTATATCTGGGACTGAACTATCAGATCGAGCATCATCTGTTTGTAAATTGTCCCCGAAATAAACTCAATCAAATTGGTCCGTATGTCAAAGATCTGTGTAATCAATACAAAATCCCATTCCTTGAAATGAGTGCATTTGACTCAAATAAATTTATTGTTTCTGAGTTGAAAAAAGCTGAAGCATATGCGCGATAATTCTTCTCGTATCCTCCCCATTGATACAATGACTTCTCCTATGAGACATTGCATGCATATACCCCTCTACAAAAAGTTGATTTTGTTAATCCACAAAAGGTCGATTTGTAAGGATATAGCATAGTATAGGTAATGTGTTGCGGTTCGTTTTAGAACCTGTTCCACCACAACCATGAATATGCAGATTTCAATCTAATTTTCTGTAATATAATTGGGCTATGCATACCGTCATATTCCTCCCCGGACTCAAAGATCGACGCGATCGCATTGAACCCTGTTTTAGTCATTGGAAACGTCATGGTTTCACCCCACTCCTCCATCTCTTTGGATGGAAAAAGCTCAATGAACCAATAGAAAAAAAGTATATTCGACTCTACCAAGTGATTGATGCTAAGCTCAAAAAAGGCAATGTGTCCATATGTGGCAACAGTGCAAGCGGACATGTCGCTGTCTCTGCACTCATTGAGCGGCCACAATTATCTATGGCAGTCAACAACTGTGGGGCACTTCGGCAACCAACTGCCTTCGACCTTCGCATACTTCTGTTTTATATTCGGCGGGACCGGAAAATTGCTCAGGCTTCATTTGATCGTTTTTTGCAAATGAAAATTCCTGAAGAATTAAAAAAGAAAATTATTACTGTTCACGCTCGATATTTTGATCAGATGACCCCATCAAACTTGACCACTCTTCCGGGAGCATACAATATATCTGTTCCATGTTTCGAGCATGTGAGTGCTATGAAAAGTGCGCTTACTACCTACTCTGGAGAGATTATGAAGATGATGAAACCTTGATTGCCATTTTTTTATATTGCAATTTTACCCATACATTGATATCACACATATGGGGAGCCGTCCTTTGAATGGGATGATGCCAAAAATCCCTTCAACCAGAAAAAGCATAGTATTCCATTTGATGAGGCAAAACAGGTATTTATTAGATCCAATAAAACCATTTATACTGACACGCCAATAATATTGGGAAAAATGTGTAAAGAAACCAAGCGCCTCAATACTTCTGATCAAGGATTGATACGAAATTTGCTTGATGCATATACAAAGCAAATGAGGTCTCTCAATAAATATATATCCTATTCATACCTGCTATAATATCTCCATGAATCTCTCAATCGGTATAGTCGGTTTGCCAAATGTTGGCAAGTCCACCTTATTCAATGCCCTTCTCAAAAAAACACTTGCAGATGCCGCAAACTATCCTTTTTGTACAATTGAGCCCAATGTCGGCGTGGTGGAAGTACCTGATAAGCGGCTGCCGGTACTTGCCAAGATTGTCAAAACAGATAAAATCGTCCCTGCTGTGGTCAAATTTTATGATATTGCAGGATTGGTAAAAGGTGCAGCAGATGGTGAGGGTTTGGGAAATAAATTCCTCTCACATATTCGTGAAGTTGCAGCGATTGCCCATGTGGTTCGCCTCTTTGAAAGCAGTGATATCATCCATGTCCAAAATACCGTTGATGCGCTTCGTGACATTCAAACGATTGAGACCGAGCTCATACTCGCCGACCTTGCCACCCTCTTGAAACAAAAAGAGCCCAAAGGAAATCCGCCAGCTGGCGGAGGCAAAGATGAAGGTATTCGGTGGGATGCGATCATCAAACTCAAAAATCATCTGAATTCAGGAAACAGCGCCCGAACCTTGAGACTTACTGACGATGAGATGATTCAGGCAAAAGATCTACATCTTTTGACCATGAAGCCGGTCATTTTTGTATTCAATGTATCAGAAAATCAACTTTCCAAACAAGACGAACTCAAAAAGAAAATTAGTGTTATTCTGAACGCAGTGAAGAATCCAGAAAAAAAAGACAGGGATCCATACAATACCATTTATCTCAATGCCAAACTTGAAAATGATGTGCTTGCATTTGACGAAGCAGATCAAAAAGAATACCTGAATCAATATCATCTACAAGAGACTGGCTTGAATCGCCTGATTAAAACAGCATATAAAACACTTGGTCTAATGTCATTTCTGACTGCGGGTGAGCTTGAGGCACGCGCATGGACCATTCCCATAAATACTCTAGCACCGCAAGCTGCCGGAACCATTCACACTGATTTTGAAAAAAAATTCATCAAGGCTGATATCCTCCCCTACCAAACATTTATTGAGACTGATGGATGGATTAAGGCTCGAGAACAAGGAAAAGTGCAGATCGTCGGACGAGATTATGTGATGAAAGAAGGCGATGTAGTGGAGTTTAAGATTGGAGGGTAATCACTTAATAAGTGTCAAACGTCATCTTCTCTGATTAATCTTTGATTAAGAATTTTTACAGCGCTATCTAACCTCTCTTTTGCTCGGGTAATATTTTCTTCTGTCAAAAATAACATTAATGGACCATTCTTGTCATTAAAGTCCACTGTATCGATGCCATTTTTTATTGTTACCACCTTTTCAAAACCAAGCCTTCCTAATAGTTTTTCATGTGAAAATGCCATTAACACATCTGGATATTCCTGCAGTACTGCTTCTGATTGATTCTTTGATAAAGAGAAATCAAATCTATGAATTAGATCACGTAAGTCTAAGACCGTTTTCAAAAGCTCTGCTACATTTATACCCTTTGAGGAAGATGTGTCAGCATTAGTAAGGTGCATCCTCGCAACTTTACGAACACTCGTTTGCTTGCCTATACCAGAAGTAACATTTGCGGCTTGATCTAGTTTAAAAAAACGAAAAAATACTTTTGGATTTTTTTCATCAGCCTGCATTCCTACTACTCCCTTGTTATCTTGTGCAGACCTATTTACGAGAGCGTAGGGTGAACGAACCGATTTATAAAGTGAAAACCCTTCACCAACAAAGGAATCAAGTTGATCTGGCAATATACAAAAGATCACATTACTGGACTCACGTCTCAAGCTCTTACTAATAACTTGTTGAAATCCAGTGCCTTCGCCTCCTTCTGACATATGTTGAGTAATATTTATATATTTTGCCCTGCTGTCGAAATCATTGTACTATATATTGATAAGCTATAATAGAATCATGACTACGAAAAAACCAACACTCACTCTCACTATTCCTACCTTCAACGAAGAAAAAAATATTCGCATCCCCCTTGAATCAGCGTGTGATATTGCCGATGAAATACTCATAGTAGATGGTGGCTCGACCGATAAAACGATCGAAATTGCCAAATCATACGGACCAAAAGTGCGAATTCTTTCGGTTGATAATCCTCCCAATTTTCTGATCAACAAACAACGCGCTATTGAAAATGCTAAAGGTAAATGGATTCTGCAGCTTGATGCAGATGAGAGACTCAGTCCTGAACTAAAAAACGATATTAAAAAATTAATTCACGACAAATTCGAAATTCGAAATTCGAAATTCGAACATTCACCGCCTGTGGCGGGGTTCTGGATTCCCCGAAAAAACTGGTTCCTGGGTAGATATTTGATGAAGGGAGGCGTGTATCCTGATGCAGTACTTCGTCTTTACAAACGAGACACGGCACACTTTGCACTGAAAAATGTCCACGAAAACGCCATAATCAAAGGTAAAACCAAATGGACTACCCATGCAATTGAACACATGGCAGATCCGACGTTTAAGCGATATATCGAGCGCTGGCATCGATACAACACATTTGATGCGCAACAATTGATCAAATCAGGTAAAAAACCCTGTGGTGTTTGCTATCTTGTGGGAAAGCCAATTATTACGTTCCTCTCCATATATATTCGACACAAAGGCTTTCTGGATGGCTGGCAGGGGTTTGTATGGGCATTCTTCTCCTCGATTCGATACTGGGAGATCTACTGGAAGACATATTCAGAGTCATGATTTATGAATCTTGAATCTTGAATCTTGAATCTTGAATCTTGAATCTTGAATCCAATAATATTACTACATCTTGGTATAATACTTCCATGATCATCCCTATCGTAAAAACTCCTAATCCCGTTCTCTTTCAAACCGCAAAAAAGGTTTTGAAATTTGATTTGAAACTCAAACGGCTTATCCGTGATATGGGAGATACGCTCAAAGCTGCGCGGCATCCTGAAGGGGTCGGTCTTGCCGCGCCACAAGTCGGCATTAGCTTGAGATTATTCGTAACAAAACCGACACAGCAGTCTAAAATCCACGCATACCTCAATCCAGAAATTATGACCGTTGAAGAGATACCCCCTTCTGATGATGAAGAATCAGACAAATCGACACTAGAAGGATGTCTCTCGGTAGATCGCATATGGTCACCAATCACCCGACCATTAAAAGTCCAAATGAAGTATTTTGACGCCGAAAAAAAACAACACACTGAATGGTTTGAGGGTTTTAAAGCTACGATCATACAACATGAAATTGATCATCTCAATGGTATCCTCTTCACCAATCGCTCTCTTGAACAAAACAGTCCTGTTTACGAGGAACACAATGGAAAGCTTGAGGAGATAAAAATATAAATGATGATTTAGGATTCAAGATTCATGAATCCTAAATCCTGAATCAATATGCAGATTATTTTGCTTCTTCATGCACTGCATTCTCTTTTGCAATAACTTGGGAAATGATATTTGAAGGGACATGAGCAAGGGTGAGAAATGGTTTTTTCCCATCTATCATATCCTTCTTAATTCTCTTTAAACATTTGTTACACAACTTCACTCGTGTAGATGCAGCTTTTTCTATTATGGTGACCGGATGAAGGTTTGGCTTAAACAACCGTTGTGTCTTTTGAGCACGTTTTTTCCACCGACCGCCCGCAACACCTCGATGGTGAGTGTGCGATCGTCCGTACATTACGCCTTTTCCACAATGAAAACAGTTCATATTCAAATCAGTTCCGATTTGTAATTAACGAAACTTTATAATATCATAAGAGCTTGCGTAATGCAATGAAAGCTCAATTTATCAGGTGAGTCATGATTTTGGATTCAAGATTCATGAATCCAAAATCTTACATCAAATTATGAAAAATCAAATATGATCTTTACCCTATTTAGTAATCCAATTCTCTTTCTTCTCTTGGCAATCTCAATCGTTGTGGCAATCTCCGTTCATGAATTTGCCCATGCCAAGATGGCTGACTATTTAGGAGACCCAACGGCGAGCTTACAAGGGCGATTAACATTAAATCCGACCGCTCATCTTGATTTGTATGGGACTATATTTTTGCTTTTGGTAGGTTTTGGCTGGGGAAAGCCAGTCCAGTTTGATCCATTCAACCTAGAAAATCCCCGACGCGATGCTGCACTCATTTCCTTTGCCGGACCGGCATCCAACTTTATTATCGCTATATTATGCGCCCTACTTTCACAATTGTTCATATTTTTAAATATACCCGCTTTGACTACTATCGGCCTTCTGATTCTGTCACCCATGATTATGATGAATGTGATGCTTGGCGTGTTTAATTTACTCCCCGTATACCCACTGGATGGATTCAAGATTGTTGGAGGTCTACTGAGTGAAAACCAAGCGCGCGAGTGGTATCAACTCCAAAGATATGGCATGTTGTTTTTACTCATGCTCATCATTCCATTTGGCGGACAGTCAATGCTTCATATGATTCTTGATCCCGTACTTGGATTTTTATATCATTTTCTTCTCCCAAGTCAATTCCCTCTCTTTGTGTAACGGTTAAGGGGTTGGGGTTGGCGTATTACATACCACAGATGCCTGTACCCATGGCGTAGCAGCACCATTCTCATCTTCTGCACGAACCTGACAAAACACTGTTGACCCATCTTTCGGCAAACTATTGAGCGTGATTGTATTTGTCGACATATTTGTAATTGCATTATTGTAGTACCAAATGGCAACGTCATCAGTATTGGTCGAGGTAAAACTCTTGCTACTACATTGAAATACATATTGATAAAATGCAGTGCGACAACTCGGACTCTTTGTGGCAAAGGGCTCCCACGTCCATTCGGTGCAATTTTTACCGGGTTGTACCTGAAGATATTTCATCTTACAATCACTTGATAACAATTGTGAGGGAGTTGGAGTAGGGGTCGTTGTCGTCACCGCCGCAGTTGCTGCATCTTGTGCAGATATGCATTTGAAATAATCTGAGGCACTGCACCCTTTCCCCAAATGTTCCTGAATCTCACTGCACGTCGTGTACACACAATTGCTCGTACTGATCCCCGTTGAGGCTTCTTCTGTTGCTTCTGGCGCCGTGAGGCTCCGGGTAGAGATACCTTTGACTGCTTCTATGACATCAGTTCCATCTTTTGTTTTTGTCGTAAACGTCCATGGAACTCCATTGTTATCATAAATAGTCCCATCAATATTCAGATGGAAATAGTAGGTTGTTGCAGGAGTGAGTAATGTCAATGGTACCGAATGCTCCCGTTTTGGCTCCGTTTCAGGACCATAAAATGTCAGCGATTGAACTGTAGTACCGTATTCGACCACGCCTTGTGTCTTTTTTGAGGTTACCCAAGATATAGTGGTTGACGATTTTGTCGTGTTGATTGCAACAACTTCCTCTGGCTGTGCATTCGTGGCTTGGGCAATAATGCCATTTGCTGCAATGATCAGAAAAATAATAACCGGTATTCCGATAAATACTGTTACGAGAAGAAAGAGAATTTTTATTTTTTTACTGGTCGTTGGCATTTGCGTAGATAGTGAAGACATAAGCATATGATACCATTTCTGTCTCCGGTGAGTAAAGATGATACGCTAATATCATACCCATACTGTCATCCGCAAAAGAGCACCAACCAAAAGCAGTACGCCACCATAGAGTGCATACTGGACAACCTTGTCGTACACACCACTTTCAGGGAGAGATGTAGCTGTTTCTGTAGTTGATGTAGCAGAGCCTCCCCCTCCACCAATCGTGACAGTATGTGCTTCAAGTTGGCTACAATCAATGATATTTGATGCATTGATATCATTTTTTGCAATTTTTGACGTGTTTGTTTTTGAAAGGTCACAGTCGAAGGTCAGATCAGTTTCCCCTTCTGCAATTCCTTTGAACACGAGGGTAACCACGCTCCCTGTTCCTGTTTTATATTCACCAGAATTTGCCACCACTCCATAGACATAGAGGTTATTTACATCGGGAGTATTTCCCACAATAGGGAAATAATCTCCACCAGTCACTGATTGAAGATCAAGCAAGTCGTCATTGTAGCTGATATAGATGTCTGCTCCTGCTACTTGCTCTGATCCCGCATCAATGTCAATGGTGACCGAAAATGTCTCATCAACTGCAATCTCCGTGCTTGCCGTATCAAACGCAAACGATGCAGCATGCACAGCGGATCCAGACAAGAAAATAAAGAGTGCTACGACAAACACGAGCGGATAAATACTATTTTTCATTGGTTTATTGTATGATTCATATCTCTCAACAATCAGGAATCAACTCATTGAGCGGTTATAAATACTGACCCAATCTGAGGAGTCAACACCTCAACATTTTTGTCAACAAACTTCGTTCGCTCCTTATCTTTTGAGGTGAGTATCGTTACAATATTTTCTCCCTTTTTCTTTGGTTTGAGTGTAATTGTCAACAATGCAGTATTGTCAAAAACTGTTGCATCAGTCATGTGCACATCTTTAATACCGGTTATCGAATAATACATTCCTTTATCAAACTTGAAAATTTGAAATCCCGGAGCGACTGATTCGATGGAGAGAACTTCATATACTTCTGGATCAATTCCAATAAGTGCATCATATCCGGTGATATCTTTTCCACCAGAGAACCCATACATCGTGACCTTTACGGTATCTCCGACCGAAACAGATGTGGAATCTGCTCTCATTTCAATCCACGGAATAGTACGATCTTTGATATCTGAAACAAAAAGACCTATGTCATTCTTCTGGGCATTCTCTTCAGGCATTGAGGGAATCAATTTCAGGGCTTTTTGGACTTGTACTTTCAACGGGTGGTTTGAAAGAATGACATATCCACCAAGCGCGATAAGCAGAACAACGACCGTTATGAAGATCATCCGCACCGTGTGAGCAACGGGTTTTTTTTCAGTAATCATTTGCCGGGATTCAAGGGGCCCATACGACTGATTTTGACTTTCCATATATATTTAGTGTAACTGATTAAATGATTGATTCAATGCCTATAGAAAAACTCCCGATTCTTGATTCACGCATCACGAATCATGAATCGATCTTCATATGTTATTTCTCGTCATATTTGAATTCTAATGCCTTCAACATCAGGACCATATCTTGTGCCTGGACAATGCCGTCAAGGTTCAAATCACCCCGAGCAACTATGAATTTACCTTTGATACAAAACTATTTCGTACAAATGATGCATCAAGCGAATCAATAATCCCATCCTGAGTAGGAATATCGCCAACGAGCAAGACAATCTTACTCGTATCCATTTCTTGAGCTCCTGCTTTGAGAGCAATACTCCCTGCTGAACATTCGTACGTCCCTGGTACCGATTCTGTCGGTGCAGAGACACATATTTTTTTCATAAGATGTTTCGGCCCTTTGATGAAAACGGCATATTGTACATCCAATGGTACATTTTTTGCAGAAAATGTACCGACCCACACCGCATCTTCATTTGCGACAAATGGAATGGTTTTTTCTTCACGATATGATTTATCTGCCGAAGCAAGAATTACCTTGGTATTCAACGTTCTAAATGCTTCAGTTGGTTCCGTTGTCACCCCTTGAAAACGGACTTTCAATTTGAGCTCTACATCTGCATTTTCTCCTCCACTTGCTGTAGGACTAGGCGTTGGTGAAACATCATTAGGTATCTGGGTAGGGGTCGGAGAATTTTCATTGGGAATAGGTGTTGCCGTTGGGGTGGTATCAGGTTTCTCTGTTGGATTTGGTGTTGGTGTTGGGTTGGGAGAGTTAAATTTGGCCAAAGCTCCCCAAATAGGGGCAGCGTTATTAATAACATACGGTAGAGATTTTTCAGATCCGCTATCTTGTATAGCTGAAACGACGTCTGGGTCATCTAGATAATTACTGTAAACAATCCAATATGCGGGCAGCCAGTTATAGGATCTACCTTTGGTGTGATTCCCAGCTTCTACTCTATATGCGTGAGGAGCAAACTCTCTCCCTGCTACAAAACTTCTTTTTAAAGCATGATTATTGAATGCCCAAGCATCAAAACCATTGTGATCGGCAGCTTCGGCCGCAAGTACTAAAGGAAATGTGGCAAAAAAGTGATAGTGTTGGCCTTGTCCCGCTGCTTTATAAGGCTCTGTGAGTGGGTCATAACCATAGTTTCTTTTATAGCCATCAAAGGTAAGACCACTTGGAAAAACTTCTCCGTTTAAAATATTTTTGAGTGTTCTGCTATCCGGAGCGTATTGGCTAATGTTACTTTGGGTAACTACGCCTTGGCCATCTACAGTACCAATAATATAATTGTCATCAGGCAAAGAGCTAATCATAGATTTATCAATTGTGCTTTGATCGTGAGAAACCAGGCCAGTTACTATACTGCTACCCATATTGTATGTCCACCAATTGGCATATCCTTGTCTTCTACTTCCCTCATAATTCTTTTCAAAAATATGACTATTTACCCATTCTTGATTGGTCATAAAAGTATTTTCAGATATTTGTTTAAACCAAGCATCTAGATTTTGTTTTTCACTGGCAGATAGTTTACCTGAGTTATACAGGGCATCATACATAAAGGCCAAAGAAAAATGAACATGGCCACTTTCTTGCCCACCAGACAACCACCCACCACTACTCGGTCTTGTCCAGCTTAAAAGAGACGTTTTAAGTTTATCTGCTTTTGTATTTGTTGGTTGTATTAAATAACTCAGGGTTGCCTCAAAGTTTGCTTTACTCGATGCGTTTCCATACATGTAATTGTCGGGCCAAGGCTTTGTTATCTTTGCATCATTTCTATTAACAGGCTGGGTATTTTTTATTTTGTTGAAAGCGGTAATTGCTGCTTGGGGAGCCGTGTTTTCTCGAAACGTTTTTTGAATATATTCAATCTCAGCTTTACTAAAGTAAAGATTGGGATGGTCAGCAGCTTTAATAACCCTCAGTGTCGCAGGAGGATTTTCACCCGTTCCCACAATCCCAACAACAGTAGAGACATCTGCGGGTAAATCAAAGTACGTTGCCGTATCATCATCCGAAGATCCAGCAACTTTTGTTTCTGCTGAAACAAGAAAGTTTGCATTTCCTTCTTGTTGGAGAGCCTTGAATTTTAAATTAAACTGTACCGTATCGAGATTGCCTTGATATGAAACAAGGAGTAAATGGAGTTTTTTCTGACCTACTTCTGTGCCAGGAAGCACTTCCTCCTTTAATGGTGAAAGGAAATAATCCTGTGTTACTTGAGAAAAACCCGTTTCCTCTCCGTTTTCAGTCGCATATGAGACCAGTGTGCTATCATAGTCGAGGTACAACTCAAGTGCTGAAGCTTTCCGACTTGAAAGTCGCATACTTACCTGAAACTCCTCATTTTCTTTCACCTCTTCTTTATCAGGAATCAGCGAGGATTCAATCGGTGGATTCAGACCAGCAAAAAACCGTTGAACATATGGTGAGACATACCAAATAATACCAACGAAGACTATGATGCCAATTACGCCGAGTCCAATATATCTTTTTGGAATGTGAGGTATTTTCGGCAAAGAAAAATGAAAATGCCGAACGCTTTGTGCCCGTATAGGTTTATGATCCATCTTGTGCATGAGTTTTGATAAAATTGATTTGCCAAATTGCATAATCCAAGATGCTGACTCCATCCGCACTCGAATCGAAATTTGCTGTCCGACAGTCTCCGATTGTCCCACCTTCCGGCACGTGGGCCTCTAGTACATATTCATTGTACCAACAGACGTAGTCATTCACATCAATAACCCCAACGCGCACTCCATTTTCTTCAACATAATTGCAGTTTGCATTCCCTTTTTCATAATCGGGACAGTCATTTGGTGCAATTGTGGGAATTAGCGTATTTGTTGCTGTGGGAGGAATGGGGGTGTTAGTAGGTCGTGGGGTGAGTGTTGCTGTGGGAGGAATGGGGGTGTTAGTATTTGCCGGAGGAATAGGTGTATTTGTTGCTGATGGCACTGGGGTATTTGTTGGGGGAGCACACTCTCGATCAATAGAGCAGGTATTTTCTCCAGCTCCTGCCACCTGCCGACACGCATTATTTACACATACAGAATGGAAGGGTGTTGGGGTCGGCGTATTGGTTGGAGTATTAGTAGGTGCTTTGGTAGGAACTACCGCAGTAAATTTTTTCGTCACAATTGTTCGTTTTCCTTTGCTGTCTTTGACTCCTACCTTGTAGGTATAGGCACCATGTGTAGTAAGATCATTGGTTGTTGTCAGTTTGTAGGTTCCATTGGTTTGCTTGGTTACATTCATGCTCGTAATGAACCATGTTTTATCAGGTTTTTGGTAGTCAACCTGACCGGTAAGTGGATAGTTCCCATCAGGATCAATGGCGATGGCAGATACCGTAACCTTACCTCCAGAAACCGGTGAACTGGGACTATGTGCGACATTGGAAACTTTTGGTGGGGCGTTGGTGGGTCGTGGGGTGAATGTTGCTGTGGGAGGGATGGGGGTATTGGTAGGAGTTGGAGTATTCTGAACTTTGACCAGTGAAACCTTCTTCAATACTCCTCTACTGTTCTCTGTCCCCTTGTCCCATGAGCAAAATTTTACACTAAACCACTCATTATGATTGTGCACTGATCCTTCCCATTGCAACCTGCCCTGACCATTTATTGAGTTAAAGGGAGTAATATAATTCGTGATATTTTTGGTTTCTATTTGTATAAATGGATTTTTTGATTTAAAGTCACTATCCACATCAGCAACTAACCGATAGGTTGAACTATCGGCAGTGGCACCTTTTACCCATTGTATCCAACAGGAGCCATAATTTTGATTCTGGGCAGTTGATGATATTTGTAAAGCTCCACTGGGGATAATCGATGCCTTCGAAGTTGCATTGCGAGACCACCAGCACCATTTTCCAAAGTCACATTTTCCTTTATGACTACTTCCATCTCCATTAATCTCATTAGTCAAAAGATTGCCAGGTACCGTAGTATCGACTACATTGATATCAGGCTGACGTGTAGGAGTAGGCAAATCACACGAAAAATTTACTGCGGGAGCTGAAGACCATGCATTCAGATTGCAGTCGGTTCTTCCATGTACCCAAAATCTATACTGAGTGTTGGGTGTAAGCCCCCGAACGGTTGTTCTGTTAATTCGCGGATCAGAACAAGAATCACCCGCATTCAAAGTGCTACAGTTTCTGCTAAACGAATTAGGATTCTTGTCAAGTCTCGTCGAATAAAAGGTTGCATTGGTTGCCCGATTCCAAGATATGGTTGCCGATGTCTTATCGCTACTACAGGAGACGGACAAAGCCGTTGGAGCGCCCAACGCAGGACATGCGATAGTGATATTTTTCTCGGACCACTGTACACAAGAAGTGCTCGGATCGTTTATGACTGCAGCTCGTAATGTATAATTGCCGCCGGGAATTTGCGGAGTCCAGGTAGTCGCCCATCCATTTGAGTTTGGCGTTCCTGAGTTACAATATCCTGCGGTATCTGGTCTATTTGTTGAGCTAATATGTCCTGCAACCTTGGCACAATTATTCCATGTTCCCGCATCACACCGATGTATATCAACTCTATGGCGTACTCCTTGACCCGCCGGTCCCGAACAGATACGCCCCCATCCATCCAGTGTGTATGATTGTCCATAAGTAAAGGTCGTACCACTTGCAGGGTGGTCAAAATAATTGTATCCCCAACAGGTTGAGGTCGGAGTTGGAGTAGGTTGGGCAGATGAATCAGCAACACATTTTTTCCGGGTAATGGTACCTGCGGCACAACCACCACAACTATCATCTTTACAGACCGTCTCAGATTGACAGTGTTTGCCAACCGAACACCCTGATCCACAAGTATTTACATCAGAACAGTTTTGTGCTGATACTGCATTCACCCGCTGTGAAAGGAGAATACCGACAATTACTAAAAATATAAGCAGATATTGTCTCATTCCACGCATAAGTTATTTATAACACAATTCATACATCTATTACATTTGTCCACCTACAAAATGGATCTGCCAAATAACATAATCTAAAAGCGCCACTCCATCGATACCATCAAAATCTGCACTTCGCACACAACTCTCCTGTATATTCTCATCAAGATACTCTGATTTCCAACAGGAAAAGTCATCCGTATCGATATCATCATCACAGTTTGCGTCGCCGTCTGGATGTCGAGGACAGTCGCCAGGATTAGTCGTTGGCTCGATCGGTTTTGGGGTCAGTACTTCGGCTGTCGTTGGAGATGGCGTCATTGTGACTGTTGACTCCACGGGCTTGCATGCACCATTCTCGCATCCATTGGGACAGTTTATGATATCGGCCAAACAGCTGAGATTATTTTCTCCTCCACAATATGTTTCAGATATTGCCCCGTTCAAACAGAATTCCTCTACTAAGTATCCCGTACAGCCTGGGCCTGTTCCCGCAATACTCCCCTGAGTATAAATATCATTCCCATCGGTCGACGTGCAATACTCCTGTGTTTGTGGCTCGGATATCGTCGGCAAAGGAGTATTGGTGGGAGGATACCCACATTGGATACGTGGACTATCAACACCCTCTGCCCACACATTATTTTGGACACTATGCACCCATGTTTTGTAAATCTCCCCCGGTGTGATAGGCACTGTAATATAACTGGTCTGGGATTGGATACAGAAATCTCCAGAATTGGGACTTTCACAACTTCCACTCCAATAATTTTTTTCGTTATCAAAGCGTAATTCGTACCGGTCAGGATTGCCATTGGCCGGCCAGGTTTGCCAGGTGATCTCGACTTGCGTGTTATTGTTCGAGCAGGAGTAATGAAATAGTCTTGGACGTGGAATTTCACAGACAAAATCCGGTCCATCCATCGCCACACTATATCCATCACTATTTATGGCATGCACCCACCAGTCATATTTGACAAGCGGCGTGATGGGAACTTCAATATATGGAGCCACGACCGACATACAGCGATCCCCCGCTTTGGGATTTGCACAATTTCCATTCCAGGATCGTGGATTTGCATCAAGTTGGAATGCATAGGATGTAGCAGAATTGGGCTGAACCCATTTCAACTGCACAACACCATTTGCAAGATCACAGGAATAGTGTGGACCACGGGGCGAAGCTGGAACCGATGCAACTACTTTCTGTGGCAAAAAGAACACAGAGAAGAAGAGTAGACAGAGAAGACTCAGCAGATACTCCTTGTGCAATAAATCAGTTTTCATTTCGCAGATGAAATTCTATATGCATACTTTATAATACCATTACTGCTCATCTGAACGATTGATTCAAATAAATGTTTGACATTCATAAACGGTCTGCGTATAATCCCCTCTATACTATGTCGGACACAACCAAACACAAACCTTCCGTATCTCTTGATAACTTACCAGATCTCATGACGATCAAAGAAGTATCAGAACTCCTTCGTGTTTCCCCACTCACCATCAAACGTTGGGGCAAAAAAGGAAAGCTTCCAGCAATTCGCATCAACTCACGAGGAGACCGGAGATATAAAAAAGAAGTGATTTTACGGCTACTTGGAGAGGATACCACCTCTGGAGTGTAATAGATTGTAAGAACGGTCTATTCTCAAATCCACTTTTTAGTGTACTTTATTCGCTCAAGTGATTTTTGGTAGTCCGCATGGTCTAAAACAAATTGTTTATATTTTTCACTGTTTCCTCCAAATTTCTTTAAAATCAAATCTGGTCTGTCAATAATATCTTTCTTCATAGAAAGAACATAATTACGAAACGAATTAAATCGATACTTAGTCAAGTGCTCTATCTCAGCTATCAACCCCGCCGAATAAGGATTCAAATGAATATAACGAGAAACATGAAGAAAATCCTCACGAGAAAGAATCCTCCGGGAACGAAAAGGTGTTAAAAAAATCGGTCCTTTTCTCTGCTTTTTAATATTATAATATCGCGTAATAGAATCAAGTGTCGTGGCAACAGTTCTGATGATCCCTTCATCTATTTTTTGACGAATTAATAAATGAAAATGATTGGGCATGAGACAATATACAATGATATTGATATAAAAAAACTGCGCATTATTAACCAGATGAGAATAGCGCTCTTTATCCTGCTTCTTAAGCCGGCGAAACATTGAATATCGGAGATGTGCCTTTTTGGATCTGTAGTAAGCTAAGGCATTCAAAAAATACCGTGCTATTTGCCTGTTGAGAAATATGTTCTTATTATCTATAGTTTTACTATAAATATGATAGTAACTTCTATTAACAAAAATATCTCTTCGTGATGGCATAATGAATATTATACCAATACATAACTAAATATATGGAAGCAATTTTATTACAAAAGTTACTTTCCCTTTAGACTGTGAGTATGCTCTATTGCACTCCAGGGGTGTTATTGAAGGATTTGGTTTGAATTATTGAATTATTTTCTACAATAATGCGGATACTATCTCCAATTATATTCAAATGTATACTTTCCACAGGTATTTGTGCACTTGCTAATGCATTCTTCACTCCTTTTAGTATGTCTGCTTTCTGTATCATATCTATTACCTTTCTTTTATACATTTTCAGCAAACCTTTTCCAAGGACATTTAAATTATCTATCGATATTGTTATGTCGCTTAATCGTGGAATTCCATCCTCAATTGCAATATTTCCGCTAATGCTCGTTGGCTTATTTTTTCCCAGTGCCGCAGCCTGGTTTGCATACGATACTTGTGCTGCTCCAACAAAATGAAGTGATTCATCTTCATTTTGTTGTATTGAAAATGAGTTAAACCGCATGCCACTCACAAAGTGTTGCACATTGCCGATCTGTGATATTCCTTCAATTATTTCAGGCAGAAACTTTTTAGTCATTGCCGGATTCAGGGTCAATGCTATTGTCCTATGTTCCAGAGCCTCTTTGTGAATTTCTGGAAATTGGTCTTTTAGACTTCTACTGGGGTCTATGCTCACCTCGTATTCTTGAGCTAGAGCAGTTTGCTCTCGAACCTCTTCAACTTTTACAGGTTCAACTGTTTGAGTTGGTGCATCTGCAACTCTGCTTGCATAATAATCGTCAAGTGCTTGTATGATCTCTGGCGCCGTGTCACCAATTGGCGGTAATTGATCGACTCGAAGCACATTTTCGACAGCAGGAAGTGGAACCTTCAAGGCGTCATGTCGTTGAGCCAAGCGAAGACCTCGCATATCTTTATCCGCCACCAAAACATCTTCCCTCACAGAACTTGGTATAGGAGTGAAATACTCTGTCATATGTGTTACTCTCTTTGTAATAGCTCTTCAATCTGTTTCCGTACATTTTCAATCTTTTTTTCATCACTTCGTTTCCCACTCATACGCTCTTCCAATTCTTTATCAACGGCAATTCTGATTTCAGTTTTATAATCCTTCTCAATCTTACGTTTCCCGGCTGCTACTTCTTGCATTATTTGTGTTCGTGCATGCTGCTCAAGCGCATCTTCAAGCTCGTCAAACACATCCCAACACACTTTAGTAACCACAAATTGCTTCTTCTCATCATATCCATCAAAATCACGCAATAGCTCATCACGTAAATCTTCTTCGATGGGAATAATACGAATTACATTTTTAATATTTAATTTAAACATATGCATATGACGAATATTGAATATTAACTTGATTCAGGTCCCTCTTCTTTAGGCACGTAGACTGCTCGATTTGCTTCTATGGCACGCGCTATTTTTATAGCTTCTTTCCGTGCAGATTCTCCCCCCATTTCTGCCTCAATTTTAAGTATGAGATCTTGCCCGCTTGCCCCCCAATACTTTTTGCCAAATCGATCAATACTTCTTTTGAGCATCTCACTCTTCATTTCTACAGTATATTGATTGCGATTTGCTTGTATTTCAGCACGTATTTTATCTATATCCACTAAAGCCCCTAAGCCTTTCTCGCGCATATATACAAATACATCGGCCATATATTTTTGAACTTCATTTAAGGGAATGTCTGTAAATGTATGTGTTGTATTTCCTCCATTAGCTTGATACTCAGCAACAATAAGACCCTTAATTAATTCTTGTTTTTCGGTAATATATGCTTTTAGATCTGGATCATCTATGCGCTCTATTAATGCATCCATGGTAGGTTGCGCTTTTTCTGAATATACCCTATACATGGCTTTTTTAAGTTCTGAAGTGGTGGTTGCATCTCCCTCTGTCATCAGAGTAGATATCATGATGAGATCTTTCCCATTCCCTCCATAACGAAGAAACTCACGAGTTACTTGCGCGATGGCTTCAGAAGGAGCACGATATATGGGCGAAACATCAGAATAGCCAGCAACCAAATCTTTGAGCTGATCATTCGTTAATGCAGTAATTCCCGGAATTCGCTTTGTCAACTCTTCGTTTAGTATATCCCTCAAAGCTTTTCCTTGGAACTGTTCATCAAATGCAGTGGGGTCAGTAAGTGGTGCAGTAGGTGTACGTTCAAACAGTGCAGTCCGCACCGCAAGTGCAACTGGTTGAATATCTGTTGCATTCAGCCCAACGCCGGTAACTGCAGTTTCAAAATTGGTACGCGCTACATCTGCATTCAAATCTGCAGACACCAACTCAAGGGGCCGTACATTATTGATGATAGCAATAACATCTGCCGTATTTACCGTAATGCCAGCTGCCGTAAATATTGCCTCAGCCTCTGTTATTTGAGTAGGAGTATAGGAGGCGTTAGTGAGTTCAAAATGAATATTGTGTTTTACCGCTATGGTTCGTACTGCATCTACCACCTTTGCGGTATCATCAACCGTAAGCCCCAAAGTATTCTGAACGTAATTTGTGACCACCTCTGCTGCAGCTGCTTTTCGTTCAATGGATGCCCATTCATAGGCAAATCGAGCTTCCTGTGATTGTTCTTTCAATCCCTCTTGTTCTTTTTCAATGGCATCTTTTGGAATATTTTTTTCCTTTTGTGCTACTGCACGCATTCTATCTATCGTTACCTGATCAATCTTGCCGAGCATACCCACACGTGATCCTTCGCTCATCCCGTCTCCCGTAGCTATCGATCCTTCACGGGTATTTGCCTGTCGTACTAAATCTGCCAATAGATCTGTCGTGTAATGCCTATCTATCATGCGTATCATAAGGCGCTTTACATCTGGTTCACGAAGTCGCTCGTCATATACGTTCAAATTGGCTGGAAGTGTTTGCTCCCCTATGGCTTGTGCCAAAGCTGCAGCACGCGTTGCATCTGCAATAAATACATTAAAAAATATTTCCGGAGTAACAATTTTAGTTAATCTCCCATACAATTTCTCTCCTTTTGCGTCACGCTTCATCACATCTTCACCGCCTAAAATAGACATGGTTCGTATGTATGCCGGAAGCACAAATGGCCTGTTTGCAGCGCCAACACCCAACTGAGTAAATGAATCGGGGCGCTCCAGTGCTGCAGCTTCTGCCTCTGCCGTAAGATCCAATCGGGCGCGCGCTTTGATTTCTCCCCATTTTCCCGAACCCAATATCTCGCTTTTGAACGCTTGCAAAGCCTCCAGTTGGTGTTGATCACCCATGCGCTTTATATTGAGGTCAATATCTATGGTATCTATGTCATTTTGTAATCGCTCAATATCGGAGCGGATGGTTTTAAGTTTTGCGGGTATGTCTGCTACTACAACAGATGGATCAATTCGCTGTATCGCCGCAAGTGCTGCAGTGCGTCGTGCTTTTAATTCTGTCTTTTTAGATTCCAACTCCTCAATGGCAGTAAGCTTATTTTTCCCCGCTTCTACTATTTTTTGTTGTTCTTCTTTTTCTTTTGTTAATTTTTCAATCTCTACTTGTGCATCATCAATTTTCTTCAGTAGTCCACCTTGAAGCTCATTAATATCTGATTCAGCATCAGCAATGGACTTGATAAGGCCTTTTTTATCATCTCCAATTTCATCAGTTCTCTATTTAATTGAACTACCAAAACGATCAATGTCTGAAGGATATGCTTGAATGCGCGTATTTAATTGATCACGTTGTTGATGCAAACTTTGTAGTTCTTGAGTTCTAACTGCTACTTCAGCTTGATTATTTGCTGTTATAGGATTTTGACTAATCCAATCCATCAGAGAATCAATGCGGGTCGATACATCATTCAGAAGAGCCTGGTCAGCTTCTTGTTGAGCATCACGTCCTCTTTTCTTTTCAGTAAGCTCTCGAATTTCTTTTTCTGCTTCAGTTTTTCTCTGTTCCCATCGCTCTATGCTTTTTTCTTTTTTTTCTTTTTGTCTTACCAATTCTTTTTTTTCTCGAGTTTTTTCCCTTATTTTCTCTTCAGCTTCTTCTCGGGCAGCTTTCGCATCGAGTACCGGCTTGGCCTCTGCCTCGGCACGTCTAATTTTTTCGTCTATTTCCGATATTTCTCTTGCCAATTCTTCATGTCTCTCAAGGTCCTCTTTCAGTGTCACTTGTTCTTTCTTCTTCTTCTCAAGCTCGTCTCTTTTCTCTTGTTGAGGTTCAGCAAGTTTTTTTGCATTAACCAGCTCTTGGAGCGTTGTTACCTGCGCATCCACATTATCTACCATTTCTCCCGTCGCACGATCGTCGAGTCGCTCTCTATCAACTCCTTTTTGTATTGCTCCAAGGGCTTGTTCGAGCTGTTGTTCCAATGATACTCCTGTATTCAGCCCTACCGACATTACTGCCATTCCTTCAATGTGTGGGTTCACTCCTCCCAAACCAGAATCAATCGCAGTAAAGGTGTCTGGATCATTCGGATTCAATAGGTTGAGGTGATCGTGCGTGCGAAGTTGTTCATCAAAGTCTACATAATATGCATCTTGGCGGGCATGAGTAAGGCGCTTAAGTAGTGTGCTTACTTCACCTTTTGCATTCTTTCCCATCCTGTCGCCCTCCAATACTGTTCCTAAGACTTTCTGATTCTTTAAAAATGCTTTTTGTGTCCCATCAAGTTGAACTGTATTTCCACCAATGGTGTATTCTCTATCAGTTCGAAACACCGCATCATGAGAAAATCGTACTTCTACATTACTGTAAACACGCTTGCGTGATTCATCTTGGAATTCTCCCATCATCTTGAGAATCCGTGTTTCATCCTCCCATCGAATCTTTCGTCCAGGATCTCGTTTATACATCCACTCAATAAATCGAGCTGACAATCGAGGAGCAGCTGTGCCAAGAAGTCCAATGGCCACACCTCCAGGCATCACTAAGCCGGCAATTGCACCAACAGAGGTTGCCTTCTTTGTTTTTAAGGCATCTACCAATTTCCGTATTTTCGATATATCTCCACGTACTTGATCTAAAGGTACTCCAGTCTCACTACTTATTGCCGGAGCCATCGCTTCTGGCTCATCGACATGCTCAATGTATTCTGCCTCTTGTCCCGGCGGTATGGTATTTTCTGCACCCGTTCCTAGTTGTATTGCTACTATTTGCCGCTCGGTCGCTATCATGGCAGTAGTGAGCCATTGTTGTGCTTCGTCTTCATTGGTACTCCGGAGTAATTCATCAAATACTGAGAAATAGGCATTATAGATTTCTTCATCTGTTTTACCATCGAGACTATACCCTTTATCAGTATGATGCTTGCCAAACTTGTGAGTCACCACATCTACCATTTGCTTTTGCCAATCTGCAAGGTCTGCTGCTTTGTTGGCTTGAGTATTGCTCCTCATTGCAAGGTACTCCTCTGTAAGTGCCCGAGCAAATGTCTCAGAGGTAGCATCTTGTATACTGCGCTCTTCTCCCTGCACCATCTCACGAAATGCAACAGTGCGCTCCTTTGGACCACTAAAAAACTGCCTCTCAACAAATTGCCTTAATAAGCCACCTTGTTCTGATGGCACACCATTTTCACCACTATTTGAAGCTACTTTTTCCTCTGCATTTCTATGAAAAACTCCCATAGACTTTATTGTAATTGAATTTGTATATTGATACAACTATAATGAAAAGTATGTCAGAAGGTTTAGACACAGGAACGGAAACCCCCGCCGTCATAACCCAAAAAGAGCAAAAAATACCACCTAGGACAGGGCCTCTTCCTACAAACGACCAAATACCAGAAGGGAGCAGTCCTGCCAATAACCCAGAAAGCGGTCATTCTTCCACAACTCCTGATAATCCCAACAAACCTGTTGTAGAAGCAGATCAAACTACCGGAGCAGAAGCAGCTACAGAAAAAGCTGAAATGCCTGAACTCCCCCCCGTGAGTGGTGAGCGCAAGATGCAGGAAGCAGAAATGATTATGCATGCTGAAGTAGGGAGAAAAAACAAAGAAGGACCCCAGGACAAACAAAACGAAACACCGACTGATTTGGCCATGGAAGGATTGCATTTTTTCTTGTCTCATAAGCTTCATCCTTCACAAGCATTTGGTACAGAACCTATTCTTGTTGGAAAAGAGCATACGTTACGGGTACAGGCGCAAAGTGGTAGGTATGTTGCAAAAGAAAAAGGAGGACTCGTTGTTTCTGCTATCGTATCAAAAGAAGTACGAGGAGATGAAGTATTTTTCAGGTGTGCATTGGGAGATTCTGCAGACTTAGTAGATATTAGCGTGAGCGAACTTATGCGCTCTCAGCTTATGGCAGAAGGGGATCTTATTGTTGAGTCTATGGGAGAGGGAACCAAGAAACGCCAGCTTGCAGAGGAATATGTTGCGGCACAAAAAGCTGGCCGAACTGAAAGTGGCAAGCCCATTGCCCTTGAAAGTGATAATATCGAAAGCGCAGGGAAGGAAGTGGCAATCCCCACTTCTGAAGCTATGAGACGACTTATCCTTGCTGCAAATGAGCATGAAAATATAGATGAAGAAACTGCCTCACGATTATTAGAAAAATTAGATGGCACGTCATTGGTTGATCAGCATACAGCTGGGGAAATACTCGCGACACTCGATATTACCGGCAGTCAACTCTCTAAAATGAGCAGCGATATCGCTGCAAAAACAAGACGACTCGAAGAACTAAAACTTGGAATTAATGCGATGGAAGATGGGCATACTAAACAACAAGCTCAAGCTGAGTATGATAGTATAGTTGGAGAAATTGCTATGCAGGAAGCACGACAAGCTGGACTACAAAAGCTGAAAGACGCACTCGATGAGCTTCCGGGGGGAGCTGAGAATGCTATAACCAATCTCCTCACTCCACTCTATGAAGGAACTATGGATCCCAAGCAAGCTCAAGATTTTTTATCGTCGCTACAAAACAATGATACTGAACAACTACTGAGAAGCCTAGTAGGAGATTTAGAAAAAAATGATCCAGAAAACAAATATATTGAAGTTGCAAAAAACGCTCTAAAATATGGTGGTTTAGGGACACTTGCTGTGTTTGCCCTCATGATCATGCAAGCAATGCAGGCAAAATAATAATTTATTACGATACTTTCATATGTCAGAAGGAACACCAGTAGGCATGGCTAAAATTTTAGAACTCCTTGAAACAGGGGCCACATTTGAAAAAGAAAAGGGCTTAAAGCCACCAGAAAAACTACAAACGCCCGTTGAATCAACTCGTCAAGCATTCTATGATGCTGTTGATGCTGCGATCATGGAAGGGTGCGACCATCCAGAAACGAGAGTTCTGGAAAAAAGATATCATGCTGCTCAAACTGAATACATGCTACCTTGGCTCAACAAACACAAGCCACTCATACGTAATGGGCTGAAGCAAATGGCATCGCTTATTCCAACTGCTCCCCATCTCCTTCACCCTGATGTGGAGAATGCAACAGCACCAGACATCCTACAACTTTCAGAACTTACACAGATGATAGTGGGACCAGATGGGGATCATGATCGGATACTATTGCACGTAGCGCAAACACTACTGAGTTTGATAGCACCCACGGCAAACCTTAATCACAGATCTCAACAGCCTCATGATGTGAGTACAACATCAGCAATGTTTGATAGCATCACACAAGTACTTCAATCAGTATGTGATGGAACATGGTATGGACCAACAGAACTCAATGGAAAGACACCCAATGAAGCACAAGCGCGAGGAATTCCTATTTATATTTCAGGTGGTCAATATCCAAATAATCAGCCCATTTCAGGCGTCGTACGAATGGGATTTGTACCTCACAGATCTCTGGCTGATGGCAAGCGTACAATCGGCGAACCAACTCTGCCAGCTACCGTAACACTCTAGTTTATCATTTAGGATACTCCAAGCTCTGCAAGTTTATTTTTCAACCGATCGATCTCATCATCTTTCTCCTCAATGATCTCCTCATCTTGTTGCATGGGATGTTTATTGTTTACTGTTTCACAGTTATTACCATTTCTCAGCTCCTCAGCAGCCTCCACTGGATCTGTCACATTTACTGACAAACCGGTGCCAAGCTCAAATCCCGCCCGATACACAAAGCGGGGAATGATCCGGATATACCATTTTTCTTTTGGATAAATATAAAAGTTGTAGCTAAATCCCCGGCCGGTCTTTCCCTTCGTTTCATGGAGTTTTTCAAGTTGGAACATGAGCTTCACATATATATCGACGAGATCCTTGATTTCCTCATCGGTAATGTCACCAAAGAAGGTCGTCTCAACTTTTGGGGCAATCCACACTTCATATGGCCATTGGGAAAAGTCGGGGCAGTACATATTGAAATAGGTGTTTTCTTCAACGATATTGTCCAGTGGCTCTTGCGCGAGAGTTGATAGGTTTATTTGGTTTGGCAATAGTACGAGTTGTGAGTGTGGATGCTCAATTGACGTCCCCGCATCCTCCCCTTGATTGCAGAATATGATCACCTGACCTTTTTTTCGATATGTATTAAATCGCTGACGATATGTCTGGAAAACCTTCACAATGTGGTCTTTCGGCAGATGATGTAGATCATCTTCTTTGGGAGAATGGATAATGACTTCATGAAAGTCAGTAATCGGGTATTTGTTGGGGATGACCCGCACATCCCACCCGGGTTCACCGGGGTTTCCATCCCCTACTCGATAGGTTTCAGTGGGCGTCATCTTCTCATTCCCCGGACAAAAAGGACAGGTTTCATCAGTGTCTGTATCTTCAGCTACTTCATCGGGTCGATTTTCGCGTCCATCGGCAATAATCACCCACCTGCGACTTGAAATATCCGGAACATATTTTGACATATTTCTAGAATAACATTTAATCTGGAGTGATTTCCACATCAAATTATGACATTATTCAATTGTTAAATTGCTGAATTGTTATATTGTTGAATTATTCTCTGATTCAATTGTTATAATGGCTCTATGCATCTCTTACTTGCTGGTTTGGGAAATCCTGGCGAAAAATATCATAAAAACCGTCACAACGCGGGATTTATGTTCCTTGACTGGCTACAAACGATCCCTGATTCAGGATTTATGATGAAAGAATCGGGATTTACGTTTGATAAATATGCAAATGCGGAGCTCATACGGGGTACATACAAAAAACACAACGTTCGGTTGCCGAGCATTTTGGTCAAACCACAGACCTTCATGAATCGATCCGGAAAGACAATCGCCCATTTGATCTCACCGCCAATAATTATTTTTGTCGCACACGACGATCTGGACATCAGACTTGGCAGCTATAAAATCCAAAAAGGAGTCGGACCCCAGATGCACAATGGAGTCGATTCAATCGAGAAGGCTTTGAAATCGAGTGAGTTTTGGCGTATCAGAATAGGTATTAATAACCGTACTTCCGATAGCTCCATTCCGGGCGAGCTATATGTCCTGAGTGATTTTTCAGAACAAGAAGTTCAGTTGCTCAAAGAAACCTTCCCACGCATACTTTCCAAGCTGCAATTCCTTCTTGAAGATCCGTCTATTTTGTAGTCCGAAACCGATTGGCTATAGGGTGGGTTTACCGTTATGACAATCTTTGTTATAATATATGCTTAGTAAGTAGTATTCGCTAAAAACAATATACGTCAATCAATGTGTTTGTCTTTGGGAATAATTGTCTTTGTTGGGTGATTGAATATCAAAATAATTAATAAACTTTTCTAAATACTCTATGGGTCAACGGATACAGTTAACGAAGATAACAAATGTACCAATACCAAAATATTCAAACCTTGGGTCCCGCGAATATAGATTGGCGATTGATGACATTACCAAGGATATTCTGGAACATTGGCAGTCACATCCATTCGACTTTACTGAGTTTGCAGAACAACTGAAACGCCAACGTGCCCCCTTCTCCTTTCGACTTGCGACAAAAATCGCACATTCTTACTCGCTTGTGCAAAACATCACTCAAAAGGTGATGGTTTCCGTCATTTTTCCCGTATATAACGAAAAAAATCGCCTTCACACGAGTAAAAGCCACCCGCATGGCGAAAACTTGCTTCGAACAAAAATTGGTCAATTAGAGAATTTGAGCACACATAATAAAAATCTCTCCTGGCAAATGACCATTGTGGATGATGGCAGTGATGATGGGACCGGACACATAATCAATTTTATTTTGGAAAAGGAATATCCCGAGTACCTCAAGTCTGGTCAAGTGAAGGTACTCTTTATTTCAGATGCAATCAAACAAAAATACTCATACCTCGAAGAGGTCAAATCGCTATCACACTCGGGCAAAGGAAGTAGTATTACCTATGGACTTGATCTCAGAAACAAAGAGTATAAGCCCAACAAAGACGAAGAACATATTCTAATCTATACTGACGCAGATCTTTCTGTGCATTTGGGACAAATTGGTATTGCAATAAACAAGATTCTTTCAAAAGACTGTGATGCAGTCATAGGTCAACGACGGTTGAAAGACTCGTTGATTATTCGCCCAAAAATAAAGACTGCCCGAGGCAAGTTGTACATCTATCTTTTGAACAAGCTTATCCCTGACTTTGTTGACTTTGTAATCGATCCTCAAGCTCCCCTTAAAGCCATAACAAGTACTGCCTTTAAAAAAATCTCCACTCATATTCGAGAACCGGGATTTGCATTTGATGTAGAGTTCCTGCTTCTTCTTAAAATTATGAATATTAAAACATGTCCTTTGGGAATTGCTTTTGTCGACTCAACAAAAGAATCTCATACAAAAGGGAGTAGTGTCCACTTGGAAATTTTAAAACGAATTATAAAAATTCGCAAACGGCAGCAACCACGCTCTCCTGCAGATAGTGCTTTAGAAAAATTTATTAGCAAACTCAATACAGATCAGTGGGATAAACTTACTCAAAATGTTCCAGAAGAAATCAAAAAATCAACATCAAAGCGACTCGGAAAGCTATCAATTCCTTTAAAAGAATTCACGGCGATTGCTTCTTAGCTTTTTTTGCAAGTATTTCTTCATACACTGCTTCATAGTTTTCTACCATTCTATCTATGGTAAACATCTTTTCTACACGAGAGCGACAGGCGCGTGATTGGATAGTATTGATTTTGGAAAGTGCCAATTTGAGCCCGTCAATACCATCCTCTGGCGAAACCACAAAACCAGTCTTTCCCTCTTGTATCACCTCAGATACCGATCCCCGATCAAAACCAATTACAGGCGTCCCACAGGACATGCTTTCTGCCATGACTAATCCAAATGGCTCGTACCAATTTATTGTCATGAGAAATACCTTTGCCTCTTGCATAAGTTTTGCTACGTGTTTTTTGGTGAGTGGCAGCTTCTCCTTTACTGGACCAATCCATTGAATTTTATCATTGAGGTACGGCTTCACATCTGAGTTGAAAAAATCAATATCTTCTACATTGCCTGATAGAAGCAGTCGCGAATCTGTCTCTCTGGCAAGCTGTATTGCCCATCTTATTCCTTTGGGATCCATGAACGATCCATCGCTGTTTTTGGCTTTTGAAAGCCGACCTAACCACAAAAGATAATCTTTTTTTGTGTCTGAATATGAATAAATATCAGTATCTATACCATTGTAGACAATCGACTGCATGTGTGCTTTTTTGAATAATTTTTTATGCGCCTTCGAAATTGAAATCAAATGAGTTTTTGAGAACAGCGCAAAGGTCTCGTCGACATACGTGGTAGGCTGTATATGGACGGTTGAGACCAGAGGGACAGATAACTGATCTTCAATAAGAGACATAAAATAGTCAGGAGCTGAGTGGTTGTGAATGATGTCAAATGTATGATGAATTTTTTTAATGTGTTCTGCCAGCTTGACTAGATAAGCAATTTCTCGAAAAATATTATTTTCAGCTGGTTGCATATCTACCAGACCAGATTCCATAATTGGATCCAAAGTAACACCTGGAACCAAACTATCTGCTGTTGCAACAAGCGTAACATCATGCCCGCGCTCTGCCAATCCTTTCGCCAGATTGTAGATGACTTTTGAGCGTGACGCAGGTTCATCATGGGTTATTTTTCTGCGCACTGTAGAGACAATGAGTATTTTCATAGAAATATTTTACTTATTTACTATCATATATCAGACATACAAATAATCCAAGCTAAAAAAAAAGGTATAATTGTGCTACTATGCCTGACATGAAATCCATCTCAGACGTCCTTGACCATTTTGACCCTTTGGAGGACAAATACATCTCCCGAGAGTTTCAATCATTTGGCATTTATCTTTCTGAGAAGCTTGAAGATACCCGCAGAAAATCCTTGTACATCAAGATGTCGCGCGATCTCCCCCGCCCTGTACTTGAACAGGCACTTCGCTTTGTGGTTGATTCAAAAGCACGAAGCAAGGGTGCGCTTTTCATGTGGAAGCTCAAAGAGATGGGAGTGTTTGAGAAGTATGGATTTAAAATGGGAGGAAAGCGGAAAAAGAAGAAAGTAGTAATAAAGAAGACTTCTTGACAATATGTACATATTGTACTAATATAGTTTTATATGACTATAACAGTATCAATTACCGATTTTCGTGACAATCTTTCTGACTACCTTGCTCAGGTCAAAAAAGGAGATGAGGTTATTATAAAAGATTATAAAAAAGACGAAATTATTGCCCAAATTTCCAATCGCAAGCAGTTTGATATGTCTTCTTTTAAGCAAGTGCTTGGTGAAGTAGCAGGAACTTTTACTGCACAAAAGCATCCTGAATGGAAAACACGAAAAGATATTAGTAGCTGGGTTCGCAAAACAAGAAAAGCAGCACAAAGAACATTCTAAATATATATGCACCTTATTGATACCGATGTTTTTATTTGGATTATCCGAGGAAATAAAAAATATACCCAGTGGTTGCAAGAACGAGACGAAAAAGTATCACTCGGCATTTCTACCATAACCATAGCCGAAATATTTATGAATATTTTTCCCAGCGAGCTTCAAAATGTTGAGCGCATTATTGATCATGTCATTGTTGAGGATGTGACTAGTTCTATTGCAAAACGAGCTGGATGGTATTGGCAAGAACACCATAAGAGGCTCAAAAAGCTTAGTATTACCGACTGTCTTATTGCCAGTACCGCATATGCGCACAAAGCCACCCTTGTGACCCTCAATACGAGGCATTTCCCCATGCGAGATATAACTATTCTCAATCCTAGTAAGCCTTAATTCACCTCCGAACTTACACACCCTCGGTCTAGCTCTCTAGCTACTAGCCCCTAACTACTAAATTCGCATTATGCTACACTAAATCTATGCAATTCCCCGAAGGATTTATCCGTGAAATCGAGATAGAATATCTGAGGCAGTTAGCCAACATGCTCAAAACCGGCAAAATAGATGTGCCTACCGCCCGTGCTTCTGCCAAGAAATACCTTACCTATCTTCCCTTTTTAAGCCCAGAAGACCTCATGGCAAAGACAAATGACTTTATAAAAGCCTTTCCCATGCTTGGAACATACCACTTATATATAGCGCGTGAAATAGAAGATATTAAAACTAAACAGGTACTTGCAAAAATGCGCCATATGATGAAGAATGATAATATAGACGAAGCTATAAGTTTAGGGAAACGATAATATGGGAGAAGTTGCAGGAGCAACATTACCGCTGGCAGAAGTAGGAGCAAAGATGGCCCCTTCCGTGGATGAAGTTGTAATACCTACAGCTGATATGCCTGCTACGCCGGTTTCTGGCATCGAAATTGCAAAAGCAGGGATGAGTGTTGATGCTATGAGAAAGCCCGCTGTATCAACCCCTACACAAGAAGTGCTATCGCTCGTCGATGCTGTTGATCCAGATATTCCCGATAGTACTATTACTAAAAATCCAGAAGTAGGTATTCATACCTTAGCAAATGGTGAAACTGCAATTCCAGCTGAACCTCCAGAAGATGCAAATTTTGCTGAAGGTGGAGGCCAAAAACACCCAAAGGGACCGATACCTGAAGGATCTAGTAAAGAAATAGCAGATAATGTTGACGTGGCACTGACTGAGGATAATAATACTCCTGTAGCTGAAGGATCAACCGATGATATTCCGGGCGAAACGTCACCCGATAAACCGGCGGCTGAGCAACTAGATTATACTCCAGCAGAACCCAAGTCTATTTTGGCCCGACAAACAGAAACTAACCAACAGATCACTGATTTGGAAGCCAAAGGAGATAATCGCACTGATGAAGAAAATAAACAGTTAACTGAACTTCAGGACAAAAAGGCTGAGTTTGATGAATTTTCTGCATTAAAGCATAAGAAGTTAAATGAAGGGAATACGGGCGGATTAACTGCCGAAGAACAAAAGAGATACGATGAGCTTGATGCAACATTAAATCCGAAAGAACAACAAGAGAATCCAGAAGATACAACAGAAGCTCAAGTTCAACAACTTAATCAAGAACTTAAGGATATTCAAAAGGAACTTATTGATGGGGATCTTACACCACAACAGGCGAATGATCGACTTGCTCAAAATCAAAATGCGCGCGAATCACTCATGAAGGGAATCATGAAACGATTAGAACAAGGAGATAAAAATCTTACTCCTTTTGAAAAAGAAGTTGCAGAAAAGGCACTCGAAATGCAACAACTAATGCAGGAAATTCGCATGGCGCCAAAAGTTATGGATGCTATGGAACAGGTCATTAAAAAGCTAAAGAAAGATTTTGCGAGCGCAACACGATTTAAAATTACACCTGAAAATGCCAATTCAGATGAAGCACGAAAAAACACTGCTCTTCGAGGACAACTTGCAAATCAAATTGCTGGACAAGCAGCACATATGGCACGATATGCAGATATTACCAGTATCAATTGTAATGAGTATCGAAGTGTAAATAGTAGTCTTATGAAATTAATGGGTGTTCGTGGCTACTTTGCTGATGCTTTTGTACAAATCGGCACATCAATTTCAAGAAGGGCAAATACTTACAAGACTGATATAATTGCTCGAGGCATTGTTCAAAGGGCTTAATCAAAAATACCCCCACACCCAATATCCTATACTCCCTATGCCCTGAGTTTTGAGATACTCGATTTTGACTGAGACAGATTCTTCATCTTCATACCACAGTTCATGATCGTAGCCTTCTTCATCAGCATAAAAAATGTGTTTCTCGACAGATGTTGGATTGATATAGTTAATACACATGTCATCCCCGACCCCGATCGGGGATCCAGTCACTTTTTCTGGATTCCGGATCAAGTCCGGAATGACAGATATCTCACAATCACTGTACCCATTCTCAATTTCATTCAAAGGAATGGCAGTTGCTGCCTTGAGTGGTTTTCCCTGAGGCCCCAACGTCCAATCATAGCCATACATTCCAAATAACACAGTTATTTTTTCTCGTGGGACAACAGATGCAAAATCATCAACCATTGTTTGAAAATCATATCCATACTCATGGTCTACCAAACCACCTGTGCTCACGCTTTGACGCGTCAAAGGAAAATTGGGACCCGGTTCTCCTCTACTCTTATGAAAATCATAAGCCATTATGTAAATTTGATCGACATATCGAGAAATTTCTCTCACATCATACGGACGTGCACGATAAAATGTATCCCCATACAGAGTAAGTGAAAATGTCACCGATTCTGTATGAGTGGCTTCAGAAAATAACTTTACAAAAGACGTAATCGAATCTTTTGTATTTTCAAAAGGGATCACACCCATCTCAAGGTCAAGCACAATGCCATCAAAGCCAAACTTCTTAGCAATCGCGACAGACTCACTGACAACCGTTGACTGAAGACTACCGTTACCCAAAATTGCGAGATTGTCTTCGGTATCAAGCATGCGCACTGTCAATAATCGTTCTTTATCGGAAGAAGTATTGTGGATAAATGAAGAAACATTCTTGAATCCTGCATCATGATTCAACTCTCCAGATGCATCAGGAGAAACGCCGAAATAAATAAGCGAATTGTATTCCGCACCCTCTGAAGGTGACGCAGGTAGATCCCAGTATGGGATAAAGATGGTTTGTCGCGCATCTCCGCGAAAAGGCTCAATCGTTCTGTTGTCGCTTTTGGGCATTTGCAATGGAGTACTCTCTGGTTGCTGATTTTGGATATGTGATCGCAGTAAGAATGTGCCGTACCCAATAATCACTACGGTAAGAATGAGAGATATTTTTTTCCTCATCCGGCAATTATACTTATTTTTGAACTAGATAGACAACTTAGAATAGGATATACTATGGACTGTATGTCACTCAAACGTCCCAAAATATTTCTTGATTCAGGAAATCCTGAAGATACCAAAAAAGCAAAAAGCCTCCTTGGTTTTCTCGATGGTCAAACCACCAACCCAAGTTTGGTACTCAAACATCCTGAAGCACAAAAATACCTTGCTGAGGGGAAAAAATTTACCCAAGATGAGCTCCTCAATTTTTACCACCAAATCATCACCGAACTTGATTCGCAACTTGCTGGTCCAATTTCAGTTGAAACCTATGCAGATTGGGAAACAACAGCAGAGGAAATGCTCAAGCAGGCCCATGAGATGAAAAAATGGGGACATAATATTTACATTAAATTTCCGAGCATTCCTGCAGGGATTACCGCAGCAAATGAGTTTGTTAAAACAGGAGGGAGTGTCAATATGACACTCGTATTTGATCAGCAACAAGCCGCAGCAGTATATGCCGCTACCATGGCGACATTCAAACCTGTATTTATCTCTCCCTTTGTCGGCCGATTAGATGATCGTGGCTTTAAAGGACTCGATATTCTCAAAAATATCAATAAAATGTATAAGACGTTTGATACAAAGCGATTTGAAAAGAAAAAGCATATCGAGGTACTCGCTGCATCAATCCGCCACATGACTCACTTTTATGGGTCGATCGTCAATGGTGCAGATATTCTGACGGTGCCAATGGCTATCATTGAGCAATGGGTCCAAGAAGAGCGTTTTATGCCAGATGAGACCTATCGTCCTGATACCACGGGGCTTCGATCTATTCTGTACAAGGATCTTCCCTATCATGATGACTACACGATGTATCCATTGAAACGGGAGAAAGGATCACTGCTTGATGCAGGGCTCGTCAAATTTGCTGCAGATTGGAACTCCCTCCTTGACAGGTCAACAGACCAGCTCTAAGATGAGTTCATGTACGCACGAAACGCATTTACACTCATTGAGCTTATCGTCGTTATCTCAATCATTGGGATTCTTGCTGCAATGAGTATTGGATCATACTCAAATATTCAAAAAAGTGCTCGAGATGCAAAGCGGAAATCTGATCTCAAAGATATTGAACTCGCGCTCCAACAATATTATGCAGATAATAAGCAGTTTCCAAAGGCAGGCAGCTGCAATTATGGAGCCAACTGTTATGTATATAGCACTTCCGGTTCATCTTGGATACCGGCACTGGTACCCAATTACATAGATGCGGTTCCTGTTGATCCAAAAAACAATGCGGCTGCTCCATGGGGTATCAATAATTATTCCTATTCCTATGGCAATGTCGCTGCAGATGGACAATCCTATGACCTCACCACTCATTTAGAAAACACTTCAGACAAAGATCGGTGTGAGTTGAAAAATTACCGTTTCTATTTTGACAATCGTGCCTGGTGCACCGCATATGGCGGTAGGTATAATAATTATATTTATGAACGTTCTCCACTCACCAAATAAGAATCTCTTCCTAAAACGGGAAGGCATTGAAATGTATTCTAAATTCATTTATCATCATTGATATGAAGTTGCAAAAAGCATTTACACTCATTGAGCTCATTGTCGTTATCGCAATCATTGGGATTCTTGCTGCAATGAGTATTGGATCATACTCAAATATTCAAAAAAGTGCTCGGGATGCAAAGCGCTTGTCTGATATGAAAGATATTCAGACTGGTCTCGCTCAATACTATGCAGAAAATGGCCATTATGAAGGAGTGCGGACATATGGCGAAAGTGGACCATGTGGTGGATGGGATAGTTCTTACAATGATACAAACGGCAATGGCATCCCATTTGTCGATTTTCTTCAGACAAGTGGGATTATGGACAAAATCCCCACGGACCCAAAAGATGCCCAATGGGCAAATAATTGCGGAAATTATGCTTATTATCGATACAATGCCGGCAAATATGGATGCCCTGCAAGCAAAGGAAACTTCTACGTTTTAGGTATCCGGGATCTCGAAGCCACGACAGGCACTCATAAAAATAGTCCTGGATGGAAATGTTCGGGGAGAAACTGGCAAAATAGCTTCGAATGGGTAGTTGGTGGATATGAATGAAGTCTTGACAAAGTCTTTTTTGTTCTTCATAATGATTTTTAAGGGTGATTGAATTACATTAACAATATTTATTTTTTTCTATGAAAGTAACAATCTATACCATTAATGACTGCAAATTCTCACAAGCTGAGAAAGACTATCTTAAAAAAAATAATATTGCATTTGAAGAAAAGAATTTAGAGACCAATCGAGATTACTTGACTGAGATGCTGAAAGTGTCTGACAATTTTGCAGGAACACCGGTCACAAAGGTAGAAAAAGATGGTGGGGAAACGATGATCTTGAAAGGATTCACGCAAGATGAATTTGCAAAAGCACTAAATCTTTCCCCTTCTGCAACTGTATCTTCAGTGACCACAGCAGCTCCTGCAAAATCAGAGGCGACCGAACCAGCCGCAACGCCGACTCCACCCGTATCCCCAGAGCCTCCAGCCGCAGCAATGAGTACGCCAGTACCTGCAGTACAGCCTGAAAATACATCAACAGCTCAAACACCATCCAAGTCACCTGAGCCTGCACCAACGCCAACAACCGAAACAGCACATTTACCAACAACGCAAGAATCAACAACACAACCATCCACAACAGGAGCAAATCCATCCAATATGCAAGATATGTCGATTGAGTCACTTTCTGAGCCCGCTGTTTCGACACAGACACCTACGAGTCCTGAGCCAGTGAAGCCACCAGCGCCGAATGCTCCTGCCGCACCGCCGATGAGCACCCCTACTCCACCAGTAGCACCATCCGCAGTCCCTGAAGCACCTAAAACTCCTGCACAACCCGTAAACCCACTGGAAAGCCAAGAGGTTGGTCCGATCTCGCTCGATCCCCAGACTACTACACCTGTAGCACCAACAGCACCCATGAGCACACCGGCACCACAAACACCAGCTGCAACAGCTCCAGCAGAAGAAAAGCCAAAGAATGCAGAAGGTCTTGATTCGGTACTACAGAACCTTCAATCACAGGTGCAAGGAACATCCACACCTGCAGACCCTGCGCAAAAATCATAAAAAGGCCAATAAAAATACACACTAATACTCATTTTTCCTGTTATTTCTTTGATTTTTATATAAAATTATGATATTCTCAGATAAATGATGATATTTTTTGATTGATTATAAATTTTTTTTACTTTTGAAATTTCATATGGTATCATACAAGTAACATATTATTATTTAGAATCCATATTTCTGAATTATGAAAAACAAATTAAAATTCTCTTCTCAAAATATTCATATCGGATTAAAAAAATCTGACCCAACATTTGGTTCGGTTGTGACCCCCATTTACCCTTCATCAACGTTTCAGTTCTCCTCAGCACATGAAGGAGCCCTCAGATTTTCTGGGAAGAAAAAAGGTCTTATCTATTCTCGGTTTACCAATCCGACCGTATATGCTCTTGAAAAGAAGCTCGCGGCACTTGAAAATGGAGAACGCGCCCTGGCAACGAGTTCTGGGATGTCTGCCATAACCCTGACACTCCTCCACCATCTCAAACATGGAGATTCCATCATTGCACATAAGGTGATCTATGGTGGCACCTTTGAGTTTATTGCACATATCTTGCCAAAATTTGGCGTGACCGTACACATGGTCGATGCCGGAAATAAAGAAGAAATACTATCAAAAATCGATAAAACCACCAAGGTTATTTACTTTGAAACACCGACAAATCCACTCCTTGAAGTAGTAGATATTCAACAAATTGCAGATATTGGGAAAATGCATGGCATCACAACAATTGTTGACAATACCTTTGCCCCGCCACCGATCCAGTTCCCGCTTGATATGGGAATTGATATCGTACTTCATAGCTTGACAAAATACATCGGTGGACACTCAGATGTCATTGGTGGGGCTATTATTGGAAATTCAGAGCACCTTGATCCGATCTTTGCTCACAGCTACATCTTCTTTGGACCAACCATGTCACCATTTACAGCATATTTGATCATTCGTGGCATATCGACACTCAATGTTCGCGTCAGACAACAAGAACAAAATGCTTTGAAAGTGGCAACATTCCTTGAAAATCATCCCAAGGTTGAGCAGGTATTCTTTCCGGGACTTGCATCACACCCACAACGAGCCCTCGTCAAAAAACAGATGGACGGCACCGGAAGCGTATTATCATTCCTCATCAAAGGTGGATATGAGGCCGGAGAAACATTGGTCAATAATATTGAACTTATTACTCTGGCTGTCTCACTCGGCTGTGTCGAGAGTCTTATCGAACATCCCGCCTCGATGACACATTCTGAGCTCACTCCTGAAGAACGAAAAAAATCAGGGATCAACGACTCGCTCATTCGCCTCTCCATCGGGCTCGAAGATGCGGAAGACATCATAGATGACCTGTCGCAGGCATTTGAAAAGGTCTAATCATACAAAATATGAATCCGTGATTGAAGATGTGTCGCATCTTTCAGTTGTTTGCTTGGGTCAATTTCATCTCATATTTTTTCAAGCAACTGAAGATCACCAGGAATAGGAGCATATCGTCTCGGGCTACTCGACCATACATGGATTTGATTTGGCTCAAAAATGAGTACAGAGGTCAGGGTATAGGCAAGCAACTACTTGCTTTTCTTGAAGATTATCTTGTACAGGAAGGTCACTCATATCTTATAAGCTCATCAGAAAAGGATGAGATCGCTCCACAACAATGGCACAAGAGCCGAGGGTTTTTACCTTGCGGGGAAATTACAAGCCTAAACTTGCCTATGGATGATGTCCCAGAAGTATTCTTTTATAAGAAGCTCACTGATACAAAAAAAGAGGATGAAAAATTAAAGGAATACCCAGTCTTATAAAACTCTTGTCAAAATCAGATATCCAAAAATACACCCTCAGTACATGATAATACTCTTAAATGGGTTGATGCGGTTATTCAACCAATGCTCATAGGTAGTCCTTCAAGATAAATTTCCAAATGTCGCTCCAACGTATGTTCCAGATGGCAATGGAAGCTCGGCAATGACTATAAAACAATTTTTACGATCTTCAACTCATGGATTTTTTGATGGTGGGAGAGAAATTTGTACCTTTGCATGCGGACCTGGCTGGAATGCATCATGGATGCAAATGATGATTCATCAACAAAACGAGACACTTCTCATCTCATCCATCATCTCCGTTCCCAACAAACCAGCAATATATCCAATAAATTCCAATTTAATTCATCCATAGCCCACCATGAAATAAAGATACAAAATCATCATATGTTTTTGGAAATTGTTATGAATGGGTATCAGGAATGTTTATTTCCTCATATCCGACAGAGGGATTTGCTTCTATTTCCACATCACAGAACCCATACGTAGTCGTAACCA
>Ga0114931_10000109_pt1 | contig 88250 bp, 82 predicted proteins | sample 2SBtaG_FD_89579 | JGI IMG/M metagenome (GOLD analysis project Ga0114931, IMG submission 89579) | Deep subsurface microbial communities from Kolumbo volcano to uncover new lineages of life (NeLLi) - 2SBTROV14_V59a metaG | ecosystem: Environmental > Aquatic > Marine > Volcanic | place: Kolumbo...
CATGCTCCGCTGGCGTGCGAGAGTTGTCACGTCCTTCCAGGACTCGATCTCATCTTTAACCCCACCGATCAAAACGATTGCATTACCTGTCATCAGCCGGACTTCGATCGCGAACACGCCGGGTCCGGTTTCCCCACCACTTGTCTGGAGTGCCACTCGCCCGAAACTTGGGACGGCGCTTCGTTCGATCATGACGGTTTGTATTTCCCAATTTGTTCCGGGGCACACCGGGATGAATGGAATACATGCCAGACATGCCATACCACGCCAAACGACTTCAAAACATTCACGTGCCTTGACTGCCACGAACATAGTCAGTCAAAAATGAATGACAAACACAAAGAAGTACGCAACTATGTGTACGATAGTATTCAGTGCTTATCCTGCCACCCGAACGGCAAGGGAGATTAGAATTATTCGTGTTGGAGATTATGCTACGACGAGTACTATATACATTTTGTCTCTGGAGTGTTCTGTTCGTTTGTCCGGCTTCCGCTCAAACGTCACAACTATCTGTGCAGGTTGTATATCTTGCCGGAGGCCACATTTATCTGGATACGGGGACCGACGCCGGGATTCAGGCAAGAGATACGTTATCGGTCGAACGTAATGCAAACCAATTAGGCGAGTGGGCCGTGGTCAGCGCTTCCTCCTCGCGTTCGGTTGTCTCGTTTATTGGGGATCCGTTTCCAGTCACTAGAGGTGCGCAATATATAATTCACTTTACCCCTCATTCAGCCCCCCTCACCTCTGAAAGCAGTATCGTTGATCGGCCTAATACGGCAGATATACGGACATCAATTTTATCCCGAAAAACTGAAGTGCGACCACCATCCTCCAAGCACTCACCCATACGCGTATCAGGCCGCGTGTATTTCGACATGAGCACTTTGCGTTCTCGAACCGGTGCTTCAGGGCTGGGAATCCGGGAGCAAACCCGCACTTTCACTACACCTTCGACCGGAGTCCGTGCACGAATTTCGAATCTGCCAGGAGGACTCGACGTTAGGACAAATGTTCGTTTTTCCCAAAGATTCAGTTCGGAAAATCTTGTCCAGCCATCCACACTCGTGCGTGTATATCAAGCGAGCGTACAGCGATCCTTTCGGAATATTCACTTGGAAGCGGGACGTTTTTACAATCCGTACGAGCGCTTTAGTGGGTACTGGGATGGCTTGAAGATACACTTTGGCTCGCGGGGTCTCGGAGGGGGTATTATCGCTGGCTTTGAGCCCTCAAGGTCGGATGCCCAATTTTCGCCTGACATGCCAAAAGCGACGTTATTTATTAACTATGGCGTCCGAAGGCGAACCATCCGTTATTTCGCAACCGCATCGTTCAATCAACTCAGTCCAATAAGTGCGTATCGCGATCACACTTTTATAGGCTGGACCCATTCGTTAAATGTCTCGGGTTTTCGCTTGAGTCAGGACATACAGGTGGATCAACATCCGCTCCGACACTCGTGGATTGTCTCTCGAATGCAGTTGCGGGTATCGGCACCGCTGACGAAGCATCTACAAATGTTGGGACGATATTCCCTTTTGCAACCCTATTCAGTCACGAATCTGTTTAATACCATTGGGAGTCGCCGCGATCAAGCCAATGTCGGGCTTGCGTATTTTGCCCGCGGCAATTCCGCGGGGTTAAACATTACATCTAATAGCTATCCGGCAAGCGAGACCAGCTATACCTATTCGACCTATTTCAATATCCCGCGCACCTTTCTGTTGGGTCTGGGATTTAGTGGAAATGCAAATTATTGGCACCGGACGCCCCTCTCAACTTGGTACCTCACAGTTGGACTGCAGAAAAGGGTGGGGAAAGCAGGCGTTTCGGCGCAATACAGCCGGTATCAGTCCGATACCGGTGTCCTACATCTGGTCACCCATTCCGTAATGCTTTCCTTGAATCTCCCCCTTTCCCGACGAATCTATTCTTCCCTTCAGATGCGAACCCAGATGGGACAGTATTTAACTAGTACCAGTTTGTTCTCTAGCCTCTCATTGCGTTTCTGATCCCATGGACACTCTCATTATAGTCGTCATTGGGTTTGCGCTCAGCATGGCGGCCATGATTCCGTTTTTACGGAAGAAAAAGAATTTGGAACGTGCCGCAGAAAATGCGCGACAAACGGCCGTTCAGTTTGGGCTCGATATTCCTGCATCGCTGCACCCAATCGTCGACGCTTCATCCTGTATTGGGACGGGAAATTGTATTGAAGTCTGCCCCGAGCATGATGTTCTTGGGTTATCGAGTGGGCAGGCCCGCCCCATCAGTCCGGCACGCTGTATCGGGCACGGACTATGCGAACGCTCTTGCCCGGTCGAGGCGATTCAGTTGGTCTTTGGGACCGATAAACGTGGCGTAGACATACCGCGCATAAAGCAAAATTTTGAGACTAATGTACCCGGTATCTTTATCATTGGTGAACTTGGTGGTATGGGGCTTATTCGAAATGCCTTTGAACAGGGACGTCAATGCATAGAAGGCATTCTGAGTGAAAAAGGAAAAACACCGTCAGATACTCTTGATGTACTCGTGGTTGGCTGCGGCCCTGCCGGGCTCTCGGCATCCTTGTGTTGTATCCATCACAAGCTTCGTTTTGTCACACTGGAAAAAGAAGATGTCGGCGGCACAGTTCGATATTATCCACGGAAAAAGCTGGTGATGACATCCCCACTACAAATCCCAGGGTTTGGGAAGCTACCTCATCGGGAGATCTCGAAAGAGGATTTGATTGGCGTCTGGGACGATATCATTGCGAAAACCGGCCTCGAAGTAAATACCCATGAGACGGTAATTGATGTAAAGGCATCCGAGGACGGCTGTTTTATCGTTGCATCGGACAAGGGAACCTATAAGACAAAGCGAGTGGTCTTGGCTATTGGTCGCCGAGGCATCCCGCGAAAACTTAATATCCCGGGCGAGAAACTCCCCAAAGTGGCTTATTCGCTTCGAGAACCCGAAGCTTTCGAGGGCGACCGCATCCTTGTGGTGGGTGGTGGCGATTCCGCCGTCGAAGCGGCGCTGGCGTTGTCTGAGGAACGGGGTAACCGAGTATCATTATCCTATCGGAAGAATCATTTTTCGCGCATAAAACCTGGCAATATGGAGCGGGTAAATCGAGCGCTCTCCGAGAAAACTATCGACGTTCTTTGGTCAACAACTCTGCTTGAGATAAAACCGGGTCAGGTCCGATACCAGAATGGATCTGTGAATACCCTGTCGAATGACTATGTCTTCATCTTCGCCGGCGGTGTGCTCCCGACGGCTTTTCTTAAACGATGTGGTATAGAAATTGACACCAAATTTGGCCGGACATAAAATGCTCGAGAAGCCGGAAATCCTCCATTTTCAGCTACCGATATTTGGTACTCGACTTTCGATTTCCTTGCCGAATTTTTGTGAAAGGCTTTCTACCTGGGGCCATCTTTCTGAGGCGTAATCCCATGCCTTCGGAAAGAGTCCGGCCACTGGCGTATACAATGAAGATTCGTTCGTGAGGGTCTCGCCTGGAATATTGGCATAGTCGAGCACCAAAAACAATACGCTTAGGGCCAGTGCCGCTTTAATAGCACCAAGTCCCCCTCCAAGTGCTCGGTTCACGGTCGTAAGCTTCAATGCGCCGATCAGGCTTTCGGCCATCTTGGCTAGGGCAAACACAGCAATTTGCACGACAAGAAAAACCAGGACAAATCCGACTAGCGGTGAGACACTCTCAGACAATCCAAAGGTATTAAATGCCACGTCGCCTACCGGTCCCATAAACCGAGCAGACAAAATAAAGGCCAAGACCATTCCGACTACGCTTGCAATCTGCCGGATCATTCCGGTAGAGAAGCCATGCACGACCCCGGCCCCCATCGCAACGAGAATGAGTATATCTAGCGTATTCATTTTAGTATGGTTAATAGACTATAATACTGTGTCACCTGCAAAGAGTAGACACACGGGAGCAGGTGCTCCACAACTATGCAGTTTCATTGAGCAACGCGCGTGCCAGCGTCTGAACAACACGGCCGTCTGCCTCGTCGCCTAGCTCTTTCATGGCAGTGCCCATCACTCGGCCAAGATCTCTTATGGAGGTTGCGCCGGTCTGTTCTATAATCCTGCGAACGTGCGTACGTAGGGTAGCCTCATCGAGTTGCCTAGGGAGAAAATCCGCCAAGATGGCGAGCTCTTCCCGTTCTATAATTGCCAAGTCCTCGCGGCCGGCTTTCTCATACTGTTGCAATGAATCGCGCCGTTGCTTGGCCTGTTTCTTAATCACGGCACGCTCCTGCTCTTCCGTAAGAGTTGCTTTACCTCGTTGACGTTCCGAAATCTCTTTGTCCATCAAGGCAGCGCGTAGCGAACGGATGGTCCGCAGTCGAGCCTTATCCTTCGCCCGCATGGCCTTTTTCAAGTCATCTCCGAGACGTTTTCTTATTGACATTGCAAACCTCTTCTTACACTAAGAACGCATTCGCATTTCAACCGATCAATCTCATCGTTTTTTCCCGTTTCGATGGTGTGGTGGCTAATTTCACCCAATATACAAATACAATCTTTAGACGGGGAGGAGTCCTAGCCTGGACAAACGAATTAAAATAATGGAAGGGAGTCCCTTTAGGTTGGTGAACGGAAAAGCCAACAGGGACAATCAGACCCTTCCTTATTCAAGTAGCGCCAGACAAAACTTATCGCAGGATCAATCGGAGAGCAAAGAGCCCAAGACCCGCCTGGCTTACACCCAGTGAGATGCCGGACAAGGTATCAAACCGGTTTACAACATGCCGAAACGAGGGATCACCCGTTTTCTTGTATTGGTCAAATCTGTGGTCGGCTTTCGTCTTAAAATGAATAGCGAGTGCCCCTGCCGCCAGAGCGGTACCCAGCGAGGCATAGTCAATCCATTTGTGGCGTTTCGGCGGGGGTCGCCAATTCAATTCCGGCGTATTCAAGTTCAGTAAATGAGGCGACACAGGCTTGAGAGCGACTACTGTGCGATTCCAAAGTTGTCGTCCGGCCACTTTCTCATACGTTTCAAAGCCAGGATGCTCAACCACGATCTGACCCGTGAGAGGCGTCTTGCTCGCATAGGTAAGAGGTGTTTTCCCCAAAGCCAGACTATCGACTGCACTCTTAAGAAAAACGTCAGCTCCAAACGGCATCGATTCGACTTGATAATAATAGGGGAAATTCATCTGGACCGAGAGCGTGTCCTCCGTTTTGAGGCGGACAAGGGAGATGATGATGGGCTTAATCGACCAGGCATCCACGTCGGGCGGTACAAGTCGGAGCACCTTGTGCTCCCGTGACAAAACAAAGGTCTCCTTCGAAGCAGGACCAAGCCAAACGGAGTCGGCATAGACCATCGCCGACGGGTAATTTGTCTTCACATGCAGTACCTGTCGTTGCCTCGCACTAACTTTTGTCACAGTGAAAGCGAGGACAATAAGACAGAGAGTATGGAGCCTGTACTGCATTTGGGATGAGAAACGGTGATCAACAGAAGCGTATCTTCAAGACCGAAGGTGAGGCTATTCCTTGGCGGCAACCTCTGCTTGAGCCCGCTTGAAACGATATACAAATCGAGGTTCCGTGAGGACTATGAGCGCATCGTCCCTCGCCGCCATGGCCGATTTCACCCGCCCTTTCAGTTTTTGCTCCCAACGTACCGAACCCGTAGCTCGGTCTAGTCCATAAAGCATGCGCCCCATGCTCCCAACATAAACTGTGTTCCGCGTTACCAATGGCGGTGCTGTTATGGCATCCGGAGCGTTGAAAGTCCAACTAATATTTCCTGTATAGACGTCGAGTGCACGCACGACTCCGTCAGTCGACCCGAAAAATACGTTGCCTGATCCCACAGAAGGTGAAGCCATCCGAACCGTCTTATCTGGGAGTGTCAATTCCCAGAGTGGCTTTCCGCTTTCGGAATCAAGTGCCACGAATCGTCCCCGAGTCGTGGAAAGAAAAATTGTGGCGCCGTTTGAAGCCGGACTCACATAAACCGGCGCCCCAACATTTGCGGTCCATTGCACTTGGCCCGTCTCAAGATTGAGCGAGACGACCTCTCCCTCATCGCTTGCTACGACGATTTGTCCGTCAGCTCCTCCAACCGGCGCTGCAAGTACCATCGAACCCTTTCCCATTTTCCGGGTCCACCTTTTTGCCCCGGTTTTAGCCTCAAAGGCCCTGATTGTGCTTTCCACGTCTACAGCTACCAGTGTACCAGCATTTAAGAAAAGACCCGCCTCAATATCTGGAATCTGCTCAACCTTCCATTGCTCCGTACCTCGTCGGAGATTGAATGCTTTCAGGGCCGGTTTTCGCCCTGACGTGGCAACAAAGAGCCTTCTATCGCCGATGACAGGTGTGCCTTCCAGCGCTTCTCCAAAGCCCTCGATGCCAACTTTTTTTCCAGTTTCGAGGTCGATAGCATGGACCTCCCCCTTACGTGTCCCTGCCAAAACATATTTCCCAAGGAGTAATGGTGACACAGCACCAAACCCTGCACCTGCATTATAAACCCAGGCTTCAACGAGTGGGGGATCTAGAGAAATATGAACTTTATTTTGCCGGAGCGCCGTATCTCCTTCAGTGAGCCAGTCGGCGGCTTTTTCGGGTCGAAGCGTAGGTAAATGCAACGCATTGCAACCCGCGACAAACGCCAAGAGCAGCACGAAACTTAGTAAGCGTGCTTGAGTCAATTTGTTGAAGTTGATGGATGCCGGCACGGACCCTCTTCAAAAAACGCCACTCACAAATCAGAAGTCGAAACCGAAAAAGAACTGCCTGAACCGTTTTTCTCGGTGTTTGAAGCCATCCCTGAATCGATAACCAATATCGTATCGGAGCACAAAGCCCCCGAAAATATTGAGTCTGAAACCAATTCCCGTCGAGCCTAGCGTCTCGCCAGCGAAAATTTCAGGTTGTTTATCATGATAGCCCTTGTTCCAAACATGGGCAGCATCGAAGAACAGCGCCCCGCGCAAGCTCGCGATTCCCAACGGCGCCAACAACGGCAGATAAAGCCCCGGTGCCGTAAGCAACGGAAAGCGGAGTTCCTGTGAAGTAAACCACATCTTTTGCCCCCGCACATCGAGGAAAGGAAATCCACGAAGATCCCAGCTTCCGCCGATAACATTGAGGCGCGCCTCTCGGCCCTGATTAATGCGCCCCATCACCCAGGAGGCAAAGGTCACCTGACTTGCAAGACGAAAATAATGCCGTGCGTCCGCAATGACGGTGAAATAGCTAACGTTTGAATACAGCACGTCTGTCGTATAAGCCAGCGATAGTCGGCCGCGCCACCCATCAATCGGGCCATTCATGTAATACAGCGCATTGTCGTGGACCAGGGAGATCGTGTTCGAAAGAAGCAAAGCATTCCGATCTATACTGCGAACACTGACTTCTTTGTTGCTCCAACTCAGTGAAGTGCTGAATTCTAGGCGCCGGAATTTCGAGATGGGATACCCAATTGAGCCAAAACCGCCATAAATTGTCTCATAGAAAATAGGAAGTTCGGTGGGCGCGTCCGGATCTGTAATATCGTATCGTCTCCCACTGAATCTAAATAGGCCATACCCGACATTCGTTCGCTTGTGCAGTTGTACCCGTGAGACCGAGAAACTCAAATTTTTTAGAAAATTACGTTGCGTATTTCCCGTATTTAGTAGAGTGAAGAAGAGGTGGTCGTTGCTGAGCATATCTGAAAAGGCAAGCACTGCCCCGCCGGTGGTCCCGAAAACCGCGCTTTGGCTCACAACTCCCTGTGCAAGGTCAAGTTTGTAGTGTTTCTTGTAGGGAACGCGTTGGGCTCCGGCTTCCACGCCAATACTCGCGTATGCCCAGGACTTTCCGGTTTGTGCGAGATCGACTTCCTCTTCGTGCTTCGGTGCTGCCACAAGAGAATCTGCTCTTGCCAGGTTCCGAATCGAGAAATGCAATCCTTCGAGACTGGTAAATATGATATGGTTGTCTGCAGTCCAAACCGGATCGAACGCTGCGGTCGTGAGGCTGGTCAGTTTTCGAAGCGTCCGCGCTGTGGCTGGCTGCAACGCTTCACCATCAACTGCGGCTGTGGAAGCCACAGTCGGGGCATCGCCGACAGATTGTGACATGTCAACAGCCCAAATATCTTGTGCGCCAAAACGGCCTGTGCTGTCGTGGCGAGTACTCGTGAACACGAGGTAGGCACCGTCTGGACTCCACCGTGGCGAAAAGTCATGGCGCTCACCATAGGTCACATAACGAATACGGCCATCATCTACGTTATACGAAAACAGGTTATAGTATCCGTATCGTCCTTCCGAAGTGCGATCAGACGAAAAGGCAATTAATTTCCCATTCGGGCTCCAGGCGGGGTCTCGTTCATCATAATAATCATTGGTCAAACGCTGAAGCTCGTTTCCACGTGTATCGTAGACGTAGAGATCGCTGAACCCGGATCGATCGATAGATGAGAAGACGAGCTTGTCCCCGTCCGGATCCCATGCTGGAGAGTATATCGCGACCAGATCTTTGAAGCCATATGTAGCTACGAGTCGGTGCTTAATCAAGTCATATCGATGAATGACATCGCGTCCACCGCTCTTGGTAACAAAGGCCAGCTGACCGGTATGAGAAATGCTAATGCGGCTTTCCAGCAAGTGAAAAGCCTCGAAGCGGTCGTTGCGTTCACCGGGAATAAGGACTTCCGCTTTGCCGATCGGTCGGTAAAGTGAGTCGACCGTTACTTCATACACACTTGCATAACCGGTGCGATTTCCGACGAAATACAGTTTCCTCGTCCCGTCGGGAAAACGATAATAAGCCGATTTCGAACTAAAGCCCTTGTTTACCATCGCGTTGGTAATAAGCGATGGCGGCATCTCGTCCTTAAGATAAGGGTAATACTGTTCCTTCAACCAACTTTCCCATCGGCTCGAAATGGTATGGAAATCTTCTTGAAGTACATACGCCATGACTTTAGGAAAACTCCGATCACGCCAAATGTTATTGATCAGCCGAAGGATCTGTTCTTCGCCATACGTCTCCGAAATGAATCGGAAGATTGATTCGCCCTCTTTGTACATGACAAAGGTGCCATAGATGCGAAACATATCCTCGAGCGGAACGAGATAATTTGCGAAGAGCGCATCTCGCATCACCATTTCATGCTGAAAATCAGGTTGTCCCGACCAATATTCGGCGAGCCCCTCGGTAAACCAGAGGGGCACAAAGCGATCGGTCATTTTTCGGTGGTCCCGAAGAACGCGTAATATTTTGTTGAAGGTGAATACGTGAACAAGCTCGTGCCGAACGACGCGGCGGAAGCGGTGGAGATTGCCATTGGCGGGAATGACGACGCGACCTTTCAAGAATTCGAAAAAGCCGCCCACGCCATCAGGAATAAAACCGGGCGTGGTATTGGTCTGCTTGAAATGAAGATTGGAGGAGTAAAAGATGATTGGGACACGGTTATTCAAGGAGAAATTGAATTTGTTCTGTAGCTCTTTATAGGCTTCCTCAGCGAAAAAGGCTCCGTGCTCTGCCAGTTCCTGCATTTGAGGGTAATAAAAAATATCGAAATGCTCGGTCTTGAGCATTTCCCAGTCAAAATCTTCGTACTGAATTTTATTGCGCCCAAAGTGATATCCGTATTGACCAAGGGCCGGGGCCGCCAGCGCTAACAGGAGTATGAATGCCAGAACAAATTGTAGCCTTCGCGTGCACATAACCATCTTCTGCCGGGTTTTGTGGCGAGCCCCACTTGTCGTCCTTGGGCCAAAAATGTTCACCTTCCAATCCAACGACGGTCTCCGAGCGCCCATGAGGCGTCTCACGAGAAGTAGCCAACGAATATTCCCTCTTCACCGTTCCTAAATGTAACCGATCTTCCCCGCCTCACAAAGACCGAACGGCGTCTCCTCCACAAAGAATCTGCGTCCTGACACAAGTTGAAGCTCAATCGTCCTATATGAGGGATGAATGGAGCAAGATCGTCTAGATGTGTGATTCAGATGGCCAATTCCAAGCGGGGTATTGCACATTTTCCTTTGAGTATCCAATTTCCTTGGCCCTGCGTCACGACCGATACACACCGAATCGCAGTTGTTTGAACTGCCTGCAAAAGGATCTATAGACGCCACATATCTCCATACGATTATCTCTCCAAACCGTTAAGACGAAACTCCGCGGCGCCGATAACACATGTACCCTGGGACTTTGCCTTGAGGCATTGTCACCATGCCCGTAATGTGCTTTATCCTCAATCCAGTCGAAAGCCGAATGCGTATCGAACCGTCCACCGAGACGCTCATTTCAAAAGTAGTTACACAGGCGAAACAAATCGCTGACGCCGACCTCACTATTGCGGTGGGACGGAGTGCCGCCATTCGCGCAGCCGATGAATTGTGTGGGGATATCGTGGCCCTTCGCTGGAATCTATTGCAGGCCTATCAGCGGGATCATGGTTCTGGGCAGTCAGACCGAGACCGAACACGGACGAATCCGCAGTCTACTACTATTCCTGTTATAAAATCACGAGAGCATATACGCGAACGATGATCGAGATGGATCATGCCGTATCCAAGAGGGGCCGATCTCTCTCGACAATGTACAGCGTGCCACTTGCATGCTGTTCCATCCAATCATCCAATAGTTGATGAACCTCCTCGGGAGTAGCCATCTTTAGAGCGGCTTCAGCCAACGCTTCCCCTTCGGTCAGGTTCATGGCTCGGATAACCCGTTTAATGCCGGGAAGATATACGGGTGACGCACTCAGCTCATCTAGGCCTAATCCCACCAAAATGGGAACGGCACGGGGAATAGCCGCCAATTCACCACAGAGACTTACGGGGATTTTATGTCGGTGGGCAGCCTTTACCGCCTCTGAGATAAGTTGAAGTACGGCCGGATGTAGAGCATCGTACCGCGAAGCAACCAAATCGTTACCGCGGTCCACAGCCAGCGTATACTGCGTTAGATCATTCGTACCAATGGAGAAAAAGTCCGCTTCAGCCGCGAAAAGGTCTGCTTGAAGCGCAACAGATGGTACTTCCACCATCACCCCAACAGGGACTTTCACTGCACAGGCGACACCCTCCGACTGCAATTTACGCCTCATGTCGATCACTTCAGTCCGGAATTCCCGCAATTCCCCGAGACTCATCACCATTGGCACCAAGAGCCTGATCGGCCCGTGTACGCCTGCGCGAAGAATTGCTCGAATTTGAGGTTTGAGAAGCTCTGGGCGATCAAGCAAAACGCGGATTCCCCGCCAGCCGAGAAACGGATTATGTTCTCGATTGGCCATGGGGAGAACTTTGTCACCTCCCAAATCAAACATCCTGAAGGTAGTTGTCCCCTGCCCGACAGCCTCAATAATCTCCCTATAGACTTTATATTGGGCCTCTTCTGAAATTGAGGTGCTACCTCGAATCAAGAATAAGATTTCTGTACGAAAGAGACCGATACCTTCGGCACCATACTCCTTGAGCAGCTTGATTTCCTCTTTTAACTCTAGATTTGCCTTCAGCTCAATCCTATGCCCATCCATCGTCTCAGACGGCAAAGGAACGAGTTGTTTCTCCTGCGTTAGCAGACGTCGGTATCGTTCCTGCCGCGTTCGATAGTTCTCGAGTGTTGCCGCGGAAGGGTTGGCAATAACTTTTCCCCGAAACCCATCCAAAATAATCGTGTCGCCGCTATCTACGCCACTGAGGAGCCCATGAAGACTGACCACCGCAGGAACGCCAAGTGCACGTGCCATTATCGATACGTGGGACGTAGGTCCCCCAAAATCTAGCGCGCAACCAAGAATCCCGCGCCGACTAAACAAGATCACATCTGCCGCCGTCAGATTTTCCGCCACGACAATGGTATTGTCCTCTATGGCTGAAAGTATGCTACCTTGTCGCAAGTGTCGAACGATCCGATCTTCAACGTCGAGTAAATCATTGGCTCGCTCGCGCAGATACTCGCTGCCGCTGGATTCCATCATCCGGCGATATTTGCCCATCACCGCTTTGACCGCAAAATCGGCATTGCGCTTTTCGGTTCGAATATACTCCATGACTGCCGGGTAGACGGTCTCGTCCCGGAGCATCAAGAGTTGGGCTTCGAAAATATCGGCGCTGTCGTCGCCGAGTTTCTCGCGCGTAATAAGAATAATTTTGTTAAGATCCCGCTCAGCCCTTAAGATGGAGGCTTCAAGCCGCCGAATTTCATCCTCTTCATGCCCGTCATCAAGTTCACGTTCCTCAACATCTAAGACATCTCTGGTATATTGATAAACGGGCCCAATGGCAATACCGGGCGCCACTCCCACGCCAGTTACGACGAGTTCGATAGGCTCTAATTTCTTTTCCTGTTCTCCTTCGGTACCCTGTATCATGTCATTACTCGGTCCAAGGATTAATAGAGCACGTCTCTACGTATTCACCGTATACTTCGTTGTTGAGGCAATTATTTGACTTCACCGAACCCATTATCAAACAATTGGGAAATGGCTCCGAAGGCCTGCTCCTCATCTGCTCCGTCCAGAATGAGCGTGAGCTTAGATCCTTGCTCCGCGGCAAGTGTCATCACCCCAATGATACTTTTGCCATTGATTTCATAGCCGTCTTTTTGAATAAAAAATTCTGAATCGAACTGCGCTGCCGTACGGACTATCATGGATGCCGGGCGCGTATGAAGGCCGGCACGGTTAGTTACCGTGACGTCACGTGTTATCATGGGCAAATTCGTTTGAGGAAGAAAAAGGGCCAACACAAACAACGTCGTTAACTCAAGGGATCAATGCAAACGAGCCTGCATTTGTTCGATAAGCCATTGAAGAGAATCACGTGCCGGCGAACCAGGGAGCAGGCTAAGGTGCTCAACGGCTTTTGCCGTATGATGAGAAACGGCTTGTCTCGCTAATTCCGGGACGCCGAGCAATTCCATACGATGCCGGGCCTCTGCCAATTCATTCGCAGGCAACCCGCCTAATTCTACAATTCGGGCAAACCAATCGTACACCTCTCCTTGAGCAATTTCGAGCGTACTCAAGAGCAAGAAGGTTTTCTTGCCCTCCATGAGGTCGCCACCGATAACTTTCCCCCAACGCGCATCCGGCGCGACAAGATCGAGGAGATCGTCCTGGATCTGAAAAGCCCGCCCTACATGACACCCAACTTCACAGAGGTTTTGCCGGTCAGGCTTCGAGGCACCGCCAAGGAGCCCACCCAGTTCGAGGGCCGCATCGAGGAGTGCTCCCGTCTTACAATCTACCATATGCAAATATTCGGATACGGAGACTGAAGCTTGGGTCTCGAATTCCCGATCGAGGGTCTGTCCCTCGCAAATTCGAGCCACCATGCCATGAAAGACATGAATCACTTCTCCCAGACAATCGGTGTTCAATTCGGCAAGCAGATCATACGCGACGGCCATCAAATAGTCGCCGCAGAGAATGGCGGTGTCTGTATCCCATTTGACATGGATGGTTGGCCGGCCACGACGAGCCTCGGCATGGTCCATAATGTCGTCGTGGACCAAAGTAAAGTTGTGAAATACTTCGATGGCAAGCGCCGCAGGACAGACTTTTTCAATATCGGCACCATAAATCTCAGCGGCCAGGAGTAAAACAACAGGGCGCAAGCGTTTGCCCTCGCCGGATAGCACATATTTCGCAGGAGAATAGAGTCTAGCCGGATTCTTCCCGACGACTACATGGGGCAAGGCATCATTGATCAGGCCACGTAATTTTTCAATGTGCGCGGCGCTCTCTAATTCGGACAGAGTCAATTCCATTAGGGTGTATTTCTGCCGATTCTAAACTTGAGAAATCCTGTCAAGTTACATGGCCATTCGTTAGCCACGCGGTATCCATGTACAGGAAAACAATAAGGACAGCCCTGGATAATGCCGGTCGCCAACTCCTTGAACGAAAGTAAAGAGGGAAACCGTATAAGGATAATCTGAGTGAAGTAGGCCGTGCCGCTCTAAACGACACGGCCAAACTCAAAAGGGTCCGATACCTGCTGTCTAACGGTTTGAATTCGTTGATAGACCTCTTCAAAATCGCCTACTCCGTCAACGGTGTAAAGGAGGCTTCGGGTCAAATAATATTGCTCCACGGGGTAGGTTTCCTTGCGATACACGTCCAGCCGTTTCAAAATGGCTTCCGGCTCGTCGTCTTTGCGCTGAACGATCAAAGCAGGGTTTACATCGGCCGGCGGGGGTTTAAATTCGAGATGGTAGTTCTCACCGGTATCCAAATTAACGCGCCGCAATGATAACCGGTCGACTATTACGCTGTCCGGAACTTCAATGCTGACAACGGCATGAAGCGGAGCTTCGTGTTTAAGAAGGAAGGCATCCAGCCATTCTGCTTGTTCAATGGTGCGTGGGTAACCGTCAAGAACGAAATCATCAAACCTATTGGCTTCAATGGCATTCTCAGCCAACTTTCGCACGACAATGCCTGGGACGAGCTTTCCGTCATTTATATAGGCGCGGGCTTTTTCTCCAACAGGCGTTCCAGCTTTAATTGCAGCCCGGAGGATTACACCCGTAGAAATATGTGCCAGACCCTGCCTTTCAGACAAAAAGGTCGCCTGAGATCCTTTTCCGACTCCAGGTGGACCGAATAAAACCATTCGCATGATTTGTACGTCAATACAGCCGGCGTTCAGGACATTCACCCACTATTTGAGCGAAGTCACCCGGCCATCTATTTCAAAAAAGTGTCAATTTAAGGATCCCGATCCCACCGAACAATTGAGGCACCTAGGCTTCATTGAGGCTTCGTTGCCGACGACACCCCGTTGGTTCGGCGATTACTTGCCTCATTGTCCTTTGCATCACTTGTCTGAATCCGTTCGAAAAGAAACTCAGCACCGTGTCGGAGCGCGACACTCATCATCGTTTTTGCGGCGAAACCCAGTGATTTGCGTAACAGTCCGCCCCCAGATGAAGCGATGTCCCCATCCTTAGATTTTTTCCCACTGAGTAAAAATCCAACGAAGAGCCCAGCGACCAACGAGCCTCCAACACACACCAGCGGAGGCTCCATCAACTTCTTGAGCGAAGCCCCAGTGGAAGTCACTTCGTCTCCGAGCGCATCGATTCGCCGCGTAATATCACGGCTCTTATCCTCGAGTTGTGCTTCAATAGTTTCTTTTGTGAGTTTGGCTTCCATCGGCAAATTAGGACTTTGGCTCGGTTTTCGTCAATGCGGTGGACGGTACATCCGTCTTGTTCGCCGGAGGTCGCGCTCGTTTTTTGACCAGTCGTGGCTTTACCAGTTGCAAACCACCGGCAAATAGCCCCAGAATTGAAGCGACGGCAAGGAAACCCCAGGCATCATGGCCCAACCACGTTCCGAGCCCGAGCGCCAGAGCAGTCAGAGAAAAGACGAGGACTAATCCCATCACCAGCGCGAGGACCAAAGCCAAAATGGTCTGGTTGAGCTTTGCATCGATCTTGTCTTCGATTTCAACTTGTACAAGCTTCACTTTAAGGTCGACCCAGTCGCGAACGTCATCAACCAATCCTTTAGCGTGCTCAGAAATGCGATCGACTTTATGCCCTGTGTCGGGTAATTGCCGATCCTCCCCTAAAACGCCATCGGAAAGTACCTGTTGTTGCTTATTCGTGGGTTCCGCCATTGGACTTTGATTCTAATGCAGTGCAGACCCTTCCTGTACCGCTCCCCGTTCCGATAGTGCCCTTCACCAACACATATCATTCAAGAATACTAATTTTTTCACGTAATTTGCGACCCTCTATTCATATTTTGAGGTCTGTTTTTCTAGCAATAATATTATCTCTCAATTGTCGAAAAGGGACAGAACGTCAACCTGACTGAATTCAGCACAACCTTTTTTCTCTGATATATTCGGCACCGAAAACACTTCAGATCATTTTCGGAACTCAAGAACTCGTCAAAATGCCTACATTTCGCCACCACCCCACGCCTAATCCTAACAGCTTGAAATTTACGATGGAGCCGGGCTCATTTCTAGAAAATGGAATGTTGACCTTCAATTCGGCTGCGGAAGCCGCAAATCATCCTCTTGGCGCAAAGCTATTCTTGCTCGAAGGTGTGGCCAATATTTTTCTGCTTCCCCAGTTCCTTACCATCACAAAACGCGCATCACACGATTGGGACGAATTACTCGTCGAGGTGATTCGCTTGCTCGAGGCGCATTATTCGGGGTGAAGATTCAGGAGCGATCAAACTAAGCTAGATAGAAGTGCGAGTGTATTAATACCATTTGGCTCCCAGTTATGTTGTAGTCGATGCGCCGCCGAAATTGAAAATAGGGCTCGCCGTCGCGTCCCTGTCCAGCCCGTCGGGACGAGCCGCTACCGAGTGAATTTCCCGGCATGCTCGCTCAGCCAACGGGACACCTCCATTTATTTCCGCATACTCCACCCACTGCACGTGACCTAAACTTTGCCGTTCAGGTTCGGCTTTGCTCATTAAGAATTCGAGCCTTCTGCCAATGGCATGGGGCAAATCGAAGGCAGCAAGCTTGCTTCGTTGCATCTCGAGGGCGCCCGGCGTGGAGGTATATGGTGGGAACACACGTCGGAATAGTGCAAACCCTTCCAAATATGGACCAGGCGACAGGCCCTTCGGCGCCCAGATTATCGACACATCTCGACAGCTCAGACCCTCGTGCGAAAGCACATCCTTGTCCAGTCCTTCGCGCTCGATTTTTCCCTCCCGCCCCCCGGCAAGGCTTTTCTGAAGTGGCCTCTGCGAACCAGACGTCGATCCTCACAGATGCCGTGGTGGACACACGCTAACACGACATCAACGACCATCTTATCGTCACCATTGGCAATCACTGCATTGACGCGCTCGAACAGATCCGATGCTTCGACAAACGCAGCAGATAGCTACCATACCGTGTCCGAATTTCTTCAAGAAATTACGGAAATAAATACGGCGAAGTCGATGACACGGTACCCAGATATTTGTGCTCCAACAAAACGAGGGCCAGAAAATCCCGAAGTTCACCCATGGGAATGGTTCCGGAATTGAAGACGCCCACAAGCTGAGGCTTCGATGGGGCGAGCGGTCCAATCCACCGGATCATTTCATCCACGGTTGCGCTATGCATCTGGTGATTTAGGAAATAATCGAAGGCTTCTGCAGTAAATCGATTGTTTTGTACCAGCGTGCGATTCACGGCCGATATACGGGCCGGGAATTCCGGATCCAGCCAGGCTTTTGCCGAATCTGCGATCGCCGCAATCGACCGACTCTTTTCCTCATGGCAACCTAACTATTTCATGCCAAAACCACGTCAAGTCTTGTCGGTCCGGTACTTTATAATCCGCACTTTTTCCATGGTCACAAGCCCTTGCTTTACGGTCTCATCCAGAAACGGAATGATGAGTTTGATGCGCTCTTCATTGTCAACTATTTCAATTACAACGGGTAGATCTTCGGACAGCCGAAGGAATCGCGCAGAGTGAATACGACTAGTGGCACCGAAGCCCATCATGCCACGCAATACTGTGGCTCCGGCAAGGTTTAATTTGCGCGCTCTGCGGACAATCTCCTGGTACAACGCTCTACCCTTGTAGGTATCGGATTCGCCGATATAAATGCGAAGTAAAAGACCTTCTTCAGGAAGCTTCATGGCCTATCTTCGAATGGAACAACGGGGTAACTTCGATGAAACGTACGAAACTATCGAATCAGACCCAAAAGTGTTCGAGTAGTCCAGAAACCAAGGATCACTGCCGCCAAACCAAGCCCGTTACTAGCGACGAGATTGATGAGGCCGAGGCGAATATCGCCTTCACGGAAGAGGTTAAAACTCTCCAGTGTATAGGTTGAAAACGTGGTAAACGCGCCGAGCACACCGACAAACAGAAACGGAGACACGCGCGGGTTAAAGGGGTATCGCTCGGCGAGCACCCACAGCAGGCCGATGAGAAATGATCCGAGCAGATTTACGGTGAGCGTACCCCAGGGGAATCCAGCGCCGCCAATACGGTAGGCTACGCCGGAAGCACCGTATCGAAGGAGCGCACCCACAGCGCCCCCGGCAGCAATTAATACAAACTTGACCATGTGAAAACAAGCACTGAAGTATCGGGGAAGCCGCCAGAGTATTGGATGTCAACAGTGTTAAGGCGCATCGGGTTAAATTGAAAAACCTTTTGCTCATCCTCATGCGAGATCCGATTTCTTCCGTCGCACTGTGAACTATCGAAGAGCGAATAGGCCCTCTTCACGGTAAAATGGCATGGCACATTCGGCATCCGTGCGTCACCTTTCTAATCACGATACTACCGGATTATGGCCCACGTCACTCCATGGAGAACTCACGTCCATAGATAAAATCAAAACTAAAAGTTTTTCCATGGGAGCGTTGCTCAATGTACTCGGCGACGCGTTGAAGACGAATTGGAATTTTCATAAGGCGTTCTTGAGCCTTTCTGCCAGCCTCATTCAACCCGGTTAACAAGTCTATCCGCCAGTATTTTAGCGCTTCATCTACGATGTTCTTGTAATCCCACGGACCGTATATACCTGAACGGCGAACTATATCAGCCATTTCCCGAAACCGCGGCATAGACACGCCGGGCATTTCAAGACTTGGGACAATGGAGAGTGCAGACTGAAGGGCTCTGTTCGGGTCTAGATCGAGTATCTTCTTAAATACGCTCCGATAGAAGGTATAATGTTTGGCTTTATCCGCAGCCACACTTGTCAAAATACCCTTCAGTAATGGCTCTTCGTCGCCTACTAATTTGCCGGTGTTGCGGTGGGAGTACTGGGTGGCACGCTCCTGCAGTGTTGTATACACAAAAACACGGTAAGGATCTTTATCCCAATCCGGTACGAAGCCCGAATTTTGATAAGCAAACTGCATCAGTTCCACTTCGCGCCATTTAAAGAGCCGCGCATCACGTGCATAATCTCGGAGTACACATCCGTGTCGATCTTCTTCCGCCGTCCAGAGGAAATTCCATTTGGAAAAATTGCTGTCGTCACCAAGATACTTGGAAAGCAGCCGATGAAAGTGAGGCAGACCCTCTTCCGTCAACAGATTTAGCACCACTGCCACCCGAACTGAATCCGTCATGCTTCGGGCACGTTCTCGGAGCTTAGATAACAGGCCCCGATCTTCCTCGTCCATCCTCTCGTCGGACGGCAAAAAATCGCTCGGGAACCAGAGCCGTCTTTTCTGAACATGCTCAGCCATTAAATCTTCGACAACGGGCTCCAACTCAGAAAGCACTTCTGCACGGGAGCGCATCTCATTGTCAGATGCAATTTCTGTACGCGTAATCGGGTCCATGTTTCTACAAAAATCTGGTGGGAGCAACTGTGGCGCCACAGCCGCTATTTGATTAGCGTCGCATGTACTAAGCTCGCGAGCCGCTAGATCCGAGGTGCAACGCATTAGGGTGGCATTCCGGTCCATACTTATCAAAAATAAATCAAATGCACCATCTCGGCGAATCGCTAGCTGAAAAGGAATCTAGCCATGGGCCAAAAGCCAGTTTTCGCCGGTATTGATGTCTACTTCTACCGGGACACTCAGGGGGAGTGCAGATACCATTTCCTCTTGAACGATTTGTTGCAGAACTTCTATCTCTTCCAACGGCGATTCAAAAACCAGCTCATCGTGCACCTGAAGAAGCATCCGACTGTGAAGAGCGCCTTTCTCGAGTCGTTGTTGAATCCGAATCATGGCGATCTTGATCATATCTGCCTGCGTGCCCTGAACCGGCATATTGACGGCCACACGCTCAGCAAATGACCGAACATTGCGATTACGCGCGTTAATATCGGGCACGTAGCGCCTCCGACCAAGCATTGTTTCGACGTACCCCAGTTTTCGCGCGCGTTCGACCTGCAATGCCAGATATCGTGTTACGGACGGAAATGAGCGTTGATACTGCCCGATAAGTTTGGCGGCCTCGCTAACCGAGCATCGGAGGCGTTGTGCCAGGCCAAATGCAGACACGCCATACGGGATGCCGTAGTTCACTTCTTTGGCTTTTCGACGCTGATCCCGTCCGATTCGCTCGGGAGGAATACCGAAGACCAGTGCGGCCGTCGCCGTATGCACATCGTCACCGGCTTCGAAGGCCGTCTTGAGTGCCACGTCGCCACTCAGTGAGGCCAGAATGCGCAATTCAATCTGGGCGTAATCGGCCGACATCAGGATCCATCCGTCGGCTGGGACAAATGCTTTTCGAATTTCGCGTCCCTGTTCGGTTCGAACGGGAATATTTTGAAGATTCGGATTCGACGAAGACAGGCGACCCGTCGCGGCAATGGTCTGATTAAAACTCGTGTGAATTCGATTGGTCTCGGGATGAATCAAATCGCCCAGGCTGTCAACATACGTACTTTTGAGCTTGGCGAGTTGCCGCCAGTCGAGGATGAGACCTGGTAACGGGTGTTCGGTAGCGAGTTCCTTTAGGACATTCTCCTTAGTCGAAGGCTTTCCGGTGGAAGTTCGAGAGACGATTCGAAGCCCCAGGCGGCCGAACAGTATTTCACCGAGTTGTTGCGTTGAACCGATATTGAATTCATTCCCCGCCTCGTCATATATCTGTTGTTCGAGCGTCTTCAGGGCTGCCGTCAGATGCACAGAAATCTCCGACAACACGTTAGGGTCTACTCTAATACCGAAAAGCTCCATTTGAGTGAGGACATGAATCAGCGGAAACTCGATAGTCTCCGCAAGTTGATCCAAACCTTTTTCCTTGAGCAGTGCCTCAAATATTTCCGCAAGCCGGAGACTGATGTCGGCATCCTCACAAGCATACGGACCGGCTTGGTCGAATGGCACATCCCGCATGGACAGTTGGTTTTTCCCCTTACCAATGAGGTCACTGATAGGAATAGTCCGGTAACCAAGATAGCGAAGTGCCAGCGCATCGAGCCCGTGCGGATCCTCGGGTGCAAGCAGATAGTGGGCCACCATTGTGTCGAAGAGCTGTCCCTTTACCTTCAATCCATGTCGGGCAAGGACTTCGAGATCGTACTTGAGATTCTGCCCAATTTTTTTACGCGGATCTGTCAATATGGGCCGCAATAATGCGATGACGTCTTCAGTCGATGTACCGTCGGGCATCGGAGTTGGCACATAACGACCTTGTGCTTTTTTCCATGAAAACGACAGCCCAACGAGGGAAGCGTACATAGTGTCCACCGAGGTCGTCTCCGTATCAAAGGCAAACGTGGATTGTCCAAACAGATCCTCAACCAGCGCGGCGAGTGCATCACGGCTCCGTACCACAGCATAATCAGTGTCTCCGAGCTCAAACGAGATCTCTACATCGCTCATATCCGAAGTTGCCGAATCCTCGACCGCGATTCCGGCAGAAAACAGATCACCCTGATCGCCCGTCAATGCGGGCCCAACCTGTGCTTCTATTCGACCAAGGAAGGAATGAAATTCGAGTTCTTTGAAAAGTGTTGCCAGCCGCGTCAGATTCGGCGTCTGACGATGCAGCGCTTGCCAATTCATCTCGACGGGAACATCGGTCTTGATGGTCACAAGCGTTTTGCTGAGCCGTGCCTCTGCTTCATGTTGTTGCAGTCCCTCACGGGCCCTCTTGCCCTTCACCTCGTCTGCGTGTTCGAGCAGTACCTCCACAGAACCGTACTGTCGAATCAGCTTCATGGCCGTTTTTTCACCGATACCCATCACACCCGGGACATTGTCTGCGGTGTCACCCATGAGGGCCAGGATATCGATAAACTGGATAGGCGCGACACCGAATTTACTGCGAAAAGTTTCCTCCGTAATCGGATTGAAGGACTCCCCACGATGCGCCGGACGAAACATTGATATATGTGGGCTAAGGAGTTGCTGAAAATCCTTGTCAGGCGAGACGATTACGACGTCTGCCGATTCGGCTTCAGCCCATCGTGCCAGCGTTCCGATGACATCATCCGCTTCGACGCCTCCTTCTTCGATGACCGGAATGTCCATTGCCCGTACGATCTCCTTGATGTATGGCAGATTGGCAAGGAGATCAGCCGGGGGGGGATCACGATGGGCCTTGTACTGGGCAAAAAGGTCGTCACGGAACGTACCGCCCTCTGTCATTTCATCGAAAACAACAGCGATGTGGTCGATCTTGTGGTCTTCGATCAACTTCAATAGCGCTGCCGTAAAGCCATAGGCTGCAGAGGTATTTTGGCCTTTGCTATTCATCAGCGGACGACTGATGAAGATAAAATGGGCGCGGTATGCCAGCGCCATCGCGTCGAGCAGGTAGAGTCGTTTCCCGTCGCCATTTTTCATGCCTTTCCCCAAGCTTTGCCGATCCCTTATCCCGTTCATACACGGCACCGAAATCAGCGGTGAGCATTTATCAGGGTTCAAGCTATGAACTTCTTTGCAGACTGACCAATGATCTCAGAGTGAACTTAGGCGCGTCCCGGAATAGGACAATCCGGTGGCGACTATTTCATGCAATAGTGAATCGTGCTATTTTAAGCCGCGCGCCGACTCGAGTGCCGCTGTCGAAGGCCCACGAGCGCTAAAGACGACCGTTTGTCGAGCCTCTGCCCACACGCCCATCTCGGGGTCATAGAGCGACAGGATGATGGTGCGTTCTTCCCGTCGGATACCGGGGGTACCTGAGTCGACCCAAAACGTATAAATCAGTAGGCGGTCGACTTCTTCACCCTCTTGGATGTTTACAACTAGGTCTTGCGGCCCCGACGTGAGTTCAACGCGACCACGGCTCTCGCCAAGCGTGCTCTCTATCTCCGCGACGAGATGTGACCCGGCCGGCACCGGAGCATCGAGCGAAGCCTGAAGACGAAGCGTCTTGAGGTAATTCGACAGGCTATAAAACGCAAACGCGGACTGTTCAGCGTCGGTGTCGGCTTCCGAATGGACGATGATGGGCGGCGGCGCGTCCGAGAGGCGAATACCCACGATCGACACGACATCCAACGGCTCCTGACGAGCAGACGCCTGTTGGGCAATGACCGGGCGGACTGCAAATGCTATAAGAAGTGCAGATAAACAGACTATATCTCTCTTTCGAAGAGCGTAAATGCGAGACATCAATAATGAGAAAATGTAACGACCTGTCTTTACCCGAATTTCGATGCAATCCAGCGCGGGCTTCCTCATCTTTGCCGGGAGTATTTCCGAGATCGAAAAAATCTGTGCGATTTGCCGTGAAGCTTATCCTTTTCGACATCGACGGGACCATCATGCTCACCCACAACGCAGGGCGGCACGCGATGGAAGATGCTCTCGGAGAGGTATTGAACAGACCAATGCCCACCTCGGGTGTCTCATTCTCGGGTAAAACCGATCCACAGATTCTCATGGAAATCCTTTCGGCGCATGATCTTACGGACCACATCACCGACGGCCGATTCGAGGCAATTCTTGAAGTTTATCAATCATTCCTGGGTCGCACGCTCCCTCATAAATCGAATTTGCTCCCGGGCGTGGCGGATCTTGTTTCTAGTTTACATGCACGGCCAGACGTAAAACTTGGACTCTTAACCGGGAATCTTCAGCCAATGGCCTATGCCAAATTACGCGCCGTCGGGCTCGACCAATATTTCGCTTTCGGTGCCTTTGGAAGTGACCATCATGAACGAAACAGTCTACCTTCGTTTGCCCTCCAACGTGCTGAAGCGCAAACGGGCCATGCCTTTATTGGCGAGGAGGTCATCGTCATCGGAGACACACCGAATGACATCGCCTGTGCCAATATTGTTGGTGCTAGCTCGGTAGCCGTCTGCACCGGACGCTTCTCCCGAAAAGACCTGGCCCCCTATAGCCCCGATCTCTTGCTCGACGACCTCACCGATCCCACGCTCCTCCTCGATATGATTTGATGACATCCTAGCTTTCCCTGGCCATCTTTATCCCCGAACGGCCTTTTTGAGCATCTCTACGAATCGTTCCGCGGAGGCCTCGAAAACGATCTCTGCGTTAGGATTCTGACCGGTAACTCCGGTGTGATCCACAACAGTTTGCCCGCGGCACAAGTCGCTTTCCACCTCGACGGCCACATGGTGCAGGCCCGTCCGCGTCGCGACGGCCGGGTCAAGCGCCACAGACATTGCGATTGGGTCCGGGAGCGTATACCACGCGGACTCCCGGCTATTTGAAACATATGCCTCAACCGTTGCCTGAATGTCCATGCAAAAGGCAGCGAGTTCGGTCCCCTCACCACGAATGGCAGCCACCGTATCCGGGCGCATTAACGCATATTTTCGAGAAATATCCCATCCGACCATTTTAATGGGTAACCCGGATGCAAAGACGATCCCGGCGGCATCCGGATCAACCCAGATATTATATTCGGCTACCGGCGTGATATTTCCCGGGCCCTGCCCTACACCACCCATCATCACGTATTCCTTCACCATCGTGGCAATGCCCGAATCTTTCTTCAGCGCATGCGCCAGATTGGTCAGTGGTCCCAGGCTCACGAGTGTAATTTCTCCCTGATATGCGTGGACGATTTCTATGATTCGGTCAACCGCATCACCCGCGGCCGCCGTACGCCCAGTCAGTTCCAGACCGATATCGCCCATGCCGTCAAGACCATGTACGTGCGACGCCGTCCCAAGCGGCCGCCGAAGTGGCGCCGCCGCACCGCGATAAACAGGTGTAAAAGCACCGCACTGTTCGACGGTGTACAGGGCATTTTGCACCCCCTGATTCACACCTACGTTTCCGGCGACAACCGTGATGGCCTCTACATGGACACCGGGGTGGCGAAGCGCCATTACAAGCGCGACCGCATCGTCCGAGGCGGTATCGGTATCGATTAAAAAGCGACGTTGGACCATCGAATTCACGGTTGTTTGGATTCAAAAGCATTGGTCGACATGAGCCGTTTAACCGCCTCTCGATGGGGTAGCGATGGCTGAGCGCCAGGCAATGTGACGGCCAGAGCTCCTGCTGCGGAGGCAAAACGTATTGCCTCCTCAACCTCCTCGCCTTCCGCCATTGCGACCGCCAACGCCGCCAGAAATGCGTCACCGGCGGCGGTGGTATCGACGGCCCGAACGGCGAAGGCCGGGAAAGTTTGATTACCCCCCTTTTGGTACAAAGTCGACCCATGCCGGCCTCGCGTGACAATTATCGTCCCCGGCATATGAGGCCCAATCGAAGACCATTCGGTAGCGTCGCCTGAGTCGAGCGGATGTCCCAACACTATGGCCGCTTCCGTCTCGTTCGGTACGAGCACGTCAACATGAGCGAGAAGCTCCACCGGAATCCGTATTGCCGGTGCTGGATTGAGCACCACGAGGACGCCTCGCTCTTTTGCCCATCGAGCAGCAGCGATCACTGTAGGCAAAGGCGTTTCGAGTTGAAGAACAAGAACGTCGGCGCTCTCGATGAGGGGCCGGGCGTCGCATAGTACTACTTCCGTAAGTCGACCATTCGCACCAGAGACAACGACAATACTGTTTTGACCCGCTGCATCGACGGTGATCATAGCGATGCCAGTGCCAGAATTTTTATCCTGGGAGACGTGCTGCGTGTCCACGGCTGCTGCCTTCAACGCGGCCATGAGTTGATCGCCGAACGCATCTTTGCCTACCCGACCGACCATCGCTACGTTGGCGCCGAGCCGCGACGCCGCAACCGCCTGATTGGCGCCTTTTCCACCGGGAACCCTTGCAACATCGCCCTCGGCGAGCACAGTTTCTCCAGGCAACGGCAGGCGTTCGACACGTGCCACGACGTCCATATTCAGGCTCCCGACCACAACTACATGTGCTTTCATGACGGGGCTTATTTTGTGACGGCTTCAGGGCCAGAGAATAAACGGTCGTGAGACAGGGACGGAATCTTGGCGCGGGCGCGGGCTGCTTCACGAGGGTTTATGACACACGTCACGATGCCCGGCTGTTCGTCCCCTTCGGCGAGGATGCGTCCCCACGGGTCAATGATAAGCGAGTGTCCATACGTTTCCCCTTCGCCGTGCTGTCCGCATTGAGCCGGGGCCACAACAAAAGCCCCATTCTCGATGGCTCGTGCCCGGAGCAGGACGTGCCAGTGCGCTTGCCCCGTCGTACGCGTAAATGCGGCGGGCACTAAAATAAGCATGGCTCCCGATCTTGCTAGCCGTCGGTAAAGATGTGGAAAACGAAGATCGTAGCATATGCTCATACCCATGACGGCCCAGGGTGTCGGAGCGACGACGGCGCGGTCACCCGGCGCCACCACTTCAGACTCGCGGTATCGTTCTCCGGCCGAGAGATCTACATCAAAAAGATGAATCTTGTCGTATCTCGATGCGATTGTGCCGGTGGCATCAATCAACACGCTACGATTCAACATTCGCCCGTCCCCGAAGGAAATTGGGATGGAGCCGAGAAGCACCCACACGCCCGCCTCAATCGCTAGATTCCGAAAGGCATTGAGCGCCGGGTGGTCGCCTTCCGTGAATGAATCGATCCGGAGCCGTCCGTCTCGTATTTCGAGTTGACTAAAATATTCGGGGAGCGCAATGAAGCAAGCGCCTTCGTCGATCGCAGCCCGGGACTTTTCAAGCGCCGTAATGATGTTAAGATCAATGTCGGCACCGGCATTGACTTGAATGCAGGATATTGTCAAGGAATCAGGCATGCCTATCATCATTTCGGTCCGTCTGATTCAGAATAACAATAGATCTGTGTCGAAGACAAGTGGGCATGGTAAAAAGACTTGATGCCCCGGCATCGATGCCTTCAATCATCAGATCTATCATTCAATCCGAATTGAAGAACGAGTTTGAAAAACACCTTTCTCACCAGGACGATACCACAACATGTTTTCCCGTGGGAGAAATATCGCGTTGGCAAGAGAATTCAGCTTCCGAAATGAAATAAAATGCTTTCAATTGAATCAGCATAGCTCTCGCCGAAATGGTTGAGATGATTGAGGAGATGGTACAGGTTATAGACGTCCCTCCGGGCGGCGTACCCCGGTGCAAGTGGCCACGTTTCATTATATGCGTCATAGAAATTCGCATCGAATCCGCCGAAGAGTTCGGTCATCGCAAGGTCGACTTCCCGATGACCGAAGTAAACGGCCGGGTCGATGATGGCGGCACGGCCGTCTTTCATCGAAATGATATTTCCCCGCCACAAGTCACCGTGGACGAGCGACGCTTCGGGTCGAGCCGGGAGCCAGTTTTCGAGGTTGTGCAACATCTTGTCAGCCGGCGAATCCCACACCGGGCGCCATACGCCATGATGTCGGGCGCGTTCGAATTGCGGCAGTAGACGTTCGTCGCGAAAGAACGTGGGCCACATCCGGTGCCAAGTGTTTCGTTGTGGCAATCGCCCGATGAAATTGTTGTCAGCGAACCCGAATTGCTGGGCGAAGTGGCAATGCAATTGGGCAAGACCCCGTCCGAGCGAAGCCCATACCGCACCGCATTCCGGGCCTGCTTCAATCCACGAAAGTAGCAAGGCGCTGTGCATTTCGGCATCGTACGGCCCCTGCCACAACACATTCGGGACATACAATTCTGTTGACACCTCCCTCAGTGCAAACAGGCCCGCAGCCTCTGCCGCGCATCGTTCAGGGGGCTCGCCCCATTTGAGAAAGAAACTATTGGCCAACGTCTCCACCCGGCATGCCTCTGCGATACACCCTCCGCTGACCGGCACGACTTGGACAACCGATTCGCCGACAGCAGACTCAAACTCGTATCGAAGACCGGATGGTAGCATAGGGCCAGTGGACATTAACTTATGCCCCATCCATATCATACGCTGAGAGGAGATTATCAAGCAATTGATTTGCCGTGCGTTCGATGATCTGATACACCGTCTCGAACCCCTGTTCGCCGCCATAATATGGGTCCGGCACCTCATAGTTGCCGGGTTCGGGATCAAACTCCCGAAAGAGCTTCACTTTGTCGGCATATTTGCCTGAACCAAGCGACAAGATGTCTCCAAGATTCTCCTTATCCATAGCTAGGATAAAATCATATCGCTTCAGATCGCACGGGTCGAATTTTGTAGCGCGTTGTCCGTCGAGCGAAACGCCGTGCCGCAACGCGGCCTCCCGCATACGCTTATCCGGCGGATCGCCGACGTGCCACGCGCCGGTGCCGGCAGAATCAATGTAAAAGCGTCCGGTCAGCCCTCTATTGGCGACAATGTGCCGAAAAACGCCTTCCGCTAAAGGACTACGACAGATATTTCCCAGGCAGACAAAGAGGATTTTAACTCAGATAATAGGCGAATCATAATTGGGCATCGGCGCATGTCGGGATGAAAATTGGAGTCGGCATAGGTACGAAAAAAAGGCCGGGCTTGTGCCCGGCCCCTTTCGTCAATGTTTTCCCAAACCACTTTAAACGATCTTAGTTTTCAGGCACCTCGTCGATCGGGCGCGGCCATTTGTCGAAAATCTTGCCACTTGCAGCAGGCGTACCAACCTGATCAGTCGGAAGCTGCGAAAGACCCCCGGTGCGTCGCACATCAATCCAACGATGACCTTCCCCGAGGAGCGAGTACATCCGCTCGTGCAGAATTTGAGCCATGCCATTGCTGGAACTAATGGTCACATTGCCGAGACCGGCCGCTGAGCGCACCGCATTGATGTCATTTTGAGCCGCCGACATATTGCCCAAGTGGAAATTGGCTTCCGCTCGGATGAGCACCAATTCCTCATTACGGATAATGGGGTAATGATCTGTCGAGCTCTTCGAAAGCGTGATCACCAGATTGCTGGAGAGGCCATTGGCGGCAGGCGGACTAGGATCGAACCCAGTCCCGTCGCCAGCGCGATCAAGGACCTTTTCGGCGTACCGAAGATCACCCGGTTCAGCATTTGCCTTGATATCCGGGTGCGCCCGCAATTTGACAGACGGAGCCGTCGGCACTTCGAATATCGGATTTTGCCTATCACCGGAACTGTTGCTGTACGTATGATAGACGCCCATTTTCATATCACCGTTTGGATCCATGAACGACGCGTTCGCAGCAGTCAAGGCGTCTTGCCATTTCTCTTGGTAGAGAAATACGCGAGCTTGAAGGGCGCGCACAAACGTCATAAACGTTGAAGGCGTGTCAAAGCCTGCAAAGCCGGACGACAATTTAAAGGAGAACGAATTACCAGCTCCTCCCAAGTCGCTCAAGGATTCATTGAGATAGCGTTCTATTTCGGCAAAGCCTTGAGCCTTTGTTACGAACGGTGTGCTCACATCTTCGCTGAACTGAATCTTGATGCCGTTGTCATCCAGGTAATTCAGATTCAAAAGAAGTTGGTAGCCGATTATCGCCTTTGCATATCCCCTCACGCCTGCCTGGTCGGCACCCGAAAGTTCTCCAGAGCGGTCCAGCAACGTAACGGCATTTCGAATCGTCCGATACCGCGAACTCCAGGGTCGGGTAAGAAGAAATCCACCCGGATCGAGCGGCCCGGTGAACAATTCGCCCGTATACCGGGGGTCCGCCGGTTCAAAGAAGTACAGTTCACGGCCAAAAATGCCTGTGACCTGAGTATAAACATTGACGTCGGCCCTCATGCTTCCTTCAACGCCGGAAACAAGACTCTGAATGCTAACCGCGTCCGGACTGGGCGCATTAGGATCGGCCACATCGAGCGTGTCGCAACCGGAGAATGCAAGCATGGCACCTACCATCAGGAGCACGCTTGAATAACGGAGCGACCGTGATAATAACAGCAATTTAAATGGCTTCATGGTCTAATCCTCCGGGATTATAGTCCAACAGATACTTTGAAATAAAGGAAGCGTGCAGACGGGAACGGGAGCACGTCAACCGAGCGACCGATGGCCAGATTACCAAACTGGCTCACCTCGGGATCATAACCCGAATAGTTGGTGAACATTAGCAGGTTTCGGCCAGAGATCCCAATGTTGAGTGACTGCACGTTGCCACCAAACCACTTTTGGACTTTCCGTTTGTCAAAACTGTAAGACAGGGTTGCTTCACGAAGTTTCAGGTAGGTTCCGTCTTCGATATAGCGCCCGGTACCACCAACTCCGGCGGCTCTGTCCATTCCTTTCTTCGTATCCAAATCCTTACTTATCCCACCAAGGTCTGTTAGGAAGAGGCCCAGATTGATGACGTCACCTCCTTGTTTCCAGTCCCAGAGGAAACTGAAGGAGAAGTTGCCATAGTTGATATCGCTACCAAAGCCAAGTTGAAAGTCAGGCGATTCGTCGCCGAACTTGACCTTGTTTCCGGCTTCGTCCAGCCCCACCATCGTCGTAGGTGACTCACCTTTCTTGATCTGGAATTGTCCGAGGCTGAGAGCAAAACCTCCTGTCTCGAATGGATCGACATCCAGTTTGGTGATCTTTGACCAGGTCTTGAAAAAGTTAATCCGGGAGGTCCACTTGAATTTGCTTGTCCGGACCGGTGTGAGCCCCAGTGAAACTTCCACTCCCTGTGTACGCATATCGCCCGCGTTGATAAACTGGCTCGAGAAGCCAGACGAAGGTGGGAGACTATTTTGGAGAATGAGATCCGTAATGTTCTGGGTATAAAAGGTAAACTCAAAGTTCGCTTTGTCATTCCAAAACGTCGCATCTAGACCCGTTTCAAACTCTTGTGTGATTTCAGGGTCGATCTTCGCATTTCCCTCTTGAGTAGGGACGAGCACCCCACCGAGACCTGTAATGTTCTCGGACTGCAAGGAGGTAAACTTCGCACGCGCTAGAGGTAAGTTGCCCGTTTTGCCAAAGGCTGCTCTCAATTTCAACTCACTGAAAAAGTCGCTCTTGAAAAAGTCGAAAGACGATAACCGAATCGAGCCCGAAGCCTTCGGATAGAAGAAGAACTTGTCGGTATTACCAATACGACTACTAGCATCAGCACGGAAGCCGCCGGTCAGGAAAAACTTCTCTTGAAGGTTGACTTCTTCCTGGAAGAACACACCGCGCTCACGCTGAATGAGTCTCGTCTGAAATCCCTTCAGGCTCGAAGCCTGATCGATGTTGGTCTGGGTAACCACTAGCCCCTGTGCTTCACTCAAGACATTGTTGAAGTCGCGACTTTCGTACTGATACCCTGCCGTAGTGTTGAAAGTGATGTTGGATGGGGTACTGTAGAAGTGAACAAAGTTCACATTCAGGTTTGTGTTCAGGCTCGTGGTTTCGCCGGCAATGGATACGCCGGGTAAATCTTTTGCCTGCTCAAATTGAAGTTCGGGTGGAGACACGACCTTATGCTCCGCCGAGTAGAAATCTGCGCCACCTTGAAATATGATGTCGAGATTCTGGTTGTCCGTTCGGAAAAGGTTAAAGGTTACTTGTGAGGAGACTATGCCGCGGTTCACGATCTCTCGATTCGTAAGCAGAGCAACTGTCTGCAACGGGTTTGAACCCGCCGGCCCGGGCGGAAAGACCCCGTTCTTGGGTCGCAAATCAATGAAGGGTGCGGTGAACGCATAGGCAAAACCCAACGTTGTCGATCCTTGATTCTCGTTGCCCGTAATGCTCCGGTCGGACTGGCTGCGAACAAGTTGGGACTGCACGTTCACATGGAGCCGGTCCGAGAATTTCTGATTTACATTGACGCGTCCCGAATACTTTTCGTAGCCCGTATTGTCTACAATTCCATCGTCGTTCTGGGCGAGCCCACTGACGAAAAATCGAGTTTTATTGTTGCCACCCGAAACGCTGCCCGTCGTTTCGCTGAGAAAGCCTTCTTTCCCATACAACAGGTCTTCATAGTCCAGTTGTCCGTTCTTCGCCAGGAGTGCTGCTCCACCAGTTACTGCGGCGTCCGCAGTCTGGGGAGTAAATTTGCGCGTCCCCAATTTTCTCAGAATGGTCGTGTAGCCAACCTGCTGTGTAATCTTGATGGACGTGCGTCCCGGTTGCCCCTGCTTCGTGGTTATGATCACCACACCGTTTGTTGCCTTTGAACCGTAGATGGCCGCCGCACTGGCACCTTTGAGTACTTCAATGCTAGCGATATCGTCAGGATTAAGGTCGGCGATGCGGTTGGTCGGCTGCCCCTGCGGCGTCGAACTGCCGGCGCCCGTAGCCGCAGTTATGAGATCAAGTCCGGACTGAATGGCACTGTTGTCGATGATGACGCCATCAACCACGTAAAGTGGCTGCGTCGAGCCCGTGATCGTAGAGGTACCGCGCAGATTTACATTAATTCCTCCACCCGGAGCGCCAGAGTTCTGGCTGATCGTTAGTCCGGCAATTTTGCCGCTCAAGGCTCGCTCAAGCGTTTCCGCCGGTGCCGGAACCAAATCTTTGGCGGTAATTGTCCCAACCGAGTTGGCAAGATTGGCGCGTTTAACACTCGTCGCCATTCCCGTTACGACTACTTCATCCAATCCAAGAACATCTTCTTCAAGGATTGCATCCAGTCTAGTTTCACCGCTAGGTACGGTTTTCTCGAGGCTACGAAAGCCTACAAAAGAGAAGACAAGGATCCTCTGCCCCGTTACGAGATTGATGGAATAGCTACCATCGACACTTGTCGTCGTTCCTATTGTCGTGCCTTTGATAGACACATTGACACCTGGGAGAACTTCACCGTTAACGTCGGTAACAGTACCGTTGATGGTCTGTGCACTCGCTGATAAGACGCCCAAGGACGCCAGCAACAGGAGCACACCCAATCGTGTTAAGTAGTGCCTGTAGCTCATTACTTTACCGGTTTAATTGCGGAAATTGTTGGGTGTAGATAAGCCGAGACCACCGTCTTCGGCGGGATGAATGGGCTGAATGGTGAGGGGGAAGAATTGAGCTGTGATTTCGGCTCAATGAACCGAAGGTCCCATTTTATCTGTGAAAATAAAAGGGCTGTAGGCCGTTTTTTTTCAGAAGCGCTTTTTTGAAGACCCTATTTTTCTAATTTTCACCTGCCAATCATCATGGGCATCGGGACGAAAAATATTCATTTGACGTAGCACGATCGACAAAAATGCAACCTGAATTATCTCTGAGCGACCCCGTGCAAAGCGTTAGTTCGCTTGTACAGCATATTAAAGAAGTCATTGAAATTGATTTCACCTCCATCTGGGTTGAGGGAGAACTTTCTAATTTCAAGCGGCCTGCATCGGGTCATTGTTATTTTACTTTGAAGGATTCGAACGCCCAAATAAAAGGTGTAATGTGGAGCCAGGTAGCGGCGCGCCTCTTTTTTCTCCCTGCCGACGGAATGCAGGTCCGTATTCGCGGTGCGATCAATGTCTATGAAAAACGAGGCGATCTACAGCTCGTCGTTCGGGCGATGGAGCCTGCCGGTGAAGGCGCGCTCCGGCAAGCCTTCGAAATCCTGAAACAAAAGCTCGCCACCGAAGGGCTATTCGATGCAGCTCACAAGCGCCCATTACCTTCTTATCCCGAATCGATTGGAATTATCACTTCAGGTACGGGCGCTGCACTTCAGGACATTTGCTCCATACTCGGGCGAAGATTTCCGCTTATCCGAGCGCTGGTCTGTCCGGTAAAAGTGCAGGGTGCCGGTGCAGCCGAATCGATCGCAGACGCCATCCATACGTTTGATGCGCTCCCCCTGGATGACCCGTATCGACCAGATCTTTTAATCGTCGGACGCGGAGGCGGTTCGATTGAAGATCTCTGGGCCTTTAATGAAGAAATTGTAGCTAGAGCTATCTTTGATGCTTCGCTGCCAATCGTGAGTGCCGTGGGCCACGAGACAGATTTTAGCATCGCCGATTTTGTTGCCGATGTGCGTGCAGCCACTCCGTCAATGGCTGCAGAATTGGCTGTACCGGATCGATTTGAAATTGCTTCGAAAGTAAGGAGAATGCAATCATTTCTTCGCGACAATGCAGTCCGCGCGACGGTCAACACGCGTCGGAATATCCAACAAATGATCGGATCATTTGCTTTCAGTCGACCGGTCGATCTTGTTCATCAATTTTCGCAGCGTGTGGATGAATTGTCTGATCGCCTCCACCGTTCGTCTCAATATTACATTAAGGAACAGCGGATACATGTTTCGTCCCTTCAGAAACAATTGCACTTGCTAAATCCGCGGTTGCCGCTCGAACGAGGATATCTTCTCGCCGAAAAAAATAATGAACCCGTTTACAATGCCAGGGAGGTGGAACGGGGAGACGCCCTCAAACTTCACTTCCATGATGGCACGCGCTTTGTTACTGTGAATCCGTGATGTAACAAGTCACGATCGCCATCCAACTACTATGTGATACATCATGACGGAAGGTTATGGAAACGGACCGCTTCGATCTCAGAATGTGGTCTTTACGACTCGAACCAGACGCATGGTGCTCCTTCAAGAGGATCGTAAGGTGAAGAGGAAACGCGATACGGCGCGATGCGTAGTATGGGCGGTCCTTCAGATTTCGGCAGGACGGGTGTTGCTCCATTCTGCTAACCAATGCCGGTTACCCGACGTTCTCGCACTATGAGTCATTCTCCTGCCGAACGCACCATTGAGTTGACACCGGAATCACGCTTCGCACTTATAGATGTTGCAAAGCGAACAGGCGACTTACTCGGTGCTTTTCCACGGGCGCTATTCTGTTCCTATCACACTACTGCCGGATATCTGGGACAACGCCTTTGCGAAAAGCTGCACCATGACCCACAATCAGTTCGGGCGTATGTTCAATCCTTTCAGAAGCTCTTCCCGCCTAATGCTGATTACCGGCATGATCAGTTAGACCTCCGTACCGAGCTCTCGGATGAACAGCGTATACATGAGCCGCGGAATGCAGATTCTCATCTGACGTTTATCGGCTCCGGTCTTGAGAATTGTGTAACCTATGCCAGCCGGCCCGATACGCCTGTCTATTTCATAGACCTAGATGGGACCAATGGAAATGCCCATCGCCATCGGCGAACGACCATCATCGGCTTCAACCGTGAAGTCATTGTAGGGAAAGTCCCTATCAGAATTCCCGTATCGGGTCACCCAATCGATTCCATAAATTTCCGGGACACGCGACTCGGTATTTACGAGCAACTCGAGGAGGCGCTCAGGCATTACGGCATTGCAAAAGGGCGCGTTGATCTATCTCTTGCCCCGAGTGAACGTCATACGGGTTTGACGGTGAATGAATACGAAACGCTTCTTATGGCAAATGATCTGGCGCAAGTCCTTCGTAATCCGCTGCGGTTTATGGCCGAGAAGGGAAAGAATATGCTCCTTGATCCGAAAGCTATCCCGAGCAAAGCCCGCAACTATGCCAAATATGACTTGGTGCAAGTCGTCAATGAATTTCTCGATGTGCTGGGCTGGAGCGAATCACTCGTCGAACGCATCATTGATCGCTTCCTTCGCTATCCGGCCTCTCGATTTTTGCGGATGAAGCGGCGCGTCAGCCTCCTGGTCTCCGACATTGAAACGACGGGTCGCGGCGCTATCATGCAGGGTGAATATCAGAGTCCGATTCTCGTACAATGGCGTAAAGCTGAGGCCGATACTCGTCTCATTCATGCCACCATCGTCCGTTTTCAATAGTCACTTCTTGACGGCGAAGATTTTGGGCAACTTAAATAAGAGAATGCGACTGCACACCGTCGACGTTGAGACAGGCGCCCGAAATCCAGCTTGCCCGTTCAGAGACGACAAATGCAACCACGGATGCAATCTCTTCTACCGTTCCAAATCGCCCCATTGGTAGGTTTTGTGAGATAAAAACTTCCATTCCTTGAGGATCCTCGAGACATCTGCGATCCCAGCTTCCTCCCGGGAAACGAATTGATCCGTGCGCCACGGTATTTACCCGGATGTTGTCGCAGCCAAGTTCCAGTGCCATAATTTTGGCCACACTGATCAGCGCGGACTTGGTGGCATTATAAATAGAAAGCCCCGGCCCGCCGGCTTCGCGCCCAAAGATGGAGGAGATGAACAGGATGGAGCCACCGCCAGCAGCCCTAAGATGTGGAATCGCAGCCCGGCTCGTCCGTATATGCGAACGAAGATTGAGATCGAGGACTGCTTCCCAATCGTCATCATTTGTTTCAGCGAATGGTTTTCGCCGGTTCCCGCCCACATTGCCCACCAGGATGTCGAGGTGCCCAAATCGTTCCACGGCAGATGCCACCAGCCGCTCTGTAGCATGCGGATCCGCAATATCCAGCGCGACGGCAAGAGCCGAACCTCCCGCACCGGTGATTTCTGTTACCGTCGTTGCCAGCGCCTCATGGCCCCGGGCACAAATTACCACGTGACAACCCTCTGATGCCAGCATCTTTGCGATGGCCTTTCCGATACCGCGACTCGCTCCCGTAACGATGGCAACTTTCCCCGCTAATCCCAGATCCATTTTCGATGCTCTTTAATTTAATTGGCCAAGTTTGTGAAATAACTCATACAATTAGACTCAACCACATGTCCCGCAGTGTAGTGTCGTTGACAAAACCGTAACTACGTTCTCTATAACATTGATGCGACGACTCATTATCTTACATGACCAGCACCCAAATTGAGAATCCAACTTTTTATACGCCATGCGTATTTTGTTCTATTTTCTGGCATGACCTGCCCTTCTTCCTCTTTTGATGAAATAACATTATGTCTGAATCTAAGGATTTTCAACTACCAGATGATATCACATTTGAGAAGGCCATGGCCCGTTTGGAGGCAATTGTGATGGCTTTGGAGGGATCACCGCCGAATTTGGATGAGGCACTTACCTCGTACGAAGAGGGTGTCGTGCTCGCACGCTATTGCCTGGAGAGATTAAATACAGCTGAACTCCGAATACAGGAATTGAGTCTGGAATAAATACAGGAATGCCCGATGTTCGGCCTGAGACGGCGATACATCGGGCGGGATTCGTGACTTAACTTTGTTAAATAACGAATATATTAGTTTCGTTGTTAAAGTGCACGACAAGTCTTGTGCTATTCTGCCGTATATACGCAAGATTGCATACTATTTACAACTAGTCATATTACAGTCTTTGATACGTATTATTTCATAATCCGCGTCCAAATAGCATGACCTGCACCGTCTTAAGCATAATATAAAGGTCTAAAAAGACGGATCGATTTGCAAGATAATAAAGCTCGTACTCGAACTTTCGGATCTGCCCGTCCACCGAACCCGCATAATCATGGTTGACTTGAGGCCATCCCGTTAAACCCGGTTTGATACTAAATCGCAGTTTATAAAATGGGATCTCCTCCTCCAACATATCTGCAAAATATTGCCGAATGGGTCTAATTCCGACCATGGCCATTTCTCCACGAAGGACATTAAAGAACTGCGGCATTTCGTCCAGTCGCGTCTTACGCAACAGTTTTCCGACTCTCGTTATACGGGGGTCCTCTTCGTCGGCCCAGGTAGGGCCTGTATGCTTTTCGGCATCAGGTACCATTGTTCGAAATTTGTACACCTTAAATGGGATTTCATGGGCACCCAATCGTTCCTGCGTAAAAAAGACCGGCCCCCGCGTGTCAACTTTAATAGCAATGGAGATAGCAAGCATTAGAGGAGAAGCGATGAGCAATAAAAAACCTGAAATAATAAGATCTATAATCCTCCTTACGCGTTCGGAAACAGTCCCCTCTTCGGTGTTGCGCATTGTCTGAAGCATCCAGGTAATATCCACAGTCGCGACAGGCACTCGACCGCAATATCGACTATAAAATGACGGGAGGTCGTGGACTTCGATTCCCTCCTGTCGTAGGCCTAGCGCCTCATACATTAACGTTTCTCTTGTATCCCTATCAATGGAACACACAAGCACATCCGCCTGCACCTCCCTCATAGCTTCTCGAAGATCGGTGTGGTTTTGGGTCCTCACGCCAACTTCATTCGATTCGATCCAGTCTTTTTCTTCGGATTCAAAGTCGTGCCAGACACGCACAACCTCGTACTCGCAGACGGGTAGGGCTTCAAGATCCTCGTACAATCGGTGAACTGACGCGTAAGAGCCCACTACAAATAAACGTCTCGACTGTTGAACGGGTAACATGTGGAAAAAGAAATACCAATGCCAGGCCGAAACACCGACGAGCATCGGTATTGCATGCACGATTAGAATGGTGCGCCCGATCAGGTAATCGCCTATGACGAACATTACCGCTGCCATGGTAAGTTGTACAAGGGTTACACCGATAAACACAAACACCGTATCTCCTATACTGCTCTGTTTCTCTTCTAGACTATACAAATTTAATGTATGAAATACACCCATATATAAAAGCAGCATAATGGGCGCAACCAACCATAACGAGGACTTGCCCAAGAACTCGGATATGGTCAGATCGACTTGTGCAAATCGGACCAGTGAAGCAGCAAGAAAACTGATCCCAAAGATGACAACATCTCCGATCAACAATTCTAATTGCCTTCGTTTTAGAAGACTAACCGACCAACTATTCATAGTTTTCGGATGTATGGCAACGCGAGGATAGATTCTTGATCAGACTGTATGATCGTCGACGACATGCTGTTGCTCGATATACCAGGCGACCGTTCGACGAAGACCTTCGTTCAGAGAAATTTGGGCCTCCCAGTCCAACTTCGCTTTCGCCTTGGAAGTATCGGAGAAATTCCGCATCACGTCTCCCACTCTTCTCGGGCCATGCACCACGTTTGGTACCAGATCGTACATTTCCGAAAGTGTGGGCACGAGTATGTCTACCAATTCAAGCACGGTCGTCTCGGCGCTCGTGGCAATCTGAAAAATCTCTCCTCCAATATTCTGTCTCCTGCCTGCTTTTTCGATCGCACGCACCAGATCACCGACATATACAAAGTCACGAGTCTGGGCGCCGTCTCCATAGATTTCAAGCGTCTCACCGGCCATAGCCATGCGAATAAATTTGGCGACCACACTGCCTTTGTGCGAAGAGCGCGGGCCGTATACATTGCCGAATCGAAGCGCGACGGTGGATAATCCAAATGCGCGCGCATAGGCCGAGCAATACCCCTCCCCGGCCAGTTTACTCGCGCCATAGGGCGAAACCGGGTGCGGCGCCAGTTCTTCATGGATGGGAGGAGTGCACTCGCCGATGGGCGCCCCACTCGATGCAAAAACAAATCGCTTGGTTCCATTTTTCCGTGCGGCCTCAAGATAGTTAAACGTCCCCAGCACATTATTTAGACAGTCTACACGTGGATTCTCGACCGATGGGCCAACCCCGGTATTCGCTGCCAGGTGTACCACAATATCGACGTCCCGTGTGGCCCTTAGCGCAAGTTTCTCGTCCAAAATGTCTCCAACGATGAGCTGCACACCATCATCCATCGACGGCTGAGCAATTTCTCGATTGAAATCACATGCCGTATAGTCCGACACAGAAGAAAGTGCTTCCCGGCTCCCGGACGACAAATTGTCGATCACTCGAATACTTTCTCCTCCGGTTGCGGAGAGGAACTCGATCAAGTTAGTACCAATAAAGCCACAGCCACCTGTAATCAACCACTTCATAGGATTACTATCATTCTGAATGAAATTAATGTAGAAGTATTGGGGTGTTTTCGTATGCCCAAACGTCCAAATCAAATGTTCGAGGTCTCGGCAGCAAGCAGTTCCGCTCGATTTAGTTTGTCGTCGAGCAGCACCTTCCACTGATCCACCGCGATCTCGCACTCATAGTACTTCAAAAAAGCGTCGCGCCCTCTCCTGCCCATCGTCTCGCGGAGATCGACATCGTTCACGAGTGTATCGATCGCAGCTTCGAGTGCCTCGGCGGCATCGTCCTCTTTATCCGGATCGATTACAAATCCGCAACCCACTTCTCGAATAGTTAAGGATATTTCTGACGACTCCGGACCCACCATGATAAGGGGCCTTGCGGCCGCCATCGCACCGTATAGTTTGCTCGGAATAGCAATGCCGGCCATCCCCGAGCCTAATGTAATTAGATGAATATCTGCGAGAGACAATGAATACCTGATTTGATCTCGGGGAAAATAGTCTAGGTATCTGAAATTTGGAAGTTGGTGCTTGTGTGCAAAGGCTTCGATCTCCTGCTTACGCAACCCACCGCCGACAAACAAAAAGATGATCTCCCGGCGTGGTTGCATGCGCTCAACGACGTCCATTACTTCGCCGAAGCGATGAAGGAGCCCGGCATTCCCGGAGTACATCACGAAATCCTGTCCCTTAGATTTAGCCCTTCTACCAACACATTTTCATCCCGCCCTATTGGAAAAATATCGGACGCCTTATTCCATATGGGAATCGTGTAAAGGAGTTCTCCGGCAACGCCCTTTTCTAACAACCTTGAACGCATACAACGCCCAAGATCTACTACGAAGAACGCATTTCGTAATATGAATTGGTCGATGCGCGAAAACCACCTAGAAAGCCTATGTGCCGGGTTCAGCATACCGGTCGCAAATTCAGCATCCGGGTGGAGATCAAGCGACCAGATGGCATAGTCTTGCCCCCATCCTTTCTTGCTCAATGCCCCGACCAAACTAATCATTGGCGGCGCCGTCAGCGTAATTAAAAGGCCGCACTTTAACTTCGTCCACAGTAAAAATAACACTTTTCCGTAGAAAACGAGGGTATTGATGCTTCTGCCGATGGTCGACGTACGGCCAAATGTAGTGGTTCTCACGCGATAGACGTGAACCTTGTTGATGATCTCACTGCGTGGAAGTTCGCCTCCCGCCGAAACATCATCCTCAGACCCGCAGACCACGCCAATTTGATAGCCCCTCCGAGCCAATCCTTCTGCAAGATCGGTAAGATGCTGAGCCGTTGCGCGCGTGCTGGGGTAATACCTCAGTGCCACAAAAAGAACCTCGTACTTAAGCCCTTTCATCGTACGCTTATTTATCTTCCCCTTGATATCCGGATGATCTCTTTACCAATCGAGATTTTTCTCGTATCCCGTTTCTACGAGGAAGTCGCCGATGCTTTCTTTGAAAATATCCTTCAGTGATTCCGGAAACTGGCTTATCCAATCACCAACGATCCCTTTTCTGAAAAAGCTGTCTGCATTCTCCATGCCCTTCTTGCGCCCCCCGGTTAAATTTTCGAAGCGATTCATTTCCACGATCCGGCGGATGACTTGCGAGGAAGAATCAAGGGAATAGAGCCTCGCGATGCGCTTGAACACCTCTTCCGTATCGGACACAAGGTCCTCATAACGCACCTCGATGCTTCTTGCCGTATCCATATTTTCTTGCCATGTTCGTATCCAATAAGCGAACTGCGGCAAAAGTGTATCGGCAAAACATCGAATGCCTTCTTCAAACGATAGCAGCTTATACTTTTGATAACCCGGGTGCCATGGGGTCCTACGAACATAATAATAATGACTGATCGCCACATCACGAAGGTCCCGGTAAAGTACTACATAAGGAATGCCAGCGTCCTTTAGAATCCTGATATTGTGGTCCGAACCGTGAACATGCATCTTAAGAACGGCAAGGGCGCCGTCGAGTCGGGCAAAGAGATCTTCCGGCACATCAAAATCATGACTACCGCCCGTATTCATCTCATACAGGGTTGCTTCTGGAACAAGTATTTCGCTGAATCCTGGAAAACTCGTAAGCATCCTCTTTAGCCACGTAGTTCCGCTCTTGGGCAAGCCGGCAACAAAAAGCAAGGGTGTCGAATACAGGTAGCCGTATTCCCTGAAGTTGTCGCGAGCGACGCGCAGCTGGCGACCGTAGTCCCAGCGGCATGTCATTCGGCGCGCAGCCTGAGCAATCGGAGCAGGTAACCAAGACCGGCTCCACCGCTTGAGGATATTTTTATTGTCCGACATTAAGCACGGCATCGCGTTTCTTGCGGCTACTGTGATAAAATATATTATTCACACACCGGCTCGGATTCCCGACAATTCAACCTCCAGAAGGTTGATCCATTTTGCCTTCACCACTTCCGGAGCAAAAGTCTGTTCAAAAGATGCTCGTGCATTCTTTGCAATACCATGCCGGTAATCATCGTCGAGAAACGGAATAATTTTTTGGGCCAAATCCTCCGGGTTTTGCGTTTCGGCGAGAAGACCGTTGTATCCGTCTCGAATCGTATCGGGAATGCCCGCATGCCTTGTAGACACAACGGGGAGACCGGCGTTCAGTGCCTCAATCAAACAGAGCGGCGAGGCTTCGTTAGGATAATAGGATGGCAATATGAAAACGTCTGCAGTAAGCAACATTGCCTTCACTTTATTGCGATCATGAATTGGGCCGTGTACTGAAACCTGACCCTCCATTCCCGCGGCATCTATTTTTTTTTGAAAACGGGATTCATGTTCTTTGGCGAACCATCGCCCGACAAAATCGACATGTACTATCACCCCTCTTGCCTTCAGTAGGGCGGCTGCTTCAAGAAGGTCTTCATATCCTTTAGATCGAATCATGTTACTTATATACAAGATTCTCAGCATGCTGGGCCTATCTCGAGTTTTTCGGGAGATAATATCCGACTCAGAACAGAGTAATTCCTCGTCAATGGTGTATGGAATAACTATTTGTTTCTCACTCTTTACAAAAGGGGCCATCTCGCGCATGAGAAGTGGGCTTACAAATACATACTTCGAAATCTTTCGACTAATGGTCGCAGCTGACCTACGCCGGAGGATGGATATATGGTGCCGCACAATATTTCCGTTGTGTATCCAGCAGATCACACGATTCCCGGAGGAAATGCCGAATCGGAAGGTATACATGTCTCTCAAGTGTCCGGGAATGGACCCAGAGAGATTGGCGTAAATCATTACGTCTGGAGAAGCCTTTCGAACGTCCTTTGCATAGCGGTGCACGGCTCGCGACCGTCTAAGAGATATTTTGTTACCAGGATCTCCGCGCTCATTTTCAGCGAAATTGACTCTCGTCAACGTGTACTCGTGATAGAGCATCCGATAAAGTCGGTCGGTGGCAAGCGTCATTCCTGTGACCGGAGGAGGGAAACCGCCCGCAATTGCAACCCTACCCCGCGCGGACAGCGAAGAGGTCTCGTCATCAATGCTGCCGGCTTTTGCCAAATTACTGCCCATTCGCCTGATCCTTTACCCACAATGAACGGGGCAGCCATCGTCGCGCAATAATTCGCCCTTTATACCCGTAGTACCACAGCGGATAGTACCTGATTGGACCAACAGGTTTTTCAATCGGGCGCGAGCAAGAGGGCGCAAGCTCGATAGAATCCAACCAGTCCACGACGCGGCGGAGGATTGCATTCGATTCGACCATTTGCTCTACGGCCCGACTTACTGCGTCAAACGCGGGCTCGTAGGTTTGGACCTGGCGGAACTCCCCCTCTCCCACCTCGACTTGTTTGCGGGTTCCCAGACTGCCAAACAAATGGTCATATTCTCCTTCCCAAAAACGCTCCTGGCCGGCACGGTAAGGCATTTTTATATAATCACATATTTGTTTTAGTTTTCCAGCCGGATCACGATTTAGATCCTCCAGATTTACGCTTGCAAAGTTGATTCCTGTCCCCATAAGCCGCAAGTAATATCGAGTATAATGCTTCTTCCAGTGTTGAAGATCACCTCCTCGCTTCCAAAACGAATGGGCATGATTTATGGGCTTTTTCCACAATATTATATTATGAACACCCATATTGTTTCTTCGGGCCCAGCGTTGGGAATCGACGAGCCACGTTTCATTTTTTGAAGAGTCAATTATGAATTCGACGCAGAGTGCGTTTGCAGCGTTGACGTGAAAAACGTTTTCGGGAAATGCCCCCAGCTTTTCCCAAAGGGGCGGCGGGGATTGCCGAAGATCGAAATGATGGGTTCTCCAAGGTCGGTACCAACTGTAAACTTCTCCGCAAGAAAATGACGAGGTTCCATTCCCCAGCATCAAGTCAAGCATGGTCGTACCTGACCTACTTGGTCCACATACATTGATTAGAGAAGCCAATTAGTTTTGATAATATTTGGGAGAAAAACCAAGCTCGCCTTCGAGAAAATCCATTACCTGTTGATTAATATCATTCCAGTCGTATTGTTCGGCCTGTTTGCGAGCGGAGTTTCCAATCCCAGATAACATGTTCTGGGATTTCAGCGAGATCGTCTTTTCGAGGCAATCGCACATTGATTCGACAGTATTTCTGATCAGAAAGCCAGTTTGACCGTTTCGAATAATTTCTCCTATTGCTGGTGTATCCGAAGCAATGACCACCTTTCCAGTCGCCATATACTCAAATAGTTTTATGGGATATGCATATCTGAAATTAGTTACGGATTGATCAAGGATACAAAGTCCAACGTCACATGAATTCAGAAGTCGAAGGCTCTCGTTGTGACTGACATGGCCGTGGTAATATATTTTTTGATCGAAACACCGATTGTGCAAATTTATAGCAACCTCGGCATCCTCTTCCGCTGGTCCCCAAACATGAACCTCTATTCTGTCGGTGAATGCTCCGTCGCGTTCAAGACAAGCTATTAATAGTGCTATGCCCCTCTTCAGCGTAACCCAACCTGAGTACCCTACACGTAGGCTCCCCTTGAGAGGTCGCCCAACATCATCGCCGATATCGTCCGGAACCACCAAATCTAAGCAAACACCATTTGTTACCCTAAGCAAGTGTGTCTCATTCAACCTCAAAGGAAGTTCAGCCAATATCCCCTCGTGCAGGCCCAAGATCCATGCGTCTGCCTGCGGAAGAACAGACTTGAGAAACTTCCGAAAGAGCATCGTTTTCATTCGGCCTTTTCTCATGTCCCTAAATGCAAGCATGGGGTCGTCCCAAATATCTGCAATCCACATAAATGGATTTAAAAGGCGGGCGAGAAAGACTACAATGATTGCTCGTGGTTGGTTGGACGTATAAATAACGTGAAAACCATCTTTCCAAAGGCTACCAACCACGCGAACTGCAGAAGGAATGAACCGCCAGCCTCGCCGAACAGTATGATATCGATTTGACACGGACGCAATTCTCGGAGGAATAAGACCGTCCGTCACAATTGCGGTAGAATAATTTTTAGAAAGCGTCAGAATTCGCTGATATTGTACAGCGTTTGCGACGTTTTTAATTCCTCCCGGTTTAAGGACGACAACACGCGTTCCAATATTTGGTGTCGTCATCTTCTCATGAAGCACAAATAACTCGAAGCAAAAGACATTTATTCTTTTAGTGATTAGTTAGAGCATCCACTCCGTCAGCCCTCGGGAAATGCTGGAGTACTTCTACCCTGAACCACGCGGATTCGATATCTCTCAACCCACGCCCAATGACGCAAATAGTCAATATCTATGGAATGAACTATAGCAAATATAACAAATTCAAATAACAGTACATTGATATTCAGACTACTGAGGTACAATTGAAAACTCACCACCACAAAGCCAGTCATCAATGAAAATAGATAAACACCAACGAAGTCATGCTTAGTATTCACCAATACTTTCATCATCCGGTAACTCTTTTTAACGGTTAGCCCAACCAGAAATATGTAGAGTGATGCTGACAATAGTCCACCTTCAACAAGAATATTGGCAAACATATTGTGAATGCCGGACGAACTTTCCGTCATATCCTTCCACTTTACAATATCTCCTAATCCAATTCCATAACCAAAGAGGGCAGGGTAATATGCACCTAGCCCAGTCCCCATAAAAAAGATTTTGGGATTTTGAAACAACTTCCAACCTTGCACAAACAGTTGGATTCTATTTTCGCCCCCTTGCTCGGCCCGAATTTCAAGTGCACTCACCGCCGTGAATTGGTCCGACTGTACGAAGTACACGACCACGAATGTAAATGCCATAAGTAACATCAATAGACGCACTACCGATATTGCTCTATTGCTCTCTTGGCGTCCGAGCCTGAAATAGATCAATAATACATTCACGACCAGTAGGAACAAGACGCCGCCCCGTGAAAGGGTCGCTACGACTAATGAAAATTCGAGAATCAATAGAAATATGTACGAACTCACAACCCGGACGGACATTGTATTCTTAAATAATAACCGGGCATTTACTATCGAGCTAAAAATCACTATCCACTGAACATAAATTAGCGGGCTATACGAAGTGCCACTAATCCTTGGAACAGATCCTAATTCCTTGAACGTCGCAATGTCTCCGGATCCCTCAAGCTTATTCCCAAAATAGTTTGCGGCTATTCCGATAGATGGATCGACTAGGACTTGGATCGCACCGAGTATACACAGGAACACAAGTGTCCATTTCCACCAACTATAAACGTCTTCTATTCCTAACTCATTATTTTCCACTAACACTCTTACAAAATAATAGACCGCAACGACCCTGTACCACACAAGAACCTGGTGCAGCGTGTTGATTGGGCTAGATGAAAATACGCTGAAGATAGTTATACAGAAAAGAAATCCAAATATCAGTTTATCTGTCGTCTTAATTGCGAATTTCATTCCCCGTCCGAGAGTCGCGATGGATGCGAGCACAAATATTGAGGGGAGAATAACAAAATCCAGGGGGTAAATCTGGAATATGCCGATCTGAGTTCGAAGCGGAAAGATCGCTACCACGAAGATCAGTATGGTAAGAAACCTGAGAGTAGACCACAGCATCATAACGAACTCACCAATTGTCTGCCGCCGCAACGCTCGACGGGGTCAGATTGATCTGATTGACAGCGACCCGGCAATTCTTGATAGTAGAATCGATCGTTCTGAGGGTATGCCGGAGTGATAGAGAATAGTGATTTTATGTATCACATTGTCTCCTGTTAAATTACTATGAGCAAAGTTGGCTTTATCCTAGTTTCGAGACACTAGTATCGAGTCTTCCAGGCCGATAAGTCAAGGCCCCTTACGGCCTCCAGTCGCTCGATATCCGGAAGGTAAAGCACCTGAAGCTTACTTGCCGTTTGAGACCCGATGGACGGAATGGGATCGCCCGATATGCCAAACCATTTCTTTATTCCCGCACGCTTGAAGTAATAGGAGACTCGGTCTACATCATGCCTAACAAGCCATCTGTGGGTCATCGAGGCCATTTCATAAAACTTTTTACGCCTTGGTCTCGGCATTGCATTTACTCTCAAGTTAGCAACATCACGCGAGAATCCCTCTGGCGGAACATTCAGAAACACAGCAACTTTGGTCAATGTGGCTTTAATATTTTTAAACATGTCATCATAGATTAATACGCAAATGTCGCTTTTTGGAAATAGGGTATTGAAACGAGCATAATGTTTCCCATACATACCCCTTTGAATACTTCGCTCTACCTCAACATAATATTTCTCGAAGCTATCTGAATATCCGTTTATTCGTTGCGCATATAGAAACTCCGAATACAATCGCTCAACAGGATGCCGCAGCAAGAGAATTAATCTTCGAATGGATTTCAATTTTGCTATTCGCTCGGCACATAATTCGGCAGAAAAATAGGAAGGGGTAACTTCACCAATGGCGATGTACTGCTCTTCATCTCCCATTGTGTTGAATTGTCGTTCGTACCACGAGATACCTCTATCGTAATATCTGTCGAAATAATGTATCTCTTTCCTCCTTTGTGGCACATATATTTGAGGATGGCTGCTAAGGACCCTGTGCATCCACGTTGTACCAGATTTGGGTGCACCTATGACCAAAAAAGTCGGCAACATTGTCCTTGTGAATGCTCGGGTAGTTGGTAGCCAACAACATTTGTATCTGCCTGAATATCTATCTCGAAAAGCCTGTACCCGGTTAGTTCCTATTGTTTGATACAATGGACAGAGTAAAACATGTTGGGTTTATTCCCATTTTCCGTTGTACAAAAAATACCATTGCCACATTTGATCCGATCGTAACTAACATCGTTGACAGTGCGGCTCCGTTCATCCCCCAAAGGGGAATCAATATCAAATTTAATATTCCATCCGCAGCCGCGGCCACCAAGAGCACGCGAGAAATGGTCACTTGTTCTCCAGTCATAGAAAGAATCCATCCGACTGGCCCAGCAATAGCAGATCCGATCGGGCCAACAAATAATATCCATAGTGCAAAGGAAGATCCCGTATAGGAAGTCCCAAAAGCCAGTAAGATTTGGTGACCGAAGATGCTGAATATAATTATCGTCAAGACGCCAAATGCTGTCCCTCCCAGTGCCGTAAGCGAGACCGTCCTCTGAATTGCCCCCATATTTCCATCTGCATGATATGAGGAAATCATTGGCGCAGCGATCATATTTATCGCTACTAATCCAAAACTCGCAAGTGCAGCTAACTGAACGGCTACATTATATAGCCCTACTGCTTCCAGCGAACCAAGGTAGCCCAACATAATCACGTCCAGTTTCCCCAGAACAACTTGCATAGACGCAACGAACATCAACGGAAGAGCGACGGAAAACATCTCTTTGCCGTCAACCGATCCTTTTGCTTTCGATACCTCGTCAGGCAGTGAGCGATATAGCCACCAAGTCCCAACTGCGAAGGCAACAATTACACCGGTCAGACGAGCTATTAACGCGTATTCCGATCCTCTTAGGCCGCTCTTGTCCAAAAAAAAACTGACGATAGCATGACTAGCGGCAGCAGTATATTTTCAGGAAGACGTGCAGGCACTATGTGTTTAAGGCCACGCAGTGATTCCTGCCTAAGGCCCGAAAGAACGAGCACGGGAACAAGGAAGAATCCGACCTGCCACGAGTGAAGTATGTTTGGCCTCAAATTTCCGGAGAAGTACCACAGCACGGCCTCACCCAGTACGAACAACGTTACGCCACTAACTACGGCCCATCGATTTGCAAACCGAAGTACTCCATTTAGTTCTCCCCAGACAGACTTAGCAGTAAACGCAGCCACAAAACGCAATAACATCGTGTCCAGTCCCATCTTGCCAAGAATTACTAGCATACTGACAATAGCGACTACATAGGCATAGATCCCGTAGCCCTCGACCGACAACCATCGGGCTAGGGTAAGATGAACCGCAAAGCGAAGCACCCGTGCCAGGGCACTCAAAACAAAAGCGGCAGTACTTCCTTTTAGAAGTGTCCTGACTAATTTACTTCTCACACTGACCGTTGTTATTCCCACAAATTGACTTACGTAAATTCAACACATACGTCCAGTCAAACTTTTTCATCTAACTAAAACGACGGATCGCGATGATAAAAAAGACTTGGTCCTAACGCGAATAAGGTACACTCCACTTGCCAATCCATTAGCCGAAATATTTACCTCTCGCTTTCCGGCAGCCATTTCGCCGTTGAACACACTTCTCACGCGCCGACCAAGGGCATCAAACATTTCGATGATTACCGGTCCGGGTCGCGTCAATCTTAGATTTAGGTGCGTGAAATTTACGAATGGATTCGGAAAGGCCTTCGAGAGCGAACCGCTCTCCGGAATCTCTGCCGATTCCACGGCAACGGGCATTCCGCCATTGATAGACATCGATGCGATCTGCATGATAGCACCCGGAGCATAGATGCCGTCGCCAATCAGATAAGAGACCACAATATCCTCGAATGTCGAATCGGTGGCAGGCCTGAATAGGCTATAACGAATTGTCTTCCCTGCCGACATTCCGTCGACTTCGGGCGTTAGTGTATCGTCTCCCCAGACCGTTAGAGCGATGCCGGTTTGACCTTCATTAAATGAATAGCGGACTTCGCCTACACAGAGTGAGTCATTCCAAGCCCTGAACAGGTCCCCTTCCAACATGCCGGCCTGGTCACCCACACTTTTTGGTATAGTTATTACCGCGCTGTTTCCTGTATTTGTTACGCATGCCTGTGCATGTGTATCAGTACCTGCGATGCACAGGTACAAGAATATGCCGATCGATAAACGCATGTCTCCCGGTTGCGATGCTTCACCCGCTGAGACAAGACTGAGGTTTACACGCTATGGCTGAGGAATTCTCCCAATAAGGGGTGACAACGTGCATGTCAAGTGCTTGCCGGCTACATATCATTGACAAAGCAGATGAACGCCATCTGGTAATGTCCGTGATATTCAGATCAACAACGAGACACTCTATGGCTCGTCATGCTACGAGAAAGCTTCGAGCAGACTCACAGGTGAACTGAAGTAGACATGTGTGGGTGGGTGCGGATGGATGATGTTTCGAATGGGGTTTCAACCAACCTTGATTAATTTGCCAAGCGCCTTTCCTGGTGGTCACGGAAAAATGAATGTGCGGGGCAAATCACGTCACATTAAGATACATCGTTCGACTAATAGAAGTAGTCTATGTTCAATTAATAACCGGCGAACAACTATTGAGAATACCGGCAGATCAATCACATACCGGTTCGGCTGTTTCACTCCAACGAACACGGGGCATGATCTTGGTCGTATCGATTTGATCACGATATTTGATAACCTGATTCAGCATTTCAGCCAACACTTCATCGGTCATGTAATGCGGCACAAGCCCCAAATCCATGAGCCCGGAATGTTCCGGGTTGTAATAATGATCTTCGGCTTCCTTACGTGGATTTGGGATAGAACGGGCTTCGACATGTAGGCCAAGGTCCTTGCCGACGCGTACAAGGCGATCAGCCAACTCGTTGACGGAAAATGTCTCTGTAAACTGGTTTAGTACTCTTAATGTACCGCGCTCTACCGGATGATTGAGGGCAAGTTCAACGCATTGAAGGGTGTCATTCAAATTGAGATATCCACGAACTTGTTCTCCTTTTCCGTATACCGTCAGCGGAACCCCGGCCACCGCCTGTACGAGGAATCGGTTGACAAGTGTTCCAAAAATATCATCGTAATGGAAGTTGGGCATCAGGCGCTCGTCAATATTCACTTCAGGCGTTGATAGCCCGTAAACGGGCCCCTGCATTAAATCAGTCACGCGCAACCCGTGAGTCCGTACATAAAACCAGAGCAAGTCGGTATCCAAAACCTTCGTAGTGTGATACAAACTTCCCGCCTGTCGAGGGAAGAGAAATTTATCTTCCCGACCATTGTGTTCAATGTCGATCCAACCTTCGGTAATATCAATATTGGGCGTCCCGTACTCGCCCATCGTCCCGAGCTTTATTAGATGGCACTCCGGCCGATGTTGCAAAATCGCCCAGACTACATTGAAAGTGGCATTCAGGTTATTATTAAGCGTTAATTGTGCCTGATCAAAACCGATCATCGAATAGGGCGCGGAGGGCTGTTCCGCATAATGCACTACGGCATCAGGCTCAAAGTCCACAAAGAGGCGCTCCATAAGTCGATAATCGGCGCAATCACCGATCTCGACATGAAGGTGGAGTCCCGACAAAGCTTCAAAAACGTCGGCTCGCTTTTGAAGGTTCGGATTTGGCATGAGCGCCTCAGAAGACGTCTGCTGTGCCAACGTCCGCCGGAGATAATTATCCACGACCATCACTTCGTTACCTCGGGCCGCGAGATTCATAGCCGTCGGCCACCCAAGATAACCGTCGCCTCCAAGAATTATTACGCGCATGCATGTACCTCTTCCAATTCAGTCAGCAAGTTATGTTCAAGTAGATAGGAGCGAAGCGCCTCCTTCGTCATTGGAGTCTCCACCGACGAATTATAGGCTTTACACAAACCAGTACCGTTCATCCCTGGATAGATGTAATCGATATTCTCATAAACCGATTTGAAAGCCGGGAGCGCCACGAAATATTTCGGCAATTCGATCGTACGCCGAATTTCTTCCTCATTGAGCAGTTCCTCGTAAAACTTTTCTCCCGCCTTACTCCCGATTTCGGCCATGGAAATTTGCCCAGTGACATATCCGTGATCCGGCTCCAATTCTTCAATCATCACAATTGCCAGATCCTCGATTCGCACGACAGGCATTTTCGTAACAAATACCTCACCTCCCCGCGCCATAAAAACCGATTCCATAACCAGGTGGACGGCCTGTTCAAGTGTCATAATGAAGCGAGTCATCCTGCGATCAGTTAGTGTCACGGGACCCCCATTCGCAATCTGCCTCTTGAAGAGTGGAATCACTGATCCGCGAGATCCTAGCACATTGCCGAAACGCGTGGCAGCAAAGATTGGCCCCTCACCACGTTTGCACGCGTTTGCGGCTGTCATGAGCCTTTCGCCCATAAGCTTGGATGTCCCCATCACATTGGTTGGATTCACTGCTTTGTCGGACGACGTAAAAATCACACGTTCTACATCACAGTGCATCGCCGCATCAATGACATTTTGGGTTCCAAGAATATTGGTCTGAATGGCATCCGATGGAGAATGCTCACACAAAATGACGTGCTTAAGAGCTGCAGCATGGAGAATTATATCAATTCCTCGTGCTCGTTTTATCAGACCCGTTCGATCTCGTAAGTCACTTAAATAAAGATGCACTCGATCATCATCGCGGTAAGCTTCACTAAGGAAGAACAATTCACTTTCATTATTATCGATTCCGACAACTTCGAGCGGTCTCATTCTAACAATTTGTCGGAGCAATTCCCGTCCGACGGTGCCACAAACACCCGTCACAAGGACACGCTTGCCATTCCAGGACGTGTGGGTCATTTTATTCTCTGTCAGATTCATTTTACTGGTGGTTTCACTCTGTTCTCTCTGAAACATTACCGCTTTCTACTTCCGAAATAGCCAAGAAAGTTCATAACGGACTTGGCTGAGATGGTGCTAGGCGATCCGCCTCGCCTTCTTTGCACGTCTCTGGTGAATGGGCATCTCCGTGATTCGACCTCCACGGGCAAGAACTTCAAGAGTGACAACCTCGCATAGCCAACGTGCATTGAAATCCAGCTCCCGGGCCATTGAACCGCGAACGGGACGGAATCCTGTTCCTTAGTCTGCAACGTCCCCTTTTTGGTAGGGCTAGCAACGTAAAGAATCGTTTCCGAGGGGTGAACAATGTGAACTCTATGTCCCTGCGCCATATTTGGTTAAAGAGAATAGGCAGAACAAGGTTGGGAATCCGCTCGACCGGCAATTCGTCGTCAGCATCGACGGATACAATAATCTTCCCCCTTGCTTCGGCGATACCTCGTTTAAGTGAGGTAATATAACCACAATTTCGACTTTGTTTTAAGACGCGAGCGCCTGCACGGACTGCTTCTCGGCCGTATTATCTTGACTTCCATCATCAAGGACAAACAATTTAACGGCGGACATTCGGTAACTTTTTGCCGAACACATTCAGATTCGTTGAAGGTGGGAACGACGGCACTAATAGTGCACGAAATGGAATTATTCAGTTGAGCCTACAAGCAAATCTTGACGCTGCACGCCTCTAAAAGCCTTTATCAACTCCGACATCCCACTACGAAGCGTGTGGCTCGGTTGCCATCCCAAGGTCTCAAGCCCTGAACCCGCCATTTCCAGATTGAGGTGGGTACGAATGTCCTGTTCCGTAAAATGCACGGTCGCTTCTGGTTCATCGCATAGCACCGCTTCTGCCATTTCCAATATTGTCGCTGACGTACTAACTACGTTAAATACTTCGCCGACAGTCCTATCTGGATTTGCCAGTGAGAATTGTACCGCACTGCTCGCGTCCCCGACATGCAAGAGTGATCGACGCTGCTTCCCTTCGCCGTAGATCGTTAGTTTTCTGCAAGTCCCGGCCAGGTATGCAAACCGGTTGGCAACGGCATCAAAGCGAATCACCGGGGCCGCCCCGTAGAGAATGCCGAGACGCAAAATAGTGGGCTTGAGACCACGCTGTGAGGCTGCTAACAGCCCGGTTTCGGCTTGAAGTTTTGATTGACCATAGGCACCTTGCGGCCGGCAAGGATCTGTTTCAACAAAGGGCCCGCCTGGGCCGTATACGGCTGAACTGCTGCCAAAGATGAACCGTTGGATCCCTTTATCTAGCGCAGCCTCTACCAGAGAAAGTGTCCCCCAGTGATTTACTTGCTGAACCCACGTAGGCTTGTCGAAACTCATTGGCGTGCGAACGACGGCAGCCAAATGGACAATCGCATCTACCCCTGCAAGTGCCATACGCACGGTCGCCCGGTCCAAGATGTCACCCTCGACAAATTCAAAACGACCCCGGTCCGGTAGGTCCATTAGGGCCGCGTGGTTGCCGTCCTGCATATTGTCCAAAATACGAACGGTTGCATCAAACCGGGAATCCTCGGCGAGATCTCGTATCAATTGAGAGCCGAGATATCCACATCCCCCCGTAACAAGTATCGTACGAGGGACAGTTCCTCTTTCAGTCATTGCCTTTTCTCTCCCCCCATGCGGATCCTAGGTGTAATCCGCATTCGGTTTTTTGGGAATCGGACCATCTCCCGGCCCGCTCATCACCAAGGTCATGTACTGGCCGGGTACATGGAAAACAGCCAATACTAGAATACCCCTTAGCCGTCAGGGGATGTCTGGGAAGTTTGTACTGATGAATATAGTCCTGAACATCATCACGGGTCCACTTCAACATCGGACATATCTTCAGCCTCTCGGGAGCATGTCGAGAAACAATTTTTGAATCCCTCCGCGTAAGGGTCTGATCGTGACGAATGCCACTCACCCAGGCCTGCTTGCCGGCAAGGGCTTGCTGAAGCGGTTCTATCTTGTTAGTGTAACAACAGAGATCAGGATTTTCGCGATACAATTCTCCATGCCGGCGGCGAAACTGATCATGATCGTACTCAGACCCAATGACTTCGACATGGAGTCCTAACAGAGTTACGATTTGGTCCCGATATCTGAGCGTCTCCGGGAAATGAAAGCCCGTATCTAGAAAAAGAACCGGCATATCCGGCGTTCGATTGGCCATCATGTGTAGGAGTGGCACGCTTTGAGTTTGAAAGGACGACGTAACGACGGCTGACGGTCCGAAGGTTTCCCACGTCCAGGCCAAGACGACCTCCGGATGGACCGCCTCGAACTGCGTATTTAATTCAGAGAGCTCGCGTTCGTCCACGTTGTTCGTCTCCGGCCGTATTTCGTCTCAAGACGGCGATGGTACTCATGCCACACTTTCTTCATCGACTTCCGGCTTCGACTGGTAGTAGTTTCCATAACGGCTCCCGTAACCGTATTTGTAGTACTTGTATTTGTATTTATAACCGTGGGCCATCGATGCATCGAAGCCATTCAAAACATTGCCTATGACAACCGCACCGACATTTTTGAGCGAATCCATACTTTGCTCGAGCTCAAATTCTTCTACGCGGCCAGCCGCCGTTACAACGATTGTTGCATCGCACTGTGTAGCAAGAAGCACGGGATCCGTGGCCACCATTACGGGCGGCGTATCAAAAATGACCATGTCAAAATTCTTTTTGAACAGCTCAATCATATCCCTCATTTTCCGCGAACCCAACAATTCGGAAGGATTTGGCGTCAGTGTTCCCGCAGGAATAATATAGAGATCGTCGATATCTGTACGGAATCGCTCAGGGTCAAAAATGCAGTCTTCAAAAAGCAATTCGACCAATCCGGGCTCTCGACGAAGACCGAAGATTTTGTGGAGGCGAGGACGTCGAAGGTCTGCATCAATCAAGAGCGTGCGCCGACCCGATTGGGCCATAACCACAGCTAGATTACTCGCAGTAACCGTTTTGCCTTCCCCGGCTCCTGCGCTCGTTAAAAGCAATGTTCTTATCACCGTATCGGGGCGGCTAAAATGAAGATTCGTTCGCAGTTGACGATACGCCTCCACAATTGGCGACATCGGACTAAGAAGCGAAAGCAGACTAGTATTGATTTTCTTTTTATCAATTTCAATAACCTGCTTACCCTCAAAGTCATCTTTGATCATCTGATCCATCTTCGGAATTAAACCAAGGATGGTATAGCCGAGTTGTCGAAGATCTTCCGGTCGGTAGATTCTTCGATCCAATTTTATCCGCGCCATTGCCATTCCAACACCAAGCATCAGTGCGACGATAATTCCAAGTCCAAGATTCTGAATTTTGTTCGGTCGGACTGGAAAGGCAGGGCGAAGGGCACGACGAATAATGTCCACATACCCCAGTTCAGACTGCTCAGCAACTTGAGCCTCGTGCAGTTTCTCGACGATGAATAAATACATCCTCTCTGTAGACTGTTGTGTTCTTTGAAGTTGTGCAAGTTCAATTGATTGTTTTGGCAAATCACGAAGTCGAGTGGCATATTCTTCTAATCGCTTGTTGAGTACGCCAATTTTGGTCTCAAGCCCGCTAATTTCAATTTTTGTACTGGCCATAGATTGTTGTAAATTGGCTACATACGCCAGCCCTGCTCCGTTTTCAGATAAATCGACGCCTCCGGTGGCCATCACGTCTTCGACATATTGCCTGGACAATTGATCAATCTTCGTCTGGAGCTGATCTATTTCCTTTAATGTGAGCGTGATATCCTTGTTTGATGATGGGTCATCAACCAGTTCCGGATTCTTTATATAGTATTGATCACGCTCCACCTCCAGTTCGGCAAGTCGCCTCTGATAGGCTTCAATTTCCATATCAACACCCGAGGCAATATGCTCTACGAGGCGCGGCCGAATTCGACCTAACTCGTCTTCCATGGACTTCAATGAGGCCTGTTTCATTTGAAGATCAATGCGCGATTCATCTCGCATTGCTTCCATGTCAGAAATTTGGGCCACTGTACCCTGAGCCTCCTTGTCGAGCGCCACGGCACCCTCTTTGCTCATATAGGCCTTGATCTGATCCTCAAGATTTGCAAGATTCGCCGCGAGCTTTCGTTCTTGCTCTTCAAGAAATGTTCGAGATGCAGCCACGCGGGCACGACTGGTCTCTTTTGTTCTATGTTGAAATTCCTGGGTGTATAGATTTGCCAGCAATTCGGCCTCACCCGGAACCGTGCTTGTCGCCGTAATACGAACGACGTCAACATCTTCACCCTCCTGTGCGATGTTAATGTACTCCTGGGCGCGCGAGGCGACATCAAGCACCGTGAGCGGTTCCATATTCGGAAGCGTATTCAAAATGGTTAGCGGTTCACCTGTATCTGGAACCGTCTTCAATTCCATCAACTTTTCCGCAACGTGTTCTGCCATGGGCAGCGACTGTTTCAGGATGACCAACTCATTTGAAATGGCGCGCGTCTGGCCCCATAAATTCCCCGGGGCTGAATCCAGTCCTAGAACCGAACTCAGATCGGTCGAACGATCGGTATTGATATGAACCAGACTATAGGCTTCATACTCGGGAGGAACCGAATACGTATAACCCGCTACACCTGCAACGACCACCGCAAAGACGATCAGAATAATCCACTTGCCTCGGTAGAGAATATCCAAGAATTCCCGGAACTGATCTCTCCCCAGATTATTCGCAGCAGACTGGCCCGATTCGCGCATAAATGGGTCCTGCAGAATCGGTCCGCCCATTTGATTGAGCTGATTGTTCGATTCGTTTTGGGTATTTTTCATATAACCTGGTTTGAAAATTTAAATAAACGCATCTGTGACACGTATCGATCCGACTGATTCAAAAAGCGTCGGATCTACGGTATGCCTGGATCGTTTTTTTGACCAACACAAAGACAAGCACGTCCATGCCTGAAAATTATTTTGCCAATTACCCGGATGACGCCTCCCTCTGGATTTATTCAGCAGATCGTCAGCTGAGTGCGGACGAACAATCAACGCTGTTAAAAAATCTCTCACCATTCCTGGCAGACTGGTCGTCTCATGGTCGTGCCGTATGTGGTGAAGCTCACGTTGTGGCGAACCAGTTTATCTTCATCGCGGGGACGATTCCAGGTGGTGATATTTCGGGTTGTGGTATAGATTCATCGGTTCACGCTCTCGAAAACGCGCGTTCCTCGCTGGAGTTCAATTGGTTGCCACAACTGCAAATCCTTTTTCGCGACGATCAAGGAAATATATGTCACGTCGACCGGGCATCCTTTAGACAGTTGATTCGAGACGGATATATCACGCTCGACACAATCGTATTTGATACGAGCATACATACTGTAGGCGCATTCCGACGGCGAGAATTCGAATGCGATGCAAGAACAACATGGCATAGTAGTTTTTTTAGTGTCGCTGCCATTTGAACCTGTTCAATATTCTAGATGGGTCATCTTTTTGATGGGACTAAGTGGTCTTCATGGACGCTGTCGGCAATACCCGCACCCATGATGCAGGAATGTTTACTCGAACGTATTGGCGTATTGATTCCACAGCAATAACTACGTGAGTTTTACCTCGGTGGGAAATTATTTCTCCTTGTAGTCCGCGCATAGGCCCCTCTTCAATGATCACCTTTTCTCCCCGAGCTGGCAAAGGACCATAGAAAGGTTCCAACCTTGACGGATCGTTTTGCGAGATCTTGATGTTTTCGATCTCTTCGTTTGAGATTTCTGCGAAATTCTTTCCGAATGATACGGTACGAACGATACCATCTGTCTGTAAAACTCGGAGCCGATCACCCTCATCGACGTGCGCAAAAATGTAATTGGGGAATAGTGGTTCGATAACCTTTTTTTTTCTGTCTTTCCATTGTCGAATAACGATCCGTTTGGGTAGAAGCACGTCGATACCTCGCTCATCGATACGCAACTCACACTTCTTCTCTGCTCTGGGGGTCGTATAAAAGACGAGCCATATTTTCTGCTTTTTGCCAGGCTGACGTATCATACTTATCGTCTTTACTTTCCTTCGATTTGTAAACGCTTGATACGGCTCCGCCCCGTCGGTTACGTTTTTCCATTAGGACGCGCAGCCGAAGAATCGCTAAAAAAGCCTTGAAACGAACAAGCTCAGAATTTAAAATGTGGCTCCGTCGTCTTCGACAGGTTTCTCCTGCCCCATGGCAAGGTCTTTCGACGGACTCATCGTGGGGCAACGATCGCGTCGAAATCCATGCGTGCCTGCTTTAAGTGGATACTCCCCTACTTTGCCGCATCACTTCCGGTCCTCTACTTTCATCCTCGATCTGGTTCGTTACATGAAGATGAATAATACCCCTCCCCCGGTTGGATGACAAGACTTGATATTTAGTAAAAATTAGCCTAAGTCGCGATCTATTTCCAAATTGGACATTTGCTAGCCGGGCAATTCAATTGCCTTCACCACCATTAGGTGCCGCAAATGCCTGGTACGCGGGCCGGCGGTGGGAACAAGGAAACAGAAATCGTTTCACATCGTGGTAGGCAACAAAATAGAAGATCCGCTTAATGAATGGATTTCCCCTGGATTCCTTATTCAAGGCCTCCCATGCTAAGAGTCTCCCCTGTGCTTTTAACTTTACTTATATGTACTGTAAGTGTACGTCCAGCGACTGCACAGTATTACATTAATCAGACGGAACTGGCAGAAATACTACAACCGTGTGGCACGAACCTCGATGCAATACCGGATGTTCACTACCTGTATTACGTGCTTTATAGCAGCCGTCCGAACAACGTATTAGCCCGCAATACGATGTATAAGGTCCTCGGTCAGGGCGACTTAGCAATCGGGCGCAAACGGGCCAAACTTGTCGGTGTACTAAATCGAACGCTTCTCCCCTTCGTTGCTATCGGGGACACGCTGGTCATTCCTGACCAATTCGACATCGATTTTTGCGCTTACTCTCCCTTTCCTCGATACTATCCCGGCTCCAAGGATTTCGACAAAATCTTTATCATCGACAAACACATTCAGGCATGGGCAGCCTATGATTTCGGTAAACTTGCTCGATGGGGAATCGTGAGTACAGGGGGCAAGGAATCACGTACGCCGAAGGGACGATTTAATTTCAACTGGAAGACAAAGTACCGCGTTTCGAGTCTGAGTCCTCCCGGCGAGCCGTGGGAGATGTACTGGGTCTTTAATTTCGTCGAGTCACGGGGTATACACATTCATCAATATGCGATGCCCACAGGCGGGCCACAAAGTCATGGGTGCGTTCGTCTGGTCGAAGATGACGCAAAATGGGTCTACGATTGGGCATCAGGATGGAAACGAAATGCTGCTGGAAAGATTCTGAGGCAGGGAACGACTGTATTAGTCATCGGCGATGAGCCAAAAAACAAACCTTCCCCGTTTATTTCAAAAGCTCGCTACCCCGTCCTTAGAAAAGTAGTCCTACCTGAGAATCCATATGACGTGCCGCCGGGAGAAGAGCAACAGAGGCACTTCGACAGACTGCGGGGAACGCACTAATACCGGATGTGGCGCACGCGCTAATAGCCGGAAAATGATGGGGGATCAAGGACAATCAGTGAATCAGGCTGAAGATTCTCCCGAAACGGGGCATTCCGATAAGATCGCCGTCGCTCTTGTCCCACGAGAAATAGATCATTAAAGCCTTTCCGACGACGTGGCTCATGGGGACGAATCCCCAAAAGCGACTGTCCTGAGAATTGTCCTGGTTGTCCCCCATGGCGAAGTAATAGTCCTGCGAAAAAGTATACTTCGTTCGCGGCTGCCCGTCGATGAGAAATGCACCGTCCCCCCGTCGGCCGGTGGAATGCCCCTCATATTTACGGATAGCAGGCTCGTACTCCGCCCACGTTTCTTGTGTGAGCGTCACTACCTCGTCTTTTCGGGGAATGGATACGGGCCCATAGTTATCCGTTGTATAATGATGATGAGGCGGATAAAGCGCATTTGCCCCGGTAAACCGGGACGGGTCCCGAATGATTGCCGGAGCGACATGATCGACCCATGGCCAGGACTCGATTTCCTTAATGGCACCGGGGGTCGCATTCACTTCGGCAACCGTTGAATTTGCCGGGTCATTAAATTCTGTGACCCCCAATTGCTCAAGGGCAGAGCGCGAAAGACGTACTTCTGGACTGGTCTTGTAGACCAACCAAAACTGCTGCATGGTATCTTTCATCTCTTGCGGCTGACCATTTATAAAAACGACCTTGTCCCGGAGTTCGAGGGTCTCGCCTGGAAGACCCATGACGCGCTTGATATAATGCATCTTGCGTTCGATAGGTAACGAGGGGTCATCACCCGGCCAATTGAAGACAATAGAATCGCCCCGTTTTACTTTTGTAAAACCGGGGAAACGAGTCCAGGGCAATTCCAATCCCTTGAGATAGATCTGGGTGAACGGGATACCGATGGTCATCGGCGTGCGCGTACCGTAATGCACTTTCGAAACGAAAAGGAAATCGCCAACCATAAGGCTCCGCTCCATCGACGGAGTCGGGATCTTGAACAAGTCGAAAAAGAAGGTGCGTACGATGAGCATCACGACGGCTGCGAAAACCAATGCATCGAGCCATTCTCTTAGCTTGCTCTTTTGCGGACGACGCTGCCTTTTATTGCTGCCGTTCTCCTGTGGCGTTCCATTGGCCCGCATCTGCCGGCGTTTCTTCCGTTCTTGCTGCCTTTTCTCTCTGGTAGTTGATGAAGTTGACAAGGTGTATATCGATTTTGCTTTCCGCAAAGAAAGCCATGATTATTTTTTAAAAGAACTTGCGTGTGGAACGGGGACTCTATCCGCCAAGTTTTTGGAGACGAGGACGTCCCCGAAAGAGTTCCGGTTTGGGTATTGGTCGTAAAAAGAACACTGCTCCATCGAAGCCGGCTCGGTACCATCCTCCCGCATCGTCGTTATAATAATAGTCAACGTACGGCTTTCGGAGCTTACGCCGCACAAGGTGTCCCAGAAACGTCTGTCGCAGTTCAAATAGTATACTTCGAAATCGCTGATCACTGGCAATGACCAACCCCCGCTCTAAGGGACCGTTGACATCAATTACCTTCATCGGTATCGAATCATTGAGAACAAACCAATATTCGAATTCGATCAATTCTTCGGAAGAAAGTTTGGTAGGATCCTTGATCTCCGCAAGTGTGCGAGTCGGTGGCCCATAAGAGGCCTCCATCCGCGCCCGCAATTCACGCGTCATTGTCGTGTCGAGTGGGGTCAGCGCATTACTTCCTAGAAAAGCCCACGAAGTAGTTCCAAATCGCCTGATGAACCATCCTCTTTCAAGTTTCCGTACCCGATGCCAGGTTGATACGACGAATGCGGGGCGCTTTAGGACTGTTTCTGTGTTTTGATTTGGCCGCACACGCTTCAGCCAGACCGCCACCGTGTCGATTTCAGTAGCCAGATGCGCGGGTGGTAGCATCCCGGCTTGAGGTCCATACCGCCTGGCAAGTTGCTTGGCCTGTACTTTACTCCGTTCGGCTCGCAAAAGATCAGTGAGACTTTGCGCATGGACCACATCAGGCAGCCCCAGCATCAAGATGAGAGTCATCCACGACAGCAATGGAACCATTGCTGTTCGTGTTGATTCGGATGTGCTTGAAATCACACGCATCCCTGGTCACCTCAATCCTCGATCGACAAAACTGCCAGAAATGCTTCCTGAGGCACTTCGACGCTCCCGACCTGCTTCATGCGTTTCTTACCTTCTTTTTGCTTTTCCAGTAGTTTACGCTTGCGGGAAATGTCTCCACCGTAACATTTTGCCGTAACGTCCTTCCGCATCGCTTTGACGGTCTCGCGAGCAATAATTCTGCTTCCGATAGCGGCCTGAAGGGCCACTTCGAAAAGTTGGCGGGGAATCAGTTCGCGCAATTTATGAACGAGCTTTCGACCCATTACATAGGCTTTGTCTCGGTGCACAATCGTAGACAATGCGTCCACAGGCTCACCATTGATAAGCACATCGAGCTTGACCAAATCTCCGGGTTTGTTCTCCTTGATATCGTAATCGAAAGAAGCATACCCACGGCTGACGCTCTTTAGTTTGTCATAGAAATCGAATACGATTTCGCCTAATGGCAATTCATATTCAAGGTTTACACGTTCCGTGTCTAGATATTGCGTATTGACATAGATACCACGTCGATCCTGGCAGAGCTTCATCAGATTACCGATATACTCGGTAGGCGTTATGATTTCCGCCTGAACAAAGGGCTCCCGTATCTCGTCAATCAAACCCGCCGACGGCATTAGATTCGGGTTGTCCACTATGATTACTTCCCCATCCGTGCGGGTAAGTTCATACTTCACATTCGGAACAGTCGTGATAATATTGAGCCCAAATTCCCTGTCGAGTCGTTCCTGAATTACTTCCATGTGGAGCATTCCCAGAAATCCAACCCTAAATCCGAACCCGAGCGCGGTAGAGGTCTCGGGTTCAAAAGATAGGGCAGCATCATTGAGTTGCAGTTTGTCGAGGGAGGTCCGGAGCTCTTCAAAATCTTCGCTCGCCGTAGGGTAGACCCCGCTAAACACCATCGGCTTGACTTCGAGAAAGCCTTCGACGGGACTTTCTGCCGGTCGTCCGGCGTGCGTAATCGTGTCTCCGACGCGCGTGTCTGTAACCTCTTTCACCGAGCCGATGACATAGCCAACTTCCCCTGCCCGGAGCTTCGATCTGGGTTCCATATTCATTTTTAGGATTCCGATCTCTTCCGCATCATATTCCTTTCCGTTCGAGAAAAATCGCATTCTCTCGCCTTTGCAAAGCGTTCCTTGAAAAATTCTCGCATAGACGATAGATCCCCGGTACGTATTAAATACGGAATCGAAGATTAGTGCTTGCAACGGGGCATCAATGTCACCCGTCGGCGGAGCGATTCGCTCTACGATCCGCTCAAGGAGCGCCTCTACGCCTTCACCTGTTTTTGCACTAATGTGCAAGACATCTTCGGCCGGCTCGCCGATAAGGCTCTCGATGGTTTGCGCTACGATATCGGGGCGGGCTCCGGGCAAATCAACTTTGTTTAGTACCGGAATGATTTCCAAGTCATTTTCCATCGCCATATATAAGTTGGAAATAGTCTGTGCCTCGATCCCTTGTGCCGCATCGACGACGAGGATGGCCCCCTCACAAGCCTTCAGTGCCCGAGAAACTTCGTACGTAAAATCCACGTGCCCTGGTGTGTCGATAAGGTTGAGTGTGTATTCCTCTCCATCTCGGGCCGAATAATTCATTCGAATGGCGTGGCTCTTGATGGTAATCCCGCGTTCCCGCTCAAGGTCCATATCATCGAGCACCTGTGCCTGCAATTGCCGATCCGTGAGCGTGCCGGTGATTTCGAGTAGCCGATCCGCCAGGGTACTCTTCCCGTGGTCGATATGTGCGATAATGCAAAAGTTGCGTATTTTACTCTGATTGAATGCCATCGGTCGCCATGTGCAATGAAGGTGCTCGTCGAATAGGAATTTCGTAATCAGCCGGCAAAAATGGTTGCGCTTTCGGTTATCGTACCGGACTTTGCCGGACTATTTTTCAGAGAGTCGAAGTCCTGTTGACGCAGCACGTATCTGAAGGGCCCAGCGTGTTTTGTAGATATCCCTCATTCCTCATGCATCGTACTTCCGTCATGATGGGGCCTCTAAAAATATCTGTCATTAACCCAATCCTGTCCTCGGGTCCTGCGAATCTTGCGTGGGTTCAGAGGCATCGGTTTCGGTCTCCACAGTGGTAATCGCTGCTTCAGAGATCAATGAGATTGCCGGGCTGGCAGCCAAATCCAAGTCACCCGCTTCTTGAGTATCCTTTAATTGCTGATGGTATCCACGCTGGAAATAAAGAATTCCAACAACTCCAACTACAATCGCCATGTCGGCAACATTCCAGATCGGAAATAGCGCAATATAACTGCCGCCAACGAGCGGGATGCTCTCGGGCACATATCCTCGCCAGATATTAACGTGTATAAAATCTACTACTTTTCCCAGAAATAGTTGGTCGTACCCCAAGAGGACACCGTAGAATACGCGATCGATAATATTTCCGATAGCGCCGCCAAGCACTAACGCGAGGCTCGCTCTGTAGGGCAAATATCCGTTCCCGACCCGGAACATGTAGTAGAAAATGAGCAAGGTAGCCACGATTGAAAAAATCGTGACCATGGCCGGCGGACCAAAGGTTATCCCAAAGGCCATGCCTGGATTTTCCGTAAATGTAAATTTAAGCCAATCCCCGATCAGCGGGATAGATTCGTGCCGAAGCATCGTGTGAAGAATGACGAATTTGGACAGTTGATCGACGACAATAACTGACAACGTTATCCAAAGTGCGCGCATAACATCAAAGGTGATACTTTTAAAAAAGGCGACGCCGGAGGATCGGAGCCGCCTATAAAAAGCTTCAGAAAAATTGGATTATTTCTTCTGTTTTAGTTTTGCCTCAATTGAAATCTCCGTATGAGGTACCGCTTCAAGACGCTCTTTCGAAATAGGATTGCCAGTCACTTTACAAATCCCATAGGATTTATTTTCGATACGGGCAATCGCCCGGTCAAGGTAACCAATGTATTTTTGTTGACGACCGATCATTAGATAAAGCTTTTCCCGCTCCATGGCGTCTGTTCCAGCATCAGCCATATGGGAACTATATGCCGTATCGTTTTCAGACTGTTCGCGCGAATTCGCAAGCTGACTACGCATCCGTTCGATATCCTCAGATGCGGCCGTCCGTCTCTTGCCGATCAGTTGTCTGAAATACTCCAACTCCTCCTCATTGAACGGTGTTGCCCGCTCAGATTCAACCGTGGAGGTCTGTCCATTGGATTTATCAGCCATAATATTTCTCATTACAATCTTTATAAAAAGCATCCCCGGCGGATCAACGAACAGTTATTACGCCTTATGCAATACGACGAATACCAACCACAACCTGCTCCTCGGCGATCTCAAATGTCTCCACCAATTCGCCATCGGGATGTTTGGCCATGTCAAACTCCATAGCAAGCGTCTCGTTCCTGATCCAGTCGGCGTATTGATCGACTGCTTTGGCCAATCGATCGCTGGCATAAAATCGGACAATAATTCTATCAGTTACATCAAATTTGGCTTTTTTTCGCATATTCTGAATGCGATTGACCGTCTCTCGAGCAAGTCCCTCGAAACGTAGTTCGTCGGTTAGAACTGTATCAAGGGCTACGGTGACCGAGTTCTCTTGCCCCACGGACCATCCCTCGATACCTTCACTCAATACCTCGAGGTCTCCGCCTTGCAATACGACAGGGTCTCCGTCAATATCAAGCATCAGCGTTCCCGACGTCATAAATTGGTCTATTTCCATTTCTGATAACGCCCGAACGGCCATATTAACCGGTTTCATGAGTTTTCCCAGGCGTTTTCCGAGGGCCTTAAAATTAGGCCGAACGGAGCGTTTTACCACCTCATTAGAGCTCTCAACATAATCGAGGGTTTTTACATTCACCTCGTCAAGGACGATCGGTGCAACGCGTTCAAGCGCCTCTCTCTCTTCGCCACTGCCGATAACCACCAATGCTCGAGACAATGGCTGCCGCACATTGATACCCTCGGAATTTCGAAGGGATAACACGATTGAGGAAACGGTCCGGGCAAGGGACATTCGGTGCTCTAATTCCTTATTGATAACAGAATTTTCCACGTTTGGAAATGAAGACAGATGTACGGACGACGCAGGCTCACGGCCAGTAACTTCATTCAGAGAACGATATATCCACTCGCTGAAAAAAGGAGCGATCGGTGCCATCAGGCGCGTAACTGTGAGCAGCGCTTCATAGACTGTTTGGTATGCCGCTTGCTTTTTCTCCCCATTTAAGTTCGCATCTGTCTTTGCCCAGAAGCGGCGCCGAGAACGGCGGATATACCAGTTCGATAGTTCCTCGACAAATCGCTCCACGGAACGGGCAGCCTGGGTTGGGTGATAATCCGAATAGGCTTTGTCCACTTCATGTACGGTCGTATTCATCCGGCTGATGATCCACCGATCAAGCTCAGAGCGATTGGATACAGAAATACGGGCCGAATCAAAACAGAAACCGTCAATATTTGCGTACGTCGAGAAAAACGCATAGACGTTTCCAAGCGTGCCGAAAAACTTGCGAAGCGTTTCACTCATTCCGGCTTCGGCAAACTTCAGATCCTCCCATGGCGGCGTATTACTCATCAAATACCATCTCGCCAAATCGGCCCCGTGCGTCTGGATAATCTGAAAGGGATTTACCGCATTCCCTTTACTCTTCGCCATTTTCTCGCCTTTCTCATCAAGGACGAGCCCGTTGACAACGCAGTTCTTGTAAGCAACGGAATCCATGACCAACGTGGCAATTGCATGTAGGGTATAGAACCAGCCGCGAGTCTGATCGACTCCTTCTGCGATAAAATCAGCCGGAAAACTCCGCTCGAAAGCTTCTTTGTTCTCGAACGGATAATGCCATTGTGCGAAAGGCATGGAGCCGGAATCGAACCAAACATCAATAACGTCTGGTACGCGACGCATCGTCCCTCCGTCCGGTGCGGGCCAGGTCAGATGGTCGGAATACGGCCGGTGCAGATCGATCTCCGCCACATTTTCAGACAATTGGTCACCACACTTTTCACGCAGTTCCGCGACGGAACCAATTACCTCAATGTAGTCGGAGCCCGGAGCGTCCGATTCCCAAATCGGCAAGGGAGTGCCCCAGAAACGCCGACGACTCAGGGCCCAGTCAATATTGTTTTCAAGCCACTGCCCAAATCGCCCCTTTCCAATGCCTTCGGGCTGCCAATTGATGGTACTATTCAAGGCCATCAGCCTTTCCTTGGCAGCCGTAGTGCGAATGAACCAACCTTCAACAGGGTAACTCATCAGCGGTGTACCTTTGCGCCAATCGTGCGGATAATTATGTACACAGGTTTCGTGCCGGTAAAGGAGGTGGCGCTCGCGCAGGTCGCGGGAGACAATCTTGTCAGCGTCTTTGAACCACATTCCAGCGACAAGCCTGGCTTTGCCGGAAAAAATCCCCTCCGGACCAATGGGATTGAGCATGGGCAAATTCTCCCGCTTCGAAGTTTCAAAGTCCTCCGCACCGAACGCTGGCGCCGTGTGGACAACGCCCGTACCGTCTGCTGTAGAAACATAGTTTGCCGGGACGACCCGCCATGCTGTGCCCGCCGGTACTTCATCTACGAAGTACGAATAGAGTGGCTCATATGTCATTCCGACGAGGTCGGAGCCCTTATATTCCTCGACAATCTCATATTCCTCCCGAAGAACCTCCAGGCGGGACCGGGCAAGAATCAAATATTCCGTGCCCCCATCGGGGGCTTCGTGACGAACTTTCACATAGTCGATTGTCGGACCCACAGCGAGCGCAGCGTTTGAAATGAGCGTCCACGGAGTCGTCGTCCATACTAGGAAAAACGTATTCGGGGTAGCCTTTGAACGAAAGCGAATATATACGCTTGGATCCTGAACCTCCCGGTATCCGAGGCTCACTTCATGCGACGAGAGCACCGTTGACGAGCCGGGGCTGTACCACTGAATCTTATGGCCCTTGTAGAGTAACCCTTTTTTATGGATTTGCTTTATGAGCCACCATACCGTTTCAATGTACGAGGTATTGAACGTGATGTACGGATTGTCGAGATCGACCCAATATCCCATCCGCACTGTCAACGTATCCCAGAGCTCTTTATAGCGCAAAACGCTTGCCCGGCAGGCGGCATTGTACCGCTCGATACCGTATTCCTCCACCTGATGCCGCCCCTCCAACCCCAGCTCTTTCTCTACCTCAATCTCCACCGGAAGGCCGTGCGTATCCCATCCCGCCTTGCGTTCGACGCGAAACCCTTTCATCGTTTTATAGCGACAAAAAGTATCTTTTATCGTGCGCCCCATCACATGGTGAATACCCGGACGACCGTTGGCCGTTGGCGGCCCTTCGTAAAACGTGAAAGTAGGAGCGCCTTCGACAATACTCTTCTCGAAAATACCCTCCGCTTCCCACCACCGGAGAATCTCTTGCTCCAGTGCAGGGTGATTGAAACGCCGAACTTCCTTAAACCTTTTCGCCGGTTTTGCCATTAAATATCACGGCCCAATTTTCAGGGCAACGAGGATGATGATTGAGGATCATTTACTCAATTTACGAACCCACAGTGCCGGAAATGAGGAATTATCGCTGAAGGTCGGACGTGCGTCCCCGGTGCTTGCCCCAGGATTTAAATGGTATTTGCAGGCCTTTGACTCATCCCGGACACTTCTCCCAATTGATGTCCTTCAGTCTACCACGCTAACAAACAACTTTCCTCTGGGACCCTTTTCAGCCGGCACCCAGGGATCGCTGGGCCATTCGACGGTTCATGGCCACAAAGAAGACCATGGCGATACCCCATTGCATTAGACACGACATCACGCTGAAAGGGTCGAATGGATTGTACCACGTTTGCGGTGCATACTCGGTCGCTGAGAGGTACAGCCACCATCCAAGGAGCACCAGTGCGAGGGCCGGTATGACGATAGTAATTACCCGGTCCCACATCCGGCCTGCATTCCAATCGCCTTCCAGCCCGTCGATGATTTCGAGGCGGAATCGCCGTGTGCCATATCGAATCACGGCGAATGCCACGAAGGAACCTGAGATCATGAGCGCCACGCCCCAGACGAAGTCCTGATTCTGAAAGAAATTGAGATAAAGCGCCGAAGGGATCCCGAGCAAAAAACCGCCACCGCATACGATTGCCAGTGCGCGTTTCCGGGCCATGCCCAGGTCCATCACCACGCGCGTGGCGAGTTCAATCATAGAGATTAGTGAACTGAAGGCGGCGAATGCCAACCCGAGGAAGAAAAGTATAGCGAACACGTCACCGGCGGGCATCCGGGCGAAAAGTTGGGGCATCCATATAAACGTCAGTCCCGTGGCCGCCGGTCCACTTGTCTTCATGACATTGAGCACGTCGGCCTTCGGCATCTCGGCGCCGAGAATAGCGAACACCGTCCCAAAAATGATGATAGCAGCCAGTATTGAGACGGTGTTGTTTCCGACTCCAGTAATGACGGCATTCTTCACCACCCCGTGTTTGGCCTGCATATAGGCAGCATACGTCAAAATCAGTCCCCAGCCCGCTCCGGTATCCCAGGCGTTCTGCGTGAGGGCCTCCAGCCATATTTTCGGTTTGGCCAGCGTGGACCACTCCGGTGTAAAGAGGAAGCGTATTCCGTCCCACGCGCCGTCAAGCGTCAGCGTGCGGACGACGGCCAGGACAATAATCACAAAAAGTGCTGGGATGAGTACCTTATTTACGCGCTCTATAGACTGCACACCCTTCCACACAGCCAGAGCGCCGAGCCCCATGGCAAGCCCGTGAAAGAGTATTGGGAAACCACCTGCTTGGAAACCATTCCATACGGCCTGCGAGGCATCCGTCGTCAGAGGAAGCGGATTGATGAGCATTTCTTTGAAATAGAATATGCACCATCCGGCAACAACTGAATAATAGAACATGATCGCCGTTGCCACGAAGCCAACGAACGCGCCCATCCAGGCGAATTTCTATCCGGCGATAGCAGCAAAAGTACCGACAACCCCGCGCCGCCCTTTTCGCCCCATGGCATATTCGGCGATGATGAGCGGAATGCTCCAGACGAGAAGGAAGACTACCCACGCAAAGAGAAAGGCGCCCGCCCCCGCGTCCCCACTATTCGAGGCGGCAATGCGGGGGAACCGCCAGATGTTTCCGGTTCCGACCGCGATACCGAGCACGCTCAGAAGCAGCCCGATGCGGGACGAAAATCGTTGGTCGGCGGTCGTATTCATGCGTTTTGAAGTGATTATTTTTTTGCTATCCGATATGGATTGAGCATCAGACGGGAGTGTTCCTTTGCGCCCAACCCATCCACCCCGGTTGGCTTGATGAGATCGTAATGCCTAAAATGGACGTAGTCGTCAATCTGACGGTCGTAGTCCGGACTAAATGGATTGCCGCTTGCACCACCCGGATAGACGCCGTAGCCTCGCGGTGGTGTCTGCGAGAGGTCGACGACCACCCGCCAGCTTGCGCTGTGTGTGGTACGGTGAGAAGCGCCGGGAGAGACGGTGGCGATATATCCGGGGTATTCGAACGGTCCGCGCCATAGCGGACGAAGGGCCTCGCTCTGGGTGATGTGGCGAAATACGATCTTGTGATGATCCCCCCATCGCCAGCGAGCCGGGTCACTTCCGTATGTTTGCGCGAGACGGGCGACCGTGGAGTCGAGCGCCATGCGGAGGATATCGGCGGCGTTTTCGCGTTCGGGTGTCACCTGTACATCCAGCCATTTGGAATCCGGCTGATCCACGAGCAGGCGATAGAGTCGTGTTTCGGCCGGTTTTCGAAGACCCGAGAAAACGTGTTCGTCCCACGCGAGACGTCCAAGCGCCTTAAGAAACGTTTCAAGAACGAGCGGCTCACTCCGGTCGACAGACGTGACACCGTCCCATGCCGAGAGCATCCCACGAAGGCGGTCTGCCAGCGGGTTCAGCCCGCCCAACGTGTCGAGAAGCGGTACAAAAAGATCACGCTGAACTGCATGTACGTCGGATTGGTAAGACTCTAGATCTTCGACCGAATGCTTCAGCTTACCGTTGAGCAACGTGTCGATGCGGAGGGACCGATAGGCGGCCCGCCAGTCATAGCCGAGATAATACGGATACCATGCTCCCGCTGGTTGCTGGTTGGACGAAGCCAGGTATCCGCGCTCCGGGTCGGAGATGTGTGGGAGGTCTACAAACGGAACGCGTCCGGTCCACTCGTACCGGCGCGTGGCCCCGTCAAGGAGCCCCATCCCTTCGCCTGCTCGGCGAATGGGAAGGTAACCCGTCGATCGTATAGCGATTTTTCCATCGACGCCGGCATACAGAATGTTTTGCATCGGCGTGTCCCAAGAGTGGAGTGCCTCCTCGAACGAAGTGTAATCGGTCGCGTGGTTCATCCCCCACAGCGCACGCATCGTGTGACTCTGCTTGTGCGCTACCCATTGCAACGCTACCGCCCCGTCTTGGCCCATCGTCACGGGACCCCAGCGGGCGTAATAAAGTGTATCGACTTCGAGTGCCCCACCCTTGATGCGGATCGTATCGCTGACCATCTCAAGCTGCCGGAATTCGCCGTCAAACCAGTACTGCGTGCGCGTGCTGTCGAGTTTCAGGGCATAATGATCGATCTGATCCGCGCCAGTATTTGTGAAGGCCCAAGCCAGACGATCGTTAAATGCTTCGACCGGCAACGCAGCCCCCGGTATCGTAACGCCGTACGTATTCATTGTCGGCGTGACAAGGTGGACCTCATACCAGATCGCCGGGAGGGTGAGCGAGAGGTGCATGTCACCAGCGAGGATCGGTGCACTTGTCGTCGAGCGGAGGCCGCTCACGGCCCAATTATTTGATCCCTTGCCCGTGATGAATCCTTCCGACAATAGACCGCGAAGCAATGCCTGCTCGTTCTCCATTGAGGTCATCGTCTCAATCCCCGGTATCGCCCTCATCGCGGTTCCGCCCCCTTGAGATATACGACGTCGGTGACGCTCCTCGTCGGGCACAATGGGTTTGAAAAGTTGCGAGAACCGCGGATAAAGCAAGTCGAAGTCGGCCTCAGGCATACCTGCTTTTAGTTTTGCATACGACGCGTCGTCAGTCCGGTATGTCAAGTCGTACGTCATGTACTGGAGCAGCCGAACCATCTGGAGCGGGGAGTATCGGTCCGGTCGATACCCGAGGAGGCGAAACTCGAACGGGAGATCGGCATCGTCAAGCCCATCGATATACGCGTTGGCGCCGTCAGCGTACCACAACATTAGATCGCGTTCAATGCCGCCTTCACGAAGGATGCGTTCCACGTTTCGATGCGCCCCCCAGTCCATGCCCGTACGCCGGAGAAAGCGATCCGAGGCCAGGGCACCGGTGCCAAAAGCCTCCGACAACCGACCCGCCGCCACGCGCGGGATAAAGTCCATTTCGAAAAGACGATCCTGTGCGACCACGTAACCGAGAGCCATGACCGCATCGTGGTCGTTTTCAGCGAATATATGCGGCACACCACGATCATCCCGTTCCACAGTTACCGGTGCCTTTAGGCCGGGTATTTCGATGCTGGCACGCGTCGGGGTCTCCGCATGCCGGGCCGTTCGGTAAAAGCCGTCAAGGGGATCCAGCCAATTCCCGAGGGGGGGTAAATCCGCAATGGACCCGTGAAGAATTGCCACGAGCCCAATGGTAGCGGAAATCAGCATCAACAGCGCAACGATCCGCTTCATCAGCTGAGATTGGTTATGGACCGCCAGGACGATTGATCGGTCTGCGGTTCGGGGATATCCTGGGGTACCGGATCCATCCAATGAAGGAGTTCATCCGTGGCATTTGCATAATCCCTCGCACCGCGACTGTAAGGATCATGATCAAAGACTGTACTTCCTTTTTCGTGGGTGACCGATAGCGCAGTACTGGTACGAATGATACTCTCCATTACGCGTTCCTCATACCGGTTGCGCAGGTAATGACGATAAGCGTGGTGATTCCGCTTTCGAGCATCGACCATAGTAAACAGGAAGCGCGGCTCATGGAGGACCGGGTTCAACTTCTCACGAACCATCATGGCCGTCTGGAACGTCTGCTCACCTCCCAGGATCGGTTGATACTCCGGCATGACGGGGATAATAACGAATTCACTGGCCACAAGCGCGTTGAGACTAAAGACGGTAATCGCGGCCGCAGTATCAAACATTACGACATCGTAGTCATGAGGTTTTTCGAGGGCCTCCTTTACCCAGAATACGTCCGTCGGTTTATTCAATTTCCGCATATATTTGGAGAGCAGACTTGAAGCGGGAATAACGTCAAAGCTTTTTCTTGATTGGCACGGAATGTCGCATAGATTGGAGTCAGGATCGAAGAGCATCAATGACGAAGATTTTTCTGCCGGTTCGGACAGTCCTACCATTCTCGTTAAGAATCCCTGTGGGTCGAGATCGACCACGAGCGTACGATGACCACTCATTCCCAGTGCTGCCGCCATGTTAATGGAAGTAGTGGTCTTTCCGGTACCTCCCTTGTGATTACAAACCGAGAGAACGATCATACTGCTCTTCGTGCGTGTTGATACTCGCGTGCGGCAAGTTAGCTTGTTTTCCGGCGTGTTGTCAACCGGACGTTACCATTGCCAAATTGTTTATGTCGAAATACCTTTCCTTAAGGGACATCTCATTAAGGACTATTACGATATCCGGGATCGGGCTCGGGCTGAGTTTCCCGCCATATCCATTTACATTCCTTGGCTGGGTAGCGCTAGTCCCCCTTCTTCACAGATGGGTGCGAACCTCCAATGCCGGAATGGTTCTATTGGAAGCATATCTCACATTTCTTTTGACTTTTGCCGTTGCCTTTTTCTGGCCCCTCTGCCATGAGCTCCCTGGTGCGGCGCTGGCATCCCTCGGAGGATTGCTCCTACTTCCTTTGTTCATGGCATCACCGTTCGGCGCATCCGTGTTTGTGCGACGTCGGTGGGGTATTATGACGGGATTTATCGCCCTTACTTCATTTTATCTCGTTATGGAGGGCGGTCTCAGTCGCGGACCGTTTGCTTTTCCATGGCCACTCCTCGGGCACACACAGGCCGAAGCTTTACGCTTTAACCAATTCGTCGACCTCACGGGCGTTGTCGGGCTGTCACTATGGCTCTGGCTTCTCAACGGAGCGGCTTTCAGCCTGACCCGCGCTCGTAATTTTCGATCCCGCTCCTATTCCATTGGCGCACTTATAATTCTGCTTGCTCTACCATTTAGTTACAGTGAGTGGCGACATACGCACGAATCGAATCCGTCCAAATGGCTCACTGTGGGCCTCGTCCAACCGGCGATCTCTTCGGCGCGATGGTCCAACGTCCACGACCTTGCACGCGTCGATACTATGCTGCAATTATCTGCTCCTCTCTTTGTATTTCCACCTCTTCCCAACCTTGTTCTGTGGCCCGAAACGACACTGCCGGTCATTTCCGAAAAGAAAAAGAGAGACAGCCTCTATCAAGCCTTGTCGGCTTGGGCCACGGACAAACATACCGCTCTCCTCACAGGCGCTATTTCCGATGTCACCTCAAACGATGCGTCGCGGATTCACTATGCAAACAGTGCGTTGTTCTTTCGCGGCGCGGCACCCGTGACCCGGTATGACAAGATCCGCCTAGTGCCGTTTGGAGAGCGCGTTCCTTTGCTTGAATATTTCCCTTGGCTTGAAGTCCTTACCGTGCCAGCGGGTGGAGTATCCGGCTATTACCCCGGCTCGAAATACCGACTCTTTCGAGTCAGGGATGTTGATTTCGGCGTTCTCATTTGCTTCGAAAGCGCTTTTGGAAACCATGCACGGCAATATGTTAATGCGGGTGCCGGATTCCTTGTAACCCTCACACAGGACGGCTGGTGGGGTCGCACACCCGGATATCGACAGCACCTGGCCATCACTCGACTTCGAGCAATTGAATCACGAAGGACGATGGTGCAGGCAAGTGTCACAGGCATCTCGGCGTTAATTTTGCCGGATGGCTCCACATCGTTCGAGACCGCGTGGATGGAACGCACATCCCATGTGGCAAGAGTCCCGATTTTCCAGGGCATTACCTTTTACACCCAGCACGGAGACTGGCTCACTGGTCTGGCCCTGGCATTGTCTCTCGTCCTCGCCGCAAGTATACTTCTTCGACGCCGAACAAAATAAGGATTTTGGGCGGCCCTTCTCGTCTCATCCATACCGCGCGATGCGCCTGACCGTTCCTTTTATACTCGCTTCCTCTTCTCCCCGACGAAAGCATCTCCTCGAACAGATCGGGCTTTCGTTTACAGTGATCCCCAGTCCTTTCGAGGAAATAATTCCGGAGGGCATGCCACCTGATGAAATCGTTCGTCGACTTGCACTGGAAAAGGCAAATGCCATAGCTATAGATTACCCCGATGCATTATGTTTGGGAGCAGACACCATCGTCGTGCTCGCCGGGCATGTGCTCGGAAAACCCGTTGATTCCGGAGATGCCATTTCGATGCTTCGTCGACTCAGCGGGCATACCCATACCGTATTTACGGGCTTCGCACTTATACACCCTATCTCTCACCGCCGAATATCAGCCTTCGAAGCGACACAAGTGACGTTCGCCGAGATGACGGATGCTGAGATTTTCGCTTACGTCTCGTCTGGTTCTCCTCTCGACAAAGCCGGTGCTTACGGAATCCAGGATGATCTCGGTGCCCTTTATATCGAACGGATCGAGGGTGATTTTTTTACGGTCATGGGACTCCCCCTTCACCATTTCTATCGCGTTTTGCGCGACGAATTCAAAGACTTGATCCGAAGTATCGCTTAATATTGAAAGCAAGGAGGTCGCTTACCGAAATGTTTCCATTTCTCATCGGTGAGCTATCTCGGCTATATTCCTCTTTTTCCCTCTCGTTTAAATGAATGATGCTTTCGCGAACATTCGCGTGCTCTTGATTCAGGCCCGCAGTGATATGGACATGGTGCTTCAAGAACGAGCCTGTTTTCTCGAACGATGTAACCTTGCGCCACATCAACTTATTTCTGCCAATGTCATGTGGACGCATATTCATCCTGGCATGCTTGCGGGCGTGGATGCAATGTTTATCGGTGGCGCAGGGGAGTTCTCCGCCACCCAGAATTATACGTGGATGGAATCACTCTTAAATCTCGTTCGTAGGGCATGCGAATGTGACTTTCCGGTAATGGGATGCTGTTGGGGTCATCAGATTATCGCCCGGGCACTTGGCGGGACCGTGGTTCACGATCCGAAAAAAGCGGAAATGGGATGCCATCTCGTTAGGCTTACAGAGGAAGGATGCAACGATCCCTTGTTTCAAGACTACCCGACAGCCTTTCGAGTTAATATGGGACATCATGATCGAATTTCGTCCTTACCCAAAGAAGCCGTGGAACTCGCGCATAACGTAAGCCAGCCGTATGAGGCCTTTCGAATTAAGAACAAGCCGATCTACGGCACGCAATTCCACAGCGAATTAGACTCTAAACGAGAACGTGAGCGACTGATTAATTACCGGGAATTTTATCTCAAAGAATTGCCCACCGACGATTTGTTTCAGCAGGTCATCGACGACCTAGCAGACACAACTGAGGTCGATCGTCTGCTTCTCACTTTTCTGAATCAATTCGCATTATCTAAGAATAAGGTTGGTAAAAATGCCACGATGTGAAGCGTACGCGGCCAATTAAAGTAGATCCTCCGGATTTAGTGTCTAGCATCAAGATACAGGAAATGGTTATGTTGCCCGGGCTCGTTTCCCCAACACCATTCCGGTCTGTCTCATGTCCCGCTCTGCAATAATCTCGGGCATTGTCCTCCTGATTTGGCTTCCCCTGTCAGTCAAAGGCCAGAGCCACGCTGAAAAGCGGTTCGAGCTCAACGACGTTTTTCAACTCGAATATGCTTCCGCCCCTCGCATTTCCCCCGATGGGTCCAGGGTCGTTTACGTGCGCAATTTTATGGATATCATGAAAGATGCGCGGCGTTCCAATCTGTGGATCATTAATGCAGATGGTACGGACCACCGGCCTCTGACCACGGGCGTGGAGAATGACCGATCACCGAGCTGGTCACCGGATGGGCACAAATTGCTCTTCGTCTCTGATAACGGCGGCAAGACCCAACTTTTCGTTCGCTGGATGGATACGGGACAAACGGCCATGCTTACGCATCTGACACAAACCCCCGGCGGCATAGCCTGGTCTCCCAATGGGAAATGGATCGCGTTGACCATGTTTGTAGCAGCGCCAAAGAAATCAATGGCTCGGTTGCCAAAAAAGCCGAAGGGTGCTGAATGGGCCGAACCGCCGAGAGTCATCACAAGACTGCGCTACAGAGCGGATGGACGTGGATACCTCAAAGACGGATACGTACAACTTTTTGTGCTTCCGGCGGACGGCGGCACGCCCCGCCAACTCACCTTTGGACTCTACAACCACAACGGTACCCCATCGTGGACGCCAGATGGGACCGCCCTCATTTTCTCAGCTAACGGGCATTCAGACGGTGAGTACGACCCGCAGAATTCTGAGATTTACGACGTCGCTCTTGAGGACGGGGCCATTCATGCACTCACCGACCGGCATGGGCCGGACACAAATCCAATCGTTTCCCCCGACGGGAAACACATTGCATACCTAGGATTTGACGACCACTACCAGGGATATCAAATCACCCGCCTCTATGTAATGGACCGAGATGGGAGCCATCGAAGAAGTCTTACCAATAACATCGACCGGAGCATACAGAATCCGAAGTGGAGCGGCAACAACATCTTCTTCCAATATGATGACGAAGGAGACACAAAAATTGGTCGCATCACGTTGCCGGGCAAGTTTTCGGCTGTGGCGGAACATGTCGGTGGAATGTCCATCGGACGCCCGTATTCCGCCGGCGCGTTTTCAGTTTCCCCTGACGGGCAACTCGCTTTTACATTCTCTCTTCCCAACTTCCCGGCCGACCTTGCCATCCAGGATCCCGGTGGCGAAACGCTTCGCCTGACGTCGCTCAACGCCGATCTATTCGATCACAAGCAACTCGGACAAGTAGAAGAGGTCCGATACAATTCGTCATTCGATGGACGAGAGATACAGGGATGGGTCGTCTATCCACCCAACTTCGAAGCCTCTGAGAAATACCCGCTAATCCTCGAAATCCATGGAGGCCCTTTTGCGAATTATGGCGATCGGTTTTCTGCCGAAATCCAACTTTATGCGGCGGCAGGTTATGTTGTACTCTATGTCAATCCGCGTGGCAGCACCAGTTACGGACAGGAATTCGGTAACCTCATTCACCACAATTACCCCGGACAGGATTATGACGACCTTATGTCGGGGGTCGACACGTTGCTCAAACGTGGTATTATTGATGAGAACAACCTCTTCGTCACCGGCGGTAGTGGCGGGGGCGTACTCTCCGCCTGGATCGTCGGAAAAACGAACCGGTTCAATGCGGCCGTCGTTGCCAAGCCGGTAATAAACTGGACGAGTTTCGCCCTCACATCAGACGCCTATAATTTTTTCTATAAATACTGGTTTCCCGGCTTCCCGTGGGATTTTCACGAACAGTACTGGGAACGGTCACCGCTCTCGCTCGTGGGTCATGTTGAGACACCGACGATGCTACTGACTGGGGAATCGGATCACCGAACACCGATCACCGAAACCGAGCAATTCTATCAGGCGCTGAAGCTGAGAAAAGTGGAGACAGCCATGGTGCGCATTCCCGAAACCGGACACGGGATCGCCGGACGGCCGAGCCGCCTTATTGCCAAGGTAGCCTACATTCTTGCCTGGTTTGCAGGTCACCGGACCGATTCAACGGAGGCAACGAAATGAACCAATTTATTTAGTCGTCAGACCAAGGCAAGAACACGGCTCGGCCCGCCCGTCGCGTTGAGGACTTTGGGTGCCCCCACGACGATTGTAGCACCCGATGGTGGAACGGTCCCCAGATTTGCGACGCATTCGAGGCCCCACCGATTGGTGGGTAGCCATGCACGATGCACTGCAAAGTCGGGCGCCATCCCTCGGTCGAGGCTCAGCGTGTCCACCGCTAGCCCGACGACATCACGCTCATCAAGCAGAAACTGGACTGCATCCACGTGAAAACCCGGGAAATGCAACTGCCCGCTTGCGTCCGCATTGCGAAACTTGTCCGAGTGTACGTATTTATCCCAGCCACTATATAGTGCCACGCACGACTGTGCCGGGAGGTTGCCATGCTGGTCCTCCCAGGCTCTTAGATCATCCAACGTGAGCTGTGCGTCCACATTGGTTGCTGCCTTATTCCGGATGTCGACAACCGCGAGAGGAACCACCAGCCGTTCGATCGGAATTCGATCCGCGGTGTCTCCGTCGGCAGAGAAATGAAACGGTGCATCGAGGTGCGTGCCGGTATGCTCCACCAATTGCCATCTCTTTAGATTGGCACCGTCTTTCTCGAATGAAAGAATCGTCTCCATCGAAAATTGCGATTTGCCACCGAACGTTGGAAAGTCGGGGCTCAGTGTATGCGTGAGATCAATGACTGCCGAATACGTCACAAATTTCCCAGCATCAGCACTGGTGGGTTCAGCACCCGGTGCACACCCGAGCATAACCAGTGAGATTGCCGCGCCTGCGTCTTTAATAAATCGCCTGCGGGGGTGTGCTTCGGATGTCTTGATGGACGCTCGATGCATGATTGTCCGGGTTAATGAAGATTATCTCCTCTGAGTATAGGCATTCCGATATGTACGCGCCAATCTTGGCAGACGCACCAAACTACAAAATGCATACTTTGCCCGGAAGCCGCTCAATACGTATGTTCGGTTCCGGTCTCCTAATCACCATCTTCCGATCCAATATATCTATGGCTAAAATCCTTGGCCTTGGCGGCATCTTTTTTAAATCGGCCAATCCCGCCCGACTTGCGGCATGGTACCACCGATGGCTTGCAATGCCCATCGACCCGGAAGATGCCTCCACCGGCGCCTCATTTCAACCATCAGCGCTCCCAAAGGCTGCTTTTTCGGTCTGGTCTCCGTTCAAAGCGACGACCAAATATTTTGCCCCATCCACGCTCAATTTTATGTTTAATCTGATCGTGGACGATGTCGACGGCGCGCTGGCACAGGTGGCCGACGGCGGTGCTGAAATCGTTGGGGATGTCGAGAAGGGAGAATACGGGACATTTGGGTGGTTCATTGATCCGGACGGCAACAAGGTCGAGTTGTGGACACCGCCCGTCGGGCAATAGTCGCTTTCGGCTACAATAGTCTTTCGATAAACACGATAGGGCAATAAAAAAACCGTCGGGGCCGCGTCTGACCCCGACGGTTAACGGGATGCCCTCCCTCTGGACTGGTTCTGCCATGTAGCCACACATTTCACTACGAACCAGTGCGTGTCCGGTGATCAGGAGGTAGAATGCGATCTCTGGACACAGTCACACCCCGAATTCAACCCCGACTACGGAACGGAAGGCCGAGGGTTTCGGGCATTATCTGCTCAGCCAATAACTCAGCTTGATCATGAAAATGTTGTCGGGTTTTGCATTAAACAATTGGTCGAGCGAGTGCCCAAACCGAAAATCTCCGATCTCCTCAACATCGGACCGCGTTTGGGTCCAAACTAAGAATAGCGTCGAACCGGGATTATATTCCCATCGGAGTACCGCCGTGCCCCGAAGCGACCGGAAGTTAAAGTCAAGATTCGGAAGGACTATCGGTGCGGCCGGCCCGATACCGTCAGGGTCGGCTATGATTCCATTTGGGTCGAGAATTGAGTTGCCAGTGCCGTAATTGATAAAGTCGAAGCTTTTTGGTCGAGCAAGCTCTTTATAGTTCTTGTAGTTTCCCGATGAAATGAGTGGCTGCGCAAAAAGCTGTAGACTCAGAGTGGGTGTGAACGTCCAATTCAGCCGCATTCTGGATGAAAATGTCACCTGATCAAGCTCGGCGAAGACGTATCTCTTGCCAAAGGTGGCCGTGGCGAAAGGGTCGTCAAATTGATCAACGTACTGCGCAAATTGATGGTTTAGACCAAGGTTGGGATTAATGCTCACAGACACATTCGCAGCCGGTTTCCACTCCAGACCCGGACCGATGTTGAAGTTTCCCTGGTCTTTCTGCGTATATGAATTATAGTTCAGGCTTAGCACCACTGATTTCCGCTGATCTGTTTCATACCGTGCACCCAATTCGAAGCCCGGCGTATTCCTGGTTAGCGGTCCACCCCGCGTACGTGTGGTGTTAAGTGTAGAGGGATTGTAGGCAAAATTTACCCAGATATCAGAATAGTTCAGAAATTGAAAGAACATCCCAGACCAGACTCCCGACGCCGTTGTATTTCCGTCGAAATCCAAGCTACGAAAGACAGCGGCGCTCCAATGAATGCGCCGGTAGAAAGTGGTCGGGTCCGTCCATCGGATAGTACTCGCTAGATGCCAGTTTACAACGTTGGTGCGGCGAAGAAACCCCAGATCGTTGGCATCGAATCCAGGTGAGATGGAGCCGAGAGCCGAATTGACAGTGAGCTTGCCCTTCTGCTTATTGAGCATCACCCTGCCGGACCAACCCGAAAGTGACGTTGCATTGCTGTCCAATCTCACAGCATCGAAATCAGGTCGTTGGTAATAATGGAGAGCGCTCTGTTGGAGGTCAAATATCCGCGCCGATGTGCCGTGCACTTTCGTCCCGCCAAACCAACCGGTAACCACCCACGTCTTGTCGTCATCAAGAAAGGTCCAACCATCAACCCCGAAAGCATATGCTCGGTCGTTAATTTGATCACGGAGGCGATTTTCCTTGAAATCGCGACGGCTGACGGTGGAAAGAAAACCAAAAGCCTGCCGACCATCATTAAATTCTTTTTGCGCCCGAAAAATTCCGTAATACGCCATCGGCTCGACTTCGGATTGAAAGCGGCGATTGCCCTTTTGCACGTCGGCCATTGCACGCTCGGTAAGCGACTGAATAGTGCCGACGTTCCAGGTACCAACCCGTCCCGTGAGTTTCGTCGCGCCAAGGATTCGGGTGCCTTCGCGCACATTAGCGTAATCATGGTCCGGTAAATCACCTTGCGGCGCCCGACCGATGCGGCGGCTATAAAAGAAGTTTGGATTACCCCAATTAAAACTCCAGTTATTGTTCGATCCCCCACGTCCGAAGTTGAAGACAGATGCCCCTTCGATGAAGAATGGTCTTTTCTCCGGAAAGAAGGTCTCTACGTCGCTCAGGTTTACGACGGCCGGATCCACTTCTACCTGGCCAAAATCGGGATTTACGGTAGCATTGAGGGTAAGATTGCTCGTCAGAGCCATTTTCAGATCGCCCCCGATTCCAGGTACGTATTTCGACCCGTCGTCGAACGGATTGCCCTTTGGTTGGTCGGTAAATTCGGCCCGTGTCGTCACATACGGCATGAGTTCCACCTGCCGCCGCGGCTTGATCTGGGACATGCCGATCAGGTCAACGAAGCGGGAGACAAATCCGCTCTCTTCACGCGGGGTGTATACGAGAAAGTCACGCTCGTTCTTGCGGGATATCTCACGGCGAAAGTTGATGCCCCATACATATTCCTTCTGATGATGGAATCGCATCTGAGAATAAGGGATGCGCATTTCGGCAGTCCATCCGTTGGCATCGATCTGCGCCTTTCCTTCCCACACACCATCCCACGAATCATCGTCCCAATCATCATTGAGAAGAATACCGTCATAAAGCGTACCGGAGGCGTTTAATCCAAAATAATAGCCCGTACGGCCATCGTGGAAGGGATCGACATAAAACATAAAGTTGTCGGCGTCGAGTTCTGCATCTCGCCGCCCGAGTCTTGCCACTATCGAGTCCGGTGCAGTATCATACATTTGTGCAGAGACATACAGCGCATCGTTATCATAGAGAATACGCACTTCCGTTCGCTCTGTCGGCGATTTTCCTTGGTTGGGGTCTCGCTGAATAAAATTGTCGATTATCGGGGCCTTGATCCAAGCCTTGTCGTCGAGTCGTCCGTCTATTTTCAGCGCATGAATTCGACGCACCGTAAACACATGCTTAGGCCTTGGCTCAGGATCGAATCTAGATGAGTTGACCTTTACTTTGGGTAGTTTTGCCGTTGCGAGCTTCTGTGTGGCGGTGGGCTGGCTGGTCGGGGCGATGGTCGTTTCAGTGGCTGAAACCATCGGCACACCTCCGAGCACCCAGCATAGCAGTAGCGCGACCCTCCTCATAGTGACACCTGCGGGTTGGGGGTGAATGGTGGTCATTGATAGGACACGGCCACCGTTCAATACGTTTGCAGGCTTCCAAAGAATCCAGCGCCTCCTGACCGTGATGCGGCTCTGTACGAGGGGCCGCCTTCACAGTTACGTGGTGCATCGAATTCTTCCCAACGGGTCATTCTTCCATCACCGAAAGCGATCTGAAGTTCCAAAAAGGCGGATTCTCAGTCTATGCCAAGCTCGAATCTCTTACGTAGATCCTGGATGTGCAGGCCGAGTGCATTCCGCACTTCAAACGTCAATTCATAGAAGCGCAAATAGAGCTCGGCGTCCATGTACGAAGCGTATTTCAGGTCTCGGAGGGCAACGAGTGCGGAATTGGCGGCCATGAGTCCCCGCTTCGAGCACGCAATATTACCGCCTATCATATCGCGCTCGCTTCCGATGCTATGACCCTTGGCGATATTTGCCGGGATCTGCGTTATATGGGTACAGAATTGTACGAGTGCGCTGTCTTTGATCTCTCCCGGAAGGTCGTTCGCCCACTCGAGCACTTCCGCCGCGAGGTCAAATGCTTGCCGATAGATCGGAAGTTCTTCAACGGGAATCCCTTCAGATTCAATCTCGTCATCCTCAAATAATGATTCGTCGGAATACGGAGTATTATCCTCCGACGAACTGTCTTTGTCGCCGGACTGATCTTCGAAAAGAAAGGCGAGTGAGCGGTCGTCCGGCTGAAACCCTTTTTCCCGAAGAAATTCTCTCAATTTTTCCTCCCACACGCGGCGAGTTTTTACGTCTCCGTCTTCTGGTGGAGGACAATCAGCCAGGAATCCGAGGAAAAGGTCCATAAAGCGGTCGACACGTCGATCGCTCTCAAGGAGAAAAGCCTCCCACCTGTGCTCGTCCCAAAGTTCGTCTTCAAACATGACACGACCGCCCCCTACAAATATAGGTGTTAATTAACGGGCAGCCATCGGAACACCCACTGTCTGCACGACCGCCTTCATGATAGCGGTCAGTTTGGGTTCCGCAGCGCCTGCTGCAGCGATGACCTCTTCCATAGAAACCGGCTCAAGTGCATCGGGGAAACACTCATCCGTCACCACCGAGATGGCCATCACCCGGAGACCCGCATGCCGCGCAACAATCACCTCAGGTACCGTGCTCATTCCAACCACATCGGCCCCAATCGTACGAAGAAAGCGATATTCCGCCCGCGTCTCCAGGTTCGGCCCAACGACAGCAACGTAGACTCCCTCCTGAAGCCGGATTCCCAGCTTCAATGCATGTCCGGCAGCCAACTGCCGAAGATCCGAATCGTAGGGTTCACTCATGTCAGGGAAACGGGGACCCCACTCGGCCACGTTAGGACCTTCGAGGGGATTAAAACCTTGAAGATTTATGTGGTCAGATAATAGCATCAAGTCACCCCGAACGTAAAGTGGATTCATCCCGCCCGCCGCATTGGAAATGAGCAACGTCTCTATGCCTAACGTGGACAGGACGCGAACAGGGAACGTAACCTGATGCGCGGAATATCCTTCGTACAGATGAAATCGTCCTTGCATGGCTACTACAGGCACACCTTCCAACGTACCCATCAAGAGGCGACCTCTGTGAGACTCGACCGTCGATACCGGAAAGTGCGGGACCTCATCATAAGGCAGTGACGAAACGACGTCCATCTCCTCGGCGAGCGCACCGAGCCCAGTACCGAGGATTAACCCTACGCGCGGCAAATCGGAGACCTGCGATTTCACCCATTCCGTTGCTTCGTTAACTTGCCGCTGATATGCGACGATATCTATCATGATGATTCCAAGTTATTATTATTTCGAACGGATCGAAATTGACTTGTTTTTTCTATAAAACCGGCCTAGCAATCCTCCTGGCTCAGCCTCGTCTGGTGATACAGGTTGCTTACGAATTCTATGTTCTCAGAAAAACTGGATCAATAAGATCGCGCCTAACGATTAATCGAGATCGTCAAGAATCCGTCGTATTTTCGCGATTTCATCCGTAGGCACTTGTGGATCGGACGAAAGTTTTCCTTCTTCGTCCGGAGCACCCCGCAATTCATCCGGTGTGACCAGAGAGCGCACCACCCAACTGGGATGGTCATAATTGTCATCTCCTCCGTCCTTCGAGGAGGGGGCCTCCGTATCATGGAAATTCGGCTCTGGTCCCTGATTTTCCTCAAGTTCAACCACCGAAGTGAAGGGGTTATTCGGATCCTCGGACGCTTCGGTGGCGACAGATTCGCGTTTTTCTACATCCAAATCACCCGGTGTTGCAGAAGCGGCGGACAAATCCATTTCGTTTGGACTCCGGCCCGTCATTTGGACGCTATCTGCCGAGTCTTCAACAGAGGGTAAATCCTCATTATCATCCTCAGGAAGAGCCTGGGACGTGAGATCGGTAGCTAGTTGCGCAAGTTCCGGATCTTCTTCATCGAACGAAACATCCTGCAGGGAATCGTCCTGACCAATCTCGTCGTCCTGACCAAATATTGTCGCCCCTTGATGTTCCGAATTTATTGGGGTGGTTTCAGTAAGATAACGCTCATCTCGGTCTACCTCCTCTCCCGGTAACAATTTAATGAAGCCTATTGGGTCGTCACCTTCATAATGGGCCAGCAGTTCCATTTCAGACATCAGAAAGGCGCGAAGACGCGCAACAATTTCAGTGCGGCGCCCTCCAATCTTGGATGCTTCGCGCTTTATCTGTTGGCGCTCATCCTCGGCATCGCGGCGAATATCCATTGCTTTTCTATCGGCTTCTTCGAGAAGCATCTTCGCTTTGCGTTCAGCATTTTCTACGGCTTGGCGGGAACTCTCCCGAGCTGTTTGAAGCGCCTGTTCAAGCGCCTCTTCCACTTTCGTATAATGCTGAAGCTTGAGTTCGAACTCGCGCAGCCGCTCTTCAAGCCGTCGATTATCATCTAGAAGCTCTTGCCACTGGTTAGAGAGCATTTGCAAGAATGCAAAGACTTCCTCGGAATCGAAACCCCGAAAGGATTTGTTAAATTCCTGCTTTCTTATATCAAGAGGGGTCAGTCTCATACCGAATTCGGCGTCGATGAAGGGACACTACGGAAGGCACGTTTAGGATCGAATCCGCGGGTGCTCAGGGGAAGATACGGATTCTACCAGTGTATCGGGTTGGATAATCGACTCCTCGGCTGCCGCAATAGCCTCCAATGATTCGACCCGTAGTCGCAATGCGCCGAGTTCATCTTGCAAATCATTCACCGTCTTTAAAGCTGCCGCAGCGCTTTCATGCTCATACCTTCGCAAGGCGACCAACAACCAGGCGAGTAACGCGCAGGCAATGAGAACGAGTCCAATCAAGAACATAGCTTTCCCGGGTACCTAAAAATAGGCTTCCCCATTAAATTTATGCCATTACGAGAATGTAATGTAGGAACGTACAATCCTCCGAACAACCCTTCAGCATGTGAACGCATTGGGCCTTCCCAATCACCCTCGGGTTCCAAATATTGCACTTCCCACACGCACATGTGTTGCCCCTTCCTCTATTGCCAATTCGAAATCAACACTCATCCCCATGGAAAGGAAGCGCAAAGGATGGTTGGGGTGATGGATCGTATTGTAAGTTTGGAGCAGCGTATGGAGTTGCCGAAACTGCGTCCGGATCGCATCAGAGTCGGGCAACGTACCGGCTATGGTCATCAATCCTTCGATGCGCAAGTGATCGAACGTACGTAACTTTCCAATGAGCGCATGCGCTTCATCCGGCTCGCACCCTGATTTCGATGCTTCACCGGAAATATTGACCTGAACCAGGCAGGGTAGGACCCGTTTCGTCTCTGCAGCAAAATGGTCAAGGGTCTGAGCAAGACGCAGACTGTCGAGCGTATGAAAGAGGTCAGCATTTTCCACGACTCGACGTGCCTTATTTCGCTGAAGATGCCCGATCATGTGCCAACGAATCGACCCCCCAGTACATTGGCCAGGTATCCTGCCGGCCTTGGCGGTAAGTTCCTGAACCTTGTTTTCGCCAAAGTCAGTCAGACCAACTTCGTATGCAGCTTCAATTGCTTCGATTGGAAACGTTTTCGAGACCGCGATCAGGGTCACGGATTGTGGATCGCGCCCCACGCGCCGGCAGGCAGCAGCGATGCGCTCGCGTACGATTGCCAACCGCTCGGCGATCACATGCGAATTCACGTTTCGCTCGGCTCCTATCATATTCCGAGTACCTCCGGATAAAATTTTATTAACGGCGGAGACTTATCGAATCAACGCCGTTTTTGATCCCAAGAAAAAATAGAATCTTTGAGACGCCAATTTCTACCGTTTCAAGCGGCCCCGTGTTCATCGATCAAAAAGAATGAGGATGACTGCTTCAATTCCCGGCGTCCTCAATGCGAAGTGCGTCATACGATCCACGCTAGTTGACGCGGATATTTCGAGGCGCCTCTATGCTTCGGCCCGGAGAACGTCCATGGCCAGCCGATCATAAATGCCGCGGCTATTGGCGAGCCCAATGCCTATCGTCAACAAAGTGACAAATATGAGCGTAACAAGAAGGAAAAGCGGTGGGGCAACCAGCGGCGTTTCAAATACGAATCGGGCCAGTGCCCATCCGCCCCCGAGAGCCAGCAGCATACCTGTCAACGTTGCCAGAAGGCCGAGGAACAAATATTCGACGGCCATGATCCCCAGCACTTGACGGCGCGATGCTCCCAGTGTCTTGAGCAAAACGCTTTCTTCGACCCGCTGATACCGGCTAACAATGACTGCCCCGGCAAGCACAAGCAATCCCGTCAAGATGCTAAAAAGGGCCATGAATCGTACTACGAATGCGATTCGACTGAATATTGCCTCGAAGACGCCAAGGATGAGGGACAGGTCAATGGATGAAATATTGGGAAAGGCGTGGACAACAGAGGCCTGTATCGCAGCCGACGCGTCGTCATCCGATGTACGGGTGAGCAATACGTTAAATTGAGGAGCCTTTTCAAGGACACCAGTCGGAAAAGTGAAGAAAAAATTAGTTTGCATTCTGCGCCACTCTACTTTCCGAATACTACCGATAACGGTGGTCACAGGGACGCCCTGGACGTCGAATACAAGTGTATCGCCCACAGTGATTCCCAGATCATGCGCAATCTCCTTTTCCGCGGAAA
>Ga0114931_10000110_pt1 | contig 88183 bp, 73 predicted proteins | sample 2SBtaG_FD_89579 | JGI IMG/M metagenome (GOLD analysis project Ga0114931, IMG submission 89579) | Deep subsurface microbial communities from Kolumbo volcano to uncover new lineages of life (NeLLi) - 2SBTROV14_V59a metaG | ecosystem: Environmental > Aquatic > Marine > Volcanic | place: Kolumbo...
AGACACATCGAAATAAGAGATGCCGCTCCCGGGGTCCCCGGCGACATCATCCAAGATGGATTGAAGGGGTTCGGTGGTTTTGAACGCATTCAGGCTGAATGGTGCGGCCATCAAGGTCCCATTGCGGGCCACGACGAGATAGCCCGGCGCCACATAGCGGGCCATCTCGCCCCGCACGTTGAGAATGTGGCGCTCGCCGGTTTTCAGCGATTGCATGGACAGCTCGACCGCGCCCGTCCCAGCGTATTAGTGAAGCACGTTTTGCCAGGTTTGTTCACCGTCCGTGGTGCGGAAGACACCCCGCTCTTCATTGGATCCATAGGCATGGCCGACGGCTGCCACGAGCACCCGGTCCGGGTCGTTCGGGTCGACGAGAATTTTACCGATATGGCGGGTGTTTTCAAGACCGAGGTGCGTCCAGTGCGCCCCGCCGTCGGTCGATTTATAGACACCATCTCCATTCATGATATCAGAGCGCATGTCGGCTTCGCCCGTGCCGGCATAGATGATGTTTGGATTCGAGGGCGCGATCGCGAGGGCGCCGATGGAAGGACTCATCTGACCATCCGATATTTGCTCCCACGTGTTTCCGGCGTTGGTCGTTTTCCAAACTCCGCCATCCACACTGCCAAAATAGAAAAGATCGGCGTTGCCCGGGACGCCCGCAGCCGCCAGCGTCCGCCCGGCGCGGAACGGCCCAATATTGCGCCAGTGCATATCCGAATAAGCGTTTTCGGGAATGGTTTGGGCTTGCACCGTCTAGCTGAAGCCAGAGGCAAAAAAGGCAACGAGCAGGGCAGTGGAACAGAACGAATGGATCTTACATGGAATCAGAAAACGGTACATATTAACTCCCACTGAAATAGCTAAAGCGTCGCGCTGATGTGGTAAGGCTCGGTCTTCTTTTTCTGTATAATCAATATTGAATAATCCGAGAAACGCCTCCCATTTCGCTCGGCACGCCCTGTAATCCGCTCGAATCGATCGAGCGTCATCACGTGTTCATTCATTTCAATATGTCTCTCTGCTGCTCAATTATGCGAATACTCGCAGAAAAACGACTTGTATTTTTCTCGTTCATGCTCCAAGTATGACCCCTCTCCCTAGTCCTCCGTGCACTATAGGGACGAGGTAAATAATCCTATGAAGCGCACGGCGATTTTCTGCTTTTGGCATACCGAATTCACAGCCGTAGGCGTCCGCTGCATATATCACGACGGCGCCTCACAGAATGAATTATGCGATACTGAATGGATAACATCGTTCAGGCACAGCCGCCGATCCCCTAGACAAACTACGATCACCTCTCCAACTAGGAAATCTCGGAAATGGTAGCACAGGCTTGTAATATCCCTTCCCCAATTGGACGATCGAATTTCGATTGGCGGGCCCTAGAAACGAACCGACAGTTTCGCAAGAGTCTTTATCTATATTCGGTCTCCCTTGCAAAACGAGACCGCCCGGGGCAACTACTGCATTGACAATTTTGGTATACATGGGTCTTCGGCCGTAAATACTACATTCGGAACATCGCCTTTACATAATATGCACGACGGAACCGCGAAGTTGAAACGTCTTTTTGTCTATTTTGTCGCCCCTTATGGCGATTGATCGTAAAGAATAACCCCGAGGTTTAGCAATTCCATGGCTGGATATGCATTCCGCGAAATAGAGCCGAAGTGGCAACGACTCTGGGAGACGAACAAAACCTTCCGTACGCCTGCCGAAATAGATCGGTCGAAGCCAAAATATTACGTGCTAGATATGTTTCCGTATCCGAGCGGTGTGGGGCTACACGTGGGGCATCCGCTGGGATACATCGCCACCGACATCGTGGCACGGTACAAGCGGATGCGGGGCTTCAACGTGCTGCATCCCATCGGCTTCGATGCCTTCGGACTGCCCGCCGAGCAGTATGCCGTCGAACATGGCGTACACCCACGCGTCACCACCGAGAACAACATCGCGAATATGGTCCGGCAGCTCAAGGCGCTTGGTCTGAGCTACGACTGGGACCGCAAGCTGGCCACCACCGACACCGGCTATGTCCGATGGACCCAGTGGATTTTCCTCCAGCTTTACCACAGTTATTATGACGAATCCGAGCAAAAGGCGCGGCCCGTCTCCGACCTGATCGAGCGGCTGCGCGCGGAGGATCCGGCGTGGAACGAACGCCCCGCCGCCGAACGAGACGCGATCCTCGCCGAGTATCGGCTGGCGTATATCGCCGAGGTGCCGGTAAACTGGTGCCCGGCCCTCGGTACGGTGCTCGCCAACGAGGAAGTGACCAATGAGGGCCGAAGTGAACGCGGCAACTATCCCGTCTTCAAACGCCCCCTTCGGCAGTGGATGCTCCGCATCACCGCCTATGCCGAACGGCTGGAAAAGGACCTCGCGCTGGTCGACTGGCCCGAGCCCATCAAGATTATGCAGCGCAACTGGGTAGGGCGAAGTGAGGGCGCCCGCGTGGATTTCCCGGTCGAGGGTGCGGACGAGACCATCCGGGTCTTCACCACACGCCCCGACACTCTCTTTGGCGCGACGTACATGGTGCTCGCCCCCGAACACCCGCTCGTCGATCCGCTCAAAGCCGCTGCGTGGCCCGGGGGCACGAAGCCCCTATGGACAGGCGGTGCCGCAACCCCGGCGGAAGCCGTCGCGACGTACCGGCGCCTGTCCGAAGCCAAATCCGAAATCGAGCGGCAGGCGGATTCGAAGGAGAAAACGGGTGTGTTTACCGGATCATTCGCCCGCAACCCGGTGAATGGCGCCGTGATCCCCGTGTTCATTGCCGACTATGTGATGATGGGCTATGGCACCGGCGCCATCATGGCCGTACCGGGACAGGATGAGCGCGACTGGGCCTTCGCTGAAGTCTATGACCTCCCCATCATCCGCACCGTACAGCCGCCCGACGACTTCGGCGGCAAAGCCTTTTCGGGCGACGGGCCGGCCATCAACAGCGGCTTCCTCGACGGTCTTGCGATGGCCGAGGCGAAACGGGCGATGATTGCATGGCTCGAAGAAAAAGGCCTCGGAGCGGGTACCATCAACTACAAACTTCGCGACTGGCTTTTCAGCCGGCAGCGATACTGGGGCGAGCCATTCCCGATCCTTCACGGCCCCGACGGTCGCATCGTGCCGGTGGGCGAGGATGAGCTGCCGGTGCGGCTGCCCGAGATGGACGACTTCAAACCTTCGGCCTCCGACGATCCGAATGCGCCCCCGAGTCCGCCGCTGAGCCGTGCCCCCGAAGCCTGGCGCGTCGTCGAGAAGGACGGCGTTCGGTATGAACGCGAACTCAACACGATGCCGCAGTGGGCCGGCTCGTGCTGGTATTACCTCCGCTACCTCGACAATACCAACGACGCGGCCTTCGTCGGTGAAGAGGCGGAAAATTACTGGATGTCGCCCAACGGCGTCGACCTCTATGTGGGCGGGGCCGAACACGCCGTGCTTCATTTACTTTATGCCCGCTTCTGGCACAAGGTCCTCTTCGACCTCGGCCACGTCTCGACGCCGGAGCCCTTCGGAAAGCTCTTCAATCAGGGCTATATCCAGGCCTATGCCTACCGCGATGCGCGCGGCGTGGCCGTGGAAGCGGCTGAGGTCGTGGATCAGGATGGACGCCCCGCGACCGAAGTACAGGATCAGCCCGGCCGGCAGTTTTTCTTCCGGGGCGAGCCGGTCACGCAGGAATACGGCAAGATGGGCAAGAGCCTCAAGAATGCCACGAACCCGGACGAGGTCAACGAGCAGTATGGGTGCGACACCCTCCGGCTGTATGAGATGTACCTCGGGCCGCTGGAGGCTTCGAAGCCGTGGAATACCCGCGATATCGTCGGGGTGAACCGGTTTCTCCGGCGGGTCTGGCGCAATTTCGTCGATGAGAAGACGGACGCCCTCCGGCTCACGGATACGGACCCTTCGGACGAAATTCTACGCCTCCTTCACCGCACCATCGACCGCGTGACCGGCGACATGGAGCGGATGAGTTTCAATACGGCCATTGCCGCCTTGATCGAATTCAACAATGCCCTGGTTTCGCTCGATGAGATCCCCCGCGCCGTAGCCGAACCGTTCGTGCTGATGCTCGCCCCGATGGCCCCGCACATGGCCGAGGAATTATGGCAGCGTATGGGCCACTCCGAGACGCTCGCCCATGCCCCCTGGCCCGTGGCCGACGAGCGGTATCTGAAGGAGAATCGGGTCAAGGTGGCGGTACAGGTCAACGGCAAGATGCGGGCGACGATCATGGTCGCGGCCGATGCGGACAAAGATGCCGTCCTCGATGCCGCGCGGCATCAGGAGAACGTGGCCCGCCACCTCGATGGCAAGACGATGCGCCGCGAAATCTATGTCCCCGGCCGGATCGTCAATTTCGTCGTGGGATAGACCACCGGCACTCAATCAACGAATACCCGATCTGCGCATGTCCTTCCCGCGACTAGACGTCCTTGCCCTCGCCGCCCATCCCGATGATGTCGAACTCTGTGCCGGTGGTACCGTTGCCCTGATGGTGCGGCAGGGCTATGCCGTCGGCATCGTCGACTTCACACGGGGTGAACTCGGCTCACGCGGCACGCCGGAAGGACGGATGGAAGAAGCCTGCGCCGCGGCCGAAATACTGGGCGTCGCCGTTCGCGAAAACCTCGGTCTACCCGATGGCGACATTGCCGACACCAAAGCCAATCAGGAACGAGTCATCCGCGTCATCCGGCGATACCGGCCGCACATAGTGCTCATCAATGCCCCCGAATGTCGCCATCCCGACCACTGTGCCGCCACAAAGCTCTCCACCGATGCCGCGTTTTATGCGGGGCTCCGAAAGGTAGAGACGACGGAAGATGACGGCACACCACAAGCCCCGTGGCGGCCGCATCACATCCTCCATTATATTCAGGCGGTGCCCCTTGAACCCACACTCATCGTCGACGTGAGTGATACCTGGGAACAGCGTACACGGGCCGTTCAGGTGTTCCGCTCCCAATTTCACAACCCCGATTATGTGCCCGACGAGGACGAGCCAGAGACCTTTGTCTCCAATCCGACGTTTTTCGAGTGGATCGAAGCCAGGGCTCGCACTTATGGACACCAGATCGGCGCTACCTATGGCGAGCCGTTTGTGTACCGGGGCGGCCCGTTGGGCGTGAGCGACCTCGTCGGGACCCTCCGGCGCGAGAAGGCCTTTCGGTGAGCAGGACGAATCCAAACGACCATGTCCTATACACCCGTCATCCGTGTGACCCCGCTCGGGTACGCCGCCGTACCCGCGCATGAGCGATCCATCCTGCTTCTATCGCTGACCCTTCTGGCGTTGATCCTCGGCCTTTACGCCGAGCCCGTATGCGGACAGGCACAAGATACCCTGTACGCCCGCCTGCCCGAGGTGGAGATTACGGCCGCACGCGCCACCACGACCTATACGGCGGCGCCGTTCTCCATCTATATTCTACCTCGTTCTGCCGCCGATGCCGCCATCGAACCGGCGTTTTCGCTCGAATCTGTTCTGAATGCCGTTCCTGGTATTTCGGTTAGCGACCGGGGACACTTCGCCCTCGGAGAACGGCTTTCGATCCGCGGAATGGGGAGCCGTGCCGCATTCGGCGTGCGCGGTGTTCAGGTGATCCTCGACGGCGTCCCGCTGACCATGCCGGACGGGCAATCTGTGCTCGACATCATCGATCCGGCATTCATTCGAAACGTCGAGATTATCCGCGGTCCGGCGTCGCATTTCTGGGGAAATGGAAGCGGGGGGGCGCTATTCGTCTCCACCGGCACACCCCGTGATCGCCGTACCTTCCGCCTACGCGCGCTTGGCGGGGGTCTCGGTCGGCAATCGTATGCGGTCGAGGCGGAGATCCCTTCCGGAGAGCATCGCCTGCACGTTTTTGCCTCGGATGTCCGCCGGGATGGATATCGGAATCACAGTGCAGGGCGTTTTTCACGGGGTGGATTCAGAGGCGACGTTCAATTGTCGGCGCGTGCGCGATTGCGCGTGACCGGGGCGGTCGCAAATCAGGATGCCCTGAATCCCGGCGCCCTGACCGATTCAGAGCGCAGCCTCGACCCGACCCTGGCCGACGCGCGATATGTCGATTCCAATTCCGGCAAACAAAGCCTTCAATTTCAGCTTGGAAATTCGATCCTCTACGACACGCGAATCGGCATGCTCACCGGGACAGTGTGGGGCCTTTCGCGTCGCGTAGACTCTGCCTTGCCGTTCGCCTACATCGACCTCGACCGCCTCGCCGGTGGGCTCCGCTTCATGATCAATCATGACAACGGACCGATCCAATGGGCCTTCGGACTCGATGCCGGGCGGCAGTCGGATAATCGGATAAACTACGATAATGACCGTGGGGAGCCCGGCACGCAGACCCGGCTCAACCAGCGAGAGGTGGTACAAAACAAAGCAGCCTTCGGGATGATCGGTTTTCCGATCCGCCCCCGCCTCCGGCTCACCATGAGTGCGCGGGCAGACAACATTCGCTTTTCCATGGCGGATCGCCTCCTTCAAAATGGAGATCAGTCGGGGCATCGTCGGTTTTCAGCCGCCAGCCCAGCGGTGGGCCTTTCATATGCATGGTCGCCGTCCGTCCTCATTTTTGGCGACTATAGTACCGCCTTCGAGACGCCCACGACCACCGAACTCGTTAACCGCCCGGACCTGACAGGCGGGTTCAATCAGGCATTGAAACCACAACGTTCAAACGGCTTTGAGCTTGGTACACGCGGCGCGCTGCAGAACGGGCGGATCCGCTTCGATATCGCCGTCTACCATATGCGCGTATCCGACCGGCTGGTCCCGTTTCAGACTCAAGCCGGCGGCGGACGGACATTCTACCGGAATGAGGGCAACAGCACCCACGACGGCTTCGAGGCTTCGGCCGTGTGGCAACCACGGGATTGGGTAGATCTTCGGACGTCGTACACCGGTGCGCGTCTCGCCTTCGCAGACGACCCGGTGCGAAACGGTAACAGGCTTCCCGGCGTTCCGAACCGCCATTTCTATGGGCGTATTTCCGTTCACCGAAAGGGCCTCTCCGGCCACGTGACGGCCGACGCCCGGTCGGCCTATTTCGTGAATGACAACAATGATTTTCGCACGTCCGGGTTCGTCGTCGTCAACATGTACGCAGGCCATGAGGGTATTGAATGGGGCTCCTTTAGGTTCAATCCATTTATGAACATTGACAACTTCTTCGATAGACGATACGACGGGTCGGTGATTATCAATGCTCGTGGAGGGCGATACTTTGAGCCCGCATCGGGCCGTGTCTTGAGTATCGGTATCAATATCTCTGTCGCTGCCCGACAGCGTCCGGTGCACTGATGATCGGGTCCTGATGCTGCGTCGCGGTTCGTACATAGCACCATTTGTTCGCCGATTTCTAAGCTTTCGATTCAATCGATAGAGCAGCCTCAGTAAAGCACGGCTTGATGAATGATCTTGTCGGTACGCTCCGGCGCGACAAGGCTTTTCGCTGAGAACAATCCAAGAATGCAAATGCCCCACCGGCGTGGGACCGGCGGGGCATTCCCTGAGGCACGCAACCCGGCGGGTGCCGGGCAGCGTTTCGGTGAGCCGTCTGTGGCTCAATGAGGAACGAGTGGAAGTGTGATATGCTGAATCCCGGGCTGAATGGTGTCAAGAATGAACGTGAGCTTTTCACCGTCGGATGCGCGACGAATCTCGATGCCGTCGGCCGGTGGAGGTAGGAATGGCACCGCATGTCCGGGTCGTACGACTACGCTCAGCCCGGTGAGTGGTGTCTTGGCATTGTTCGTAATGTCAAAGCTGATGTTTTCGGCAGACACGTTCAGGCGACTTAAGTCAATCTGCGCCCGCGCACTCCACCATGCATACACTTGGCCGAGCGTGGTCACCCAACTATTCGCATCTCGAGCATGTGCGATAAGGCGCTTCAATCGCCGAACGTCCCTCAGCATTCGAGTTGGGTTTTCAGGGAAAAAGGGTGCGACATAGAGCCCGCCCGCGTGGTGTACTTGGTCAAAGTTTGCCACACTAGCAGGGGCATCTGGTACCGAAAACGTGAAAATTTTCTCGGGATTGTCGACTGATATTGACGGTACCCGAGGACCGCCCTCATCAATTCCCTCGGTACCAGGCATATCAGACAAGTCTTGTTCAACTTCGATATATCCCGGGGCAAGGCGTCCTAGGGCAGGAAGCGCGGCATAGACGAGTCCCGCGGACCGCATGGCATTAAGGGTAGACGTATCGTAAAGACCACCTGGCGGATAAATGCCCATTATCCGATCATCGCCGAGCGCACTGCGGGCAGACGACAACCTATTCAGTTGCTCGTCCAGTGATTGTCCAAGGAGCATCCGATCGTCATCGGCGGAAAGGGCTATCTCTCCGGCTGTTCGAAGCCGACCGAGCAATTTTGGGAAAAGTGACATCTCCGATGCATTGACAAAAAAAGTACCTTGTGCATGCGCTGTCTCGAGGGCATCTACCATCAGAGAGAATCCATCGGGATACCATCGCACATCATAACCTGCCGATGGTAAAGCTGCCGTAACCACAGCGGAGGGATGGCCCTCCGGCCATGGGCGTACGGCGATGCCCGGCGTTCGGGTAGTATACGCCATGGCTTCCACAACCATGGCCTGATAAACCCCCTGTTGCCTCACCATTCGTGAGACATCCTGCGGATCAAAGCGCATCCAGACCACTCGCCCTGTACCGTAGTCACCAAATAGAACAAAGGACAGGCCGGAAAAGGCCGAGGCTGCGCTACGGTCATAGGGTACGAGAGGGCCGAGGCTCTTGCCCGTCCTCGGCCGAACCGCACCCATGGGCGCCGGGGCGTCCACGTTGAGTAACAGGCCCATCGGAAGACCACCCGTGATAGCAGTGCCTCCGTCGAGAGTTTGCCCGATGCCCGTCTGCGGGGGGAGATCTGTCACATAGTCGGCGCCGAAGAGGTCGGAGAAAAAGCGCGGTCCGGTCGGCGCGCCCCGCGCGTCGAAGAAGCCCGTACGCCCGGAAGCAATGAGTCCGCCTCCCCTCTCTACAAAAGCCCGTATTCGGCGCTTTTGTTTGGCGGAAAGCACTTCTGCATCGGGCAAGATTAGCAGGCGCGTCGCCTTTGGAAGGCCGCCATCGAGGTCGTGGTCCCTCATCACCCGGTACGGCATATGAAGGCCGAGCAGTAGCATTTCCCACTGATCCACGGCGGCATCGGCCCGGTCGGCCGCACCGTCGAGAACCTTGACGGTCTGTTCGGGATACACGAGGACAATTTCTGGAGCAGACGTCCCGAAAGACAGTCCGGGCTCAATGTAAACTCCCGCAGTCGGGTTCGGAAAAGATACCCCATCTTGAAGCGGTTGGGCCTTAGCGGCACCGCCCGTCAAGACCGATATCCAAACGGCGGCAATGGCCAAAAAGTAGAGACGACCCATGTGGACCATGATGTAGTTAGTCTGTGGCATTCAAAGGCAGTCCATCGGACTGAAGAAGATCGATATGGAAGATGCGATACTGCTGAGGTTTGAGCCGGTTGATAGTCATAACGAGGGTGCGTCCGCCATCTTCAAGGCGGCATCCCGACTCCGGACCCGCAGAGTTATCCCCTGTGATTTGACATTCGGGGATTTCTCCGGCGGATGCTCCATAAAAAGTGAGCAGTTCAGGCCGAACATTGACGGCGCCAACGGGCTGACCCAGAGCGATACTCACGGCGGTCTGTTCGGCGATGGCGCCATTGTCATTGGACACGCGGACAAATAGCCGTGCCGGTCCGCGTTGCTCGACGTTCACATTGAGCCCCCGATGAAGTCGCCACCAATGGACCATATCACCGGCTGTCGTTATCCAGAAACCTTTAGTCTTGAGTGTTCGAATCAGCCCGCGAAGGATTTCCACGTTCTCCGGTGATCCCAACCCGTCGTCGTGAAAGACCAGCCGGTACAGGCCGCCCTCGTAGCGTACACGATCAATATCGCCTTGGAGCAAGTCACGCCATAAGTCGGTGGAATTCCCTGAACGGGCCCATAGTTCACGGTCGCTTCGGACCGTATAACCGAGTCGCGTCAGGCGTTCGATCGGCTCACCCATTATCTTTGGTGAAATACGGCGTCCGACTGAATCGGGTAAGAAATAACGGTATCCAGCGGCCTGGAGGGCTTCCATGGTGCCCCGCGCCGTGCGCCCGCGACGATCCGGGCGGTAGCCGATGACCGAATCACCCACACCCAAGCTATCCAGTTGCTCGCGGAGGGCGGTGAGCCGGTTTGTTTGAAAATCGATTGAGCCGTCATGGGCATTGAGCACGTTATCAAGAATACCAATTTCGCCGGAGCGAGCCAGGCGTCGAAGTGTATCGGGGCGGCGCACCGCTATCTCGGGTCGCACGAAAAACGTTGCACGTACACCCTCAGCATCGAGCATGTCGGCGGCGTCAATGAGGCCATTACCCGTGCCCGCGAGCACGGCCGCACCGTGGTATGAGGCGGGCCAATCATGCACCCAGGCAACAGGCTCACGACGCAAGTAGTGGACGATATTGGTGAAGAACTGTCCGAGGCTCGCGCCGTCTTCGCGGTCGTCCGGACCCGTGCCAAGCGCATCGCGCTGAAATCCCATGTATACAAACCTTCCTGACCCGTACGTCCCATAGACAAGCCCTGTCGTCTGGTTAATGGCATCCCCGACGACGCGATCCTCGGCGGCAAAGTCGAACCAGAAACCGGCGGCATGGGAACGCGGTTCAGCCACGCGCATCCGTACACCGGGATTATAAACCTGAAGCTTTACGCGGTATCCGGGATCGAGGTGAGCGGTAAGCGGGGTGTTGGCACGCAGCGTGAAGCGGCGGATGCCCGGCCCGGTGTTGGGGTACGGGATGTAATCTTCCGGTTTTCCGCCCATCCACGTATAATATGTGGTAACAACAGCCTGTTGCCGCCGCAGTTTTCCGTCGAGGTCGCGAAGCGGTAGCGGCTTCGATTCCGCGGTTGCAAAATCGCTGAACGGGGGCGTGGCGTTTAGCGTGTCGGCCCACCGATAGCCACTAAGCGGGGCAAACCTAGCCCGGTCGGCCTGTCGACGGATGCGAGCCTGGAGGGTGTCGGGGTGGAAGTTAGTGGCGGGTAAGCGCTCTGGAAAATACATACCCGAAGGCGTGACACCGGGGAATGTATCGGAATAGATGCGATAATTCCCTGCGTTTCGGTCGACAAAGCCCTTAAATGAAACGCCGAAAACCTCTTCGGAAAAAGTCCATCCGCGCCAGGATCCGTCCGGCCGGTAGACGCCGGGCGTCCACGTGGCGAGCACGTTTCCACCGCCAGCCATGAAATGCTTGATATGTTTTATTTGCCCGTCACTGAGTGCTCGGACGGAAGGCAAGATGAGCACGTTGTAGGCGTCGAGTTCGCCGCGTTCAAGCTGTGCGTCCGTCAAGTCGTCGTATCGCAGATGCCGCGTCGGATCAAGGAGAAAACCGCGCCATGAATTCAGCGTACGGTCAACCCAACGGCTGCTGTCGCGCGGGTTAAGCAGGTGGTTGACGTGCCGCGTATAATCGCTGTTGAGCAGGGCCACTTTGGGGGTGTAAACTGCCTCAAAGGCGCGCCTGGGTGCAGCTTCGTGGATGCTGAAGTTGCCGATGACGCTCTCAAGAAGAAGCAGATAAATAAGGAGGCCGGCCGCCAGAACCGTCACGCCCAGCACCGTAAACCATACGGTATTTATACGTTCCAGATAAGTCTGTGCCATGGTCGCCTCGTCCCTCAGAGCCAGGCGAAGGAATTATCCTCGTCACCCCTGTTTGGGGTCGATGGTGTTGGCGACACCGGGACGAAACCTTCATCCGTGTATTCCCAGAATATTGATGGCGTTGCGTCAATTTTCGTCCCCCCGCTCGACGTCGTACCCATAGACGGACGCGGAGCATTAAATATTTGCGCAGGTGTGGGTTGCCCTGTGATCACGTTGTCCGCGGGCTGCGCGGTCACGAGCGTATGGGCACCCGTTGGAGCTCTGTTCGCAGGCGCCGATCGGGTCTTGCGCTCCCGAATTTTGTACAGGATATAGGCGGCTACGGCCAGGATGAACGTGGCGACGGTGCCTACGAGAATAATCGTGGAAAGTATCGGTACGAGTTGCATGCTTTATTTCAAATAATAGGCTGCGTAGGGGTGAACAAAGAATCTACACAAGCGCTGTGCCTTCTTTTGAAAACGGCCTAATTGAGGTTGAACAGGACGATATATGCTGTGAGAATGGACATTTGGATCAATATGAGACTCTTTGCCACTCACGAAGGTGCCGAGCCGCTCCCAACCCGTTCGAGCTTACCCCAGGACATACCTAGCCCCAGAAATTCTTCGATGGTAGCCAGCGTCTTGCAGACGTCTATAATCAGTATGAAAAAGATGCGGTAGAAAATGGAATAGAAAACAAGCCTGGCCTCCTCCCCTTCGACGGCCACGCAATAGAGCGCCGCTATGAGGTCGAGGATGGTTAGGCTTAGCCACCAATACACGAGGTAATAACTAAGGTCGAAGGCAAGGGCAATAAAAATGAAATAGGCGTGGGCGAAAAGATTCATTGCGGGCCAGATGAGTGCTTCGAAAGCCATTGACCACATTACGACTGTTCCACCGAAGTTGATGGTCGGATTGAAGAAGAGCTCTCGGTGCTTGCGAACCGCCTGAATGATCCCCCGTGTCCATCGATACCTTTGTTTGAGGAGGTTGCCGAGTGTCTCGGGTGCTTCGGTATATGAGATGGCGATCGGTTCGTACTCGACGCGCCACCCGGCCCGAATGATCTTCAGCGTGATGTCGGCATCTTCGGCGAAGGTGTCCGTACTGTACCAACCGGCGTCGATGATGGCCTGCTTGCGGAAAAGACCAAGGGGCCCCGGTATAATATTGACGAGCTGCACCAGGCTCTGTGCCGAGCGGGCGAGGTTTAGTCCTTCCACGTATTCGAGTGCCTGAAGGGTGGTCCACAGGCTCTGCATGCCGGCCCGAAGGCGTCCTCGAAACGTCTGTTCGGCGGGTGCGCGATGCCGGTTGAGCACCTTGACATTACCGGCAACCGCCCCCATCCGGGGGTCGGCGAAATGTCGGATTGCTTTCCGGAGTGTGTCGGGCGAAAGTTGTGAGTCACCGTCTACATTGAGGACGAAGTCATGGATTGCTACTTGAATGCCCGCATTGAGCGCCGTTGACTTACCGCCGTTGGGCTTTTCGACAAGCTGTACCGACACCGGCCCGTAATCACCGACAAGCTCCCGTGCCACAGCCCGCGTGTCATCTGTCGAACCGTCATCGACGACGATGATCTCGTACGTGGGGTAGTCCATCTTCAGCAATGCCCCCACAGTCTCGGCGAGGAGTTTGCCCTCGTTGTATGCCGGGACGATAATCGATACGGGGGGTGTGAAAGCGTCGATGCGATCCGATTGCACGGTGGATTTCGCTGTATAAAAATAAGCCGCGATCATCAGGGCGATATAGCGAAAAAGCAGGATGAGGAGGAACAGCGCCAGCGCGATGATGGAGGAATACACCACCAGCCCGCTCCACGAGAGTGAGCTTTTCCAGCCCCGGGCCGCCATCCAGCCAAAAGGATCGATGATGAAAAGATAGATGACGCCGTAGAGTGCCAGCGAGAGAATCCCGTAGACCCAGATACGCCGCAGATAGAGCGTGCCCTCCGCTTCGGGATCGCGCCCGGCAGCTTCGGTCTGCATAGGTAGAATGGGCCGTCGAAGGGTGACGTCCCTCTTCTCTTGGGACGCCTGCGGTGTCGTTGGTGCGAGGCGCACCGCCGGGTCAGGGGTTTGTTGCCGGATACGACCGAAGGCCATGATGAATAGGGGAAATAATGAGATGAGAATATCCGGTGTGAGCCAAATACAATCGCTGTGCCGTACGCGTTTTTCATTCGTTCGAGGCCATTTTTCGCTTAGAAGCCTCAAAATGGGACCCATCTAGCCGAATAGACACGGCTTATGAAGCAGGCTATACGGGCTTCATAAGCACCGAAACAACGATTGTTTTACAGGCACGCGCCGGGTAGATATTTCTCCCGGACAAAATGTCGAGCCCGAGTCTACGAGCGGTCAGCCAGGCGTAGCTTTGGGATGCGTCATTGAATCCAACCAGCACAGCCTGCCCTCCGTTCGGCACAGCAGGGTCCAAACGTGCGTCTCATTCTTCTGTGAGAGGAAGGGTCGAGCAAATACGTCAGACGATTAATTGTCTGCCATCAGAGCTACGAAGTACGCGAATGCCAGCGGACCTATGCGACAAGGAAAAGACCAAAAGTCCACAACAGACATGATGTAGTGGCTCGGGAAGACGCCTCAAAGCGTCCAATACAGCGCCCCCGTGAAGGAGGCGATGCTGTACCGGTCGAGCGTAGTGAGGCGACTGCTGAGGGACCGGGTGGACTGGCCAAAGCTACCCAATAAAGTCAGCGACAAGTGCCGCGTGAGCCGAGAGACCCATTCGCCTTCGATGCGCTTCGAGATGAAGCCGCCGCTGTGGGCCACCGCGCCCGCCGAGCCGCGAAGCCGGAAGTACCACCGGCGCGCCACCTCCCGCTCGTATTCCAGCCAGAAGTCAACGGTCTCGTAATTCTGGGGCGAGAAGTACAGCGACGTGGGCGTCCGGTAATCAATTTGTGCATACGTAAGGCCCAGATGGGTAAACGGGAAGATGCGGAGCCCGCCGTCAAGTTGGGCGGAGACACCTCTGTTGGTGCGGCCGGCGGACGTCGTATCGGCCCCGGCCCGGACGAGGTTGAGAGCCACACGCGCACTAACTTTGAGAAACGAATCCGGAAGTAGACTCGCCGTTCCTGTGCGCACATCGATTTGCGTAAGACGTAGGTCCATTGCACCACCGGCTGGAGACCAGAGCGCGAGCGAACCTTCGGTGACGCGGCCACCGAGGGAGAACGTAAACCGATTCGGCACCTGATGCCAGTATCGGATAGACCCGAAGGGGGCGGTTCGCCCACCATCATAGTCGAAGAGCCCTATTCGGCCCGAGAGACGGCTTATGTAGCCGTATTTAACTGACGGCGGTGGGGGCCTGAAGTCGACGAAAGCACCGGCGAATATCTGATTTATTCGTCCACGAACAATAGGCGAATTGCGAATGAGTCGCTCGGAACCGCGTAAAAAATGGGAGGTCAATCCCACGGTAACGACGGCTGGCACGGGGAGGGTGATTTGCGATTGGATTCCCTGCGACCACCGCTCGAATCGGGTTCCACCACCCGAAGCAACTACACCGCCGGAAGTGGGAACAACGAGCCCGGCAAAATCTTGAGGTCGCCCTGTCGGGCCCGCCATTGCGCCGATCAGTCGCTTACGATCCCTTACCAGTCGCGAAGTGATAGCCGTGCTGTCCGCCTGTTCTAACAGCTTATCAGCCGTACCAAATTGGCCCAGTTCCCGGTCGGAATCGGACAAAAGGAGGCGAATCTCAAAATCACGTGGGTGCCTCTTTATCAAATGTGTGAGCGTTTCGGCAGCAGCTGCAAAATCTTTGCGGTAAAACTGATTCTTCGCGATCTCTTTGCCAATACCGTCCTCATTCTGCTGCATTTGAAGCGCCTGCAGGATGCCAAGGGCGGCCTCATAGTCGCCGGCAGCCGTGTGCACAAGGGCCACTTCTTTGAGTATGGCGCGGGGCCGTTTACCAATGGTTTCGAAGTAGCTTGCATATGCCGTCGTAGCGGACGAAAATGCCTTGGCAGCCACCAGCTTCCGCGCGTCGTTGAGTTTGAGGCGAGCCTGAACTTGTTTCGCCCTTTCCTCTTCTCGACTATAGAGTAAATTGGCGGCGTCGATCTGCGTTTGATAAGCCGGAATTCCCATAGCATCTGCCTGGCGAATCAGTCCATCGGCTTCGTCGAGTCGCCCGTGTTTCATGTCGTACGCGGCCTTGGCCAAGATCAGCGGGACATCGTCGTCGTCGCGTGATGACCTGAGATACCTGTCTGCGGTCGCATCGATGGAGTCGGCGTCGAGGGCCGCGAGGGCATAGGCCCGCTGAAATTCAATATTGTCGGGTGCGTGATCAATCAGAATGGCTGCTTGTGCCAACGCCGCGCGAGGGGCGCCGGTTTGTAGCAGCATTTCAGAATATTCCCGGCGGACATTGTCGGATGGGGTTTGAGAAAGAAGTGCTTCGTATGCGGCAGTAGCTTCATGCAGTTGATGAGCGCGAAACAAGATAGCCGGGAGTGCGCGCCAGGCGGCCAGGTCGTTGGGATAACGAGACAGTTGAGCTTGAAGAGCAGTGAGGCTATCGGCAACCACTTGCCGTCGGGTTTCGGTCAGTGCCTGAATACGCTGCCGGTACGCCGCGTCCTGTGTGTCGAAATATTGATGAGCGGCGAGCACTTCATAAGCTTCAGCAATGCGCCCGGATTCCCTAAGCGCATCCGTCAACGCGTATCGGGTGGAGCGGTCCGTGGGATGCAGTTCCAGATGCAGGCGATAGCGATCGATGCGGTGAAGACTACGCTTGCCGAGTCCGGCATCAACCCTGGCAAACAAATCTCGCCAGCGATGTGAAGCGCCTATTTTGTCATAAAGTGTCCGGCCCTTCGCGTCTTTGATGACGGCCAGATGATCGAACGCTTCCGCATATCGTTTGAATTGGACCAGCGCATCGATGAGCTTAAGTCGCGTCTCATCATCCCCGGGATTATGTTTCAGGTTTTTTGTCAGCCGGTCGATTCGCGACGTGGGGCCGGGAGCGGCTTTCAGCCGGGCCACAACATTGCGATAACGGCTTTGCCAATCGGCTTCTTTTCGATAGCGTGGCGCAAGCACATCGAGGTGGTACTTTGCTTCGTGATAACGACCCGCCCCGGCAAGGAGATCGACCAATTCAAAGCGGCGCGCATCGTCATTGGGGTGCAGTTTCAGTTCCCGCGTCAACACGTCGATCGGGTACTTTGAGAGCCGTGCCGCAGCATTTGGGTCCCGAATTTGTTCTAAACCATGGGTAGCCTCGCTATTGCCGGGATTGAGACGGAGCGCTTGCTCAAAGGCTTGCTGTGCCCCGGAACGTTGGTTTTGCCAAAGGCGAAAGAATCCGAGACGCGCATAAAGGTCGTCTTCGTTTGGATATCGTTCCAAATAATGCTCGGCGGCAAGCACGCCGCGTTCATTGTCCCCTTCATAGCCTGCGATTGATATCAGATACCGTTGTACGATATCTGGCGGGCCCTGGGTACGCTGGAGATATCTTTCGTACTGATTTGCTGCTTCCCGATATCGGGCAAGACGGTAGAGCTCGTCAGCATATTGCAGCCTGTATTGAAGCGAATTTGGGTTGGCGTCAAGGAGTCGTTTGAGGTTGTCGAGGCTGTCCAGCGCATTGGTGCCGACGAGGGGGACCATCCGTTGCACTCCAGCCATTGCGGTTGGGTCCCCCGGTGTCAGTTCGAGCACCCGCCGATAATCTGCCAGGGCGTACTGATATGCCTTCCTGCCTTCATAGGCGCGGGCCCGGAGGAGATAGGCGCCGGCATCGTTTGGATTCGCTTCGATGAGTCGTTCGAGTGTCGAAAGTGCATCCCCGAAGCGCCCGTCATCCAAAGCCTGAACAGCCCGGTTGTGGGTGGCCATGTCCTGTGCCGCAGCCGGCCTAATGGCCGGAAGCATCATTAACGAGGCTACCAGAAGGCACCCCACCATGCGTAGGAAAGCGCGGGACATCATAATGCCGGAGGGAGAGGACGGTTCAGGCTTCGTCGAGTGCATAGGCCAGAAACTCATCCGCACTTTGAAACGGGCGACCGTCGGGCACTACGATGGCCGAAACAGCATGCAGAAGATGATCCGCCTGTTCAGGCGCATCTTCGCGAAGCCTGTTCTTGAGACGTGCAAAAAAGTTTTGAGCTTCTTCCGGACGGCTTTCGCCGAGAAGCACTACGAGTCGTTCGTGATCTGTGCCAGCAAGGAGCGCATCCTGAGGACGAAGTGATTCACCCACCAAATCCATAATAAATTCAAAGTAGAAGGCACGCGCTGCACTGACGTTTCTGTTGTCCATTCTTAATGCGAGCAAGAGAAACGGAGTTTCGTTTTCATCACGTTCGATGAACTGACGCTGCAAATGAACGCTGAATGATCTCCGATCCGTAAAGATATGTTCGGATGGAGATGGCGTCATAGCAACCGCGTCGTCCGGATGTGGCGGAGAAACTATAACGTTAGTCTTGACACCTGACGGGCGCTTTGCGACGGGTTCCGGGGTATCAGAAGCAATTGATTCAATTCCGGACAACGTTGTGGGCGGTACCGTCACGGAGGGTGCTTGGATCGATGGCGGAGGCTCGGGAAGCTTGGAAATGGGTTGAATAACAGGCGGCATCGAGGCCGGCGTCTTGGGTTGTATCCGAACTGCAGCGGAGATCTTCTCGCCGGCATTCGCAAGAGTTTCGAGATCCCAATTCTCTTTTATCAAACGCCTGAAATGGCCGATGTGCGGGATGAGGGTGACACGTCGACGTGTATTCGTATCATCATTCTTTTCCAACTCGACATGAATCGATCCGGTCATCTGGGCTTTCATAAATTCAACGACCTCGTTCGAGCGCGAGCTTGCTGGTTCAGCCATGGCGATCATCATCGTAGTGTCGATCGAGCCAATTTCATCAAGCATCTGGACAAATTCCGTCCGCAGCCGATCATATGATTTAAATAGGACAAACGGCGTGAAGTCGTTAATGACTACCCGACTCGGACGATGTTGCCGAATGATAGTCACTAGATCATGAAGCGCTCGTGCGACGCCGTCATCGCCCACGTTTTGAAGACTGAACAACGGGGGAATACGCATTAGTTTTACACGGCCGGTCTCGTGGGCCCTTCGCAAGTCGAACCCGATTGACGCCGCGTGAATCATCAGATCCTTGGGCCGCTCCGGCGAAATAAACAAGCAACTTTCACCCAGAAGCGTTCCCGTTTGCGTAAAAGTAAGATTGAGCAAACCCCGTCCGCTAATCGCGCGACCATACACCAGATAAGATCCGCCGCGGTACAGTCCCCCCCACCCTTCGTCGACAATATCGATACCTGACAATAATTTAGGGGCAAAGGGAGTCACGGTCACAGGCATTTCCATTACAGAAGGACAAGGAAAATGAAAGATTTTATTCTTCCGAGGTCAGTTTACAAACGTTATGCCGTCTTTGATTCAACGTGAAAATACCGCCACAGAATCGCTTTTTCGACTATTCTTAGACGTTATTACCGCCGGGACGTATTGGGATTCGCTCAGAACGAGACACGGCGGGATCCCTGTTTGAGATGAATTGCGAGCGCACGTTCCCTTCGAATCGATACAACGATTCGCAGAGCACACCACGGAATGATTCGGACCGTCATGGATCGTACACGCGTCGTTCCTCAGATCGCAAACCCGCTCGCTACATCACCCTTACGGCACGATGACAACATCCTATCAACACTGATCTGCCCGTAACAAAATTATCTACACGTGAAATAATCGGTCCGCAAGCATCGCTCATCAAATGGGCCTTTACTGGGTCCAGGACCCAAATACAATTTTCGCATCACCATCAATATACAAATTCTAGAATCCTGCGGTTGCTGACTCATCCCGCAGACTATCGCACCGGACACCACGTAATCATATAGGAATCCTACTAATAACATGGGGCCGGACAGTATCTACCGCCCGGCCCCATCACGTTTGATTTATATCTGTGATAGGATAATTATTTCAGCAACGTCAAACGCTTGGTAGCCGTGTAATCACCAGCTTCAAACACGTACAGGTAGACGCCTGCACTTAGCCGCGCGCCATCGAACGTTATCTGGTGACGACCTGCCTCCTGGTACCCGTCAACCAATGTGTCGACTTCCCGTCCGAGCAGATTGTAAACTCGCAACGCAACATGCGTACCTTCGGGAAGCGCATACGAGATCTGTGTGGAACGGCTAAACGGGTTCGGGTAGTTCTGATCCAGTTCAAACGACGTCGGCACGCCGGCGCTTAATGATTTGGCATGTCCATGGCGGGTTAGCGGTTTGCTTCCCCCAGCCTTGACGGCGTTCGCACCGTCCATAGGGCTGACCCCGAGCTGCCGTGCAGGCGCCTGTGATCCGGAAGCATCAAAAGTACCGCTCCACGTACCCGAAGCCAGGGGGGCACCAAAGCAATAGCTCGTCCAATCCCCGTCGTAGGTAAGGTTGCCATTACGAGACCCATCATAGGTGAAGGAGTCGGAGAAGTTCGTACATTCATCAGGAGCCTCGTTCACGACTTCAAGCTGCGTGGTGCGTTCGCTCCGGCAGACGACCCCGGTGGAGGAGGCGGATTCGAAGGCGCCATCGACGGTACCGGTCAGTGAGGCATCAACCAGGCCATCTGTGCCGCATACGAGCGGCGGTTGGGTCGTCCCATCCGCGCCGCCGGGCCCGACAGCACCATCAACGTTCGCGCGATCCCAGCACCAGTTGAAGGCGAAACCGTCGATCATGGTCACGTCCGTGAAGGAATCACACGCACCACCGCCGCCGCCTCCGTCTTCAGAGCCGTTCACGTTTATGATATTGTCTGAATCCGGGAAGCCAATCGTGGCCAGATCGGTCGGCTCGAAGATTCCACAATCAGCCGCGGCAATAAATGAGGGTCCAGTCTGGCCCGCATCATTGGCTCCGGGGAAAAATAACCCAACGCCGTCCGTATTATCATGATCGAAACTGACTACTTCGGCAACAAGGTCATCCGTCGCAGCATCAACGGTGCCGCCGTCTACAGGAATCGTTACAAGGGTTCCTGAGGTGGTGCCTCCAAGATCTGCGAATCCGGTTCCAAGAGCCGTCATGTTTCCGTAGAGCATGTCCGCCCCAATGGGAATCGAGTAGACGTTTACCGTGATTGGGTTGCCGTTGGCGCCGCCGGACACATCAAGCTCTACACCAAATTCAATACTGCTGACCGTGTAGGCCCCGGCGATTCCAAACGCGGACAAGTCAAAGCGTCGAAGAAATTCCGTGTCGGTAGTTGCTGCACCCAAACAGGCAATCCCAAGTCCAGAAACAATGGTCTCATCGTCCAGATTTTGTGTGAGGCATCCCGTGCTGACGCAGTGCGTGAGCGGTGCCAAATTCTCAGTCGGCGCAACGCGGACGGGCGAGGTACTCAACCTGGCCTGTTGAGCCAGGACACTGGTCGGTACGAGGAGCGCACCGACAAGTAGCAAAGAGGTAAGGATAGTGGGGTTTGTTCTCATGACGAATCCTCCAGCGAATGATTGATACATTATGACCGGTACAATCTAACTTGAAACTATCGAGGCGGAATCACGACCCGAAAACGGACCGAGACCCCAGAGCCTAGTCAATCGAAGAGCACCGATCAGAGTCGCTAATATCTAGCAAAAATAAAAACGAAACTGGTGACAAATCGATGTACACTTGATAGTCTTATATACATAAATACCAACTACTTGGAAGTAGTGATATACATATATTCTCTTTATGACGGATCCAAGATAAATCGCTTTCCGTCTGAAAAAACCGCCATACGGGTGGGCGCGTCTAATATGAATTGCGGAATGCAGGGTACCACCAAGTTCAACATCGAAAAAACAGATTTTGCGATGAACTCTTTTGGCAATAAAGGCACCCCTGCGCTCCTTACCGCAGTACACACCGTTAGATGACACGCGTAGGCGGAGATTCGGGAGTCTGATTTCCCAGACTAACACGGTAACAGAATCCCGAAATTTCAATAAAACTAGAGATATCCCGCTTTAGTCTGAATGATTGTAATACACAAACCTGTGAAACGCAACAATGTAGAGATAAATATTTTTCCTTATACTGATCTTTTCAGTCCGTTGCAGTATGGATTTGCATTCCTCGATCAATTGTTTGGATGTCGAGCACAAAAAAATTATCACTACGGGCATTCGTTGATACCGAATGACTGTCTTGGTCGTGCGATGAACGTCCTCCCAACGGAACTCAGTGTTCATCCATCTGCGACGCAATGGGAATGCGATTCTTGTTCTTGGAAAGCCAATCGTCGAAGGACTGGAGTGAAGAATTAAGAGCGCGGTATTCGTCCAGTTGGCGAACAATACAATTAATACGCTTCGCAATCGAACTTGAATTGAAACATGATTCCCAAATCCTCAGCTCACGGATATCCGAAGTTTTGATACGCAGGGACAGCACGGCATTATATACGCCGTCCTCTCTAAGCGCTCGGTTGAGCGACGCCGCGACATCTATACCCGTGAGAAGGCCTCCTGAAATACAACTGTTCTGCCAATGTAATCATCTCCAATTGTAAAGATACCGTAGGCGCCCAGCCCGATGTCCTCGGGGCCGAAACCCGGCAGATTCTTGTCCACAATCGGCAGGGTCATACCTAGCTTATCATCGGTTCCGCGATGGGGACCCATTCCGAAGTAAATAAAATTATCCTGGTAAAACGAAGTCAGCAGAAAAGCCGTGGGGACATTGAGATCCGTAAACAGATCGTTGGCCTCACCCTTGGCATCAAAATGAGGCACCTTGTACGGGCCCACCAACGATGGCATGCGATCATCACTGAGAGGCACCCATTGTCGGGTGTCTTCGAGGGTAGACTTGATGACGCGTTTGAGACCGGCAGTATCAACCGCTTCCGCCATTTTCTGGACGTAGGCCAATTCATTCTCGGGCGAGCTTCCTTCCAGAAAAATGTAACACGGTATGCCCCGTAAGCCCCATCATACCCCCGCTTCATACATTCCCGATCATAGACATCTAATTCAACAATTTCGGCACCAAGGGCCGTCAGGGCTTTTACCTTTTCCGAAGCTGCAATACGCGAAATGGCACGTGCCATCAGACCACCGCTAGGGTCATCGAGAATAGCGCGGAACAGACCCCCACCCGGCGCTCCGGTCGCCCCTACGACAGCATTATTTTCTTGGCGTTCACGGCGGCCATCTCAACGGAGTGAAATTCGTTTGCATCGGCGGTCGATTGTCGTTTTTCAATTGGATTTCGGTCGACAGGGCACCACCCCATTGTCAGGCTTCCGGGCGTTCACTATATGGCACCACCTCACCCCGTTCCACATAGCGCTTTAATAGCCGGAGATACATAGCCCAGCAATAGCTTGACTCCTGAAAATGTTCGTTGGCTCTTGGCCAACCCGTGTGATAAAATCGTACATTTGTGACACCATCTTTTTCATCAATGCCGAAGCCCACTCGCGTGCCCATCCAGTCCTGTTGGGCTTCCGTCATGGTGAACTCCAGCGACTCCTCTGGTACGTACACGGAAACTACAGCGCGCCAGTCGGCCTCGGAGCCGAACCAGAATTCGTATTCCTCACCCTCGGAGGGGATCCCTGCAGCGCGAAGCGTCCACCATGAGTCAAGGCCATCCGGCGTCGAAATAGCCTCGAAGACCTGCCGAAGCGGGGCGTTAATGGGAAATTGATGATAGATATCCGCCACAATATTGCCTCCCATGAGGTCTGTTTTGCACACTATTTTGCGTCCAATCTCTATCCCGTTGGGCCCACTCCATAAAAGCGGCTAATCGATCCTGCCGGTTGACGTTCAAGGCACATCCAATGGTTGATAGGTCCCAAAATTCCACAGATTTCCTTCGGGGTCAAGCGCGGAATAAGCCCGAGAACCGTATTCCGTATCATAAAGGGCTAGAACGATGTCGGCCCCGATAGCCCGCGCACGTTCGTAATGGGCATCGATATCCTTCACGAACACATATACCCCTCGGCGTGCATTCGCCATGCGATCGTCGGGAGCCGGATCTGTAGGGGCCGAGCCAAGCATGACCAACTCCGCCCCATATTTGAGTTGGGCATGCGCGATGCTACCCTCAGGGCCGGGAACAACAAAGTGCCGCTCAAAACCGAAGGCCTGCTCGAGCCACGAAATGGCCTCAGGCGCATGCATGTATCGAAATCCAGGGAAGATATTCGGCCGGAAATCTCCTTCTTTTTCGTTCATGGCTTCGTCCTTTTTTCCTGTCGCGCAATAAGTAGCGAGGGGACGTTTTATTATCCAGGGTGGGAGAACCTATCTATGGCACTTTTAGGCCGGCACGTTATTGCGATACAAAAATGCTACGGTCGTGCCGAGGAGGATCACCAGCATCCCATCGAATAAAATTTGCTTCACGACCATTGAACCAGGCATGGGCTGGACGGCAAAGTAGATTGTGTACGTTGGCACGACAGAAAACAACACGATCACAAACCCGAACCGAAGACCTTGGGACAGCCACGGCTTGTCTTCTTTGCCGCGGACATAGATCCATGTGAATGCGCCCGCGATAAAGACATGCGCCAGAATCATCAGCGGGAAATATCGTTGAGAATCGGCCTCCGAGCGAAAAAGATCAGGCAGGGCGGTGTACTCGGATCCCATTATCAGACCGTGGACAAGAAAACTGCCAACCATCCAGGCGACAAACATAACGGACCAGGCAATGAGAAACTTTTTGTCCATTATGATGCCTCGAGATTGGTGGGGGGCGACAAGGCTGGAGTACCGGCGGAGGGACCGGAGTACCCGCCCAAAGGATACCGAATTTGGCAGATGGGCGCAATGGTGGTTGAATGGACCACGCTATTGAGGATAGCCGACAGACGAAGGCTACCGGTTGACCGTGGATACAAGTAGAAGACTTTTTCGATCCTTTCAGCTGATTCCGACAATGGGCAACGGCCTACCCCATTCAGCCCGCCGCTACTTCCGCCTTGGGACCGGCGGCCTTTACTTTCTCCGAAACCTCGTCTGCAAATTGCTTGAAATTATCGACAAACATGCGCGCGAGTTTCTGTGCCTGTTCGTCATATGCAGCGCCGTGCGCCCACGTATTACGAGGCTGCAATACCTGATCCGGTACATTGGGCACGCTCACGGGAACGTTTAAGCCGAATACCGGGTCGGGCGTGGTCTCAATGTCACAAAGCGCGCCGGATAGCGCAGCGGCCACCATGGCCCGTGTATAGCTAATCTTCATCCGCTTGCCAACACCGTACGGTCCACCCGACCAGCCCGTATTTACAAGCCAGACCCTCGCATCATGCCGGGCTATCTTCTCGCCAAGAAGTTTAGCGTACGTGAAGGGGTGCATGGGCATAAACGGAGCGCCAAAACACGCACTGAAATTCGGCACCGGCTCGGTGATGCCTTTTTCCGTGCCGGCAACCTTGGCAGTGTACCCACTAATGAAATGGTACATTGCCTGCTCGGGCGTTAGCCGCGAGATCGGTGGCAGCACGCCAAAGGCATCGGCAGTGAGAAAAATGACATTCTTTGGATGGCCTCCCTGTCCGTCGAGCGTGGCATTGGGAATATGGCTGACCGGATAAGCTGCACGCGTATTTTCTGTAAGGCTGTCGTCGTCGAGGTCGACTTTCCGTGTGTGTGCGTTATAGGCGACGTTTTCGAGGATCGTCCCAAATCGCCGGGTGGTGTCGTAAATTTCAGGCTCGGCTTCAGCCGAAAGGCGAATGACCTTGGCATAACATCCGCCTTCGATATTGAATACACCCCGATCACTCCACCCGTGTTCGTCGTCGCCAATAAGCGTGCGGGTGGGGTCGGCGCTGAGCGTCGTCTTGCCGGTGCCGGAAAGTCCGAAGAAGATGGCGGCATCACCATCGGGACCATAGTTCGCCGAGCAGTGCATGGGCATCACCCCACGTTGCGGCATAAGAAAATTCATGACCGAGAAGATCGACTTTTTTATTTCACCGGCGTACTGCGAACCGCCGATCAGTACCATGCGCTCAGCGAAGTTGATGATGATACACGCGCCGGAATGGGTTCCGTCTTTGTACGGATTAGCCGTAAAGCTCGGGGCATGAATGACCGTAAATTCAGGGATATGACGGTTTAGTTTTTCGCGATCCCGCTCGAGAATAAACATGTTTCGGGCGAAGAAACTGTGCCATGCCGTCTCGGATATCACACGGATGGGAAGCCGGTACTCCGGATCGGCACCAGCAAAACAATCCTGGACGAAAACCTGCCGCCCCTCCAGAAAAGTCATGAACCGCTGTTTAAGCGCCTTGAATTTTTCCGGATCGTACGGATGATTGACCGGACCCCACCAAATACGAGCCTCGGTTGACGGCTCGCGAACGATGAATCGATCATTAGGCGAACGCCCCGTATGCTGACCCGTCCGAACGGCGAGCGGCCCCATGTGCACCGTAACGCCCTCTCGATTGCGGACCGCGATGTCGTGCAACGCCGCCGTCGGCAAATTCCACCATGCCGCCCAAAGGTTGTGCAATCCGTGGTTATCCAACCCGTAATGGCTGGCCCCGGCACCGAATTCATGTACATCTTTCATAATCAAACCCTGCCATAGATCCAGAAGGTGTATGTTGTCACGCGCGTCGATTTGGCATAAAGCCGTGGAGGCGAACACAAATTATTTGAAGGCCTCGGGCTGATGCAAAACCAATCACAGGTCTATTTATTAACCCGGTAGGGGCGTCTAAATGAATGTCTCACCAAAGATAGAACGAGCACCTCGCATTTCCCTGACGATTGAATCTCCTCGCCATTATTTGACAATTCTACCCAAATTGGCCCTAATCCGCCTCATCACGCACGAGTCCATTCTTTATCAAGTCCAGGAGAAAATCGTCGACATGTTTCCGGGCCTCTTTGGCACGTACATTATAGTCCCTTACCAACCGAGATACGATCTCATCAATACTACGTCTCTCGGTTATTCCCGCCCATATATCACGCCCGGTCTCATTGAGCGAATAGTATTGCTTTGTCTGCAAGTTGAGCAGGATTGATTCCTCTTCGGTGAGTTGCGTATGGATAGTGTTCGGATCTGGCGACAGGGACATTGCTATTCAGGGCAAAGGGTAATTGCAGATATCATTGGGGCGGGGAACACGTGGTCGGGGAAAATAATTAGTGTTCTTCATTAATGCATAATCCTTCTCAACTAAATTGGGATGGGCAATCCGTATTTGTCATCCCATTTACCCATTCTATGGATTTCCCTCCCTTCCCCGGCCTCCGCACCGAGGCCTTCGACTTTCTTCGAGACCTTGCACAAAACAACAATCGGGAATGGTTCAAGAGCCGAAAGTCATTATTTGATGACGAAGTTGTGTGGCCTTTGCGATGCCTGTTAAATGATGCCGCACTGGAGGCATCAGGCAGAGGATTGCCATTCCGCGCCGACCCCAAACGTGGGCTATTTCGTATTTACCGAGACATCCGTTTTTCGAAAAATAAGGACCCATACAAAACCCACGCAGGCGCCGTAATCTCCCGGTCCGGAGACCATAAGTCGAACGGCGTCGTGTACATCCATGTACAACCCGAACAGTCTTTTCTGGCCGCCGGTTTCTGGCACCCCGAGACGAAGCTCCTTCGTGCGTGGCGCGCCCGTATGGCCGCGGATCCGGGAACCTTTGCAGGTATTGCTGAGGCGCTGATGAGGCATGGGCTGCCGCTCGAGAAGACCGACACCCTCAAGCGTATGCCGCGAGGTTTTGAGAATTATAGTGACGACGAAATAGCCCCTATGTTAAAGTTGAAGTCCTTTGTCGTGATACGAAAAGTGTCGGACTCAGCGCTTTGTTCGCCCAATTTCACCGGCGCCGTACTCGAAATGGCCGAATTGTCCCTCCCGCTGTTGACCTTTGGTTGGGAGCTGGAACGCACCATCAGCGTGCACCCTTGAACATATTTTGAATGCGGCACCTTTCCCCGAGGGGCCCGTTTTATTTGAGGCCAGTAGGACCAACTATCGAACGTTATGATTTTACCCGTATTTATCTTCGGCATGGACGTCTTACGCGAAACCACTCGCGAGGTCACCGCGAATACTCCCGAGCTTCAGGAGCTCATCGATAACATGATTGAGACGATGCGAAACGCGGCCGGGATTGGGTTGGCAGCGCCGCAAGTTGGCCGGTCCGAACGGCTATTCGTCGTGGACCTCGAACCTATGGTCGACGACCCCGACGTAAACACCAATGGTATTCCCTCCCAGCCCATGGTGCTTATCAACCCGAAAATTGTTGATGAGGGGGATCAGGAGAGTGAATTTGAGGAAGGATGTCTTTCCATTCCGGACATCCGCGAAAACGTCTGGCGTCCCGAGCAAATTCGCATTCAATTTTTAGATCGCAATTTCGAGCCGCGGGAACTAGAGGCCTCGGCCATGTTGGCCCGCGTATTTCAGCACGAATACGACCACCTCGAAGGGGTCCTCTTTGTCGACCACATTAGCCCTTTCCGTCGCCGACTCCTTCGTCGCCGACTCCGCGACATGGCTTCGGGCTTAGTCGAAACGGATTATCCTGTCCTCTCCACCGCCTCCGAAGAGACGGCATAGTTACACTCCCAAACGCATCTTATCTCTTAGACCTGAACGGTATCGGACTTTCTCTGACGAATACCCATCAAAGCGGCTGCGACCAGAAAAAGTCCACCGAGGATGGCCACTATAGACGATCCGGCGGGAAAATCGAACTGCACCGAGAAATAGAGACCAAGGAAACTCCCCAGCACACTAACTATTAGGGCCACTATAACGAGGCTAGATTTCTTGCGTGCAAGCATAATGGCGGCCACCGGCGGAACCACGATATAGGAGAAAATAGGGATCACGCCCCCGACTCGAACCGCCAGCACAATCGCCAGCCCGATCGAAAGGTAAAACAGGAAATTCCAGGGATCGAACAGGCCGACGGGTTTCGCATCGTGTGATTCGAACGTTTCCGTCAGGGCGAAAAAGCGCTTGCGAAATACAAAATGCACGACCCCAATGATTCCGAAGACGACGCCCATAGACAGAATCTGCGCCTGCGTAACGGTAAACAAACTCCCAAAGAGAACTTCCGAGATGTCCGACTCGCCGTGTGCCGTCTTGGAAATAAAGAGTACCGTCAGCGCCTAGGCAAAAGCATAAACTATGCCGATAATGGCCTCCTGCTTGAGCCGTTTGTCCCTCACGTTGATAAATGACAGTATGAAGGCCCCCACCATGGTGAAAACAATGGACACGACCGTGGGGTCTTTCTCAATGAAACCGGCAAAGGCCACGCCAAGCATGGAGATTTGCCCGAGCGCGAGGTCGACGAAAACGATGCCGCGTCCAACGACATGCACGCCAAGGTAGGAGAGCAAAAGCCCCATAACAGTACTCACCAGGAGCGCATTGAGGATGAAATCCTGCGAAAACATATCAGCCATGAGGTTAACCTTGAAACGAATGAGAAAGGATCAGGACGTGGTTCATGGGGCGGCCGAACCGAAGGCATCTACCAGCAGCTTGACGTTATAGTCAAAGAGGTCGAAATACGTGTTTATACCCTTAAATGCCTCGACCGAAGAAGCGAGCTTTACGACTTTAGCATTCGTCCGCCGCGCGACGAGATTTGCCGCGTTTGGCCGATAATATGGGGCAACAACGATTACTTTTACGTGCCGTTGCTGTATTATCTTGATGACCTTGGCAAGTTGCGAAGGTGTAGGTGGGATGCCGGGTTTGGGCTCCATGTATGCAGCGTTGTTTAACCCAAAATGATGCTCAAAGTACGGCCACTGATCGTGATAGGTAACAATATCAGCGCCTTTGATGGGTTGCATCTGTGCTTCCCATTCCGCGTTTTTCGCGTCAAGCCGGTCATTAAATTTCTTAAGATTCGCCGTAAAATAGCCCTGCGCCTCGGGCCGTAGCCTTAAAAGGCCTTCATAGATGTTTTGCGCTATAATCTTGCCGTTCTCGGGGTCCAGCCAATAGTGCGGGTTGCCATATATGTGGATGTCGCCCTGTTCGCGGCTCACGCTTATGGGCACTTGAAGGAGGGGAATGTTTGCCGAAGTGTCTACATATCCCACGCCCCCTTTCAGGATTTTTTCGTTCCGGGCGCTATTGAGCAGCGGCGGCACCCAGCCTATCTCAAGATCGAGCCCGATGGTTACAAACATATCGGCCCGGGAGAGCTTGACGATATAACTCGGCTTCGGATCGACAAAGTGCGGATTCTGATACCCCGTTGCGATCGACGTCACATCCACTTTGTCGCCGCCAATTAACTCGGTAATGCTTTTCAGATCCGTCAGCGTGGTAACAACCTTAACCTTTTTCTGTGCGTGCGCCGGCGTTGCACTGATGACTAACAATGCAAGCAAGACAGGCCAAAGGAACCTTTTCATAACGGTATACCTCTTGAAATAATCGATTCAATATGCGTGAGCGCCATGGGCGCCAATGACAAATACAGCGCGCAGTATCGCCTGATACCGCTGATCGAAGCCTTGCGCAGAGGATGTCCGCACGCCCAGTTCAATCTTCTGAAACTCCGTGGTCCGAAATCCAAGCGTCGTGGAAAAGCCGTTTTCGTTCCACGAAGGATTGTCAGGCAAATCGCTATGATCGAACCGGCCTACCACGAGCCATCGCCGACCCAGGCTGTAGCTTGCAAGCGCGTACATTCCGAAGGTATTTATGCGCGCATCGGGTCCCACATTCTTTCGGTTAAAGAAAGTCTCAACCTGCAGGGTAAAGGACCGATATGTGTTGAACTGAAGCGGTTTCCACTTATAAGTGAAGTCTATGCCTCCAAGCCAGTTCGTACGCCCTAATTCATTCGGTCCGGCCGCTCCGCTAAAACCTAGTTCTATCGTGGCGTTCTCACTGAGATCCCAGAAATTCTTCAGATGGGCCACGTATAGCAGTTGATTGCCATTATCGTGCGTATAGACCCCGACGCCACCCACGGGGCCGCGCGTCACTTGAACCGTCAGGTCCTGAAAAAAATGTGAGTTCGGCAATAGCCAGCTTAGTGATACACCCTGGTCATTGAGTCCGTCTTCACCAAAATAATTTACATACACCGCGGGAATGTCAATGAACGGCAGCGCGTGTGGGTGGATCATATTAATCTTCCCAAAACTGCTTCGAAACTTTCCTGCCTTGAGTTGAAGCTGATGGGGCAAGGATAGTGACGTCAGGTAAGCCTCTTCAAGTTCGAACTGAATGTCACCGTTCTCGTCCGGCGCTGCCGAAATGAAAAAGTCCGCGCGGGCGTATGGGTCGACGACGGACTGCAGCCCCATCTCGGCCTCATGCAGTTGAGCATCCACGTTGCGGGCGACATCGGACTGGTACATTGCCCTGAAGTCACCGATCATGCTAATATTTGGATTCAGCGTCGGTGCATTCCGCGTCACGGATCCAACGGGCGTCGGATTGGCAGTCGTTTCGGCGGGACCGAGTTCGCGGGCGAGGTCTTGAATCAAAAGCGAATCGGCGACAGCCGTCGAATCGGAAACCTGAGCCTGTGCGACAGTGACGGTATATAGAAGGAATACGAATACTATTCCCCCTCTTCGAAAAAAACGAAGGTGCATAATCTTTTCTCCCTTTTAGAATCGTGCTTGATGTGGGAGCGCCATGGAAAGAGAGGCGCATTAATTACAATTCAAGCAACGATGGGAGGTCCGCGCGCTGAGATTTGGCGGATTGAGAATGAGGGGTGTATTGGGAGCGATTCGACGAGGATGGTGGTCCGTGATGGAATCCGCGCCGTGACTGGCTGCTCGGGGCTCGTATTAAATATTATCGGTGCGCACAGAGCACAGTCGATGGGGGCTAGCATCCACCCGTGGGATAGTTCGATGGCCGGGATGCCGGCCGGTGGATGTACGTGATTCGACGCGGCATGGCGTTGAACTTCCGCCTCTTCTTGATGCCAGTAGGCGAGTGTATGCTCGACGTGATGATAGATTGGCGCGATTACGCCACCCACCACGAAGAGCACCAGCAACAAAGCAGCAGTACGATTTCTTCGATCCATCGGCGACGTGAGCATAGCATCCTCTTTACAAAAATCTGGCATTGCACGTCATGGAGCTAGTTTTGTTCTGTTCCCTCAGGTCATTCCCGATTGCCCGCAAGATTCGGATAGATTATGATCCGAGGGTTTGCGATCATAGGACCCATGCACAGACGCAAAATTCGATAACAGAATGCGTACGATTCTCCATTCGATGTACCTCCGAGCATAGCAGCCTTCGCCCCATTCTACCTTCACTGGCGGCGGCTCTTTGTTCTCGCCAACAAACGGAGATCGAAGCGAAGGGGAGAACCATGGGACGCGGGAGGTAAATTCTCAGCGCGAGAATTGAATTTATTGTTGCCTAAGTATGCCGTATTCCTTGTCTCACCCATGAAACGATAAAGATGACATTGCCTTCCACAGACGAACGGCGCTGGCAAGCCGTCGCACAGCGTGATCCTCGTGCCGATGGTGCATTTGTTTATGCCGTCAAGTCGACAGGCATCTACTGCCGCCCGACGTGCGCTTCGCGGTTGCCGAACCGCCGGAACGTAACCTATTTCCCGGGCCCCGTTCAGGCCAAAGCATCCGGTTTCCGCCCATGCCGTCGTTGTTCTCCCGATGCAATCTCTGCCCGTGCCGAAGCCATTGCGCTCGTCGTGGCGGCTTGCACGCACATCGAGCGGGCATCGGCACCGCCATCACTCACGGAACTTGCGGAAACAGTCGGCATGAGCCGGTCTCGGTTCCACCGGCTTTTTAAGAAAATGGTGGGTATCACCCCGCGCGCTTATGCCGCCGAACACCGGACGCGGCGTTTGAAAGAGGCCCTCGCGCGCGGATGGAGCGTTACGAGGGCCCTCTATGAGGCAGGCTTCAACGCTTCGAGCCGGCTCTATGAGGGATCGGCCGAGCGGCTTGGCATGACCCCTCACCGGTACAAGACGGGTGCAAAAGGGCTCGACATTAACTATGCCGTGACGGCCTCATCACTGGGCCCGGTGCTCGTCGCCGCCACCGACCTCGGAATCTGTGCCATCACCTTCGGCGAGCACATGGAAGGTCTTTTCAACGACCTTAGATCGCGCTTTCCCTTGGCTCGTCTTCTGGAAGCGGATGCGTCCTTCGCGGCCACCGTGCGTCGCGTCGTTTCACTCATCGAAACCCCGGTGGCCGGCCATGATCTGCCTCTCGACATACAGGGCACAGCCTTTCAGCAGCGGGTGTGGCAGGCCTTACGTCGCATTCCGCCCGGTACCACGGCCAGCTATGGCGACGTGGCCCGCAGCCTCGGCCGGCCTACAGCGGCCCGGGCCGTGGCCGGCGCCTGTGCCCGGAATCCCCTCGCCGTCGCTATTCCCTGCCACCGCGTCGTCCGGCAAGATGGGGGGCTTGGTGGCTATCGGTGGGGTATGGAGCGCAAACGAACCCTCCTTGACCGCGAAAATGAGCAGGGGCCGGTCGCCTCCGACGCACCTCAGTCCACCGCGTCACCCTGATCGAAAACAAGTTCACCGGCGAAATCGCTCACCGATGAAAGCCAGGCCCGCAGGCAGTCCCGTTCGCCAGTAATCCCACGAATGCCGGCCGTCCCGCATGCGGAATTCGTGCTTGATCTTGCGCCGGGTCATCTCGATGTGCAGTTCCGAATTCCCGATGGTGAGAAAATCATCATCCCCGCAGTCAATGAAGAAGCGCACGTTTTTCAGTGAATCGGTCGGTAGTGTATGCGCCAGCTCAAGGATGGAATTTTCTTTCCAATGCCGGGTCAGTCGGTCCTTTCCTTCGAGCGCGCTCCCGCCGTAGAGATGGGCATAATAATGATTCCAGTCCGATTGAGACATCGTTTCGATCCGTTCGTCGGTGACCACGCCAGCGCTAAATGCAGCGACGGAGCCGAAAAGGTCGGGATGGTGCATACTTAAGACGAGCGATCCATACCCGCCCATCGACAGGCCCGAAATGCCGCGAAATTCGCGTTTCCTTCGGATGCGATACCGGGACTCCACAGCCGGCATGAACTCGGTGATAAACATATCCTCCCACCGGACCTTGCCGAGATAATCGTTGATATACCAGCTCACCCCGGCATCCGGCATCACGATCACCATGGGTGGAAGGGATCCGTCGGCGATGCCCGCGTCCACGATCCGGTTCATCTCACCAAATTGAAGCCACCCGCTGTCATCATCAGAATAACCGTGAAGGAGATAGACCACCGGATAAAATCGTTCCGATGTTCCGTAGTCCGGCGGGAGATATACGGTGTAATGGACCGGCGTACCGAGCACGGCACTCTCGATGCTCAGGCCTTCGTGCACCGACCCCTGCCGGGCTTCGACGGTCACTGCCGAAAGGGCCGCGATCATTAATGCGAATCCGAGTACTGTCGCTGATTTCATAGCTATTCGGTTTAATGTGAAATGAATCGAGATTCCCGCGTCATGGGCGGGATGCGTGCGGGGGAGTAAGCTAACAATCAGGCGCTCTTCGCGCGACAGTTGCCGCGGATATCCTTTTCCATGGATACGAACGTATCAACCGGTAGGGCTGCAACGGCTTCCCCGATGAGCTCGAGCGGCAGGTGGTCCAATCTTCGAAAACGAACGCACAACTTGCCGACGACGAAGCGCTCGCCGGTGGCTCGATACGCTTTTTCGAACGCCGCTCGCCGGTTCGGATCCGTGTGGATTCCCAACAGGTACACCGCCATATGGTTTTTCTGCGAGGCCAGCGCTGCGTACATGAGCGGATTTCCGTTGTACATGTCCGGGCAGGTCGCCAGCGGAACTTCATAAGCGATCATTCCCCCGTTCATAGCTTCCACATAGCCATCCGGAAGGTTGGCGAGGATGACCTTCCGGGACGCCGCAAAGGCCGTCCGACGATGTGCCGGCAATTGGACACGGTATGCTTCGACGGTTGTCGCATCTGAGTGCATGGCATTGTCCCCCGTAGTCTATATCACGGTTCAAAACCGTCCTCAGCCTCTCTCCTCCGGCAATTCCCCCGCCAGCGCTTCGAGGAACGCGGAGAGTACCTTCACCCGTCGCTGTGCTTCACGCCGGCCGGCGGGCGTCTGCATGGTTTCGGGTAGCGTCATCAGTTTGGCATAAAAATGATCGACAATGAACCGGCGGTCGTCCGGGGGGCGGTCGCGGCAAAAGGGGTCGTCCACGTCGTAGATCCGGAGCCCGAGGCGTCCGCCGACCATGAAGCACCGGGCGAGGCCGATGGCTCCGAGGGCATCGAGCCGGTCCGCATCCTGTACGATTTTCGCCTCAAGGGTCTCCGGCGGGATTTTCGCCGAGAAGCTGTGCGCCCGAATGGCATGATGGATGGCATCGAGGTGGGCGGCGGGATAACCGGCCTCCCGGAGGAACGCGACGGCCCGGTCGGCAGCGAGCGTGGAAGCCTGATGGCGATGGGGCGCATTCTTCTCGACGTTTACGCAATCGTGGAGCCACGCGGCCGGCACGACAACCGCCATCCGCGCTGCTTCTTCTCGCCCGATTCGTTTTGCAGCCGCAACGACGCGTTCGACGTGGTCGAGACCGTGTGAGGTATCCTCGTCCGCTTGTTCAGTGAGAAAAGCCTGGAAGCGCCGCTCCCAGTTCGCAAGGTCGATGCTTTCCGTCATTCGCTTTACCGTAGGCTGCGTGGTGCCCCTTCGTTCCTAAAACGGTTCATTTTTTGTCAGTCCAAGCGTCTCTCGTACGGGTACTTCATCAATGATGACATGTGTGTTTGCCCAAAAGAGGTACGTAATACCAGCCCCGATATTTACGATAAACACGGACATGACCCACCACGAAGAAAATTCCACTGCATCTCTCGATTGCCAAGTGAACCATAAACCTATTGTGCCGGATAATATCATAAGACCGGCCCAGAGTTTAACCATTATCCGAACCCTCGGGTGTCTTCTCCATATCAGGACGAGGAGCGCAACCCTTATTGCCATGCCCCTGGGCAGTCCTTGACTCGCATCTAACATGAAGCCCATGATGTCACTAGCGACGCCAAATACAAGAAATGTGCAGAGCGAGGCTATGTACCACGTACCGACGTACGTAACGACGTACTTTGTTTTTCGCCGTGTGCGCCTGAGTCCTTCGACTACGCGAGCAACCGGTCTTCGACCGGCAAACTTCGACCCAATCACGTACCATTCCCCATCTTTTTCTTCACCGTCCAGAATTCCCTTTTGTATGCGGGAAATGATCGCAGCCTCGGTGAAGCCGTACCGCAAAGCATACGTACGTGCAGAGATATTCTTGCTCATGATCGGTTAAGCCCGATGGGCCGATGCACGCTTCGTACAGGCCGAAACGGTATGACACAAGTGTGGTATCGACGAATCCGTCTCCGTGAAGATACGCGGATCAAGCCAATGATTCCGGAAAGGACGAGCATCGCGACCCGGTCGGGTTTGGAGATTATGGGTTTTTGAAACGAGTATTCGCACCAATAACAGATCCGCCCCTTGAATATGTCCCCGACAAGTGGGAATATGGGATCGATTTTGTGAAATCGTTTTCACCTCACCCGGCACGGGGACTACCCCCGCCAGAGATCCTGCTTCCTCATGGACCATCTCGCTACGCTCGATTGGGTCTTCATCGGGCTTTACTTCGGAGTCATCATCTTTGTCGCCTATTGGGTTTCGGGCCGCAAAAAGGAAACGCACGAAACCTCATCCGGCTACTTTCTGGCCGGCCGAAATGTGGGCTGGTTCGTCGTGGGAGCCGCTCTGTTCGCCTCTAACATTGGCTCGGAGCATCTCGTCGGATTGGCGGGGACGGGCTTCGGAAGCGGCGTGGCCGTCGGTCAATTCGAGGTATTGGCTTCGATCATCCTCCTCGTCCTCGGTTGGCTTTTTGTACCGTTTTATTTAAAGAGCGGCGTCTTTACGATGCCGGAATTTCTGGAACGGCGGTATTCTTCGGGGGCGCGGTGGTACCTCGCGATCATTTCCATCGTGGCCTATGTCATTACCAAAATCTCTGTCACGCTCTATGCGGGCGGCATTGTGTATCAGGTGCTCGTCGGCGGCAATTTTTGGACGGGCGCCATCATTATCGTGATCCTAACAGGGCTTTATACGATTCTCGGCGGCTTGCGTGCGGTGCTCTATACGGAAATGATCCAAACGTTTATGCTCCTTGGCGGCGCGGTGCTCGTGACCGTCATCGGGCTGCAGCATCTCGGTGGATGGGATGTGTTGCGTTCGTCAGTGAAAAGCAGCTTCTTCGATATGTGGCTCCCGATGTCCGACCCATCCTTCCCGTGGACGGGCATTCTCTTCGGCGCGCCGATCTTGGGAGTCTGGTACTGGTGCACGGACCAGTTCATCGTTCAACGCGTGCTGTCTGCCAACGGCATCGACAATGCACGACGGGGCACCATTTTCGGCGGTTTTCTCAAGCTCCTTCCCCTGTTCATCTTCGTGCTACCGGGGATCATTGCGCTGGCATTGACGAATTCGGGCCAGTTGAACGTGACGCAAGCAGATCATGCACTGCCCGAAATGATTCGGGCCCTCTTGCCCGTCGGCATTCGCGGGCTCGTCGTGGCCAGTTTCCTGGCAGCGCTCATGAGTTCACTCGCCGCCGTCTTCAACTCTTGTTCAACGCTCATCACATGGGATGTCTACCGGAAGTTGCGGCCGCAGGCTTCAGAACAGAAGCTCGTATGGGTGGGGAAGGTGTCGACCGTCATTCTGGTCGCATTCGGTCTGGCGTGGATCCCACTGATGAAGTTCATCTCCAGCCAGGTGTATGTCTATCTTCAGAGCGTTCAGGCGTACATCTCCCCGCCGATTGCGGCGGTATTTCTGATCGGCATCTTCTCCAAAAGAGTGAATGCCCAGGGTGCCATGGCCTCTCTCCTTACGGGCTTCGTGCTCGGTACCGTGCGTCTCATTGCAGAACTAAGCAAGAGCTCACTCAGCGGTTGGCTTTATACATATGCCGATATCAATTTCCTCCATTTTGCCATCCTTTTGTTCGTCATCTGCTCGGTGGTGCTTGTCGTGGTCAGCCTGTTGACCCCTGCACCATCCGATGAACAACTTGCGGGCCTCACTTTCGCCACACCAGAACCGCCCGAAGGTGCCGTCGTCCTTCCTGCCTCCGACGCCGTCTGGCGGCGCAAGGATATCTTGTATTCGGCCATCGTGATACTCGGTGTGATCATCATATGGCTGTCATTTACCGGATGAGAACTAAAATACTTAACTAAAGAGGGCGTCGATCTCGAACGAGAACCGGCGCCCTTTTTGTGCTAGCGAGGCATCAAGCTGCTCCGCTTGTTGACAGACCGTTTGCAAGATGCTGGTGGCACGTCTCTTTGTCTACACAAGCATTTACGAGCCGTTTCGAATCATCCTGAACTTGTATTTTTGGACGTTTCGGCGAAAGATCCCAAATCGAGGCGCAAAAGACTGACGTAGTTTACGAGGGTGAGACAACACTATTTACGAAGCGATTGAAGGGACTTTTGTTGATCTGGTGTCAATTTATTCTTGATCCGGGCGGCCAGCGTCAGGTGTATATGCTTAACCTGTCTTTCGAGGTCGAGTACCCGGTCAAGTTGGGCAAGCAAGGCAACCTCGTCGACGTGCTCTCCCTCCACGAGCGTCTTCATTTTGCCCATCTCTTCCTGCATATCCCACTGCAACGGAGCAAACTTCGTTTGCGCGGCAATGGCCTCGTGCTTGATGTATGCCCGCTGTTCCCCCGTGAGACGAATCTCGCCTTCATGTTGCATCACCAATTCCGGCGGAAACAGATTGGCTTCGATGGGATCATGGGCGGGCGGCGAAGGCGCCATTGCCGGAGTTGGCGGTTGAACCGGTGAAGGCGGATGAGCCGGGCGTTGGGCCGAGGCTTGTTTAATCGTGCCGAGCATGATAAGCCCGACAAGTAGACATCTGTATCTCATAGTGCATTCCTCCATTGAAACTTGATTTTCGTTCGATATCACGTACTAGGACCCATGGAGCAGAAAAGCCGTGGGCGAGCGCCATCCGGTTGTGGTTGTGCGGCGCGTCTCTGCAAAGGAGAGTCTATCATTCGCGTCGACGGACAAGGGCAGCGGTGGTGTCATTAATGCCGCCGTCGGAGACTGCCACGCCGACAGGGTCGGCGGCGAGCTCTGGCGCGGCCAAAATGCGACACCCAAGGCCAGCGCCAGGACGGTGGCAGCAACCGCCAGATAGGCACGGCCAAATCGTGGCTCAACCCGGCAACGGGCACGGGCCAGTTCGATCTCACCTGCAAAGGCGGGTGCCAATGCAGCATCCGCCTCTTTGAGGTCACGAAAGCACGCCTTTATGTTTCGGTCGTCTGTATTCATGATCCTGATCTTCCAACCAACGACGAAGCCGCTGTTTGCCCCGCGCATAATGCGTCCGTGCTGAGCCAAGTGAAACACCCATGACTTCGGCCGATTCCCTCAGCGTTAGGTCATGATAGAATACTAAGTGAATCACCTCGCGTTGACGTTGCGGAAGCCGTGCCAGTAACTCCCGAAACCGGACCCGCTGCCGGCTTCGGTCGATCTCCACGCCAGCATCGGCCCCCGAGAAAGATTCTACCGCACCGCGCCGATTGACGAATAAAAGGCGCCGAAGACGCTGCCGGCGCGTCGCATCACAGGCTGTATTGCGTATGACGGTAAAAAGCCAGGTCCGGAATGCAGCCCTGCCGGAAAACCGAGCACGTCCTTCAAGGACTTTAAGATACGTCGTCTGCAAAACGTCCTCCGCAAGCGTCTGATCTTGACCACAACAAGCCATGGCCCAACCGAAATTTTCGGAATGGTTGCGTGCCAATTGTGTTTTCAGATCCGACTGATCCATCCGAACACTACACTTCCTTTACGCTCGCTTAGTCGTATGACAGGATTCGTTGTATGACAAGGAGGTTTGTGATTCTTCGTCGACAGGTGCACGGCGCTGCATGGCTTGCTCTATCCTGGCGTTACCGAATATTGATGGTAATTTGGGATACACGGTTTTCTGGGAAAGGTGGCATTCAATCGCAAACCGATAGAACCGGCTCCGCGGCGACACCCATTTGACGGGTCTCGCCCCTGCGTTTTCCGACAGTTTTACTAACCCGGCGCACGATCAGCGCAATACGTCGAGGTAAATTTCGCGTTCAAAGCGAGCGACCACGGACCAGTCATAATGATCGCGGGCGTAAGCCATGCAGGCGGCATCATTGGGCAGCGATATTTCGCCTCTCAAAGCTGAAATGATGCCATCAGCAAGCGAGTGAATCCCGGCATCCGGTAGAATAAGTTGCGGTGCGAGGCCCCGCATTACTTCCGGCAACGCTCCGACGGGCGTGACAAGCACCGGCGTTCCAGCAGCCAGCGACTCCACCATAATAAGACCGAAGCCTTCAAGCGCGGTAGTCGGAACGACCGATAGATCAGCGGCCCGATAGACGTAGGGTAGATCCTCGTCGGCTACAAAACCAAGCAATCTGACATGCTCATTCAAGTCCAGGTCCTTAATCTGTCGCTCAAGATCACCTGCGAGTGGACCCTTACCCGCAATCAGCAACAGGGCATCTGGAACACGCCTTTTTACCGATTCCATCGAATGGACCAAATTTTCGAGTCCCATTCGTTGTGCAAGTCGCCGAACCACAACTACGATGGCTCTATCAACGGGCCATGACAAATGTTCACGCGCCTCCCGCCGAGTGCATTGCGGATCGAAGGCATCTGCGTCGACTCCACCCGGACCAACGACGATCTTGTCAAGTGGCACGCCATACAGTCGATGGAGGATGTCTCGAAAAGCCTCAGACAAGGTGATGAACCGCTGCACATGCTTGAAGACAGACCGCTCGAATGCTTTCTTGATCCATACTAAAGCATGTGATTGCCCTTCAATCTTAGATTCCAGGGCCCAGGGTCCCTGAAAATGAACGACCCTTGGAATCGAACTTGACAAACCATTCACCGGAAACGAATAAAGTGCAAAGTGCGAGCAGATAAGGTCGAATTGGTTCCTATTTATTGCTGATCGCGCCATCGCTCGGAGTCGCCACAACCGCATTGGAAGTGGTGCCGACGTCGGTGAAAATGCCCGCACCCGCCCACCAGTCATCGACTGAACACGCTGTGAGCCGGTCACGAGTCCGAACGACTCGACATTTACCGCGGGCAGGTTTTCCAGCAGATTGTAATAAAATCGGGAGAGGCCCCCTGTCTCTTCGGGAAACCAACCCATTCCGACCTGCAGCGTTCGCAGTTGCCTTTGCATGGGGCTTTTAGATCTTGCCGGAATTTTGCTCTAAGGCGGCAATGTCGGTATCCACCATCCTCGTTACGAGTTCTTCAAATGATAGTCGAGGCTTCCATCCCAGTTCGCGGGCTGCTTTACTATAGTCTCCTTTGAGTTCAAAAATCTCGGCGGGGCGAAAAAATCTGGGATCAACACGCACGTAATCCTTCCAGTTTAGCCCGACATGTCCGAATGCGAGCTTGACAAATTCCTTAACGGAGTGTGTCTCGCCGGTGGCAATAACGTAATCTTGCGGCTTCTCTTCTTGCATCATCATCCACATGGCCTCTACATAGTCGCCTGCGAAACCCCAGTCACGCTTCGCGTCAAGATTGCCGAGAGAAAGGTGGTCAGCCAATCCCAATTTGATTTGGGCCACTGTCCGCGAAATTTTGCGAGTCACAAATTCGTAACCACGTCGCGGAGACTCATGATTGAACAAGATTCCCGAGACGGCAAACATATCGTAGGCTTCTCGGTAGTTTCGGGTGAGATGAAATCCTGCAACCTTAGAAATGCCATATGATGAGCGGGGAAACAGCCCGGTATCCTCTCGTTGCGGAGTCTCCGGCGCATTCCCGAACATTTCGCTGGAGGCGGCAAAATAAAACTTGCACTGAGGAGATTTCTCTTTTATGGCCGAAAGGATAAAATGGGTTCCGTTGATATTAGTATTGATTGTTGAAAATTCGTCTTCAAAGGAATAGCTGACAAAACTCTGTGCTGCGAGATGGTAGCACTCATCGGGATTGATCAATTCAACAACTCTGAAGACACTCGCATAGCTTTCAAGGGAAGCGGCATGTAGTTGAATATCGTCGGTGAGATGCCTTATCCGCCATAACCGGTGTTCGGGATCTTCAAAGGCGACACGGCGAACAATCCCGTGGACTTCGTAGCCCTTTTCCAAAAGCAATTCAGCTAGATAAGACCCGTCCTGTCCTGTGATACCCGTAATAAGTGCGCGTTTACCCATATCTTGATTTCCTCTATGCATTGAGTGTTAAACTTCGCTTAGATATACTTCGTGTCTCTTTTTATATCCCCGGAAATTAATTTATTAACCACGGACTAAAATCTACGTCCAGCACGGGTGCAGTTCATTTGTAATTGGATCACGTCAAATGAGCGAATTATTGAGGCCAAAGGCCATGAGTGCGAAAATGAGTTCTCAGTAAGATTGTACGATGGGATGCAGAATCGCTAAGATTTTGCGCGTCAATTTCGTATTGCTCGACGAAGAATTCGTCTGAACCCACAGAGATGTCAACATTTTACAAAATCAAAGCCCGAAGGATTGGTGCAATCTTTTATCTTTATCGGCTATAAAGCCATATTCCTCAATCAGGTCGCGGTACGACATGCGGTCCCGGGATGAAAATATGACTCGACCAAGACAAATGCTGCATTCATTGCGTCTATACTTCGACAAGAAAAGGCTGCCTCTAGGAGGAAAAAAGCCGGTCGCAGCGGGCGAGCCCTGTGAATTCCGTGTCGCGCCGAAAAGCAGTTGATAGGACAACACCACCGAAAATGGTGTGGCCTGGAATCGGACTCTAAAAAAACGTCGCTCCTTCTATTGCGCAACCGAAAGCAAACGGGCATATATATTACGCTTAATTTTTTAATTATTTAAGTTGCATCAAATCTCACTCATGGCCTCTTGGAAACGGCGGGCGATGGAATCACGATGGATATGTCGTTTCCCCTCCACAAGCCGGCATCCACCGACATATACGTCCCGAACGAGTCCTGGTCCACCCGAGAATACGTAGGTATCGAAGATGTCGTCGTCGCATTTTCCCAGCAGCAAGGGGTGGCTTCCATCGAGGACCACGAGATCTGCGCGGTAACCCGGGGACAGTCTGCCGATCGGACGCCCAAGGGCCTGCGCGCCCCCATCGACAGACGCTGTGTATAGCCCGCGCCCCACCGAGGCCACATTTCCAGGGCGTAACACGTTGCGACGGCGTAACGTTAGACGCTGCCCGTATTCAAGCATTCGGAGTTCATCCGTCGCTGAAACGAGCGTATGGCAATCCGACCCGATGCCGAAGCGCCCGGCCTCCGAGAGATAGTCTTCGGCCGGAAAAAGACCGTCGCCGAGGTCGGCTTCTGTCGTCGGACACAGGCCTGCGACGGCTCCAGAAGCTGCCAGTGCTAAGGTCTCAACAGGCGTCATGTGTGTCGCGTGGATGAGGCACCACCGCCGTGATACGTGCGTGTGCGCCATCAACCATTCTACCGGACGTTGCCCGCTCCATGCTTCACATTCTTCGACTTCACGCATTTGCTCGGCCACGTGGATGGATCGGCGCCGTCGCATCGATGTCATCCAGCATATTGAGTACCTCCCGAAGCAATTTCGGCGGGACGGCACGGAGCGAGTGCGGTGCGAGGCCGATGCGCATTTGCGGGTCTCCAGCGCATGCCGCAGTAATTTCGGCAAGAATGACCCCAATGCCTTCCGCATCATTGAGGAATCGGCGCTGTCCCTCTGTAGCGGGGGCGCCACCAAATCCACCGCTCGCATAAAGCACGGGCAAAAGCGTCATGCCGATTCCTGCCGAATGAGCTGCCGTAAGGATGCGTTGCGAGAGTTCGGAACGCGTTTCGTATGGCCTTCCATGGCTCTGATGATGTAGGTATTGAAATTCACCGACGGCCGTATATCCTCCCTCGAGCATTTCCACGTAGAGTTGACCCGCTATAGCTTCCGTCATTTCGGGCGTCATCCGATCCACAAACCGATACATGGCCTGTCGCCACGTCCAGAAAGTATCCTTGTCTGAACCGGCATGCTGGGTCAATCCCGCCATTGCTCGCTGAAACGCATGCGAGTGGACGTTCGGCATACCCGGCACGACCGGCCCGGGAGCGCGCGGCAGATTCCCTGCCACGGCCTCCGGCTCCACTGAAGCGATCGATCCCGACTCGTCAAATTGAATGGCTACACGCTCAGCCCATCCATTTGGTAGCCAGACTTTCGGGCAAAAAACGCCCTCCGCAATCGCCGTCATCTCACGCCTCCCTTACGCGTTCCTTCCCTGCTCCCAGGCGTTGCGGGCCCCAATTTATCAGTGCCTCTGCGATCTCTTTCAAGACCGGCCGAATAATTGCCGCGCGATCCGCGCGAAAGGCGAATGGCGGGTCCTCGTCCATATATGCGCATTGTGCAAGTTCTAGTTGAATGGCGTGAATACCGCTTGCCGGGTCCCCGTAGTTCCGTGTAATGTACCCGCCTTTGAAACGACCATTGAGCACATGGGAAAACGATTCGGCACGGGCGCAAATGCCTATTACCCCTTTCACCAGCGAAAAATCCGCACTCTTTCCATCACTGGTTCCAACATTGAGGTCTGAAAGCCGGCCGTCGAATAACCGAGGTACGTGCGACCGGATCGAGTGAACGTCGAAAAGAATGGCGTATCCGAAGCGCTCCTTGATGCGGGCAAGTTCGGATGAGATCCGGTCGTGATACGGTTGCCAGTATTTCGTAAGACGGCGTCTTATTTCCGCCCCGTTAGGCACGTGCCCCGGCCGATAGAGCGGCGTCCCATCAAAAAGCGTCGTGGGGCAAAGTCCTGTTGTGGCGCCCGCATAAAGGGGGGTATCGTCGGGCGGACGGTTGAGGTCAATAACATAGCGCGAATGGGTGGCGGCGAGTGTGCTCACCCCGAGACGGTGTATTTCGTCATAAAGCCGCCCCACATGCCAATCGGTATCGGGCAAGGCCTGTGCTGGTCCGGACAAACTGCTTCGGATTACCTCGGGCACGAACAGGCCGGCATGGGGAATGCTCACGAGTACAGCGTTATTTCCGGGTATGTACGTAAATATTTCGGATGGCATGGCCTTGTCTACCGGTTGATCATGGAAAAATCGCTCTCCGCCCGTACCTTGTGCATCAATGTCTTCCTGACGATGTACATCGACCCCCACCCTCATGCAAAAGATACGTTTCTCACTGATCATTGCCGGTCTTTTCTTGGCGACCGGGCTCTTTCAATCCACTGCAGCGCAATCGGGGCGCATCCCGGTCACGGCGCGCAACGGGATGGTTGTCAGCAGCAGTGCGATAGCCTCGCGGGCGGGTGTGGACGTGCTTGAACAGGGCGGCAACGCTATCGATGCAGCGGTGGCGACGGCCTTTGCGTTAGCCGTAACGCATCCCGGTGCCGGCAACATCGGCGGCGGAGGTTTTATGGTTTACCACGGTGCGGACGGCACGGTGACGACGTTCAACTTCCGTGAAAAAGCGCCGCTGGCTGCCAGTTCTACCATGTTTCTCGACGGAGACGGCGAGATCAGAGACACATCCAACCACGAGGGAGTGCTCGCCGTTGGGGTACCGGGGACCGTCGCAGGAATGTGGCTGGCCCACGAGCGTCTGGGCAAAATGAAATGGGCAAATCTCGTCCAACCGGCCATTGATCTAGCCAAAAACGGGTTCTCCTCACCGTGGTCTATGCAGGGTATACAAAAATATTTTCTTGAGCGGAAGGATGATCCGTTATTCGCTGCCGCTGCAAAGGCCATCCTGAAAAATGGCGAAGAAATCTACGAACCCGGAGAGATCTGGAAACAACCTGATCTCGCCCGATCCCTAAAACGCATTCAGAAAAAAGGGAAAGACGGATTTTACAAAGGCGAGACGGCCCGCCTCATCGCCGAGTTTATGCGCGAGCGTGGTGGGTTGATCACAGAAAAAGATCTTGCGCAATATGAAGCCGAAGAATTGCCGGCGATTCACGGAACGTATCGTGGTTACGACATCTACGGGATGGCCCCGCCCAGTTCGGGGGGCGTAGCGATGGTTGAGATGCTCAACATTCTGGAGGGATACAATCTTAAAGCGATAGGCCACAATTCTGCGCTATACCTTCATTTGCTAACTGAAGCCATGCGGCGCGCTTATTCCGACCGAGCGCAATACCTCGGCGACCCAAATTTCAATCCCGCAATGCCGCTTGGCTACCTTACCTCAAAATCGCATGCGGACAAGCTTCGACAAACCATTGACCTTTTTAAAGCCTCCGCAAGCGACTCGTCGCGGTTTAACAATGCCTATCTGCCCTATGAGAGTGAGGAGACGACGCATTATAGCGTGGTAGATGAAGAAGGCAATGCGGTCTCGGTGACCTATACGCTCGAATACTTTTACGGCTCGCGCATGATGGCCCCGGGAACAGGTTTTCTACTCAACAATGAGATGGGCGACTTCAACCCAATTCCCGGCCGCACGACGTCGACTGGACTCATCGGCACAACGCCAAATCTCGTTGCACCGGGGAAGCGGATGCTCTCCAGCATGTCGCCGACTATCGTGGCAAGAGACGGAAAGCCGGTGCTCGTCATCGGTAGCCCCGGCGGTCGCACCATCATCAACACGGTCATGCAGGTCATCCTCAACGTCATCGATCACGGCATGAACGTGGGCGAGGCCATCGAGGCCCCCCGTATCCACCATCAGTGGCTCCCTGACGTTACGTCCTTTGAGCGCCTCGGCATCTCTCCGGACACCCGGCGACTGTATGAGATGATGGGACACAAGATTCGATATAGAAATACACAGGGCCGGGCCATGGGTATTTTCATTGACCATGATAAGGGACTTCTTTTCGGCGCCTCGGACACGCGGGACGCCAACGGCGGCGCAGTCGGATACTGACTTTTTGTGCGGCGCATGACGGACAGGTTAGGGCGGTTCGTATTGCACCTCTCGGAGGGCCTTCGGATTTCCTTCAGTTTTTCCGGGGAGGCTACTGCTTTACTCTTTTGTTTCCTACATCATAACCTGCAACGGCCCCGTTGCTCCGGAGCATGTCTCGGGCACATTCGGTAGCATTTCGACCCCATTTGCGCAAAATATGCGGCGATAGATCCGCCGGGACAAACCCACGTGGCATTCGAGCTACATTCGCGAGGATGGATGCCGTGAAAGCATCACCCGCGCCCGTGGCATCTACGACATCGACCGGCTCCGTCTCGACAAATATACACTCGTGGTGTCTATAACAATGTGATCCTGCCCCGCCTTCGGTACGAATGACCAGGGAGACACGCCGTGCGAGAACGCTTTCGGGTGATGTCTCCCCAAGCAAATCCCTCCAATCGTCGATACTCATTTTCAGTACATCGACCCACGGGAGCAATGCATCGAGGCGCCGCAATATATTCGCCCGTTCGGGTGCATTCCCGACGATAAGGTTGGGGTCGAAGGAAACGAGACAGCCGTTTGTTTTCGCCATTCGGACGAGATGGAGCACGGTCTCCGCCGTACGTGCTCCCACCAGTGCCGCCCCACCGAGATGGAGTACCCGAGCCGTCTTCAGCACCGCAGGGTTCACGTCCTCCAGCCCGATGTTCTCATAGGCGCTATCGGGGTTGAGCATTTCCCAGGTACGGTCGCCGTGTTCATCGAGCCCAATGAGGGCCACTTTGGTGAGATGCACCGGGTCGACAACGATACCGTCCGTCGAGAGGCCGAGGGCACGGAGGCGATGGCGAAGATACCGGCCGTTGGCGTCGTCACCGACCTTGCTCCACAGGGCGACCGGAATACCCATTGAATGGAGTCCGATGGCAACGTTTGCCGGAGAGCCGCCGAGATGTTTTTCGAAGGTGGATACCGCCCAAAGCGGCCTACCCGGCTCCTGACTGATCAGATCGACGACGAGGTCGCCCAGGCAGATGATCAACGGGCTGGCGTCTTGAACCTCATTCATCTCTTTTCGCGCTTTTTGCCACCGCCCATTCAGGAAGTCAGATCATCGACGGGTTGGGCTAGTGGCATGCTGACCTTTTTGTAGACCGCCCACGCCCGGAGACCCGTCGTCGTTAAAATGGCGGCCGTGAGTTGGACCGGTTCGGACAACCCTGCATACTGTGCCAGGAGATACGCCCCGCCCCCTAGCAGGGCCGCCGTCGCATAAAAACCACCTTTGATGACAGCTGGAACTTCGCGCACGAGGAGGTCGCGGATGACGCCGCCGCCGGTAGCCGTGATAGCCGCAATCATCACGACGCCGATAGGGCCGAGGCCGTATTCAGCACCTTTCGCAGCACCCATCGCGGCAAAGACACCCAGCCCGATCGTATCGGCTATCATCACCCGGTTCCAGCGCTTGGCTATGGGTGGCGCCGCCCAGTACACGACCGCGCCACCGACGATACACACGACGAGGTACACTTCATCCTGAAATACAGCGGGGGGCGTGACCCCGAGCAATACGTCCCGGACGATGCCCCCTCCCACGCCCGTGGCAACAGCAAGCACCATAAAACCCAGATAATCCAATTCATGCCTATTGGCTTGCAATGCGCCCGAGATCGCAAACACCAGCGTTCCCAGTAAATCTAAAACGTACAGCATGGGCGACGGTCGTTTTTTTGTCCTCAGACGGAACAGATGCCGATACCCTCACGCAGCGAAGAAAGCGGCTCGCGCGTAGGGATAAACTCTTGTGCTACGAACCCCGTATAGCCCGTAGCAACGATTGCCCGCATGACCGCAGAATAATTCAACTCTTGCGTATCATCGATTTCATGCCGTCCGGGCACTCCACCGGTGTGAAAATGGGCAATAGCATCGTGGTAAGTGCGAATGGTCCGAATGACATCCCCTTCCATGATCTGCATGTGATAGATGTCGTACAACAGCCTGAATCGATCCGAGCCCACACGCTTTACCAGTTCCACACCCCACGCAGTATGATCGCACTGATAATCGCGGTGGTCCACTTTACTGTTGAGTAACTCCATACACACCGTCACGCCGAGACGTTCGGCGGTGGGCAAAACTTGTTTCAGCCCGGTGGTACAGTTTACGAGACCCGCTTCGTCGTCGAGCCCGGCTCGGTTCCCCGAGAAGCAGATGACATTCGGGAATCCAGCTTCAGCCACTGCCTTGATCCGGTTTTTGTATCCGGGTATCAACCAGTCATGGTGTGCACGCCGGTTGAAACCGTGGGTGATGAACTGCATACCTTCGGGGGCAGCCGGCCCGTTGGCCATTGCGCAGATAAGCCCATGCTTAACCACCGCGGGCCAGTCCTGTGGACCAAGCAATTCAACGGAGCGCAAACCCATCGTTCGCCCGGCCCGGGCAAGGGCATCCACCGTGAGCGAAGGGTAGCACCACTTGCAGACGGAATGGTTTAGTCCGCCTGTGGCAACTCGAATTACATCGGTCGAAACACGTGGAGCCTGGGCCGCTAAACCGGCCATTAATCCTGTCTTTACGAAAGTGCGTCGTTTCATTTGATTGCCTCTCCACCTGTGGTCAATTTAGCCCCCGATTCTTCCGAGAACAAGATGTTCTGGCTTCCGCCTGTCCCTCTGACTGTTTTCCCCCACCCAGTTGGCATTTTCCCCTACAAATCTTTGCAGGCTTTACTGGCAACCCGGGTCGTCGATCGGAATATGTTGAATCTCGGAATCTCATCTACCGGCATTGCGCCCAACGATGTCGAGATACTCTTTATTTTTCCTCGGGTACCGCCATGCAAACGAAGGCCGAGAACGTATCATCAACGGCACGTGGTGCCGTTTGGCAGACGCCCCGCCACGGGCCGAACAGCACGCCCACTCCGGTTGTAGGGCATCAGAAAGTGGCACGTGCGGATTTACGCCGGAATTATAGTTTTTACTTTGAGACCGGATTAGTGCTTTCTTTATCACTAATGTTAGCCCTCGTTCGGGCACCGATACGGCGCGGTGGTGATCATCAGGAGCTCATACTCGCTCGGCAGGAAGTCGTGAAGATGGAGGAGATCCGGCAGACCACACAACTGGAAAAACCACCCCCGCCTCCAAGACCGCCTGTGCCCGTGGAAGTGTCCAACGATGAAGTGATCGAAGACCTGGATCTGGATCTCGATGCCGCGCTTGACATCGACGAGCCGATTTCCAACCTGCCGCCTGCGCCTTCGGCAGCAGAAGCCGATGAGCAAGAGCCGGAAATCTTTGTCGTCGTTGAGCAAATGCCTGATCTGATTGGCGGGTTTGCGGCGTTGCAACAGCGCCTTCGATACCCCGACATGGCCAAGAAGGCCGGCGTCAGCGGACGGGTCATCATTCAGTTCATTGTCGATGAAAAGGGTCAGGTAACTGCTCCTGTGGTCTTGCGTGGCATTGGTGGTGGTTGTGACGAAGAAGCCTTGCGAGTCGTATCCGGGGCACGCTTCACGCCCGGTATGCAACGAAACCATCCGGTAAAAGTGCGCATGACTTTGCCCGTTACGTTTAAATTGCGCTGACGAAAGTCCACTTGGATGGTAGAATCACTCACCAGCCGCGCGGAACGGGTCCAGTCGATTCACGCTCCACAAGTTCCACAGGGAATATCTCCCGACATGGTGCTTCGGTATTGGCCCCTTGAATCCGTTCCACGAGGAGGTTTATCGCCCGAACACCAATATCGCCCACCGGTATGCGCACTGTAGTTAATGGCGGTGCGCAATACATCGCCGTGGCCACATCATCGAAGCCGGAAACGGACACATCCTCCGGTACTCGCAATCCGGCTTCGCGCAAAGCTCGCAGAATTCCTGTCGCACAGCTATCATTAGCACCGATGATAGCGGTGGGTCTCGGCGTAATCGCAAGGATTGTCTGCGTAGCTACATAGCCGGATTCCTGAGAATAATCCCCATCGAATTCAAAGCATTCGGCCCGAGCCGAAGCCGTCGCCTTGCGGAATCCAAGAAGCCGCTCCTGGGCATCATGTGCGCCTTTCGCCCCTTTAATGTAGGCAATCCGTTTGTGCCCATACCCAAGCAAATGACGTGTGACCATTGCGCTTCCCATGGCATTTTCGAACTGAATGACATCTTTATTTTTCGCCTCCACCCTGGTATTAACGAAAACGACCGGCGAATCCACCTGGAGCAGCCTAGTCAATTCACCGGCTTCCAGGGAGGGCGCCATTACAAGAAATCCGTCAACCCTCTTGGCCATGCCGCGGTAAGCCCGTCGCATTTCCCGCTCGTCTCTATGTGACGTGGAAATGAGGAGAAAATACCCCTTTTCCTGGGCAGCACGGTCAATACCATTGAGAAGCTCCGAAAAAAACTCGCCGCCCACGAAGGGCAACAACACGCCCAACCCACCTGTCTCGCGCTTGAGCAAACTACGCGCGGCCGGGTTTGGCGTATAGCTTAGGGACTCGGCGGCCATCTCTACACGCCGGCGTTTATCCTCATGGACGGGACAAGAATCGTTCAGCACTCTGGAAACGGTAGAAATAGAGACGCCCGCCTTGCGGGCCACCTCATAGATTGTGGCACTCATTCTCAATCCAATAATCTTTGCCTAATTTGACCGCCATTTACAAAACGATCACTACTGATCAGATGAAATGCTTCATATAAATAGAGACGTTATCCGATATTGTCAAGCACCAGAGGACCCATGTACCGCAAATGTGATCGCCTGTAATAGCAGTTCTGGGCAATTCAATTTTACATTCCGAAACGCACGATGTCGTATGCAATTCAGTTTGCCTCAGTGCACAATCCGTGTCTGATGTATGTTCCGTGAATCAAGATAGCACCTCCTTCGGAACAGGCATCTTTCAACACACATTGAGGCGGAGGGGACCCGCCAAAAATCACGCTGGTCTATCACGATTGTGACGTGTGGAATACAATTACAACCCTGTTACTCCGCACACTCAATCGGGACTATTTTCAATTAAACAGTACCCGATGGGATTTTTTCCTATTCACAAATCAAATATTTTCCTATTTCTAGCACCCTCATTTTCCCCTACGTTGATTTTGTAATAACGAGAGGTAGCCATGGGAACTGGAAAAAACATCGAGTCGCTTTTCATTATTTGCTGGTCGCTGTTTTTGATATCCGCGGCCATCGTTATGAATATTTGACATCCTCCACCGCCAGCGACGGCCGTCCCCACCAATTCTACACCGGCACACCCCGAGGCCGTTGTCGAAGGCGGCCGTCGTTGTTGCTCAGGTCCCGTCATTGCTCACAGGGTGTCGGAAGCAGGCTCCAAAATCGACAGAATCTGCCCTCCAGGAAGATTCGCCTGCCGGGTGACTGTGCCGCTCGGCCAAAATACAACGAGCGAATCAATCCTTTCCCGCGCGCCTAAACCAAAAGTTAACATTTTTTCGGAGACGGAAAGATACCCCGACCCGGATCGAATTCGTCGGTATTGCCATCTACCACCAAGCTGTACGCTCACCCGGGCGCCGACAGCATCCCTGTTGCTTCGCTGCCCCTCGAGCCGCACGCGTAAAAAGTTGTTTCCCGGTGTCAAATCATTCCGCCATAGATGGGCAGGACCCGCATTCTCAGTCACCAATACATCCAGATCCCCGTCGTTGTCGATATCAGCCGTTGCAACGGCCCGCGCCACTAGTGAGTCCGTGAATACACCACCGAGTTTCGGCGCTACGTTGTCGAATCGCCCATGTCCATCATTAAGAAAAAGTTGGGGGGGTTGTCGAAAACTAACATTGTCGGCGACATTTCCGATATCCGGCTGCACATGCCCATCGGCGGCGAGGAGGTCCATGTCACGGTCGAGGTCAACGTCGAAGAGGGCAAGACCGAAGGAAAGTACGGGCAGGCTGGCTCGCCCGATACGTGAGGTAGCGGCCCGATCGAGAAACACGCCGCCACCAATGTGCCGATAAACACCGGTCATCTGATTGGAAAAGTTTCCGATAAAGAGAGTCTCCTCGCCGGTGCTGTCAACTACGCCGGCCGTGATGCCCATGCCCGCGCGGGCCCGTCCTCGCTCATCGAAGGCGATTCCGCTGACCACACCCACTTCTTCAAAAGTGCCATCTCCGCGATTACGGTACAGAAAGTCCGGATCAGTATCATTCGCGACAGCTAGGTCGGGCCAGCCATCATGATTGAAATCCAATGTCACCGCGCCTAACGATTTTCCACTGTGTGTATTGAATCCGGCGGCATCCGTACGATCCTCAAATGTACCGTCCCCCCGATTATGATAAAACCGACCGGGAATACCTTTGTAAAGTTCGGGGGTACAGTATCCTTTGTGCGTACCGTCGAGTGAACACCAGATGTCAGTTTCGGGCGTCCAGGCTACATAATTTCCGACGTACAGATCGAGAAAACCATCCCGATCGGCATCGAAAAAGGTAGCCGCTGCGCTCCACGCGTCGGGTGCACTGAGCCCCGAAATTACGGTCACGTCATGATATACTCCGCGATCATTGCGGAGAAGATGGTTTGGGCCGAGGGTCGTGAAAAATATATCCTCGTCACCATCATTATCATAATCTGCCGCCGTCAACCCGATTCCGTATCCCTCCAGGTCGTCGAATGCTGGTTGATCACGCTGAAGTTTGAAAGAACCGTGGCCATCATTTCGATATAGCCAGAGTTTGCGCACGTCCTTGTCATCTGTCGCATTCCAGGCGCCACCACCAACGAGGATGATGTCCTCCCACCCGTCACCGTTGAAGTCAATGAACCCTGCTCCAGAACCCATGGTCTCGGGAAACCATTTGTCCCCTGCAGCGCCATTAACGTGTTCGAATTCGCCAAGCCCTGCTTCGGCGGTAATATCCGAAAACTTCAGCGTTGGCTTGTCGGGCGTCACTGGTGCGGATGCATCGGGGGTTGCACACCCCTGAGACACGAGCACAATTATGCACAGAACAGCAAAGATATCTGGCTTGCGGAATCTAGAATGATTGGTCACGTCGTTGATGATGGATTGGAAGGATCGCAAGCGCAAGATACATCCCTTCTCGTCTTTCCCCATAGAACCACCACGCCTTATTCTGCTCTTGCACAAATAAGGCCAACTGGTCGACGCCTATGATGGGGATTCCAGCAACAAATTAGTGTTCAGTCAAAGATATTTCGTCAGGTGATCTCATCCCGAGAACCACCCCTCATCTCAAAAATAGCGTCATGATGAACTTGATTCAGCATCTCGGCTCGGCGTTTGAGATCATGAAACGATGCCCCGCCGACTAACGAAGTAATTAAGATCAGGATAACACATAATAATGGCCATCATATTCATGTTGACTGAACACTAGTTCAATTGAGATTCAGCGTGAGGTACAATCCGGAGGCTCCCGGAGCAAGAACCGGGACAACTGAAAGGTTCGTGCCGGAGGCGGCATGAAGATGCCTCCGAGAAAGAAAACGCGCTGTGAGTACGCCAACCGCGGCCCCTGCGATGACGTCGGTCGGCCAATGTTTATTCCGCGCCACCCGCGCGATGGCCGTGCTCGTCCCCAGTGCGAAGAGGCTAAACGTCGCAACGTTCGGGAAATACATGACCCACGGCGTGATGACGGCAAAGATGGCCGTCGTATGCCCGGATGGAAAAGAATCATTGCCCGAAAATGGAGAAAAATGGCGTGAACCGGACCCGGTTTCAGGTCGATGACGACCCAAAAATATTTTTATCCCAGTCGTGATGCCCGTAGCATAGAACCATGATTCAAGTGACGTGAAGGCGGCATCCTGAAATCGTCGGTTCGGGGTGAGGAGAGAAACGGCAAAAATACCCGTCACCGGGACTACCGCCAGAGGGTTACCAAATTCATTGGCCACATCGAGGTAATCTGCGAATCCGCCTGTATAGCCCTCCCGCACTTCGTCACGCACATAGTCGTCCGCGCGAGAACCGGCCGCCAGAAATGCCACGCCCCCGAGAATAAACAACGGCGCACGTGGAGTGCCCTCCCGCAACAGTGCGATGCCATCGTCGAGTGCCCATCGAGTATATGATTTTTGATTCTGTGCACTTGCGTGGGAGGGCAAAATTGCGAAACAGCATACAAGCCACCATTCTTTTGGCAGCGAAAAACAATGGGGGAAAGTCATTTTGTATGGAAAGGTGGTACATCATTGGGTACAGAACATTCTTTCAGGGTACCCGCCTGTGTCTGACGACCCGCAACATACCCAACGTACGTAAAAACAGTTCTGTTCATTTTAATAAGAGCCGGCTCAACTTTATTTTAAGTGATATCCGAAGGCAAGACCAACGCCCATCTTGTATTCGCATTTTCGCGTCAATTCCTTGCCGATCTGGGTCGGGTGTCTCTCGAAAGTGGTGGGGCAAGCTACATAACGTGTTTCCACGCCGAGTGTCCAGTTTGGGGTCACGGAATAGTCGAGCCCGGCAGTGAAATGGGCTTGTCGAGGAATGGCGGCCGTCGCAGCCAATCTCGGATCGAATCGGGTCGTGCTTCTACCGAGCGGATACCATTGCGTAGAGAGTCCCAAAAAAGCACCCGTGAATCGGTTGTTGTCTTGGACGTTTGGTCCGTCTGGGAAAAAATAGGAAACACGGATTGCGCGTGGCACAAGGCCCATCTCGCCGCCAATGAAGAAGTTTTGTTTCCGATCAAGCGCAAAATAGTATGAAAGCGCCGTTACCTTCCCTTCGTTCATGGTGGAGAACCGTAGAAAACTTCTTCTTGAACCTGATGACATGTGGCGCTCGTGCGTTGCGCCTTTACAAGCTGCACCACAGGAGGGGCGATATGTGACGCCAAATCCATAGGCATTCAAAAGGTCGAATGTGCCAAAGCGATTCTTTACTCCAATATTGTCCGGTTGTGGCGGGCCGAGAGCAAGGCGCCCGTCTGCTGAATCATCCATTAGCGAGACGAGGGCATTTATTTCGAGAAGAAAAGACAGGTGAGGTGTAAGCACATAATCAAGCCCGATACCAAATAATGGACCATACATGTATTGATATTGCCGGTTTAATTTTTTCCCGGCATCCAGGCGTTTGGCTTCATAAATATTTACGTCGCCATACGTCAGGTGAAAGCCAAACTGCGTAAAAATCGCCAACCGTCTACGGCTCATTAGATGCCGGAAAAGCACCTCATAAGACCGGCGACTCGTCGGATCGTGCCTAACGTCAAGGTCCTCATAGAAGCGCGTAATAAGCGGGTACATGGCCCACTGTATGCCTACGCCAACACTCCAACGCTCTCCAAATTGATAGCCCATTTCCACCCCAAGGCTATACGGGAGTTTGCCCGATGCCGAGAATGCCTCCGGATTCAAGGGTACTGTATTATTGTCGCCGAGGTATCCCGAGAGTCCACCTCGCACCTTCACATAAAGGCTCTGCCCGGAGCGCCAACTTTGGGCCGTGACGGGCGCGCTGCTTCCAAAAAGTACGATCACCAAACAAAGAAATTCAACGATCTTTACGGCGCGCTTTCCGAGAAATTGCCTATAGATCCACAAACGAGTACTGCTTTCCATTACTCTTTATTGAAATGGGCTTCCCAGTGTGAAAAAGCCACAATGATTTTTTATGCTAATAATGAGTTCGCATCTCCGGAAGCGTTGTAGTGGATCTTGCATACACCGCATCCCGAACCAAGTCGATCCATTGAGGCCAGGGGAGTGCCAGCAAAAGCAATTCAGCAATGTAGAGGGGGAATTGAATTTCGAGGATCAGGCTAACCCCCAGATGGAGTCCCACGAGGGCAAGCATAATCCAGGTACGTGTACGTCGAAACCACATCAGAAACCCGGCAAATTCTGTAAGAAGACCGGCAGCGAGGAATGCGGTCGACAGGGCATAGTCATTCAAGGCTATTCGCTGTAGTACGTTGAGCGAATGCTCGCCATTGGTAGCCAGCAAGTCGACGTGGCGTTCCCGAATCCACGACCAGAGATGATCACCACTCGACCAGGCCAGTCCGGTGCCGACTAGTTTTGACGAGGCAGCCAACACATAGGCCAAGCCGAGGAAAAAATATAGGTATCCTAGAGCAAATCGGCGTTGGTGAAGAGGATCCTGAAAAAATAGAATTGCCAACGTAATGCCGAGCAGGCTCATTCCGACGAAGTTGGCGCCATGGGCAGTCTTTCCGAGAGAAAATCGGCTCACGTACTGGAGGTGGAAAAGCAAAAGGGCAAGTGGATAGGCCACTCGAGGTGCAACGCGCATCCAGCCGGCGAAACAACAAATACTAACTACAGCCGCAATCCAAAGAGTCAAATCGTGCTCATACACGAACGAAACATCCAGAAAACGGGCCAGGCCGAGTGGGGAAGCAACGTGCGCAATTTTCATTGCATACAGGCCCCAGTACCAACTGAGGACTGTAGTTGCGAGCATTACCGCACCTTCGAACCCACGATAAAAAAGCCGGTCGCCGGACGTCTCGGGCCGCTCAAAGTCAAAAAGTTGTTGCAGGAGTGACGACATCGATTTTAACCCTTTGATAAGACATTTGGGTTAAGCTCCTCCGTTTCAGGAAAAAGATAGAGTAGCGGCGTACATCGGACGCGGAGCGGCTCATCCACATCTCGTTCCTCTTCAACCCGATACAGAACAAAGGCCCGGCCATTTGAGGGACTTGCACCGAGCAGGGTCCGAAGATCTTCAAGTCTCATAGGGTTCCAGGGATCGGGACTATTCAGAAATGCTGCCACGTCGTTGGCAAGCACATTGTGATCATCTAACACGAAAGGATCACCGGGCAAATCGGGCACGTCTACCGGCGTCCAATGCACGCTGTCGGAAGGCATCACTTCGACGTTGCGCACAATCGCTCTCACCCACGGTCGGTCGGCGGAAGAAAACATGGGATAAATGCTGAACGGCCAAAACTCTCCCCGATTCGACGCGACGAGCGCAGCATATATAAGGAAGACCGCAATGAGGATGCGCCTCGATTTTTTATAAAGACCCGAAAATTGACTTTGCTTGATTAAATCTGAGGCGCTTGTCGGTTTGTTTGGAGATTGCATAGATAGTTATCCAAAACACGAAAACCCGCCGGTGTCGGTCCATCCGACGGGCTTTCTTGTGAGTACAGGCTCCCCTTATCATAGCCACACATCCTCATGACACGGCAGTGGAGAGGTATGCGTAAGTACCTCCGCCAGAAATTGGCTTCGGGTGCCATGATTCATTTTCTCTCCTTGTGGCTTCATTTGTCGCGCGGTATTCTCCGCCGCGCGTTCATTCTAGAATAAGCGCGCGCCGCTTTCTTCGTCGGTCCGCTCCATGCAAGGTACGGTACCATAGATGCCCTCCTCCATCAGCATTCGTCGCGAACCAATGATGTGGCTGAAAATTTACTTCTGCGCCAAGTAGACCGCTGAGACCCCGCATCAGGTTGTCAGGATATGCAATGATGCCTCACTTAATGAAGTAAATGAACCATTTCAACCTCATGCATGGCGTGAGTAAAACGCCCTTCAATACAAGAAAGATGGCGTCAAAAAGGAAACAAAGTATTTACAGCCTCCGACCTCAATTCTATTATTCGTAGTTGAGACGTAGTGCCGTCAGTTTCGCTTTATCGTTGCAGTTGAAGCGAGAAGAACGGTAAGAACGGTGTGGCCGTCCGGGCATTGGTAACGAAGCGCTGACGGGCTGAATCGAAGTAAAGGCTCCAGTCTCGTACATTGTCGCGACCAAACACGTTGAGAAGTTGAAAACGAAACTGTATGCCGAGTCCGGCTACCTCCCGCGCATAGGCTACCCCCGCATCCCATTGCGAAAAATATGGAATGTGGTGGGCTTCGGGGTCCGCTAAATTATAGGGTGGGTAAAACCGCGTGGCGGGGTTGGGCTCAAGATAGTCATAATAAGCCTGCCGAAAACCCCAGAACCGGCCCGAATTCCCTTCCCAACGAAGTGAAACGGACAGTCCCTCGCCAAAACGGTAGCTTGCGGCCAGGTTCCATCGATGCGGCACGTCCCACGGCACGGGTTCGTACGCGCCATCGAATCGATTCGCAATACGACGGCGAGCCACACCATATTCATATTGTGCCGTGAGTTGCAATCGTCGCGTCTTGCGGGACACCTTCAGTGAGCTCCCGTAAGCGAAGCCTCGGGCATGAGTAAGTAGGTCGAAGGGAGACGTCGTCTGGCGCCCGGCATAGTCGAGAACAAGTAAATGCGGCTGCCATTTCACAAAAGACTCGAGCGTTATTTGCCAGACCCGGTTGGGCGCAAACTGCAGATCCGTAGTGAAATGATACGCCCGAGGGGGCGTCTCCTGCCGGCTCAGTGGCAGCCAAAACCGCACACTCGGCACCAGGGCCGTCGTAGTAAACGTGGCGACGTCGAATTGTTCGAGGAATTGCCGATACATCCCAACTGACAAACGCATAGCCCATGCGCCACCTTGGTCGATGGGGCGATCGAAGCGAAAAGAGAGTCGAGGTTCGGCATAGACCGTCTGTCGTGCCGGCAGGTATGTCAGCCGGTTGCCAAGCGTTAAGACAGCCCCATTTCCTAAATTCCACGCGTCCTCGAGGTAGGCACTTCCACGCCACGGGATGGGTATGCGCGGGCGTACCATGTCCGAGGTCGCCGCACCCGGCAGATCGAGAAAAAGGGAGAAGTCACTGTCGGTATGGATCGCTTCGAGGCCGCCGGAGAGGAAGTGTTTTGCCGTAGCCGCAAAGTTCCATCCAATGCGAAATCCTACTTCGCTGATATCGTTTAATTCACTGGATCGCTGCGCCGCAGCCGTACAGGAATCGACACACGGCGTCGGCGAGAAAGGCCCCAGGTTGAAGGGGTGTCGAAACCGGTATTGGCTTAGCCACGCACCGGCATTGAAGAGCAACCTTCCACTAAGCACCCCTTCATAATGCAATTGCGTCATCGTGTTGTCCCACGAATAGCCATCTTCGGGAATCCGCTGTAGAGCCTCCTCACCGGATGATGATGATTCGAAGTCATCTCCAAACTGGTTGTGGCCCCGATAGAACGATGCATGCAGGCTATGCAAACTATTGAGACGGAGGCGCGTGGCGGCATGCAAATCAGAAAAACCGATGTTGACGGGTGGAACAATAATTGAAGAGTCAGCCGCCGTATTCACGGGTCCGCCGGTGAGCGTACGAGACAGGAAGACATCCGGCGCCTGCCAGGTCTCGAATAGATGCGAAAGTCGCTTGGGTTGCACTACACCCCACAGCCCGTACCGGCCGGCAACCATCCAAGCGATTTCCTTTCCTTTGTGTTTGGCGGACCGGCCATTGACTCGCACATTCAAACTCATCGGGTCCACATCCACTACGGTCTCAAGTTTGCGTGCGGGAGCCAGGACTTGTTCAACTTCAATCACCCCGGCGAGATGACTCCCATGTGAGACTCCGAAGCCGGCTTTGCGAACCGTAACCCGCCGAATGGCATAGGGGCTAAAAGGCCCGATAAATCCGCCGTTTTCAATCGGCACGAATACAGTGGCCCCATCGAGCAGGTATTGATGTTCGCCTGCCGCCCCGCCTTGAACATGCACCTCCGATAATGCATTTCCGACACGAACACCAGCCATGGCACCCAGATTCCGAAGCATATTTACCGTACCCGCCGTGCGCATGGCAATCAATGCTTGTCCGGCTTGCTGTCCCGTGCCGAGGCGCTCGGAGGGTAGCTTTCGGGTGAAACCGTTGACGACCACCGGGGTCGAGATCATCGTGTGCTCCTTCAGCGAAACCCTCACACGGCGCATTCCCCCCGGATCGATCCATATCGAGTCGGCCAAATCCTCGTAGGCGACATGCGTAATGACCAACACATGGGGCCCCGGTTTTACATCGGCAAACGAAAACCGGCCGCCCCGGTTGGAAGCCGTCCCAGCATCCTCATAGGCGAGCATCACATTGGCATCAGGCACCGGCATCCCCGTATCCGCATCGACAACCTGCCCGGTGAGCGTGCCATAGCGGGTGGGCTCACGCGGCAGGCTGAACAATACATAGGTCCCGGAGGACAGCAGATAATAGTCGAGACCCGTATCCTTCAGGATACACGAGAGCACGTCCCCGAGCCGCTTGTTCCGGGCTCGGCAGTAGGTCTTTTTCCCCGTCACGAGGTTACTCTCGTAGATCAGGTTGATGTCGGTACGGTCTACGAGCCGGTTCAGCGCTTCCATGAGCGGGATGCCGGTCAACACAAAAGTATAGCGCCCGGCTGTTTGATCCGACTGTGCGCGCAGTACCGGGGCATAGCACCCCCATACAACGACCAAGACCAACGATATGATCGTCGCACGCACTAAAAAGCGATCGGATTCTGCCGGGCGATACCCGCGAACATCTACCACGCTATTCTACAATTGTCTCGAATACACTTTGTTTTGCAGCCTATTGCCCTGACGAGCTATGAATCTCATATCCATCCGAGTTCCGAGAATAGGCCAATCCCATGGCTACACATAGATCCTTTATGACCGATTCCGCACTTAATGGGTTGCGGAAAGCGAGATTAATGCGTCTGGATCCAAGCCCGGCGGGCTGCAGGTTAATGCGCAGTGCGAATCGCCGTTCCAAATCTTTCAGAATAACGGATAGCATCTGATTCTTGAAGATCAGATCGCCGTGCCGCCACGCAAGGACGTCGTCGAGTTGGTTTGTCTCCGCGGCCGCAACTTCCGCGGCTTGATTGACAACCTGTCGCGTCTCTCCCGGCGTCATAATGACGGCACGATCGAGGTGCTTCGCCGGTGCAACAGACACTTTTCCCGATGCCAGCGTTACAACCGTCGTTGGGGCGTCGTCGGTGGGCCAGGCTCGTACGTTGAAATGGGTGCCGAGTACTTGAACTTCCGCGTTGAAGGTATGCACCAAAAAGGGCTTGCCATTGTGGTTCACATCAAAGTATGCCTCGCCTACCAGGTGCACAGAGCGCCTGAAAGGTCGGGCATAATGTAAGGACGCCCCACTGTTCAATTCGACCTTTGATCCGTCCGGCAGCGCGACGGCGAGGCGCTCGCCTAGCGGTGCCGTCCATTCGGCGGGACGAATCCAGAGTGCCACAGCTACGGCCCCCGCCAACACCACCGCCGTCAGCGCCATCGAAACCGGCCGCCTGACCAGACGCAGTCTCCGTAAGCGTACGGCGGGGCGAGGTTCGTGACTTATTGTCCCATGGCTAAAGGCTTCAAGGTCGCGCCAGACGCGCGCGATACGTTCACGATCCGGAAAGTCCGTTGGCTCGTCGGAGCCGATTTGATCCCAGACCGCGCGCAAGCCCTCCGCTTCTTCCGTCGGCATGCCCGCGAGCAAGCCGTCAAGATCCGGTGAGATATGATCGTAGGTTTGGTTCATAACAGGCCTCTCCCATCTTGCCATGCGTCCAGGCGCTTTCGGAGGTATTGCAGCGCCAGCAAAATATGTGTGTCCACTGTTCTCTTGGACACCTGCATGATGGATGCGATGTCAGTGTGCTTCAGCCCGTGGTACCGGCTCAATACAAAAGCTTCGGCACGCCGAGGTGGCAATTCATCGATCCATCGCTTTATGTAGCCATTGAGGTCACGAAATTCGAGATCTCCATCCGGCAGCGCATCGGTCGTGCTCCGTTCGCTCATCTCCTCAGGCATATCGACAACCCTTCTGGAATCACGATGCAGGTTGAACGCCCGATTTCGGACCATCGTACAGAGCATTCCCTGGATGGAGGTATGTATTCCAAGAGACGCTCTCTTTTCCCACAATCGCATAAAAACGTCCTGCAGGATGTCATATGCCGTCGCATCATCCGACGTAAAGCGACGTGCATACCTTACCAGGGGCTCGTGAAAGCGCCGAAAGATTTCTTCGAACGCAACCGGGTCCCCGGCCTCGAGTCTGGCTGTGAGAGCGGCTAAAGTAGGTTCAGTTGCTGGCACGCAGACTGTGGGAACGGTTTCGACGACCATGGTATCCTAATCGGCTTCAAGGTAAGGACACCCGAGCCGGGCTACGTACTTAAAGCGTAATCAACTTCTTCGAATAAGTCCCGATCATTTGAACCGGCGGCTCCGATGGCCCGTCGGTGATAAGGGAGCTTCTGTACGGCAAAACGAGGCTACCCGTGACGACTTTGATAGGCCCATCACCCGTTGCCTGCCGCCTGGCCACGCGTGCGTCACTTTGAGAATCCTCGTCGCGGCAGACCGCATTTCCATCGGTCCTCCTGTGTATTCTCCTATCGGAAGTCACTACCTTCCATCCGCCTGCTCCCTTCCTGCCCGTTTCGAATGATTCCGGGCTCGTTCCTGGAAAGTGGATACGGCAGCCAAACGCTCAAATCTCCGAGGCCAATCACATGAACCGTCCATTTGCCTATTCCATAGCCGTCCTTGCCTCCGTCTTCATCTTGTCGGGTCTCGCAGCGTGCAGACCCCCTTCTCAACCCCCGCCGTCTGTCGATGATTTGTTCAGCCGGCAGGAAGTGCACATTCCCATGCGAGACGGGATTAAACTCTTTACGGTCATCCTGACGCCGAAAACGAAGTCGGGAGCACCTTTGCCGTTCTTGCTCTCGCGTACACCGTACGGTACGGCCGGATGGGGCGGTACATCTGGCATGCTATACGGCCTTCACGATTTGATTCAGGGTGGATACATCTTTGTATTTCAGGATATCCGCGGGCGCTACGACTCCGAGGGCTCCTTCGTCATGAATCGACCACCCTGCCCGAAGGAGGCCGTCAGCTGCATCGACGAGGCCTCAGACACCTACGACACGGTCGACTGGCTGCTGAAAAATGTGCCGGACAACAACGGGCGGGTGGGTCAAATCGGGATTTCGTACCCGGGTTATCTGGTCAACGCTACGGCGTTCAATCCGCATCCGGCCATCAAGGCTCTCAGCCCACAGGCCACCATGGGAGACGGGTGGATGGGTGACGATTTTTTCCATCAGGGCGCCTTTCGGCTGTCCTACGGAACCGAGTATGCCTGGGAAATGGAAGCCAGTTCGGACCGTAGTATCCAGCCGTCGCCGGCCCGATACGACACCTATGACTGGTATCGTTCGTTTCCGACATTGTCCGACCTGGAGAAGGCCATTGGCGCCGACAACTGGCCTACCTGGCGCCGGTTCAAGGAACACCCGACTTACGACGCCGAATGGCGCGGCCGGGCGCTCCCGCTTAAACTCACGCACGCTCCAGTTCCTACTCTCACCGTCGGCGGATGGTGGGACCAGGAGGATATCTGGGGGCCTCCGCATACCTATGCAGCGATGGAGACCAGCGATAAGGATAGCCTGAATTACATCGTGATGGGTCCATGGAAACACGGACAGTGGTATACCGACTCCGGCGACTCACTGGGGCTGGTGCAGTTTGGAAGTGCCACGAGCGTGTATTTCCGGAAGAACATCGAAGCGCCGTGGTTTGCGTACTGGCTTAAAGACAAAGGTGACGACCACTTTCCCGAGGCCCGTCTCTTCGACGCTGGAGCAAAGACATGGCGCTCGCCCAGCCACTGGCCGCCACAAAATGCCAAAAAACGGCGGCTCTATTTTCGGGAAAATGGGCAGCTTTCGTTCGATCCCCCGACCGGCCGTGGCGGCTCCGATGCCTTCATCAGTGACCCCGCGTACCCCGTACCCTACCGCCACCGACCGATTGAGCGCACCTATGATCCGCGTGGTTCAGGCTGGGGTCCATGGATGACGGAGGACCAGCGATTCGTAGACGGCCGACCGGACGTGCTCGTCTGGCAGACCGGGCCACTCACTGAGCCGTTTACCATATCAGGCAACATTATGGCCCATCTCGAGGCGTCCACGACGGGTACCGATGCCGATTGGGTCGTCAAATTGATTGACGTCTATCCCGATTCTATCGCAAATCGTCCCTGGCTCGGTGGCTATGAACTCATGATCGCCGGCGAAATCATGCGGGGCCGTTACTACAGAAGCTGGGAATTTCCGTCAGCGATACCGGCGAATACGCCGACCTCATTTACCGTGGACATGCACCAGCAGGCCTATACCTTTGAGCCGGGACATCGCATTATGGTGCAACTCCAGAGCACGTGGTTCCCTGTTTTTGATCGAAACCCGCAGACGTTTGTGCCGAATATTTTCCAGGCATCAGCCTCAGATTACAAGGCACAGACGCATCGGATATTCAGGACACCGAAGCTGACGTCCTATGTGGAGGTTGACGCTGGGCAATGAGAAGCGGCCTTTTGTTTTCGCGCGGCATGCTTGATTTTACTTGGTTTGGCCCCGCGCCTACGGGGAGAAGCGTGTCGGTTTTAGGCGCCCCATCGGAAGGCCCGGATCAGCCCCGCGCCTGCGGGGAGAAGTGTGAGATCCCCCATCTGCACGAAGAGGGCCTGGGGTCATCCCCGCGCCTGCGGGGAGAAGCAAAGCCGGATCCGTAACGTCGATTGATAAAGAGGGTCATCCCCGCGCCTGCGGGGAGAAGCTTTCCGGGCCATTTTACTTTTGCGTGTTTCAGGGGTCATCCCCGCGCCTGCGGGGAGAAGGCTCGTTATTCAAGGGCTCAATTGGAATTGTCAGGGTCATCCCCGCGCCTGCGGGGAGAAGTCGATTCTCGGATTCGCTGACTGGACCGGATTGGGGTCATCCCCGCGCCTGCGGGGAGAAGGTCGGCCTTCGATCGCCGCCTGATCGAGGGCGGGGGTCATCCCCGCGCCTGCGGGGAGAAGCTTTCACGGTGTCGTGCAAAACATAAAATCCCGGGGTCATCCCCGCGCCTGCGGGGAGAAGCACCGTTTGTGGTTCGTAGTGCTTCTACCCGGGGGGTCATCCCCGCGCCTGCGGGGAGAAGGCGATCCTTGAGCAGCGGCGACTCCATATAGAGGGGTCATCCCCGCGCCTGCGGGGAGAAGTTTCGATGCGGGGTGCTTTTTCATAGGGGTGAGGGGTCATCCCCGCGCCTGCGGGGAGAAGATCACATCCACATCGAATACGATCCGAAGGACAGGGTCATCCCCGCGCCTGCGGGGAGAAGGTTGGACGTGCCCGTCTGTATACAATTTTGGGGGGGTCATCCCCGCGCCTGCGGGGAGAAGAATTGCTTTCCGATGTCCATGATATGCCCTATGGGGTCATCCCCGCGCCTGCGGGGAGAAGCATTGGATCAGTTTCTCGATCAACTCGACAAAAGGGTCATCCCCGCGCCTGCGGGGAGAAGCTCGGTAGAGAGTGTGCTTTATGGCTGTTTTTGGGGTCATCCCCGCGCCTGCGGGGAGAAGATTCGCCTATCAAATCACGGGTGAGCTTTTTGGGGGTCATCCCCGCGCCTGCGGGGAGAAGATCTCGTGGACGAGAGATGCAGAGAGGAACGGAGGGTCATCCCCGCGCCTGCGGGGAGAAGGCTTTCTCCACGGTACGCTTTGCGCGTTTGAGAGGGTCATCCCCGCGCCTGCGGGGAGAAGTATTTCGCCTATGCCATAGCATAGTTCGAAGGAGGGTCATACCCGCGCCTGCGGGGAGAAGAAGTATCTCCGCGGGCAGGTGGTAAGTGCGCGCGGGTCATCCCCGCGCCTGCGGGGAGAAGGTACCGCTTGTGAGTCTTTAGCAATTGCGATAAGGGTCATCCCCGCGCCTGCGGGGAGAAGCGTTGATAGCGACCTAGATCTTTTACTACCGTAGGGTCATCCCCGCGCCTGCGGGGAGAAGGTTTCGCGCCGTTGTTGTGCTCGGTTAGCAGGGGGGTCATCCCCGCGCCTGCGGGGAGAAGGCGGTACCCCTTGCCGCGTGCCACCTCTGCCAAGGGTCATCCCCGCGCCTGCGGGGAGAAGGCGTTGAATCAATCAGGAGCCAACATGGAACGGGGGTCATCCCCGCGCCTGCGGGGAGAAGTCTCGGCCTTGATTTCAAGATAACGTACCAGCGGGGTCATCCCCGCGCCTGCGGGGAGAAGTCACCCGCGACCAGCTCCGCCTCGAAGGCGTCGGGGTCATCCCCGCGCCTGCGGGGAGAAGCGTGCGCACCATTACCGTCTGGAACACGACATGGGGTCATCCCCGCGCCTGCGGGGAGAAGTCCGTCGTCGCCCCCTTCCAGAGCACAGGCCAAGGGTCATCCCCGCGCCTGCGGGGAGAAGTGACCGGATGAGTGATAACGCCTGCCCATAAAAGGGTCATCCCCGCGCCTGCGGGGAGAAGAGGTCGGCGTCGATCAGACAAATGCCGGTAAGGGGGTCATCCCCGCGCCTGCGGGGAGAAGTGTAGGGCCTTTGCTTCGAGTTCGTTGCCGATCGGGTCATCCCCGCGCCTGCGGGGAGAAGAAGGACGTTCGCTCCCCGGCATACCGATGGTAAGGGTCATCCCCGCGCCTGCGGGGAGAAGCATCGACCGATTGTGCGGTAAAGGGACCGGTCGGGGTCATCCCCGCGCCTGCGGGGAGAAGCGAGGTTTGCGTCGGTGATGACGGCGTATTTTGGGGTCATCCCCGCGCCTGCGGGGAGAAGGCGCGTCTGCGTCGCCTGGTCGAAGAGACTACGGGGTCATCCCCGCGCCTGCGGGGAGAAGCCGCGACGTCAAGGTCTATCAGATCGCGTTCGAGGGTCATCCCCGCGCCTGCGGGGAGAAGTCGTAGTCGAGCCCGTAGACGTGTCCGCTTAAAGGGTCATCCCCGCGCCTGCGGGGAGAAGTCTTCCTGTAGTTGATCGTGCCATGCTCAAGTAGGGTCATCCCCGCGCCTGCGGGGAGAAGCTCTTGCGCCCCAAAACGTGCATCACGCGGTGGGGGTCATCCCCGCGCCTGCGGGGAGAAGGTGTTTCCTCCTTTGATAGGGTATGAAGCTAAAGGGTCATCCCCGCGCCTGCGGGGAGAAGGTAAAGGGACCGGTGTGTCCGGCTAGTGCGTCATGGGTCATCCCCGCGCCTGCGGGGAGAAGAAGACCGAGCGTTGGGCCATGTCCAGTAATTCAGGGTCATCCCCGCGCCTGCGGGGAGAAGCTCCTCCTCTGGTTCGCTTGGGCGATAGCTAACGGGTCATCCCCGCGCCTGCGGGGAGAAGCGTGTTTATCGTGAGGCTGATCGAAATGAAATAGGGTCATCCCCGCGCCTGCGGGGAGAAGACGCTATTGCATAGGCAAAATACATCAAAAAGAGGGTCATCCCCGCGCCTGCGGGGAGAAGCTATTACCTATACCTCAACCTCCAAGCGGGCAGGGGTCATCCCCGCGCCTGCGGGGAGAAGATTGATGCCATGAGATTAATTCCTCGGATTTGGGGGTCATCCCCGCGCCTGCGGGGAGAAGGTCCTCGTTGGGTTTGGTGCGATAGGTGTGTAAGGGTCATCCCCGCGCCTGCGGGGAGAAGTGTGGTTTCATCCCGCCGAAGACATCGTAAATCGGGTCATCCCCGCGCCTGCGGGGAGAAGCGTTGGGTTATTGGGTAGGGGTTTATGCCGTCGGGGTCATCCCCGCGCCTGCGGGGAGAAGAATGCAGCCTGATGCGCTTGATGTGCGCCGTTGGGGTCATCCCCGCGCCTGCGGGGAGAAGAGGTGCATCTCGGGACCCATGCCATTGTTGCGGGGGTCATCCCCGCGCCTGCGGGGAGAAGTCGGGGGATATGTTAGTGCTTGATCGGTCTTAGGGGTCATCCCCGCGCCTGCGGGGAGAAGCGGATGACTGCGCGTTCATCCTCGGTGAGGGGGGGGTCATCCCCGCGCCTGCGGGGAGAAGTTTCATGGGATTCGTTGCCTTTGGGGTTTAGGAGGGTCATCCCCGCGCCTGCGGGGAGAAGCATTTTGAAAACAGCGCCTCAAAATTGATACTAGGGTCATCCCCGCGCCTGCGGGGAGAAGCAGAAAAGCCCATGCCTAAATCTCTCCCCGACAGGGTCATCCCCGCGCCTGCGGGGAGAAGGGTGAATATCGTCAATTCGAGCACACGGGGAGAGGGTCATCCCCGCGCCTGCGGGGAGAAGCCACGGAAGACTCTTGCATGAGAGTGACTTGCAGGGTCATCCCCGCGCCTGCGGGGAGAAGCAATTACGGCTGGGCCGGAGGGTAGGGCTCCTGGGGTCATCCCCGCGCCTGCGGGGAGAAGTACCAAGGCTGGATAGCCTTGCAGGACCAGATCGGGTCATCCCCGCGCCTGCGGGGAGAAGGGCCTTGTGTACTGTGCGCTTTGCCCGCTTTAGGGGTCATCCCCGCGCCTGCGGGGAGAAGCTAGCCGGTGCCGCCTTCGGCGCCGTCAATCAGGGGTCATCCCCGCGCCTGCGGGGAGAAGGTGGCCTCGCGGCGCGTGAGCATCTCGACGGTCGGGTCATCCCCGCGCCTGCGGGGAGAAGCTGTCACGACGCGAATCGGCAGCCATAGCGCGGGGGTCATCCCCGCGCCTGCGGGGAGAAGAGTACGCTTGCAATCTTGGACGGTCGTGGGGCAGGGTCATCCCCGCGCCTGCGGGGAGAAGGCGAATACTCCTACGGATCCGGTCGTTGGAGAAGGGTCATCCCCGCGCCTGCGGGGAGAAGGGGTCCTGTTCGCTTTGAGAGGGGGGTATGAAGGGGTCATCCCCGCGCCTGCGGGGAGAAGCGGTACGGGCAAGGTCGGGTTGAACCCCGAAGGGGGTCATCCCCGCGCCTGCGGGGAGAAGAGACGCCCGCCGGGATTTGCGTCGAGAGCGTCGGGGTCATCCCCGCGCCTGCGGGGAGAAGCACGTTCGGCGTCTTCACGCGGTGCCCGACCTAGGGTCATCCCCGCGCCTGCGGGGAGAAGGTGATGGGCTGGCCATTCGCCTTCTGTGCTTTGGGGTCACCCCCGCGCCTGCGGGGAGAAGATATCCGAGGTGAACGCCCCTGTCCTTGAATCCGGGTCATCCCCGCGCCTGCGGGGAGAAGGTACTACCGGCGTAGCAATTAGCACCGGAAGCGGGGTCATCCCCGCGCCTGCGGGGAGAAGATACACATCACGGGTGCCGGGCGAGATGCTACGGGGTCATCCCCGCGCCTGCGGGGAGAAGCCTCGGCGACGGCATCACGACGCTTGCGGATAAGGGTCATCCCCGCGCCTGCGGGGAGAAGGACGCCACCCGCATCGCGCGCCACATCCCGCAGGGGTCATCCCCGCGCCTGCGGGGAGAAGCCAAGCCGCGACAGCCATAAAACGAGGCGCTCAGGGTCATCCCCGCGCCTGCGGGGAGAAGCTCCCTGGCAACCCTCCCATAATAGGCCTTGCGGGGTCATCCCCGCGCCTGCGGGGAGAAGGCGTCGATAAGGGCCCGTATGTTGCCCGGATCGGGGTCATCCCCGCGCCTGCGGGGAGAAGGTGGGGATCGTGATCGCGGATTTTCGAGGTGACGGGTCATCCCCGCGCCTGCGGGGAGAAGTTCCTGCGTACCTTCCGTCGTTGAGAAGGGAGGGGGTCATCCCCGCGCCTGCGGGGAGAAGACTAAAAATCAGCCCAGAATCGCCTGTTATTATGTCAAAGAACGATAAAGAAAGCCGGTACGCAATCGGTACCGACAGGAATTATTCGAGGCAGGGAATCAGGTCGGACGAACCATGAGGAGTCCGTATCCGAAGGCTCGCCCTCGCCCCAGGCCTTCGCGGCACGTTACGGCGAAGGCGGCGCGGTCGATCACCCGGAGCGTCCCGGTAAATTCTACCTCGTGAAACGTCATGGGTCGTCCGCGGGGGCGGCCGTTCGTGAAACGGGTGATCCTGCCGGCCACAATGGGGCCGGTGGAGCAGGTTTCCACGGCGAAACCGCACCGCGGGCCACGGCGCTCCAGCCACGTCCGTAACTCGGCTTCCCGCCAGGCGGCAATCTCTTCGGGCGTCGACGGGGTATCCTCCGGCCGGCCCATCCTTTGAAAGGCCATTTCCGGATTGATCCCCACAGCCACGCGCCTTCGCTTTCCGTCACGGAATCCTTCACGGTCCACGGTCGGATTGGCACGGAGAAAGAATTTCAGCGGCGCGTCGAGCGGAATCCGGGTAGGATCCAAGATTTTCGTTTGCACCCGACCGTCCAGAAAGTCCCAGTCGGGAGCGCGCGAGCTCTGAACGAGGAGGCTGTAGTATGGGCCTCGCTCGTCGAGACTGAAAAGAAACGGACGGCGGCCCGCATCGCGGGGTACGTCCGGAAAAGCCTTCCAGGCCACCTGATGGGCCTGGTAGGGATCGAGATGACGCCAGCGCGAACGGTCGCGCTGCAGCTGAAGCAGGCTAAGGTAGAGCATCGAAGTAGGCCTGATGTTCGTTATTGGAGGAGGAATCCGATACGGGCAGGTGCAACCGGGTGAACGGCGCGGCGGCGTATGCCCGCCGGGGCCCGATGAGGTTTGTACGTCGCGTACCGTATGTGGGCGACGCCGCGCCGGCCAGGGCCCCGGGTAACCGGGCCGGGTCGAAGTAGCCGTCCAGCCACACGGTAAGCCGGTCGTCTACCCGGCCCCGCCGCCACGACGCATCGTCCCGGGGAAAGGCCCGGGCCGTCGCCCGTGCGGCCGCGCACAGCGCCGCAAACGGATCTTCGCCGGCCGGCTCAGGCAGCAGCGGCAGGGCCGGCGGGCAGGACCGGCGGCCCAGAAAGGTCGCGTAGACTGGCCTTTGCAGTGCCCGCTCGGCCGCGGCCACGGCGTCCGCCCCGCCTTCGACGAGCACCACGAAGTGGGCGTCGTGGTGGTAGTCGCGCGAGGTGAGGGTGCGCGGCTTGCCCGCGCGGGTCTCCACCGTGTGAAAGTCGCGCAGCACGCGGCCCGAGCGCACGGTGGCGGCGTGGACGCGGAGCGCGGTGTGCAGGCCGAGCAGCCGGTCATCGGCGCGGGGGATACCCTCCGCCGCGGCCACGAGGCCCAGCACGGCGGCCCGGCCCGGAAACTCGCCGGCCTCGCGGAGCTGGCCGAACCCGGTGTCCGCCCAGCTTTGCATCGGCCCGTAGAGATGAAGCAAAAATCCAGGCATGGTTCAGACCGTTTCGGTGATGTGGTTACGGAGGAAGGCCCAGAGGTCCGAGAGCTTTTCGGCCTGCCGGTACGGGCCATCGGGCAGGTCGCCCTCGAGTGCGAAGGCCGCGGCACGATCGTCCAGCTCATAGGCGTCCACCAGGCGGGCGTAGCGGCGAAACATCCGGCGGATGCTCTCGGCCACGTAGCCGTTATCGGTGGCCGGCACCGGCGCCTCGAAGGCGGCCGCCAGCGAACACGGCGTCTTCGCCTCACGGATCACCAGCAGCGCCGCCTCGGCCGGGCTGTGGCTGGCAAACGAGTTCTGCTTGCCCGAGGGCGAGACGCGGCAGGCGGCGTCGAAGACCACCTCCAGCGCCTCCCGCGCCGCGTCGCCGTCCCCGCCCAGGTTCCGCACCAGGAGGTCGAAGTCGCACGAGAAGTACTTGTAGTAGACGGCGCTGTTGAAGTCCAGTTCGCCGATGTGGCCGCTGCCCCGCTCGTTGGAATCCTGTTTCCAGTCGTCCACGGCGGTAAAGTAGTCCGTCTCCGTCACGGTGGTGTGCGTGGCGATGGGATGGGCCACCTGCATGGCCGCATCTACGGCGGCGAAGGCATTGGCTTCGTCTGTGGTCATCCGGCCGAAGAGTGCCACGTCCACGCCATCGGTAGGCCGCTCGTTGAGGCCGCTCTTGGCTGCGACCGTCTTGCCGAGGTCCTTGATGGCTTTCTTCGTGAGCTTCTGGTCGGATTCGACGGTCTCGCGGGCAAACTCGGTCAGGCGGGCGATTTCCGCCTTCGTGAGAAAGACGATCTGCGAGGTTTTCAGGGCGAATTCGTCATCCCCGTTGATCTTCTCCGCCTTGCCTAGGCCGTTGGCGACGGCCTCGCAGACGATGCCGAGGCGTTCGAGCTTCTCGTCGTCGCCGGAGTATGTGCCTTTCAGCACGTCATAGATCATCAGGGGGATGTGGAGCGAGCGGGTGGAGATTTTCGCGCCGAAGCGCTCGGCCACGTAGGGCGCTTTGCGGATGGCTCGTTTGAGGGCCTGCGAGGAGATCCGCCCGCGTTCGGTGCCGCCGAAGTAGGCGGTCTTGGGCCGGCCGAAGTCGTCGCGGTTAAGGTTTGCGGGGGCATGCGGTGTGAGTACATGAAGTTCTATCAACATGGTCGTGTAAGGGATTAATGGTGAAAGAATCAGACCGTTTCGGCGCCAGCCGTTTCGGGCTGTGCTTCGGTGTGGTAATAGCCGGCGGCCCAGCGTGCAATGGCCGCTTTCGGGTCGTCGGTGAAGAGGAAGGTCAGGAGCGCGGCGAGGTCGTCCCGCCGGGTGTCGCGCAGGGTGGCGCGGGTACTGCGCCGGTCCGGTTCGCCTTCCCCGGGCTTCGGGGCCGTCGCATGCAGGGGGATCCCTTTGGCCCGGAGTCGGCGGAAGAGGCGTCCGAGGGCGTCGAGGCGGGCCGGAGCCGGGGTGTTCATGAGCCGGGCAAAGCGGCCTTCGGCCACGTCGGCGGCCTGGGCGGCAGCGCCAAGGTTCGTGGTTGGTTTTCCCGGTTCGCCCGGGTCGAGGCCGAGCGCGGGCAGGTGCAAGACGAGGGCGGCGTGGCGCACGGCCCGCTCGAGGGCGGGTTCGTCCAGACCCTGCCACTTGCCGGCGGGCACGCGCGGCCAGAGTGCCCCCAGCATTTCGATGGAGGGTTCACCGTCGGCCGGTGTCCAGCGGCGGAAGGCGGCCCGCAGGCCGCGGTCGTCCGTGCGCATCCACGGCGGATCGTGGACGAGGTGGCGGACGAGGGTCAGTTCGGCATCAAACTGATGCCGGGGGATGAAATCATTCATGAGTCCTGGGGTTGAGTGGAACGGAGTTTCTTGAGAGCGCCGGCGAGCAATCGTTGCGCGGCATGGGCATAGGGCATCGTGCGTGGGAGGGTGCTGTAGTGCTCGAAGACGGGCCGGAACTGCCGCCGAACCTCCCGGATGACGGTTTCTTCCCACCAGCCCTTCAGCGCCGTCTCTTCGGCGACGAGGGCGTCCGGGCCACGCTCGGCCACCGCGGCGATGCGGCCGGCGTAGTCCACGAGGTCCTGTTGCACGGCCTTCCAGAAGGCCGCCAGCGTATCACGGCCAAACGGCTCATCCACCGACGGCGTTGCTTCGAGCTTTTTGAGGTGGATTTTGCCGTCCTCGGTCTCTTCGGCGCGGACGCCCGCCCCTGCCGTGCGCTGCACCGCCTGCCCGAGCGCCCGGGCGGCCTCGGCGGCAAACTTCGCAGCATCGTTGGTCAGTTCAGCCGCCTTGTCGAGCACAACGAGGGCTTCCGATACGTCGGGCGCAATGGGACGATAGGAGAACGTACTCTGCTCAATACCACCGTGGATATTCTTCTGGCCGCTCAGCATGTGAAAGACAAACACGTGCAGGCGCGTCGAAAGGCCGAGAACCTGGATGGGGTCGGCATACAACTGAGCAACTACGGGCGCGAGCGTGTACCGCGCGGCGCCACGGTCGGACAACCCGCCGAAGAAGGCTGCACCGATGGCCTCGGTTAGCCCTTGGGTCCGCTGCACCAGAAACGCCCGCTCGCCCGTGACGTCGCCGCTCTTGCGGTCGTACAGTTTTTCAGTGGGGGCGTTCGGGTGGCGGAAAAGGCGCTCGGCGCGGGTACCGCTGTCGAGGTCGCCTTTGGTGCCGTAGGCGATGCCGGTGCTCGTCTTCGAGGCCGTTCGAGCCACGAGCCCGTCGACGCGCTCGCCGGTGACGGGGCAAATACCCTCGCCCTCCTCATACCAGAGCCAGTGACAGGCCGTCATCCAGCCAAGCCCGGCCCGCAGCGTGATGCCACCCACGGGCACGTCGGCTTCGGGTAGATCGGCCCAGAAAAGTCCGTCATAGTCGTCCGTGCGCAGCGCGTGCGGGTCGGCATAGGCCCCGGTGTACTGGCGCTGCTGCGCCCGGCTAAGAACGTTTAGCCAGATCGTGCGGCGGAGCCAGAGCGTGCCGTCCGGCCCGGGGTCGGTGATGAGCACACGCACGGGTGTATCGCCGTTGGTACCCTTCTGGTAGCCGCGTCCGCCCGTGCCTTCGTAGAAGGTGTTGCGGGCGAAAAGAAAGAGCCCGGCCTGTTCTGGTGATACGGCCCAGTCGGCGTCGGCGCGATGCAGAAACTGGCGATCGCCTTTGGCCGAGATGAAAACGGCTACGTCGAGGCCGGAAGCCTTGTTCTGGTCGAAGGGTGCGGGGGCCTGCATGAAGCGGGGACCATCGCCGGTGAGGGCGAAGCGCTGGCGCCAGGACGCAACGCGCTCCTCGAATTCCTGCGCGCTCATGGGCGCCTCGAGGCGGCGGGCCAACTCCACGACGTCGGCCGGTTCGAAGAGCCACTGCGCCAGGAAGCTCATCAGGTTCAGCGCGGCCACGTCGTAGAAGGTCTGAGCGTAGTCAAGCGCATAGGGTGCATCCGGCTCGGTGAGTACGTCGCGAAAGCTCTTGTCGACACGCTCGCCATCGGGCGTGCGCAGCCGGAAGCGCTGGTGTTCAAATACGTTGAGGAGATGGGGCATAGCGGTTCGGGGAATGGGTGAGAGCTGTTTCAAATAGTCGTCTCTGCAGAGACCTTTCCGTATGAGTTCCCTCTCCCTCGATGGGAGAGGATCAGGGTGAGGGTGAAGAAGCGGGCAACATCGTTGCTGGCGCGGTTTCTCCCCTCTCTCTGTCTCTCTCCCACCAGGGGAGAGAGGACTCTATATTCAGCCTGTTGCATAAAATTACTCCTTGGGATTGCTTTAGAGGTCTTCGAGCGGTACGTCCTCGGCAGCCGCCGGCGTGTCCGGCGTACGGGCCACGGTGAGGCCCAGGGTTGGGTCATAGGCTCCTTCGAGGGACGGATGCCGGAACGTACCGGTGTCGTCGAGCAGGAGGAAGAGGCGGTCGTCGTAGGGGTGCGTTTCGCGCCACCAGCGGTAAAGATCGGCGAGGGCTTCGGGTGGGTCGGCCTCGGCCGGGTGCGGGCCGTACCAGGGGAAGCTGACGGACGCCAGGGCGATGGCTTCTTCGGCGGCCAGCCGGGCTTGCCATTCACGTTCGGCCGGAACGGGGAGGGGGCCGTCGGCGCCCAGGGGTACCGGGCCATCCGCCGCCGGGCGGAAGAGGGCGGCGGCGGCGCTGTGGGCGCCGTAGCGGGTGGTCAGGGCCACAGATTCGCCAGCGTCGCTGCGATCATTGCGGGGGTCTCGCATCACGGGAAACTGGTCCGGGGCGGTGAGGAGCACCTGCCGGGCGGCTGCCTCCATCTCGCGCCGTCTTCGGGCGAAGCGCTCGCGGGCGGTGCGGAGCTGATCGGCATCCACGCCGAGGCGTTCGGCCGTCCAGTGAGTCTCGTCGCGGTCGTAGAGCGCCGCCACGAGCGTACGGCAGGCGTCGGGCAGCGTCCAGGTCGGGTTTTCGCGCACCAGCACGGCGCTGCGGGCCAGCGTGTCGGCGTCGTAGACGTAGACGCTGGCGCCGAAGTTGAGGCGGCGGAGGGCCTCGGCGTCCGGCATCAGCACGCCGAGGGCGGGCGCGTCGTGGCCGCTCCGACGGCCGGGTCGGTCGTGCCGGTGCAGGCGGCCGGCGCGCTGGAGCAGTAGATCCACCGGCGCCAGGTCCGAGAGCATGGCGTCGAAGTCCACATCTACGCTCTGCTCGATGACCTGCGTGGCGACGACGACTCGGGTGGCGGGACGGCGAGGGTTATCCGGTGCCGGCGGGCCGAAGCGTTCCAGCAGCGCCTCCTCCTTCTCGTTGCGGTCGTGCCGGGTGAAGCGTGCGTGGAGCAGGTCCGCGGCGATGCCCACCTCCCGCAGGGCCTCGAAGGCGGCCTGTGCCTCACGGACGGTGTTGCGGATCCAGGCCACACAGCCGCCTTTTTCTACCCTGCCCCGCACCCAGGCCACGCCCGCCGCCGTCCGGTCGTTCTCCTCCCCGGAGGCTTCGACGGGCTCGACGCACACGTCCGTCCGACGGGCCGTCTCCGGCGCGGGGTCGGGCAGGACAGTGACGGGACGCCGGCCTACGCCGTGGAGGAGCAGCGGGTAAGCGTCGGCGTCGGGCGGGTCGGCCGCGCCATAGGCTGTGAGCAGGCGCCGGCGCAGGCCCGCGGGGAGCGTGGCAGAGAGGAGGACGACCTTGGTGCCGAGCGCCCCGAGCCAGGCCAGCAGGTGCTCCAGGAGCACGCCCATGTAGACGTCGTAGGCGTGCACCTCGTCGAGAATGACCACCTTGCGTGCCAGCCCGAAGAGGCGCACGAAGCCGTGCCGGACGCCCATCGCGCCGAGCAGTGCCTGGTCGATGGTGCCGAGGCCGAGCGGCGCCAGCAACGCCCGCTTCGAAGGCTGCACCCACGACGGGGCGACCACCTCCGAGGGCGGCGCCGGGTCGCGGGGATCGACCCGGTGCTGGCGGTCGAAGACGGTGCGGCGGGTTTTTTCGCGCAGCGCCCGGTAGTCGCGAAAATAGTGCTTGGCCCCGTGAGCCAGCGCCAGCGCCAGATCTGTCCCGCCCCGGACGCGTTCGGCGTAGCGCCGGACGCGGTCAAACAGAGCGTTGGACGTGGCCTGGGTGGGGAGCGCAGTGTAAAGGCCGGCGGCCGTGCCGTGCACAATGGCCTGCGCGGCCAGGAACAAGGCGATCTCTGTCTTGCCGAGCCCCATCGGCGCTTCCACGACAGCGATCTCCGGCCCGTCTGCCCGGCCGAAGGTAATTTCACATGCGGCCGCCTGAAAGCCCGGCCGCGGCCGCCACGCCTCCCCGTCGGGGCTGAACAACTCGGCGAACAGTTCTTCGGGCGTCCCTTCCAGTGAGCGAAAACCGGCTATCAGGCCAGCCTCGCGAAGGGCGGTCTCGGCGGTGCGGGCCTTGCGGTGGTGCTCCAGGTACGCCCTGGCGCCGGCGAAATCCGTCACCTCCGGTGCAGGTGGGAATGAACCCACATTGGAACCAAACCAGTCCGACACCGAAACGAAACCGGCGGTAAGAAGCAGGAAGGCCGGTGATGGGTCTGGCGGCAGGGCCGGCGGTGCCCCGAAATGATGCGCCAGCTCGGCGAGCAGAACCGGAGCGAGATGCGCAACTTGCGAATGGGTGCGAAACGTCGGGTCCGGCGGGGTGTCTTCTTCGGGGTAGAGGGTGCCGTGATGGCCGGCGCCGACACGCAGTAGCGGCAGGAGCGTTTTCCAGTTGCGGTCTACGCCCGATGCGGCCCCGTAGCGCCCTCCGAACAGGGTGCGAAAGATTCTGTAGGTGCCTGCGCCGTGGTCGAAGCCTCTTCCGTTCGGCGGGTCGCCGGACCACACGGCGCCGTAGCCGTGCGCCCAGCCCTGTTCCGACTTCGCCTGGAAGGGCGGGTAGATCTTTCCCAGGTCGTGCGCGGCGGCGGTGAGGACGAGCGCCCTGCGAAGAGCCTCGGGGTCGGCTTCCGGCCAGAGGGCGCAAAATCGCCTGAATAGGGTTGTATCTTCCTCCAGCCAGGCCTCGGCGACGACGCCCACGTCGAGCAGGTGCAGCGGTAGCGGGTGGCGCACCCACGGGGGCGGTTTGCCGTCGGCGTCGCGGTCGCGTTCATTCGTCTTCGCCCAGAGGCGGTAGAGGGTGTCACTGGGATTCATGCCTTCACCCGTTTTTTCCGTTCGTGGGCTACAAGCCACAGTCCATCCCGTTCGATGGCGCGACGGGGATTCGCGCCGAGGCTGCGGAAGGCATAGCCCTGCGCACCGTTCTGGCTCCAGCACATCACCCCCGAACCCTCGCCCTCCATCAGATCGTCGATCTTCTCCCACAGCTTCTCCCGCATCCGCGCATCCAGACGGCCCACGAAGAGGCCGGCACGCACTTCGAGGCACCACCGCGAGAGGATGCCGCGCAGCCGGTTGGGGACGTTTTCCAGAACAATCACGACCATAGCATCACCTCGCGGTCAGAAGGGAAGATTGGCGATTTCATCGAGCGTAGCGCGGTCGGGGAGGCCGTTTTCCTTCCGGCGTCGTGCCACCAGCCCAGCCAGCGGGCAAAAGGCGTGCTGCCGAAGGCATCGGCAAAGACGGCGGCCCGGCGCACCACACCGTCCATCTGGGCGCGCAACGTTTGCGGACCCTCGCCATGGTCGGAATGGGCGATGAGGGTGTCGAGGGTAGGTTCAGTCATCGTTCAGGGTGGTTTCGATCCGTGCTCCACCCGGCCGGGTTTTCGGCGATGTACCGGCGGATGGCGATCCATTCGCGTTCGTTGCGGACGATGCGTTCGTAATAATTGCGCTGCCACACCGGCGCGCCGGGCGTGCCGCGCACCCGGTTGATGCGTTTCGTGGCGGCGCATTTGAACCCGGCCATCGTTGCCCCCAATGATCGCGGTGGTGGTCCCCGTAGGGGCGACCGGCCGGTCGCCCCTACCCCACGGCTGGTCGCCCCTACCCCACCGGCCGGTCGCCCCCATGTCCATCCGATACCCGTGCGGGTCGGTATAATCGACGGCCGGGTCGGCGTCTGGTGGCAGGATCACAACGATGCCGTGGATGTGGTTGGGCATGACAACCCAGGCGTCCAACCGAACCTCGGCGCGGATTTCGGAGGACCGAGCCCATTCCGCCGCCGCCACCCGCCCGTACATACTGAGGCGCACCTCTCCATCGACCACCTCACCGAAGAGGCAACGGTGACGGTGTGTGCAGGCCGTGACGAAATACACGCCTTTTCGGGTGTAGTGGTATTCCTGTAGTCGTATGGATCGGCGATGGTTCATGCTCATTTCATGCGTCCTCGGGCTTTTCCACCGCACACACTTCCTCACAAATCGCCGCCATCCGACGCGCTTTACGGGCCACACGGTGGCGCATCACCGGCGGCGAGATCACTTCGGCCTCCCCGCCATAGGAGAGCGCCCACCGCTCCACATCGGCCGGATCGTCGATCTTCTCCCACAGCTTCTCCTGCATTCGCGCATCGACGCGGCCCACGAAGAGACCCGCGCGCACTTCGAGGCACCACCGCGAGAGGATGCCGCGTAACCGGTTGGGTACGTTTTCAAGAACAATCACGACCATAGCATTTCTGGCAATTAGAAAGGAAGGTTGGCAATTTCATCGAGCGTAGCCCGGTCGGACAGGCTGTTTTCCTTCCGGGGCTTGTCGGGGGCCGTCCATGATTGGGGCGGGGCAACCACGCCGTCGGGGCGGTACCACGGTGCATCCTCCGGCGCCGCCGCATCGAGCCGGGCGCCTGCCAGCTCTTCGGGCAGTTCGCCGTCGGGCTCCCCGGCGTTGAGGATCTTCTCCATGTCCGGGATGATGCGTTCGAGGATCTGGTCGCGCCGGAATCGATCCCGCAGCGTGTGGCGCACTTTGCGGATGGGATGTTCGAGATCTTTTGCGACGACCTCGAAGGCTACCGGCACGGCGAGGTCCATCTTGTAGACATCAGCGATGTCGTGGACGAAGGCGTGGGCATAGCCGGTATGGACGAAGCCGATGGCCGGGCTGTATCCCGCTATCAGGATAGCCGCGTGGCACAGCCCGTAGAGACAACTATTGGCCGCCGAGACGGCGCGGTTGATCAGGTCCTGGCTGCCCCAGTCACTGCGGTCGTAGTCGCGCCCGGTCCAGGCCACGTCGTATTCTTCGGAGAGGGCGCGGTACCGTGCGCGCACCCGTGCTCCTTCCATACCGCGCAATTGCTCGATGGAGCGTTTGCCGGGGGCCGTCTCGCCGAAGCGGATGCGGTACATCTCCCGGGCCACGGCCAGACGGGTGGGCTTGTTCAGCGCCAGACGGGCCTGACGAAGCAGTTTGTAGCTGTTTGCCGCGCCCTCCTGCCCCGCCGAATAGAGCCGCACACCGCCTTCCCCCACCCATATAACGAGTGTCCGGCTCTCCGCACAGAGTTTCATGGCCGCGTGGGTAACCGTGGTGCCCGGCTCCAGCAGCAGCACGGCCAACGCGCCAACCGGCAGTTGTGCCCGCACCCCCGTTTTGTCCGCAACGACGAGGGCCGAATCGACGACTTCAACACTCCCCCGCTCCACCCAGAAATGGGCAATGCGTGATTTCAATGGCATGACGGGTACATCATAGGGTTTCATGGCAGATAACGCAAAAAAGTGTTTCAATCATTCAGTGGTGGAGGTAAAGTAAGTCCTCGACCTACCGGACATTTGGATGTCCACACCGGCGCGCCGGGCGTGCCGCGAACCCGGTTGATGCGTTTCGTGGCGGCGCATTTGTACCCGGCCATCATGGCCCCCAGGGATCGTGGTGGTGGTCCCCGTAGGGGCGACCGGCCGGTCGCCCCTACCCCACGGCCAGGCAATCCGGTGGACCCTGAGGGGCGGTTCCATACGTCCATCCGATACCCGTGCGGGTCGGAATAATCGACGGCCGGGTCGGCGTCCGGTGGCAGGATCACAACATGCACATGGTCGGGCGTGACCAACCGGACATCCATACAAACCTCGGTGCGGATCTTCGCTGAACCGATCCATTCGTCCGACACAATCCGACCGAATGTATCGAGACACACCTCCCCATCGACGACGTTACCGAAGACGCCTTTGTGACGGTGGGCGCAAATCGTGACGAAATACACGCCTTCCCGGGTATAATCGTATCCACAAAGGCGTATGGTTTGGCGATGATTCAATTCACGCATCCTCAGGCTTATCGACGGGGCCGACCCCCTCGTAGAGCATAGCCAGCCGCCGGGCCTCCCGGGCGACGCGGTGGCGCAGTACCGGCGGCGAGATCACTTCGGCCTCGCCGCCATAGGAAAGCACCCACCGCGCCACATCAGCCAGTCCGGCCACCTGCATCCGCACGTCGAGGGTGCCGTCGGGGCGCCGGGTCATGATCTGGGATGGATGCCATTGCTCCTCCCGGATCCACCGGGCCTGATAGGCCGAAAAGCGGATATGAACCGCATACGTCCGTTCGCCCCGATGCATACCGAAGGCGGGGCCGAGATATTCGTCGAGGTCGAACGAGGGATCACGGGCGAAGACTTCATCCCCTATCTCCATGGTGCGAATCCGGTCGATGCGAAAGTCACGCATAGCCCTCCGAAGGCGGCAATAGGCGATCAAGTATCCCCGCCCCTGCTTCCAAAGCAGATGATAGGGCTCCACCTCGCGCTCCGTCTCTTCATTCCGGTTGTTGGCGTGGTAATGAAGCCGAATCACTTGTTGGTTATCGATGGCCTGAGAGAGGACTTCGAGGTGTGCGAGGGGCTCTTTCGGTCCCGGACCCGCATCGAAACGGATGGTGCGCGCCAGCGTGTCCGGTTCCAGCTGGACCGTCTCGGGGAGGAAATCAGCCAGGCGCCGGGTGACGGTTTCGAGCAGTTGGGCGTGCGGGGAATCGCCGAGCACCTCCAGGGCATGGCGGGCCACGAGAAAAGCAGCCCACTCCGTCCGGCGGAGCGAAATCAATGGAAGCCCACTGAACGATTCGGTGAGATAATACGTGTTCTTCCGCCGGTCGAAAGCCAACGGCACGCCAAATTGGCGCAGGTAGTCAAGATCTGTGGCAATGGTCCGCGGACTGACGTGCAGCATCGAGGCGGCGCGTTTTTGCGTTAGCGGTCGGCCTGAACGCAGCCATTCGATGAGGCGCATCAATCGGGCCATCTGCGGACCGGTGGGCCCGGGGCGAATCGGCAAGGCCGAATTTTCTTGATTCATGGGCTCTGTCCTCGAAGAAAAGGGGGCGCAATGATACTACAATAAACCCCTTGCAATCCGACTTCATAACCTCCCCGGCGCAAAAATTTTTTCTTACAAATACCCAATCACAAGTCAGTAAATGTCATAGCTAAATTGCCCTGCGATCGATGCACATGGCACGTGGCTCGGTACATGGACGCTATTCCGCGGCAACACCGCTCCCCTCGATAGCCGGCAATGATCGAACCATCAAAAACGCCCGCCCGGACTCCCCGGACGGGCGCTATGTTCAGCCCTGATGAACATCGACGGTGGTTATTTCACGAGTACCATCCGGCGGGTTTGTACTAAGTCGCCGGCGCGCATGACGTAGAAATACAGCCCGCTCGGGAGGCGTCCCGCGTCAAAGACGACCTCGTGCACACCGGCCGGCTGCCGGCTGTCGACTAGCGTGGCAACGTAGCGACCGAGGAGATCGTAGACGGCGAGACGTACCAACCGCGGGCTCGTCAGCGTATACGTTACCGTCGTTGCGGGGCCGAACGGATTGGGGTAGTTCTGCAAAAGATCGAAATGATTTTGAACCGTAACATCTTCCTTCCGGCTCATGGCCGCCATGAAGTTTGAATCCCATGCCATCACAACAGGGGGCCTTCCTTCCTTCGCGGTCAATTTCTCCCAAGAGAAGCTTGCGGAAATATCCGGTATTGGGAAAACACCGACATTAGCCGTCTGAGTATACGAGCCTGGCGGCGCACCACCGGGTACATTCTGGGTCAGGATCCGGCTGAAAACGGCGCCTGAAGCCAGAGTAAGGCTAACCGGCCCCATTGTACGTGTGACTCCGTTGCCAGAGAGTACAATCCAAACATCGATGGTCTGTGCTACCGTTCCGCTGTTTGTAAGGGTCAAGGTGTACTGAAAACTCCCGCCCGGGGGCGGAATCTCAATCGGTGGATTGAGCGGCGTCAACAGTACCGACAGGGTCGATTGAGAACCCGGTTTTACCGTGCTTACGAATCCATCGAAATCTCCGACGCCCGTCTCCTGAAATGCACCCGGCGTCGTCGGAAAGGTAGGTGAGATCGTCTGACCGGAAGCATAGATCGAACCGTCTTCGGCGACGGCGACGGCGCGTCCTTGATCCTCCTCCACCTTTGGACCGGCAAGACCGCCGAGCAAGGTGGAATAATTCAAGGTGGTCAATTCCGTGTCGAAGGTAGAGATGACGATGTCGTTGGCACCCTGATGTACCCGATCCACGGCATCGGGGGTGGTCGGGAAATCGTCTGCAAACGTCTCACCGGTAACATAAACCTGACCGTTGACGAGTTGCATGTCAAACCCCTCGCTTGGCGAAAACGGCGTAGTCCCTCCGAGAACCGTCGAGACCTGGACCGATGCAAGATCGGTACTTAGCCGTGAGACGAAGATGGCATTGAATCCGTTCGTGCTCGTCTGAAACGCTCCCGGAGTAGTGGGAAACGACGGGCTGGTTCCCGACACATAGACTCCGCTATTGCCATCCAACACAACCGAATTAGCCGTGTCATCTAAAGCAAACCCCATATAGGTGGCTGCCTTAAGGGTTGTCAAATCACCGTCAAGTCGAGCCACGATGACGTCGTCGTGCTTGAAGCCAAATCCATCCGGATCACAAAAGCCATCCACACCGCATGTCTCGTCGTAGGCACCAGGCGTGGCAGGGAAATTGTTTGACATGGTCGCGCCGGCCACGAATACATCGCCATTCCCGTCGATATCCAGCGACGTCCCGTAGCCGTCACGGACAAGCGTCGACGCAATCAAGGAGGTCAGATTGCCATCGAGCCGACTTACGAACACATCGTTTCCCGGGCCACCCACGCTGTCGTACGCTCCTGGGGTAGTGGGAAAATCCGTACCTCCGGTAAACCCAGTGACATAGACGTAACCGACGCCATCGAGGGCGATGTCATTTCCAAAATCACCATCGACGCCACCGAGAAACGTAGCCGACACAACGGTGTCGAGAGTCAGGTTGAGTTTCGCAATGAAGACCGAGACGTTGTCGCCGGCGTTGTCCGTATCGAACGCACCGACTGTAACCGGAAAATCGTGGGTATACGTATACCCGACCACATAGACACCGTCCGGGGCAACTTTGATGGCATTGGCTGCATCCCAGCTTTGAATGCCGTTTTGGGATGCACCTTCGGATCCACCCAAATATGTTGCTGCAAGCAGTGTGGATAAATCCGCGCTCAGCCGAGCGACAAAAGCGTCGCGTTCTCCGCCCAGAGATCTATCAAAAGCGCCCGTTGTGGTTGGGAAATCGGAAGACTCGGTCCAGCCAACGACGTAGACGCTGCCGTCCGTTCCGATGGCCATGTCGGTGACCTCCTCCAGGCGGGAACCACCCAAAAGAGTGGATGCAAGGAGCGAATCGGCCTGCGAAGCGGTAGATCCCCAGACTACGTGCGAAGAGGAAAATCCATCTGTTACGGGAGATGTCGGGTCGGCCGCAGTCGCCAAATAAACCGGGAATAGAACAAAAATAGCCGCTTGTCTCAGGCTATAAACGGTCGCGTTTCGGAACAAGCTGTTCATTACAAACCTCATCGGTTACGAATCGATCAAAACGGATTACCCGTGTGCGATCGGGCGACTAAGGCACTCCTTTATCTACCATCGGCTTGTCGGGAAAGTTCATTGGTTTTGATTAGGCTGAATGAAGAAATCAGGTCATCGGTGTCGACGTCAAGCATGGAAGGAACCACGGCACATAGCGTTGGTCAATGGCACCAAAATGCCAACAGCAACATTTCCATGTCATTATGCAAGATACGACACCCGCATTCTGGCTGACAATCGCTGTATCGCATTCCGTCTCCCGCCCATTCATACAAAGATCCCGGGACGAATTGTTCTGTCCGGGATCTTTGTATTCATCGATGAACGACGCTTACTTGACAAGAATCATCTGCCGCGTCCGAACGAAGTCGCCGGCGCGCATGACGTAGAAATACATCCCGCTTGGGAGTCGTCCCGCGTCAAAGACGACCTCGTAAGCGCCCGGGGCCTGCCGGCTATCGACCAGCGTTGCGAGGTGACGACCGAGGAGGTCATAGACAGCGAGGCGTACCTGCCGTGGGCTCGTCAGCGTGTAGGTGATCGTCGTCGAGGGGCCGAACGGATTGGGGTAGTTCTGCGCCAGCGCCGTCTTCCGGGGCAGCACCGGCGTGTCCCCCACGGCGGTGATCTGTGCGGTCTCGATGAGATACGAACCGACGCCATCAATTACGCGGGCATTACTGGAGCCAAGTTTGACGAGAATGGTCCCAGTCGTACGCGTGGAATCCACAATTTGCACCTGCCATGATACCGTTTGCTCCACGCCCGGCGAGAGCGTGCCTATCGAAATCATCTCGGTGCCGACGACGACGCCGGACGAGTCCGGTTCCAGAGTTACCGTGACGTCCGTCGCGTCAACGTCGCCGGCACCCTCCAACGTGGCTGTGATATCAATTATCGTTCCGGCCCGCATGGCCGTCGTCGGCGCTTCGATATGCGAGACCACGACGATGGGCGGAGCGGCGATGTCAGCCACGAGATCTGTGGTTTCCATGATTGTCTGATCGGCATCATCCAGCGCCGACTCTACTTCCAGTGCCTGTTGGCTGAGCGTATCGAGGACAAATGCATCGTCATCCGCATAATCGAGGAGCGCGCCATAAAGTATCATGCGTTCCCCATCGGTCGCGTCGACCTTGCTGACCATTTCCCCGAAGGCATCGGTGAAGCTGGTATCTGTTGCCGCAGCCTCCTGTGCCGCGGCCAGGACTGCCGCCTGTGCCAGAAGCAGATCGGAGTTCAACGCCTCGTCCAAATCAAGCAACGCACTGTACTGGTCGATGGCGTCAGTCCTCTGCCCATCGGTGGCCAACGTTACAATTTCCTGGAGCTTGGTTCTATAATCATCGACACTCGAATGCAGAGATGATCGCGCCGCATGAACGGCATTCGACGACGTCTTTCGTAACGTACTGCGTGAGGTCCTACCGTCTAGCGTTCGATGTACGTCGGTTTTCAAATGAGATTCGTCTGAAACTGGTCGACGTCGCGGTGGGGTCTGCAACCCTGTTCTGCCAACCACCGCATGCCTATCGACTTCGCGCACAGCCGTCGCAATCGGCCCGACAGAGGATGACGGGAAGAAGGAATCTTCGACGCCTTGCGGTGCGTCCACATCCTGAATTTCCGAGAGTGCTCCGAGTGTCGTAGCGGTCGCAATACCCAGGGGGGCAATCTCCGTTCTCCTCACATGTCGAGCGATTTTTCTGAGGAGACGGAAGGTTGGATCCTCTCCTTCCAGACTGAGCAGCGTGGTAATCGTCCCATCGAGATTACTGGAATCCTGCAGGCCCTGCGATGCGTCGAGCGCATCACCCGCCGCCGCCCAGACCTCTTCGAGCACCGCCGCAGTGGCCGCCTGCGCTGAATCAAAATCACTTTCAAACTCAAATGCGCTTGCATGAGCCACCCCGGAATCAAGGTCCTCCTGCGTCTCCCGCACATATAGCCCGGAAAGGAAGACCTGATCTCCCAGCACGGCCAGCGTTTCACGAAGCAGCTCATCGTCAACATTGCTGAACAGGTCCGTGTCGGATTGTTGAGCTTCCTCAAGAATCGTCAGGATGGCATCCTTTGTGGCGGCGCCATAATCCGCCGAGAGTAAGCTTGCGACAGCATTCGTCGGAGACCCGACGAAAATTCGCAACAGACGGGTTTGTATCAGTGCGATAAAACGGTCCTTCAAGTCGGGCGGAAGTTTATCGCCCAGTTTGTCTGCAAGCTCATTTAGTAGTCCCGTCATGATGTGCTCGGACACGACATAGCCGGCAACAAGGTCAACAAGGACAGAACTGCTCCCGTGCGAGAGGATCGCCGCGTGCTCGTATAATCCGGCAAGCACGGTCTCGGCGAGCGTAAGCCTTTCGAGTGAGGTCACAATCAGGCCCGGAGAAGCACCGACGTCGAGCAACCAGCCATCGAGCAATGCGCCCGCTTCGTCCTCCACGTACGATTGATCGAGGGGAATGGGATCCCCAATGCCCGAGGCCAAATCAACGTCCAGGTTGGATAGCAAGAAAATCAGCGAGCTCTTCTGGATCGCCAATGTGAGCGGTACGACGTATTCCCCGTCACTGGTACACGGTACGTCGTTTACGGTCAGGTTCACCTCTGCGTTTTCTCCGGTCTCCGGCACTTCTCCGGTAGCCAGGAAGTGCAGGGTATACAGGCTGTCAGGCTGTAATCCATCGAATCCGAAGGTGCCGTCCTCCGCCGATGTCGTCGAGTCCACGACCGCACCGCCGAAGATCAACTCAATGAATGCGCCCCCAAGCGGCGTTTGCACCAGTCCCGACGTGCGCTTAGCGGAGCCGCTCGAATCACTGATGGCGAGATCGAAGACCGTACCCGCAAGAATCACGTTGTCGGAGGTCACGTCGGCGCTGTCGGTGTTGTTGTCAGCGTTCGGATCGGGCTGATCGCTCGCCGTCACCGATGCCGTGTTCGTGATTGTGCCGGTCGAGTCCACCGTCGCGAGAATGGCCATCGATGTGCTGTCGTTCGCCGCCAACGCGCCTACGGTCCACACTCCGGTGCCACCGTCATAGGTGCCCGTCATCGGCGTCACGGTGTCGAACGTCAACCCGGTCGGGGCCGCATCGGTTAC